>Ga0326597_10000035_pt1 | contig 214210 bp, 179 predicted proteins | sample RVTome_12_FD_203789 | JGI IMG/M metagenome (GOLD analysis project Ga0326597, IMG submission 203789) | Soil microbial communities from uranium-contaminated site in the Upper Colorado River Basin, Wyoming, United States - RVT100D185 | ecosystem: Environmental > Terrestrial > Soil > Contaminated...
CCCGCCGGAGAGGAACACGGGGTCGACCAGGCCACGAGCACCCGCTGGCAACAGCCATAACCACATCACCACGGCTCCCAAGGAGTGATTCCGTCCAAATGCTCAGTTTTTCCGCAACCTGCTAGGGCCCCAGGCAGCCGTGGACGTAGGGGAACGTTGCGCGTGAGCACTGGTGGGTTGCGCGGGTGGGCCCGTCGGGCGGCCGGCGCCCTGGTGCCGGTCGTTTGGTGCGCCGTCGTTCCCGGCCCGGTGGCGCACGCGCAGGGCTTCGTCGTCGTCGAGGCGTCGATCGCCGACATCCACGACGCGATGCAGCGAGGGGAACTGACCGCGGTCCAGCTCGTCCAGGCGTATCTCGCGCGGATCGGAGCATACGACAAGCGCGGGCCGGCCCTCAACGCGATCATCACCGTGAACCCGCGTGCGCTGGAGCGCGCCTCCGAGCTGGATCGGGCGTTTGCGACCGGCGGCTTCGTGGGACCGCTGCATGGGATTCCCGTGATCCTGAAGGACAATTACGACACGTACGACCTTGAGACGACCGCCGGGTCGGCATCGCTGGCCGGCTCGATTCCCCCGGACGATGCATTTCAGGTCAGGCGACTCCGCGAGGCTGGGGCCATCGTGCTCGCCAAGGCGAACATGGCGGAGTTCGCCTTTTCCCCGTATGAAACGGTGGGTTCGCGGCTCCCGGGATACACACGCAATCCATACGCGTTGAATCGCGTGACCGCGGGTTCGAGCGGCGGGACCGCCGCGGCCGTGGCGGCAAGCTTCGGAGCCGTCGGCCTGGGGACGGACACGGGGAACTCCATCCGCGGTCCATCGTCTCACCAGGCGCTGGTCGGCATTCGTTCCACGATGGGGCTCACGAGTCGGGACGGCATTGTCCCACTGTATCTCGACAAGGACGTCGGCGGACCCATGGCACGCACCGTGGCGGACGCCGTCGCCGTGTTCCAAGTGATCGTGGGCTATGACGCGGCGGATCCCGTCACCGAGGCGGCGGCCGGTCGGGCCACCCCACGTTACGCGGACTACCTCGACCCGGACGCGTTGCGTGGTGCGCGAATCGGGGTGATGCGTCAGTGGTCCCACCGGCCGGGTGCCGACGGCGAGGTCCTCGCGCGATTTGAGGCGGCGCTCGACGACATGCGATCGGCCGGGGCAACCATTGTTGACTCGGTCACGATCCCCGAGATGGACGAGCTGCGGCGCTCCGGCTTGTGGTGCCGACGGTTTCAGTGGGACATCAACCGCTACCTCGAAACGCTAGGCGACCGAGCTCCGGTCAAGACGCTGGAAGAGATTGTCGCGTCCGGGCGTACGCATCCGTCCATCCGACCGCGACTCGAGTTCTTTCAGCGCTTTGCCGAAGCTCCCGAGCGGGACGCCACGTGTGTGGCGGCAGCGGAGAATCAGGCAAGGCTGCGGGAGGCGGTGCGCCGCGAGCTGACCCGGCACCAGCTCGATGTCATGGCCTATCCGACGTGGAGTAACCCTCCGCGCCTCATCGGCGACCTCAATAGCCCGCACGGAGATAACAGTCAGGATCTGGCCCCGGGGACGGGCTTCCCTGCCATCACGGTTCCCATGGGCTTTGTGCTGGACGGATTGCCCGTCGGTCTCCAGCTGTTCGGCGACGCATGGTCCGAACCGCGTTTGATCGCGTTGGCGCATGCGTACGAGCAGCGCACCCGGCATCGGAGGCCGCCACCCACGACGCCGTGACGGGCGGTGGACAGTGGGTGACAGGGTCTGATGCCGGCGCCGCGCCGCGCCTGCCCCGGACACGCGCACCAGCGAGACGAATCACGGATCACGTCTTGCCAGCCGCCCTCCGGCCCTGGCTACCGCCTCTCCGCCTTGATGAACACCTCGATACTGCCCGGGCGATCGTTGACATAGCGCAGGCGAATGCGACCGTCGTCCGATTCGGTGATCACCGCCGGTACGGCGTTCGCGGTGAGATACCAGCCTTCGGGCAGCACCACTGTATTGCGGGCCCGCCCGAACGAGCGATCCCAAAGCAGTTCCCCATTCTGCAGCAGGTAGCGGCCCGGGTCGGTGTAGGTCTCAGTGATCCGCAAACGCAGCGAAGCTCCCTCGCCCACGGGATCGAACCATATGACGATCACTTCGGACGAGTCGGTTACCGGCTCGCCGATGTCGATCCCGCGGCCCGCGATGGCACCGCCGCGAAGCGTCTCGACGCGCAGCGGCTCCCCCGTGTCAAGCGCGACGGCCGCGGGATCGGACGCCTTGCTCCCTGAGCGGACCACGTTGAGGTAGCGGTCGACGCCGGGTCGTGACTCCGTGTAGTCGTGAAACAACTTGAAGGAATGGGTCTCCGGTTGCTGGAGGAAGTACGTGATGTCGCGATTTTCGAACGCGCGCTCGCTAAAGCGATAGTCCGCGCGCGCGGTGACGGGGACCGCGATCGTCGTGGTGGCTCGCTCGGGTACCGATGCGCTCCGCGCGCGCCCCCCCGTCGCGGCCCCAGCGGTCCGCAACCGTCGGCCGACGATCTCGAGGGGCACTGCTGCGGGCCCGCGGTTCATGAAACTCGCACGAATGCGGCCGTCCGCTTCTTTCACGACTTGAACTGGATGGTTCGCGGCCACCAACTCGTATCCCGTCGGAAGCACGACTGCGTTGCGATCGATCCCCAGCAAACGGTCGAAATGCACCGCGCCTGCCTCGTCCCGCCAATAGCTCGCCGTGTCGCGATAGGTCTTGTCGATCCGTACGCGCGCCTGCCCGCCTGCGGGAACCGGTCGGGCCAACGTCACTGCGAGGTAGTCTTGCCCGTCGCGCGCATTCCGCATGCCCATGCTTCGCGCCTCGGTGCCATCGACGACGCGCCAGGGGAGCTCGCGACCCGAGTGCAGATCGTACACCGCGTCCACTGTGTGCTCGCTGCCGGTACGCAGGCCGTTGAAGTAGTAGCGGGCGCCTGGGGTCGTGGCGGAGACGTCGTAGAGAATCCGGAAGCTCTGCGTCTCGGGCGCCAGAAGCTCGTATCGCGTGTAGTCGTCTGTCTGGGTTTGGACGAATTCCACTTGCGCGTTGGCCGGCGTCAGAGGCGCAACCGCAACGGCGAGAAGGAGGAGACTGGGACGCATGGGTTGTCCTGGGTGAGAGCCAGGTCCAAAGGTACGATGTCGGTCGGTCGCGGGAAGCCCGGCGGTGGGATAGCTTGGTCCGCTCGTGCACCGTCTCTTCTATCTCATCTTCGCGCTCTCGGGTGCCGCCGGCTTGATGTACGAGTCGGTGTGGGCTCGGTACATGGGCCTCTGGGTTGGTCACTCGGCGTACGCCCAGGTGCTGGTGCTCGGCATCTTTCTTGGCGGCATGGCACTGGGCGCGCTGCTGGTCGGTGCTCGCGCTGAGCGGATTCGTGATCCACTCCGCCTGTATGCGATCGTCGAGATCGTGGTCGGGTTGATCGGGCTGGTGTTCCATGACGTGTTCGCGTTCACGACGACCTGGGCCTACGACGTGATGTTGCCTGCGATGGGCCCCGGGTTCGCTGCCATGCTCGCCCAGTGGTCCATGGCAGGGCTGTTGCTGCTCCCGCAGTCGCTCTTGCTCGGCGCGACGTTCCCGCTTCTTGCCGCCGGTATGTTGCGCCGCAGCACCGTGCCGTCCGGGACGGTGCTGGCGCTGCTGTACTTCGCCAACGGCATCGGCGCGTCCCTAGGGGTGCTGGTGGCCGGGTTTTGGCTGCTCGGGGCGGCGGGTCTCCCCGGAACGGTGGTCGCGGCCGGTACGGTGAACTTGGTCGTCGGCCTGGTGGCGTTCGCACTCTCGCGGCCGTCGCATGCGGCCGCCGGCCCGGTTCCGAAACTCGCCCCGCGCATGGAACCCGTCGACCCGCGCCGTTCTCGCCTCACGCGGGTGCTGGTTGCGGTGAGCTTCGGTACGGCGGTCGCGTCATTCATCTATGAGATCGCTTGGCTCCGGATGCTGTCGTTGGCGCTTGGAAGTGCCACACACGTGTTCGAAGTCATGCTGTCGGCCTTCATCCTGGGACTCGCCGTCGGGGCGTTCTGGGTGCGCCGCCACGTGGACCGGTGGGAGGACCCGGTCCGCGTGCTGGCGGTGGTGCAGTGGCTCATGGGGCTCGCGGCGCTCGCTACACTGCCGGCATTCGGCGCGTCCTTTGGCTGGACCGCGTGGCTGTTCGAGACGCTGAATCGTAGCGAGGGAGGCTACGTGGTCTTCAACGTGGCTCGCTACGGCACCGCGCTGGCCGTCATGTTCCCCTCGACGTTCCTCGCGGGGATCACGTTTCCCCTCGTCACCCGGACGCTGTACGCCGGCGGAGGCGGCATCGGCGAGCGGGCGATCGGAACGGTCTACGGCGCCAACACCCTGGGGTCCATCACCGGTGCAGGACTCGCGGGGCTCGTCCTGCTGCCGCTCCTCGGCTTGCGCGGGCTGCTCGTGTCCGGCGCGGTGCTGGACATGCTCATTGGGCTTGCGCTGCTCGCGCTGCTGGCGACCGTTCCGTCACGGCGTTTGATCGGCGCGCTCGCCACCGGCACCGTGGTCGCCGCGGCGTGGGCGCTGACGGCGGGCCAGGTGGGCGAGGCACGGCTGGCAAGCGGTGTGTACCGACACGGCAACCCGGATGTGCTGGAGGCGGCGGAGATGCTGTCCTACCATGACGGGCGCACGGCCACCGTGTCGGTGTTCCGTGACGGCGACCTGCTCACCATTGCGACCAACGGAAAGCCGGACGGGTCGCTGCCCATGAGTTGGATCGCGCCGGATCGGTGTACCGGAGCGGCGGATACGGCAGCGTTGCGTGCCGATCAGGCGACACAGATCGTGGCGCCCCTCATCACACTGGCGCATGCGGCGGCCGGCGCCCGCGTCGCCGTCATCGGGCATGGCACCGGGATGTCGGCACATGCGGTGCTGGCCGACACTACCGTGCGGCGGGTGACGACGGTCGAGATCGAGCCCGCCATGGTGGCGGGATCCCGCGCGTTCTATCCGGCCAACCGCAGAGTCTTCGACGATGAACGGTCGGGCATCGTTGCTGGCGACGCGCGGGCGTACTTTGCCGGCACGGTCGATTCGTTCGATGTGATCTTCTCGGAACCGTCCAACCCGTGGGTGAGTGGTGTCGCGAGTCTCTTCACGCTCGAGTTCTACGGACATGTACGGCGGCGCCTTACCGACGGTGGGGCATTCGGGCAGTGGCTTCATCTCTACGAACTCAACGATGGGCTGGTGATGACCGTCCTCGCCGCCATCCACAGGACGTTCGACGACTACGCGCTGTTTGCCACGAGCCCGGGCGATATCCTCGTCGTGGCCATCCGGGGCAGGGCGGCGAGTCCTGACTGGGAGCGACTGGCGGAGATCTTCGCCGGCCGCGACGGCTGCGGGGTCGTGCGTCCCAGCGTCGCGGAGCTGCGTGCGCTCCAGATTGCCGACAAGGCCGTCTTTGCGCCGCTCCTTGACGGCGGAGGGGTCGAGCCCAATTCGGACTACTATCCGGTACTCGACCTCGGCGCGCAACGGACGTTCTTCACCAAAGAGTTCGCTTTCGGCATCTACGAGCTGGCCACCGCCGGATTCGACCTATCGGCCGCCTTGAGCGAGCGACGGTACCGACCCCTCAGCGGGGTGACCCCCTTCGTTGCCGGACACCCCCGGCTCGTGTCGCTGCACAGAGCGGCGTTTGTGGCCGCTGATCCTTCGACCGTGCGTGTCGAACGGGCCCAGGCGCCGTTCCGGGCCGCGCGACATGCGTGGGAAGGATGGGTGGTGCGGTTGGAGCGGGACCGACCTCCCGGAGATTGGTCGGCTTGGCTCGCGGAGTTCCAGACTGTTGCGCGCGCCCGATCCGGCGGGACGGCTGGTTGGCGTGACTCGGTGCTCCTCGAGGCGACGGAAGCGTTCGTGGAGCGGCATGCGGCTCCGGCGCGCGTGCGCGCAGCGGTGGAGTTCGAGGATGCCTTGCAGAGTTGGGACTACCCGCGCCTCGCGGCTGCGGCCGACGCGATCATCGCTGCTGGGGAGCCTCTGGACGAAGGCCTCGACCCGACGCTCCTGCTGGAGGCAGCGGTCTTGGCGCAATGGCGGTTGGGGCGTGTGTCCGAGGCACGAGTGGCGCGCGACCAACTCCTTCGTCGCGGTGTGGTCGATCGCTCCGCGCTCCGCTTCCAACTACTTTCGGCCTTGGTCGATGCGTCGGAGCGTCGTTAGCCCTGCGGCACAGTCCGTAGTGGGTGGAGAAATCCGGTCAGCGCCCGTCTCGCGCTCGACATTCCAGGGGGCCGGACCCCAGTAGCGCTCAGCGTTCTCGAGGGGGAATCGTATCGAGGAGGCTGGCGGCGACGTACCCCAGCACCGAGTCGTTATCCAGCAGCGTCCACCATCCGGCGACGCGATCGGACACCGTCACGCGCGCGCCGGGCGGGAGAACGCGTGCCACGCGGTACAGCAATCCTCTCCCGCTACGGACGTTCGCCCACTCGTTGGTGAACAGCACCCGGACGTTCGCGACACGCGGTTCCACGCGCGAGATCGCAACGCCCGGATCCGTCGCGACGGGAGCGGAGGATTCGACGCTGCTGCTCAGGGCGTTGCGGGCGGTGTCGCTGCGGGTCACTTCCAGCGGCGCGGCCGTGACAGGGGCCGCCGCCGGAGCGGCCTGGACCTCCCCTGCGCTCCGAACCGGTGCCGGCGTGGCGTTGCGGTCGAGCTGTGGGACGACGATGAAAAACAGGGCGACGGCGACGGCGACCAGTCCGAACGAGCCGAGCACGCGGGCAGTGCGCCATCGGGAAGCGGCGTATCCGCAGTGCGGGCATTCCTTGGAGCCCCGGACAAGGAGACCCTCGCACCGCGGGCACGGTTCAAGTTCGTTGAGACTGCCCACCGAGTGGAGGTCCGGCGTGAGCCGGTTGGCGCACGACGGGCAGCGCGAGGCGACGCTGAGCACCTGGTGCCCGCAGTGGGGGCAGCGGATCAATGCCATGGTTGGCAAACTAACGCACGCGGCCGCCGGGGGGGCTAGCGCCCTCGGCGCGGACGCAACTCGACGATCATCGCCGCGTGGTCCGAGCCAACGTCGTCGCTGATGCGGGCGCTCACGACCTGCCAAGTGGTATCGGCCAAGACGTGATCGATGCGGGCGCGGATCCAGCCGTTCAGGCGCGTTCCACCCAAACCCACTCCTGCGAGGCTGAACGCGTTGTGCCAGCCGCGCCACGCCGCGCGGTAGATCGGGCTCTCGGGCGGCGTGTTGAAATCGCCCGCGACGATGTGCGGTGCCGGGAAGCCGTCGACCCAGTGTCGGGCCCGCAGCAGCTCGATTGCGCGCAAGGACGACTTGGACTCGAGCCGCTCAATCCCCGGTTCGAGGTCGCCGTGCCGAATCCGTGTGAGCCCCGCGCGTGGCGTGTCCAGATGCAGATTGGTGACGTACACCGTGCCGCGGTCTTGAAGAACACGGTACGTCGCCACCAAGCCCGACCCTCCCGCGGCCTCGAACGCCTCGCGGTCCATCACTTCGACGGCGTCGATGGAATCGCGGCTCACGATGCACAACGTGCCGTTCGTTCGGACAAACCAGCCCGACAGGTCTCGGAGGGTCGCGGACAGTTCGCTCGCACACTCCTGCACCACAAGAATGTCGGGATTCCATGCGAGGAGGAGGGCGGAAGGCGAGAGCCTGAGGGTCTTGCCTCCCATGGCGTTGAAGGTCACGACGCGAACGTCGCGTACCGGGTCTGACTCGGTTACCCAGCTGCGCCACCCCGTGCGAAGTCCCACGACAGGGCCCGCAACGACCAGGGCGCTGATGCCAAGCGGGACGAGCATGAGTCGATCCCACCTTGCAACGGTCGGCACCAGCAGGAGCAACGGCAACGCCAGGACCCAGCGGGGGCCGAATAGCAGCGTGGTGGCGAGCCACCAGCGGTCCGACAGCCACCACACACAAATGGCTGCCACCACCGTCAAGAGGCTGTAGCCCACGACGCCACTCCACACGATTCGATCCCGCCGGGAGCCGGATGCCGGATAGGCCAAATGACCGATGCGTCGGACGACCCTCCGCACGCGCTGGCGGTCGACGGGTGCCCCGCAGGCTCCGCACCGCGCCCGTGACCAGAATCGGCCGCGCGCCAGCCGTACACGGTGGCCGTGCGGGCACCGCACGACAGTGTCGGCAGGACGGATCCAGCCCTGTAGTGATATGGGGCGTGCGGGCGTCACGGCGATCATCTCGCGGCAGTGTGGCGCTGAAGCTCGGTGACGAAGGCGAAGGTGTCAACGCTCCGGTGATTAGATTGCGAGGTCACCCGAGCGACGGCTGATCATGTCCGCTGAACAGATGTACTGGCCTCCGTTCCCCCTCGCAATCGACCGCGCCACCTACCGCCGTCTCGCGAGCGACCACGTCGGGGTCGTGTCCTTCGAGGGTACCGAGGTCCTCAAGGTCGACCCGAAGGCACTCACGATCCTCGCGCGCGAGGCCCTGCGTGACGCGTCGTTCCTGCTGCGGCCGGCGCACCTCGAGCAGGTGGCGGCGATCCTCGACGACCCAGAAGCCAGCGACAACGACCGCACTGTCGCCCTCGCGCTGTTGCGGAACGCCGAGGTTGCCGCACGGGGGCAGCTCCCGCTGTGTCAGGACACGGGTACTGCCGCGGTGTTTGCCAAGAAGGGGCAGCAGGTGTGGACCGGGGGCGACGACGAGGAATACCTCGCCCGCGGGATCTTCGAGACGTTTCAGCGGGAGAACCTCCGATATTCCCAGACGCTGCCGCTCGCGATGTACGAGGAGAGGAATTCCGGAACCAACCTGCCGGCGCAAATCGACATCGCGGCGACATCGGGAATGACCTACGAGTTCCTCTTCGTGGCCAAGGGTGGGGGGTCCGCCAACAAGACATTCCTCTTTCAGGAGACCAAGGCGTTGCTCCGGCCCGATCGCCTCGAGGCGTTCCTCACGGAGAAGATGAAACTCCTCGGAACCGCGGCCTGTCCGCCTTACCATCTCGCGTGCGTGATCGGAGGTACGTCGGCGGAGGCGTGCGTCAAGACGGTCAAACTGGCGACCACGGGCTACCTCGACGGATTGCCGTCCCGGGGGAACGACCACGGGCAGGCGTTCCGTGATCGCGAACTGGAGGCGCGGTTGCTCGATGCGGCGTTCGCCACTGGGATCGGCGCGCAGTTCGGCGGGAAGTACTTCGCGCTCGACGTGCGCGTCGTGCGTCTGCCCAGGCATGGGGCGTCGTGCCCCGTCGCCGTCGGGGTGTCCTGCTCGGCGCACCGAAACGTGAAAGCGCGCATCGATCGTGAGGGACTGTGGATCGAGGAACTGGAGCGGGACCCCGGCCGCCTGATTCCCGAGCGTTTCCGCCGCCAGGAGGAAGCCGGTGCCGTTGCCGTGGACCTCAACCACCCCATGGCGGAGATTCTGGCGGAACTTTCCAAGCATCCGGTCAAGACGAGATTAGCCCTGACCGGGCCGATCGTCGTGGCGCGCGACATCGCGCACGCCAAGATCAAGGAGCGACTCGATGCGGGAGATGGCATGCCCCAGTACCTGAAGGACCACCCCGTGTACTATGCGGGTCCGGCCAAGACCCCCGAGGGCGTGCCGTCGGGCTCGTTCGGGCCCACGACGGCCGGTCGCATGGATTCGTACGTCGATCAATTCCAGTCGTACGGCGGATCGATGGTCATGATCGCCAAGGGGAATCGCAGTCCTCGAGTCCGGGAGGCATGCGCCCGCCACGGCGGGTTCTATCTCGGATCGATCGGTGGCCCGGCGGCGATCCTCGCGCAGGACCATATCAAGAAGGTGGAGGTGCTCGAGTACCCCGAACTGGGGATGGAGGCCGTCTACAAGATCGAGGTGGAGGAGTTCCCGGCGTTCATTCTGATTGACGACAAGGGCAACGACTTCTTCGCGGACCTCGCGTAGTCAAACGTTTGCCCGTCGCATAGCGAGGTGTGCGGCGTCGCGCACCTCTTTGACGCGGTCGTTCAGCAACCCCTCGAGCGCCGACCGGGCCTGGTCCGTCGCCGCGAGCGCCAGGCCCTCCACCGCCGCGATGCGGTCGCCTACGGGCCGGCGACCGAGCACGCGCCCACCGGGTTCCGCCGCCTGCCGGAGCGCGTCCACCGCGTCTGGCGTGGCGATGCGGCCCAGGGCGCGATAGTACTCGGCGCGAACGTCGCCGGACTCCTCCTTCTCCGCGGCCGTGAACAACGGCATCGCCAAGGAGCTGTGACCGCGGCCACCGACCTCGGAGAACACGGCGACGCGCACGCTGGTGTCAGGATCGTCCAGCACCTTGCGGAGATGCGGAACCGTGGGCGGTGTGCCGATCTTGGCGAGCGCCACCCCGACCGACCGGCGCACGCGCGCGTCATCGTGCCCGATCGCGCGTCCGAGCGCCGGCACGGCCTCCTGGATCCGCAGTTCACCGGCCAAGTCGGCCATGTTGCGCACGACGTACCACTGTCCGTGCGACAGCATGCCGGCCACCGCCTCGGTCCCTTCTTCCACATCGCGCAACACGTTCAGATACGCCTTGCGCTCGGCATAGGTTTGCGCTTGCACCAACCGGTCGATGAGGATCTTGGTCCCGGGCTTGCCCGCACGACGGAGGATGGTCTGGACATCTGTGGCGTACAGTTCGTCGAGCAGGTAGCCGGCAAACTTGTCCAGATGCTGGTCCACAAGGAGCCGCCGCAACGCCACCGTGAACGCGCGCCTGCCGTCGTCGGTCTTCGCCTCGAGCTCCTTCCGAACCAGCGCCGCGACCCCGTCCACAGCCTGGTCAACTCGGCCCGCGTCGAGCGCCTTGACGACGGTGCCCTGCACGGTATCCAACTGCCGCCGCAACAATTCCGGCTCGGCATCCGCGTGCAGCTGGCTGATCGCTTCCGACAAAGTGTGGGCCGCCGAAAGCAGCACCCGGAGCGTATCGTCGTACGCCGCGCCGGACGATTGCGTCACGAGGCCCAGGTCGCGCCGCGCGGGTGGCGCCGGCGGGCGGGGCATGTCGACTTCGCTGCCGCCGATCGCCTGGAGCGCTTCGGTGACGCGGAGGCCGCGCTCATGCACCGCGGCCTGCTCGGCCTGCACGGTCATGACGGAGACGCCGGTCGCGCCGGATTGCAGCAGCCGGTCGCTGACCTCGAGATGTCCCGGGTAGCCCGCCGGGTCGTGCGCAATCGTCCGAATCAGTCCGAGGAAGTCCATGGCGGATGCACCGTGTGCGATCCGCATCTCGGAAAGGCCGTGCGCCTGCATCTGGGCGCTGACAAGCCCTGAGAACGGCGTGTCGGATCCGACGACGATGCCCTCGACCTTGAGGATGCCGCCATCCTGGCGCACAGTGACGCTGCGCGCCCGTGCCGCGTCGACCAGGCTGCGCAGGGTCGCCTTGTGGTCTTCGTCTGGGTCCGGAGACCGCCGCACAAGATCGATGAGACGGCCGAGCAGGAGGATGAGGCGATCGGCATCACGCATAGGCGGCAATGTTACCTTCGACTACGGTTGCCCGCCAGCAAAGGGGCCCATGGCGTTGGGTGGCGGGCCGCGGCGCGGTGGCTACCTTGCATCGCATGGACTGGCTTCCCGGATCCGGGGTCTTTCGCGACCATACGCTCGCGTTCTGGGTCAATCTGATCGTGGGCAGCGTGCTCGGGTACGTGGTGGGGCGCATTCGGGCCTCCGGAACTCAGTTCGAGGACAACCGGGTGGTCGCGCTGCTCAGCACGACGGCCGGCGCCGTCCTCGGCGTGACGATCTTCGCATTCTTCGGGCTGTTTGTACTGTTGATGAACTTCCGACGCGGATCGACCGGAGCGGTGCAGGTGATGACGCTTAGCTTGTTGGCGCAGGCCGTGGTGTCCGTCGTGTTCGTGTGGCGGCGGCGCTGACGGGCGGACTCGAATCTCGAAGCTTGTGAGGAGGGACTGTTGCGGCGAAGAGACGTGCACCAACGTGTTCGGTTGACCGATTGCACCTTTGAGCGCACCGGCGAGGGCGAGCGGTACGCCCGCGTTGTGTTGGCGTGGGGTTCCGGGGAGGAATTCGTCGGTGAAGCGACCGCCGACGCTTCCGCACAGGGCGCACTCCGCGCGGCAGCGGAAGCCACGGCGGCGGCGCTCGTGCATGCCTCGGAGGGTCGCGTGCAGCTTGACGTGCTGGCGGTTAAGGCCGTCGAGGGGTACGACACGATCGTGGTCGTGGTGTCGCTCCAGAGTGAGTCCTCCGGGATCGTCGAGCGCTTGGTCGGGTCGTGCCTCATCAGGGGGCAGCCCGACCGCGGCGCCGTTCTGGCCGTGCTCAGCGGCACCAACCGGCTCTTCGGCAAGGTCGTGAACGGCTGAGACGGGGGGCTACCGCACCACCAGGACCGGGCACGGCGCCAGGATCGCGACCTGATGGCTGATCGTCATCCACGATGACGCTGGGTGGTCCGGGTCCATGCGGTGGCTACCCACCACCAGAAGATCGTGGTCACCCTCGACGGCGAACTGCACGATCTCAGGGACGCGTTTTCCATACCGGACATGCTGAATCGGCGATAGGTCGGCCTCGCGCAGTCGCTCGACGAACGCCTGGAGCTTCGCGTGCGCTTTGACCTCGAGTTCGGCGTAGAACTCCTCGAGTTCCTCCATCGGGGCGTCGAGCAACTCGATCACATGGAGCAACGTGATACGGCCGGAGGCCTGCAGGACGCCCACGGCGACCTCGACGGCCCGCTCGCTCCTGGGGGTGAAGTCCACCGGCACGAGGACGTTCGAGAACATGGCAGGTATCCTCCGTGGAGACGCGACGGCGACCTCGAACCCGCCGTCCGAGGTCGCCGTTCGTGGAACCAACTCCCGATCTGACCTACTCGCCGGCGCGTAGCTTCAACTCGATGTTGGACAAGATCGTATTCGAATAGTCCCCCCGCGCGGTCACATTGATGGAGACCTTGCGTTTGCTGTAGACCCGAACGGTGGTGGAGTTCTCCGCTTCCCGCACCACCACCAGCCTGACGATCTCGCCCCAACTCCACGCGGATGTCGTGGCTTTGGTCATGATCATGTACGTGTTGTCATCCACCTGGGTGGCGCTTTCGATCCGTAGACCGGATTCGACCGCCGCTTCGCGTGCAGCGTCCAGGGTCCGATCGAAGTCGGCTTCGAACGTCCGGCCGACGCCCGCATGAAGCGGCGCATTCTGTACACCGCCCTGCGATGAGCACCCCGCGGCCACCGCGAGCATCACAGGGATCGTCATGATTCCAAGGCGCAGTCGCATCACTCCTCCTCACCAAAGCCGTTTCGTTCGGGTCTATGCGCGTACCGGGTCACGCGCGCCTCCTGGTCCGCTCAATGTTCTCCGATCCGCAGCAATGTGTCAACGGCGCGTGAGGTGCGTCACGGAGGGCACGCCACTCGCGTGTGGCCCGGACGCAACGGATCCCACGACCCGTGTACCAGGTGTCGGGCCGGACGGGGCGCGGTCCATGTTTTGCGTCATGGGGACGGCACTCTACACTCGTTGGGGTGCCATGCCCTGGTGCTCGAAATGTGTGCTGGATCACGACGACCCGTGTCTCGACGAGCGGCGTCGGCGTACCGTCTTGGGAGCGCTGGGGGAGTTCGGTGCGCGGCACGGCAGCGGCGGCTCTTACGGGGCTGATGCCGCGGGTCCGTGGACCGCTCACGGGCGATACGAACTCCCCCGGCCTCCCGCCAACGCGCCGGTGAAGCGGACGTGTCCCGCACGCGGGGCCGGCGTGCGTTCGCGGGGGCGGAAGGTGGGCTGACGCGCCTCGGGACGGTGATTACCGTTCCCCCATGGACCCCCCGGCGCCAGCGGCCAACTCCGTCGTTCGTCCCGCGATTCTCTTCGAAGCCGGGCTGATTCTGGTCGCGGCGCTCCTGGACCGCTGGCTGGAGACCCGAGCCGTCGTGCTCCTGCGCTTCGACCTCCGATTTGTGGCGCTCGGTATGCTCTCCGCGATCCCCCCGCTTGCCGTGTTCTGGGGGCTCGTACGCTCGCGCCTGCGTCTGTTCGCCGACCTGCGAGCGGCTGCGGTGGGGCGCGTGATCCCGCTGTTCCGGGGTGCGTCGCTTGGCGAACTGGCGCTGCTGGCATTGGCCGCGGGCGTCGGGGAGGAACTGCTCTTCCGTGGTGTGCTCCAGACGGCGCTTATCGGCTGGATGGGGGGAACGGTCCCGGGTCTCGTGGCGTCGGCCGCGCTCTTCGGGGCCGCGCACGTCGTGACGCGGACCTATGCCGTACTCGCCGCTATGGTTGGCGTCTATCTGGGTGTGCTGGTGCTGCTGACCGGCTCGGTCATTCCGGCGATGGTGGCTCACGCAGGATACGATTTCATCGCGCTCGTGCTGCTGCTGCGTGAGATCGAGGCGCGCTCCCGCGCGGGCGAGTAGATTGGACACACGTGAGTGATCCTGACTTCATGAGAGAGACACCGACCATGCGATTCGATTCCGCGCGGTGGGCGCGCCCCTCGCGCATCGTCCCATTGCTGATAGTGACGGTGGCGTCCGCCAGCGTCGCGGCGGTGCGGGCCCAGACCGTCTCGGCGCCGCGCGCGGCGCTGGGGTTCGCCATCGGCGAGGATCACCACCTCGCGACGTACACCCAACTGATGCGCTATTGGGAGCAGCTGGCGGCCGAATCGCCCCGCATGGTGCTCGACACGATCGGACGCACGGCGGAAGGACGCCCGCAGCTCATGGCGATTCTGACGTCTCCCGAGAATCACCGCCGGCTCGACGAGTACCGGACCGTCGCGCGTCGGTTGGCCCTGGCGGACGGGGTGAGTGAAGCGGAGGCCCGCGCGCTGGCGGCGCGCGGCAAGGCAATCGTCTGGATCGACGGCGGGCTGCACGCCACGGAAGTCTTGGGCGCGCACCAGTTGATGGAGCTGGTCTATCAGATGACGAGCATGAACGACGCCGAAACGACCAGGATCCTCGACGACGTCATCATCCTGGCCGTGCACGCCAACCCTGACGGGATGGAATTGGTCTCGGAGTGGTACATGCGCGAGCCCGAACCCACGAAGCGGTCGACGAGCAACATCCCGCGGTTGTACCAGAAGTACATCGGTCACGACAACAACCGGGACTTCTATATGGTGACCCAACCCGAGACGGAGAACATGGCTCGGGCACAGTACATCGAATGGTTCCCTCAAATCGTCTACAATCACCATCAGACCGGACCGGAGGGCGCGGTGCTCTTCGCACCACCGTTCCGCGACCCGTTCAACTACAACTTCGACCCGCTCGTCCCGTTGGGAATCGACGCGGTCGGGGCTGCGATGCACAGTCGGTTTGTGGCCGAAGGGAAGGGCGGGGCGACGATGCGGTCGGGTGCGAGTTACTCCACGTGGTGGAACGGGGGGCTGCGCACCACCGCCTATTTCCACAACATGATTGGCCTGCTGACCGAGACCATTGGAAACCCGACGCCAATGGAGATTCCGTTCGTGCTCGAACGGCAACTGCCCAGCGGGAACCTGCCATTGCCCATCGAGCCGCAACGGTGGCAATTCCGGCAGTCGATCGACTACTCGATTTCGGCGAACCGCGCGGTATTGGACTACGCGTCCCGCTACCGTGAGACGCTGCTCTTCAACATCTACCGGATGGGGCGCAACGCCATCGAGCGTGGCAGTCGCGACCACTGGACGATCCACCCCGCGGCCATCGAAGCGGTCCGGGCCCGGGGCGGCAGCGCAGTGAATCAGCCTGCGTCCTCTTGGCGACCGCGCGCGCTCCCCACCGAGCGATTCGCGGAACTGCGCCGCCCGGAGGATCGAGACCCACGAGGGTTCATCCTGTCGGCCGACCAACCGGACTTTCCGACGGCGGTCAAGTTCGTCAATGCGCTCGTCAAGACGGGCGTGGCCGTGCATCGCGCGACCGCGCCGTTCGAGGTCGGTGGCACGCGCTATCCGGAGGGATCGCTGGTCGTGCGGTCGGACCAGGCATTCCGCGCGCACGTGCTCGACATGTTCGAGCCGCAGGACCATCCGAACGACTTCGCGTATCCTGGAGGACCGCCCCTCCCGCCGTACGACAACGCGGGATGGACGTTGGCCTTTCAGATGGGCATCGAGTTCGACAGGATCCTCGAGGGATTCGAGGGGCCGTTTGCGCGAATCGAGGGTTTCGCGTCCGTACCCGCCGAAACAATTGTCGGCTCAGGGACCGCCGGGTACGTCCTGAGCCACCGACAGAACGACGCCGTCGTGATTGCGAATCGGGTGCTGCGCGCGGGTGGCCGAGTGTTCTGGCTGATGGAACCGACCACCATCGACGGCACCCGGGTGGATCGGGGTGCCATCTTCGTGCCGTCCGACGGAGTGTCGCGTGCGCAGATGGCAGCATGGGTCGGCGCACTCGGCGTAACGGCGCGGGCGGTGGCGCGCCTGCCGTCGGTCGGAGCTCTGGCGATCCGGCCCGCCCGCGTGGCGCTGTGGGATCGCTACGGTGGATCCATGACTTCAGGGTGGACGCGCTGGTTGCTGGAGCAGTTCGAGTTCCCGTTTGAGGTCGTGTACCCGCGGAGCCTGAACGAGAGTGACCTGTCGCGGTTTGACGTGATCGTGCTCCCTGACGGTGCCTTGTCGTCACGTGAAGGCGGCAGGTCGAGCGGGCGCGTCGCGGCCGAGTCGATTCCCGCGGAGTTCCGCGAGCGGCTGGGCGCACTGACGAAAGACGAAACGGTGCCGCGGTTGCGCGCGTTCGTCGAACGGGGCGGCTCGTTGCTGGCGATCGGGAGTTCGGCCGATCCGAGTCTCTGGACGGGGCTGCCGGTGGCGGACCATCTCGTGGATGAGAGCGGGAATGCGTTGCGGGGCGAGCAGTACTACGTGCCCGGATCGGTGCTGCGGGTGACCGTGGACACGACGCAACCCATCGCGTTCGGTCTCACGCGCGAACTTGACGTGCTGTTCGACAACAGCCCGGTATTCCGCGAGACCTCGGACGCACCGGGCGTCGAAGCGATCGCACGGTTCACGACCGATCGCCCGTTGCGCAGCGGGTGGGCATGGGGACAAGAACACCTCGAAGGCGGCATCGCGGCGTTGCGCGCCCGCCTTGGGCGAGGCACGCTGTACTTGTTCGGGCCCGAAGTGCTGTACCGGGGCCAGCCGCACGGCAGTTTCAAGCTGTTCTTCAACGGCATTCATCTCGCCCGAGCCGACACGACGCGGCTTGGGGGCCAGCCGGTCGGGGGTCAATAGTGCGCGTGGTGACGCCGGCGGGCGGCTGCTGACATGTTGGACGCGATCCGGCGGTTGTTCGATGACGAGTTGCGCCCGCCGCCCGCGGACGTGGGCGGTGAAGCGCCCGAGTCGACGCAGCCCGCCGCGCTGGCCGCCTGCGCGCTCATGCTGGAGCTGGCGCATGCGGACGACCAGTTCGCCGACGTCGAACGCGCCCACATCGTGGATGTCCTGCGCCGCCACTTCGCACTGCCCGACGATCGGATCGACGCGCTGTTGGAGGCGGCAGAACTCGAACGGCGCCAGGCGGTCGATCTCTTTCAATTCACGTCGCTCATCGTCTCCGCCTATGACGAAGCGCAACGGATGCTGCTGGCGGAGGCGCTGTGGGGGGTCGTGCTGTCGGATGGGGCGATCGCGAAGCACGAGCAATACCTGATGCGCAAGCTGTCACAGCTGCTGGAGTTGCGCCCTGGATACCTCGCGGAGGCCCGCCGGCGCGCGGAACAATCCACGTGAACGACCTGCCCGAACGGGTGGCGGCGGCGGCACACGAGGCGAATCTGTTCCCGGGGGAAGGGACGCTGCTGGTCGCGGTGAGCGGCGGGCCAGATTCCGTCGCTCTCCTGGACATCGTGATGCACGATGCCCTGCGCGTGCGGTTCGGTCTCGTGGTGGAGGTCGCACACGTGGACCACGGGATCGCGCCTGACAGCGCGGCGATCGCCGAGAGGGTGGAGCGCCTCGCGGCCGGGTATGGGGTGCCGGTGCACCGCAGCCCGCTCACGCTCGGCTCGCTCGCCACGGAGACCGAAGCGCGGGCGGCTCGGTACCCCGTGCTCCGGGAAATGCAGCGGTGGGTGGGCGCACGCTATCTCGCCACCGGACACCACCGCGATGATCAAGTCGAGACGGTGCTGCACCGGTTCTTGCGGGGAACGGGACCGGCGGGGCTTGCCGGCATCCCCGCACGGGGCAGCCACGGCCTTGTCCGCCCGCTGTTGCCGTTCGCGCGGGCAGAGTTGGCGGCTCATCTGGTGCACCGGGGGATCACCCCTCCCGCGGTGGCCGATCCGGCGAATGTTGGCGTGCGCCATGTGCGTACGTGGCTGCGCCACGAGATCCTGCCCCGATTACGGTCGCAGATGGAGGCGAGCGTCGATCTGGGAGTCGAGGCCGTGGCGCGCCAGGCCGCGTCGGATCGGGTCGCTTGGCGCCGGCTCCTCCGGGTATTGCCGGAGCTGCAGTTCCGCCGGGATTCGCGGGGCATCGAGGTTGCTCGGCTACCCTTGACCTCCTATGATAAAGCCTTGTCAGAAGCCCTGTTGCGTGCTCTGGGAAGGGAATTGGGCCTTGTTATTGGGACGCGCGGCGCAGCCCGTCTCCGGGACTTCGTTCAGCGTGCCCCGAGCGGGCGCCGGTGTCAGTTGGGTGGTGGCAGCGAGGCCGAAGTCGTGTTTGACCGGGTGCGGCTTTATCCGATGTCCCGTGCCACGCCGCCCCCCACGGCAGAGGTGGATCTGACCGCGCCCGGACGCCTGCGGTGGGGCGTGTGGGAGTTCCGCTGGCTATTGGAGCCGGCCCGCGCGTCGCAACGCGTGGCGGCCGCGACCTGGATCCGACCCGGTCTGGTGCGGGTGCGGGCGGCGCGCCCGGGTGATCGAGTGGCCCCCGTGCGCGGTGTAGGCCGTCGCAAGGTTCGTCGCCTTCTGTCGGAGGCGCATGTGCCCGCCAGCTTGCGCAAGGGCTACCCCGTCATCGAGCGGGAGGGAGCGATCGTGTGGATTCCGGGCATCTGCCGTGGCGCCACAGGCCTCCCCGAGGAAGGTGAGCCTGCCGTGCGCCTCGAAGTGCGCGATCGCGGAGACGTCGCCCACAGCTGAAATAGCGCAACCGTTGGCGGGTGTCGGCTGCGGCATCCGGGGCCGCTCCACAGGTTGGAGGGGATCGGGAACCCTCAGGGCGGCGAGGTAGGTACTTTATTGCATGAGCCGATCGCACCACGGCGGGGTCGGAGGCGCGGAGGCGGGAGTCGAATACGCGGATCGGTTTCTCGTGGGGTTGGTCACAATTACGCTGGAAGCTGCCGTCAGCCGGTGTTTGGTGGTAGCCTGAGGAAGGCCGGAGCAGAGCATGGCGGACAACGACACACAACGGCAGAAACCCAACTTCTCCTGGTGGAGCCGGAACCTCGTCTTTTGGGCGTTGATATTCCTGATCCCGCTGGTCGGATATCAACTCATCTCGGGCACGCGAGAGCCCGTCGAGGAGATCAGCTACACGCAGCTCCGCGCGGCCCTCAGCGAAGACAACGTGGCGAAGGTGGTGATCGAGCGCGGCAAGTCGGTCACGGGTGATTTTCGCCGGGCCGTCGAGTTTGGCGGCAGGCCCGTGAAGCGGTTCACTGTCGTCCTGCCGGTGCAGGATTCGGAAGCGTTCATCGCGCAGCTCGAGGAGCGCGGGGTCGAGATCAGCGCAGACGAGCCCGGAGGCCTCGGCACGGTCTTTGTGCAGCTGCTGCCCTGGATCATTCTCATCGGCCTGTGGGTCTTCTTCTTCCGACAACTGCAGCAGGGGGGCAATCGCGCTTTCGCCTTTGGAAAGTCGAAGGCCAAGCTGCTGTCCGGCGACACGCCGAAGGTCACGTTCCAGGATGTGGCCGGATGCGATGAGGCAAAGGTTGAGCTGGAGGAGATCATCGAGTTCCTCCGCGACCCGCAGCGGTTTCAGCGTCTCGGAGGACGCCTGCCCAAGGGCGTGCTTCTGGTGGGACCGCCGGGGACCGGCAAGACGCTCCTGGCCCGGGCGGTGGCCGGTGAGGCTGGGCGCCCGTTCTTCTCGATGTCCGGTTCGGATTTCGTGGAGATGTTCGTTGGCGTCGGCGCGTCGCGCGTGCGGGACCTGTTCGAACAGGGCAAGGCCCACGCGCCCTGCATCATCTTCATCGACGAGATCGATGCGGTTGGCCGCCATCGGGGCGCGGGACTGGGAGGCGGGCACGACGAACGCGAGCAGACGCTCAACCAGCTCCTCGTGGAGATGGACGGGTTCGAGTCCAATGAGGGGGTGATCCTGATCGCGGCGACGAATCGGCCGGACGTGCTCGATCCGGCGCTGCTGCGGCCGGGTCGGTTCGACCGGCAGGTTGTGGTGGACATGCCCGACATTCGTGGCCGCGAGATGATCCTGAAGGTACATGCCCGCAAGATCCCGCTGGGGGAGGGGGTTCGCCTGGAGGTGATCGCGCGCGCCACGCCCGGACTTGCCGGTGCGGACCTGGCGAACATCGTCAACGAGTCCGCGTTGCTTGCCGCCCGGCGCAACAAGCAGCGCGTCGAGATGCCCGACTTCGAGGATGCCAAGGACAAGGTGATGCTCGGGGTGGAGCGGAAGAGCCTCGTGCTCTCCGAGGAGGAACGCAAGCTGACGGCGTATCACGAGTCGGGGCATGCGCTCGTGAGCGTGCGGGTGCCGGGGTTGGATCCTGTCCATAAGGTGTCGATCGTCCCTCGGGGGCGCGCGCTGGGCATCACGTTCTCCCTTCCGGAAGAGGACCGGCACAACTACACCAAGGAGTACATCCTCGGGCGCTTGGCGATGGCGTACGGCGGGCGTGTGGCGGAGCAGCTGATCTTCGGCCCCGAGAAGGTCACGACGGGCGCGGCCCAGGATATCGAACAAGCCACCGAGATGGCGCGTCGCATGGTCACCCAGTTCGGCATGAGCGATGTCGTGGGTCCCGTGGCCGTCGGCGACCGCGAGCATCAGATCTTTTTGGGACGCGAGCTCGCTCAGCGCCGCGAGGTGTCCGAGAGCACGGCGCAGCAAGTGGATGTGGAGATCAAGCGCATCCTGGAGGCGGCGTACGAACGCGCGCGCATGATCCTCAGTGGTGACATGGACACCCTGCACCGCATGGCGGATGCCTTGCTCGAGCGCGAGACGCTCGATCGCGAAGAAGTCGCCCTCATCGCGGCGGGGAAGGATCTGCCGCCGAGCGCCCCGCTGCCGGCCGACGCGATGAACGCGCCCGGGCGTCTCGCCACCGACACGACACGGGAACGGGTGCCGGACGCCGGCCCCATCCTCGGGGCGCCGCCGGCGGAACCAGCCGGGGCGTGAACGTCACCGCCCTCGATCGCACGACTCCGGGCGCGTTCCAGATGGCACTGACGCGCCGGGGGCTCGATCCCGTGCGTGCCGCAGCCGTGATGCGGGGCGTGAAGCCGATGGCGTTCGTGCTCGATGGGGTGGACGAGGTGGCCCGGGAGCGGATCGTGCAGGCGGCACAGCAGCGCCATCTGGAATGTCTCACCGGGGACGGATGGGCGGTGCTCGCGGGAGGGGTGGCGGAGCTTGCCGGTCTGACGCGAACGGGACGTTCGCTGCTCCCAGAGGAGCTGGCTGACGCGCTGGGGCGGTCGTTGTCGGCGGTGTGGGGTGACCCGGCCGAGTGGTCGATGGCCCGCGGAACGATCTCGCTCGTCGACCCGGTGATCGTGGGGATCGTTAACGTCACCCCCGACTCGTTCAGCGATGGCGGCCGGTTTCTGGAACCGGTGGCGGCCGTGGCGCACGCGGGAGTGCTGATTGCGGAGGGCGCAAGTGTGTTGGATGTCGGGGCGGAGTCGACGCGACCCGGCGTCACGGCACCGGTGTCCGCCGACGAGGAGTGGCGCCGTCTGGAGCCGGTGCTCGACGCGATCCGCGCGCGCCATCCGGCCATGCCGATCACGGTGGACACGATGAGAGGCCAGACCGCGCGTCGCGCGCTCAAACGCGGCGCGTGGGCCATCAACGATGTGTCCGGGTTGCGGTACGACACGAGTGTGGCCGACGCCTGCGCGGAGTTCGACGCCGGGCTTATCCTGATGCACTCGCGGGGGATCCGGAGCACCATGGCGACGTACGAGCACGCGCATTACGAAGACCTGGTGTCCGAGATGCTCCACGAGATGGAAATGGCGAGCGGCCGGGCCACGGCCGCCGGGGTGCGTGAGGAGCGCATCGTGCTGGATCCTGGTCTGGGGTTTGCCAAGACTCCGGAGCAGAGCGTGCTCGCGCTGCAGTCCGTTGGTGCGATGGTCGCGCTGGGGCGACCGGTCATGCTGGGGCCCTCGCGCAAGCGGTTCCTTGGCGCGCTCACGGGGCGGGATGTGGAGGATCGCGACGTCGCCACGGCCGTGGCGTGTGCCGCCGGGTTCGCCCTTGGGGCGCGTCTGTTCCGGGTCCACGCGCCGGGCCCCACGCGTGATGCGCTGGCGGTGGCACGCGCGGTGTGGGGGGCGTGATGTCATTCGAGCAGCTGCGGTTCTTGATCCCCGGCGCGTGGGATCTCGTCGAGATCCTCATTGTGGCGTACGTGATTTACCGGTTGCTGCTGTTCCTGGCCGGCACGCGGGCGCTGCAGATTCTCGTGGGACTAGTGATTCTGGGAGTCGTGTACTTCGGGGCGGTGCTGCTGCGGTTCACGATGATCACCACGCTGCTCGGGTTTGTGTTTGCCTACGGGGTGTTTGCGGCGATCGTCGTCTTCCAGCCGGAGCTAAGACATGCGCTCGCCCGGCTCGGACGGTCGCGCTTCGTGCGGCTGTTCGCGACCGCCGGCCAGGATGCCGTCGCGGATGCGGTGGCCGACGCGGTCGGCCGTCTGTCGCGCGACGGCAACGGCGCGATCCTCGTCGTCGAAGGTGAGATGACACTCGGGGATTATCTCGAGACCGGTACGGAGATGCGGGCGGGAGTCTCGTCGGACCTGCTGGCGACGATCTTCACTCCGTACTCGCCCTTGCACGACGGGGCGGTGATCATCCGCGGCGATCAGATCATCGGCGCCGGCTGCGTGCTTCCACTCACGCAATTCCCGGTGACCGACAAATCCCTGGGGACTCGGCACCGCGCCGCGCTCGGGCTCTCCGAAGAAACGGACGCCACCATCGTCGTCGTGTCCGAAGAAACCACGCAGATCTCCGTGGCGTTCCGCGGGATGCTGCGTCGTGCCGTGACGCCGGACCAGGTTCGGGAAATGCTGGTGCGTCGGCAGATCGCAGACCTTGCGCTCGCGCCGATGAGTGACGAGCCTTCTCCCGCCTGAAACAGGACGTGCCGGCGTCAATGGAACGTGGAGTGACCATGTCGGCGGGTGGGCAACAGCGCCTCGAGTTTCGCGTGGCGCTGTTCGTGTTTGCCGTCGTGCTGGGCGGCTACCTCTGGACGCTGGCGCCATCCGTCACGTTCTGGGATGCCGGCGAGTTGATCGCGGCCACCAAGATCCTCGGTGTTCCGCACCCGCCGGGTACCCCCTTATTCGTGCTGATCGGCCACGTGTGGGGCACCCTGGTCCCGCTGGGCGAGTTCGCATTTCGGACGAACCTGATGACGGCGATCTTCAGCGCCGGGGCCGCCACGCTGTTCTTCCTGTTGGTGGCGCAGGCGCTCCGCGGCGGTCCCGAGCATGCCCGCGACGACGGAGAAGTCGATCGCACGTTCGTTCTTGGTGGGGCCGCAGCCGCCGCCGTGATGTCGGCGTTCGCGTTCACGGTGTGGCAGAATTCCAACGAAACCGAAGTCTACATGGTGGCGACGCTGTCGATCGCCGGCGTGTCGTGGCTGGCCTGGCTCTGGCGGCGGGCGCGGGGGACGGAACGCGCGGCACACATTCTCCTGCTCATCGTGTACGTCGCCGCGCTGTCGATCGGCAACCACCTGCTGACGCTGTTGGTCGGGCCCGCGCTGCTGGGCTTCATGTGGCACGTGTTGCGGTCTGCGCCCCTGGCCAGTGAGCAGGATCGGCGGGTTGAATGGGGGCAGTGGCTCGTGGTCACGGCGGTGTGGGTCCTGCTGATCGGCGTCGGGTTGGGCAAGGTGCCGATGATCGTGGGCGGGTTGCTGTTTCTGGTGGCGACCGCGTACGCGCTGTCGGTGGGCGCCGGGACGTTCGCCCTCACGGTACTGGCCATCGCGTTCGTCGGGGCGTCGACGTACTTCTTCCTGTTCCTGCGTGCGCATGCCGGCCCGATGATCAACGAGGCCGACCCGTCTACGTGGGAGAACCTGCTGAGTGTGGTGTGGCGCGAGCAGTATCCCCCGCGCTCTCCGATCGACAACCCGATCTACACGACCCGCGATACGGACGCGATCGAGCGTATCGGCGCGTTCATCACCTGCTTACCGCGATTCGTCGACGGTCCCGTACCTTCGCGGGAATCGATGATCGGCATCCCACCGTGCTACACGGTGCGCAGCATCCCGCTGATGCTGCGGCAGATCCAGAACTACCTGCAATATTTCGATTGGCAGTGGTCCAGTGGACTCGCCCCGACGCAGCCCGTATTCGCCGCGGTGCGACTGCCCATCACGGTCGCCTTCATTTCGCTGGGGGTGTACGGCGGGGCGGTGCTGAAGCGGCGCGATGCCTCGGTGTTCTGGCTGCTCGTGTTGCTGTTCCTCATCACTGGCCCCGGGCTCGTGGGTTACATGAACTTCAAGCCGGGGTTTTCGCTGGCGTGGGACAAGTTCCCCACCATAAGCATGCATGAGGTGCGCGAGCGGGATTACTTCTTTACGGTGTCGTTTCAGGTGTGGGGACTGTTGGTGGGCATCGGTGCGGCTGGGCTCTACCGGATGTTGCGCGCGCGCGCTGTTCCGCTGGCCGCCTCACGCGCCGTGTTTGCGGTGGCGGCCATCCCGTTCGTGCTCAACTGGAATGCCGCTAGTCGCCGCCACGGCCCCGACGCGCTGCTCGCGCGCGACTTTGCCTATGACCTGCTGCAGTCAGCGGAGCCCTATGGGATCATCTTCACGAACGGTGATAATGACACGTTCCCCCTCTGGTATCTCCAGGAGGTCGAGGAAGTACGGCAGGACGTCGCCGTGGTCAACCTCTCCCTCGGGAACACCGACTGGTATCTGAGGCAATTGCGCGACAACCCGCCGCGGGCCTTCGATCCAGCGCAGGCGCCGTGGTACGCCGACGGGGCCCCGGCGATGCCGACCGCTCCGCTGCACAGTATGACGGATGAACAAATCGGCGGGCTGACCGCGCGTCTGCTCCAGCGCCCCCTCGCGGTGCGGTTTGGCGAGGTTTCGATCGACCTGCCGGCCAACACGCCGTTGTATGTCAAGGATTTCCTGGTCCTCCGACTCATCCAGGAGAACTGGAACCGCCGCCCGATCTATTTCAGCATGACGGCTGGGAGCGACAACTGGCTCGGGACCGCACCGTATCTCACGCAACAAGGGTTGACGTTCCGCTTGCACGCGGACGCTCCGCCCGACTCGTCACGGCTCGCGCCCGGCTTGTTCGGTGTGCCGATGGATCTCCCGCGCACCGACTCGCTGGTGTGGCACGTGTTCCGCTACGCCGATCTCCTGAGTCAGGACACCCTGACCTTGGATCCGACCAGCCGCAACATCGCCATCAACCTGAGTTACCCTTTCTACGCACTCGGCAACGTGTATGAACTGACCGGCGATCGCACGCGCGCGATCGAAAACCTGCGGCGTGGGCATCTGCTGCAGCCGAATCAGCAGATGCTGGATTTGCTGCGCAGTCTCGAAAACAGTCTCGCCCCCGCGCCGGATACCGTCATCCCCTGACCTTCACCGCGTCATTGTAGGCTCCGAGAGCACGCGCTAACTTTACAAGCTATGAGTTTCCAGGACCTCGCGGAGCGGATCGGGCGAGTGCGCGATGATATCGCCGCCATCCAGCGCCGCGAGGGACTTGCGGGTGCGGTGCGGATCGTCGCCGTGACCAAGGGACATCCGCCCGCCGCGGTGGCGGCCGTGGCGGCGGCGGGCATTCCCGATGTCGGTGAGAATCGGGTGCACGAAGCGCTCCACAAGCAGGAGCAACTCACGGGGTTGACCGTGCAGTGGCACTTGATCGGTCATGTGCAGACGAACAAGGCCAAGCTGGTTCCGGGTCGGTTCGCGCTCGTGCACTCGGTGGATTCGACGCGCCTGGGAGCGGCACTGGCCAAGGCGGCGGTGGCGCACGCGCCGGGTGGTCGGCTCGCGGTGCTCGTGCAGGTCAACGTCGCGCGGGAGGATCAGAAGAGCGGTTGCGCACCGGAGTCGCTCGGCGACGTGCTTGGCGAGCTTGGCACGCACGGGAATCTCGACGTGTGCGGCCTGATGACAATGGCACCGTTCACCGACGACGAGCAGGTGCAGCGTCGGGTATTCGCGGCGCTGCGGGAGTTACGGGACCGGCACCAAACGCCGACCTGTTCGCTGCCGGAGCTTTCGATGGGGATGTCGGGTGACTATCCAGCCGCGGTGGCGGAGGGGGCCACGCTGCTGCGGCTTGGAACCGTGCTGCTTGGAGAACGACCGCAATGAACGACGAGGCGTTTCGGCTGACACCGGCCGACATTCGACAACAGGAGTTCCGCAAAGCCTTCACGGGGTATGATCACGCCGTCGTCGAAGAGTTCCGCCAACGCGTTGCCGACGAACTCGAGCGCGTGCTCATGGAACGGGCGCAACTGGAGGAGCGGATCCAAGGCCTGCGGGAGCAACTCAAGTCGTTCCGCGAACGGGAAAAGGCGCTGAACGATGCGGTCGTGGTTGCGCAGCAGCTCAGAGAGGAGACGGCCCAGGCCGCCCAGCGCGAGCGTGAGGTCGTGCTGCGCGAGGCCAAGTTGCAGGCCGAGGGCCTGCTCGGGGAGGCACGGAAGGCGGAGGCGGAGGTGCGGGTCGATATCGCAGCGGCGCAGCGTCAGTTCACGGGGTATGTGGCGGCGTTCCGGCAACTCCTGCTGCGGAGGCTGGCGGAGCTCGACGCCTTGGCCGAGCACGAGAGCGACGGCAGCGCTCCCGATGGGAGCCACGCGTGACCGGGGAGCGCGCGTCGGTCGCGGACGCCGTGCGAGCCGTGCGATCGCTGACCGACTGGGAGCCGGAGGTCGCCCTCGTGCTGGGGACGGGGTTGGGGGCGCTCGCGGAAGAGATCGAGACGGTGGCGGAACTCGCCTACGCCGCGATTCCCGGCTTTCCCGAGCCGACGGTCGAGAGTCATGCGGGTCGACTGCTGCTGGGCACATTGGGCGGTCGCCGCGTCGTGGCGATGCAGGGAAGATTCCATCGCTACGAAGGCTACCGCCTCGATCAGGTGACGTTTCCGGTCCGGGTCATGCGCGCCTTGGGCGCGCGCGTCCTCGTCGTATCGGGGGCGTGTGGGGGGATGCATCCGCTGTGGCAGCCGGGCGATTTGGTGCTGATCGCGGATCACATCAACCTGCTCGGTGACAATCCGCTCATCGGACCGAACGACGACAACCTCGGGCCGCGCTTTCCGGACATGTCGCGGCCGTACGATGACGACCTGCGCCGACTGGCCCGCGAGGCAGCGCGCGCGCGTGGCCAGGTGCTGCGTGAAGGCGTGTACGTGGCCGTGACCGGCCCGAGCCTCGAAACGCCGGCGGAGTACCGCATGCTTCGGGCGACCGGTGCGGATGTCGTCGGGATGTCAACCGTGCCGGAGGTGATCGTTGCGGTGCACGCGGGGATGCGGGTGCTTGGGATCACGATCATCACCGACCAGTGCCTACCTGACGCGCTGGAGCCCGCCGACGTGGCGACGATCATCGCCACGGCGCGGCGCGCCGAGCCTGGGCTCACAGCACTCGTGACGGACGTGCTGCGGCGGATTCCGGCGTGACCTTCCCTCCACTTCCGACCGGGTCAGCGGTCGAACTGGAGTTGCAGGTGCTCGCGCAGTGGAAGGCCGAGGACCTGTTCCAACGCACGTTGCACGCGACACGGGACGGCGAGCCTTTCGTCTTCTACGAGGGCCCCCCGACGGCAAACGGCCGGCCGGGCATCCATCACGTGTTCGCGCGGACGCTCAAGGACATGGTGTGTCGCTTTCGTGCGATGCACGGGCGGGCCGTCACGCGCATCGCGGGCTGGGATACGCATGGGTTACCTGTCGAGATCGAGGTCGAGAAGGCGCTGGCGATCGCCGGCAAGGCGGACATCGAGGCGTTGGGCGTGGCTGAGTTCAACCGCCGATGCCGTGAGAGCGTGTTCCGGTACAAGACGGATTGGGAGAACCTGTCGGAACGAATCGGGTATTGGCTCGACTATTCGAAACCGTACGTCACCTATTCCAACGAGTACATCGAGAGCGTGTGGTGGCTCCTCCGCCAGCTCGCCGAGCGCGGTCTCCTCTATCGGGGCCACAAGGTGTTGCCCTATTGCCCACGATGCGGTACGGCGCTGTCGAGCCACGAGCTCGCGCTCGGCTACGCGCCGCATCGATCGCCGTCGATTTACGTCTTGTTCCGGCTGATTGACGATGAGGAGCGTTCCCTCCTCGTGTGGACGACGACCCCGTGGACGCTGCCGTCGAACATCGCGATCGCCGTCCATCCCGACTTTCGCTACGGAGAATACGAGGTGGACGGGCGGCGGGTGATCGTGGAGGAGACCATCGCCGCCACGCTCACGGTGCCGGGTGCCACGCACGGGGAACCGATCGGGACCTTCCCGCGGGTCGGGGTATGGCGCGGACGGGAACTCGTGGGACGTCGCTACGCGCAGCTGCTGGATGCGGTGCCGGTCAATCCCGAGCGGGCGTTTCGCGTCGTGGCGGGAGAGTTCGTCACGCGGGAAGAAGGGAGTGGGCTCGTCCACATGGCGCCGGCGTTCGGGGCGGACGACTACGCGACGATCCGGCGAGACGAGCTCGCGTTCGTCAACCCCGTGGATACGGCCGGGCGGTTTACCGACACGGGCTGGGATGCCATCAATGGGGTCTCGGTGTTCGATGCGAACCCGATCATCGCGGAGCGCCTCGGCGCCGAGCAGAAGCTGTTCGGTCGGTATCAACCGGACGGCCACGAGCACTCGTATCCGTTCTGCTGGCGCTGCGATGCACCGCTGATCTACTACGCACGCGAATCCTGGTTCGTGCGGACGACGGCATTCCGGGATCAGATGATGGCGCACAACGACGCCGTGGACTGGAACCCGGCCGAGGTCGGGACCGGTCGGTTCGGTGAATGGCTCGAGAACAACGTGGACTGGGCGCTCTCGCGAGATCGCTATTGGGGTACGCCCATGCCGGTGTGGGTGTGCGATGCCCATGAGGAGCACCACGAGGTCGTGGGGTCCTATGCCCGGCTCGCCGAGCGATGGGGACAGCCGCTGGCGGACGACTTCGACGCGCACAAGCCGTTCATCGACGAGATCGTGTTCCCGTGCGACGTTGCCGGCTGCCGGGGCACGATGCGGCGCGTACCGGAGGTGATCGATGCCTGGTTCGACTCCGGCGCCATGCCCGCCGCGCAATGGCACTATCCGTTCGAGAACCGCGAGGAGTTCACGCGACACTTTCCGGCGGACTACGTCTGCGAAGGCCTGGATCAGACGCGCGGGTGGTTCTACTCGTTGCTTGCCATCGCGGTCGGCGTGTTCGACCGCACGGCCTACCGGCATGTCATCGTCAACGGCCTGCTCTTGGACAAGGACGGACGCAAGATGTCCAAGCGGCTGGGCAATGCCGTCGACCCGTGGGAGGTGGTGGAGGAGTTCGGTGCGGATGCGGTTCGCCTCTACCTGCTCGCGTCGAGTCAAGTGTGGTTGCCGAAGCGGTTCGACCGCTCGACCATCCCGGAAGCGGCCGGGGGGTTCCTGAATCGCTTGCGCAACACCTATGGGTTCTTCGCCCTCTATGCCGGTGCGTGGGACCCCGGGACCTCGGTACCGCTGGAGCACCGTCCCCTCGTGGATCGCTGGCTGGCGACGCGATTGGGCGCGGTGGTGCGCGCGGTGCATGACGCCTGGGACGCCTACGATATGACGACCGGCGTCCGTGCATTGATGGACTTCTGTGACCACGACCTGTCCAACTGGTACGTGCGCATCAATCGCTCGCGGTTCTGGGCGCCCGATGCCGATGCGGACCCGGCGGCGCTCGCGACGCTGTATGAGGCGATGCACGTCGTGAGCCGCCTCTTGGCGCCGGCGGCCCCGTTCCTGAGCGACGCCTTGTTTCGCCGCCTGACCGGTGACTCCGTTCACCTCGCGTCGTTCCCGCGACCGCGAGGGCCGGCCGACCCAGCCCTGGAGCCCGCGATGGACGCTGTGCGCCGGCTGGCCACGTTGGCCCGGGCCGCCCGCGAGCGCGCGGGGTTGCGGGTGCGCCAGCCGCTCGGCGCGATGAAGGTGGCGGTGCCCGCTGCGGTGCGGGGTCCCGCGTTCGACGAGTTTGTCGGACTCCTGAGCCGCGAAGTGAACGTGAAGTCGATCGAGGTGACGGGCTCCGATACGGAACTCGTGGAGCTGCGGGGCAGGCCGAACTTCCGCTCGTTGGGCAAGGTGTACGGCAAATCCACCCCCGCCGCGGCAGCGGCGACGAAGGAGCTCCGTGCGGACCACCTGCGACAACTCGAGGGCGGGACCGCGGTGGTGATCGCCGCCGCCGACGGGGTCACCTACTCCTACCAGCCCGAGGACGTGGTGGTGGAACGCGCAGTGCTCACGGACTGGTTGGTGCAGAGCGATGGTCCATTCGTCATAGCCCTGGATCCGACCGTGACGCCCGCGCTCGCGTCGGAAGGTGTCGCGCGGGAAATCGTCAATCGGGTGCAAAGGCTGCGCAAAGACGCCGGATACGATTACAATACGCGGATTGCGGTGAGCTTCTCCGGGCCGGACGAGGTCCTGCAGGCCGCCGTGACGCACGAAGGATTCATTGCCCGTGAAACACTCGCGCGGCGTGTCGCGATCGGGGAGGACCTCGGATCCTTTGACGCGCGCCAGGTGGTGGAAGTCCAGGGCCAAACCGTAGCGATTGCCGTGCAGCGCGTGACCGACGCCGAGGCGGCCGAATCTGAGATGGAGCTATGAACAAGAAGAAGCTGGCACACTTGGAAAAGCGACTGCTGGAGGAGCGGGCCCGCGTGATCAAGGAGCTCGGTCATTACGACGAGCAGTTCAACGGGACCCTGCAGGCGTCGGACGGCGACCTTTCCTCCTACTCGTTCCACATGGCCGATCAGGGCACGGATGCCATGGAGCGAGAGAAGCAGTTCCTGTTCGCGTCCAAGGAGGGACGATACCTCTGGCACGTGAACGAAGCCTTGCGACGCCTGTATCAGGCGCCCGAGCAGTTCGGGACATGTCAGGAGTGCGGAGAAGAGATCGGATTCGAGCGGCTCGACGCGCTTCCCCACGCGCGCCTCTGCATCAACTGCAAGGCGAAGGAAGAGGATGACAAGCGGAGCTAGGCGCCCGGTGTTCTGGGCGATTCTCGCGTCGGTCGTCGTCTCGGACTTCATCACCAAACAAATCGCCGTCGCCGCGCTGACGGGGCGTCCGCCGGTGCATATCGCCGGAGACTGGCTGCTGTTTCGACTGGTGTACAATCCCGGGGCGGCGTTTGGCGTGAACGTCGGGGAGCATTCGCGGTGGGTGTTCATGCTGCTGGCGCTGGTGGCCTTGGCCGTACTCGGGTCGATGGTGCACCGGACCCTCCAGGCGCAATGGGTACGCCTCGTGGCGCTCGGATTGGTGTGTGGTGGGGCGCTGGGCAATCTGATCGACCGCGTCCGAAGCGCGCGCGGCGTGGTCGATTTCATCGACGTGTATATCGGCCCCCTGCACTGGCCGACCTTCAACGTGGCCGACATGTCGGTCTCCTGTGGTGCCGTCGCGCTTGCCGTGATCCTCTGGCAGGAGGGTCATCATCCCGAGACGGCGGCGGTCGTCGACCCTGAGAGGTCGGAGAGTCTGGGGCACGCCTCCGAGGCCTGACGATTCCGACGGTGCGATTGCAGGTCACATCGGCGATCACCGAGCGCATCGATCGGTTCCTCGCCGAACAACTCGCGCTGTCGCGAACCGTCGTCGGCCGGCTGATCGCCGGCAACGCCGTCACGGTGAATGGGGAAGGGGCGCGGGCGTCGCGGCGGTTGAGCCGCGGTGATCTCATCCAGGTCGTGATCCCTGAAGCGCCGCCGCCCCGCACACTGGTTCCGTCACACCGGCCGCTGGACGTCGTGTTCGAAGACGAGCACCTACTGGTCGTGGACAAGCCTGCCGGCCTCGTGGTGCATCCCGCGCCCGGACACTGGGACGACACGTTGCTCAACGCGCTGGTGGGACGCGGGACCCGCCTGTCGCAGGCGGTTGGACGCCCGGGAATCCTCCATCGGCTCGATCGTGATACGTCGGGATTGATGATCGTGACCAAGACCGATGCGGCGCACCGTGCCCTGGCCCGGGATCTCGCGAGTCGAAGGGTGCTGCGGACGTACGCGGCGCTCGTGTGGGGGCATCTCGACGGTGCCGTCGAGGTCGATGCGTCCGTGGCCCGCCATCCGCGCGATCGCAAACGGATGGCGGTGCTCGCCACGGGACGGGCCGCCCGGACGCACTTCTCGGTGGTGGCGCGGTTCGAGTCCTGTGACCTGGTGCGTGCACGACTGGAGAGCGGTCGCACCCACCAGATTCGGGTGCACTGCGAGTACATCGGCCATCCCGTCGTGGGCGATCGGGTGTACGGCGGCGGTGGGGCCAAACGCATCTCGGGTCAGCCACGGGCGCATGCGGACGCGCTGGACCGTGCGACCGCCCGGCAGGCATTGCACGCCGCCCGCCTCGGGTTCCAGCACCCCGCGTCCGGACACGCGATGCGCTTCGGGAGCGACTGGCCGGTCGATCTGCGCCCTGCCCTCGCTCTTGCGGGGGACGATCCGACGTTGCTTGATCGTCACGAAGCCCTGGCGTACCTTGGCTTCGACACCGGAGAGAGCTGATCGGGTGATGACGCCGGCACCCTGACGCCGATCAGGTCCGCCGCGGTGGTAACATCCTCCGCGAACCCCTCACATCCGTTGAGCCACCACGTGCCCTTGGAGTTGGCGGGATGACCAGATCGAGCATTGCGCAGCGTGACCGTGCGGCGCTCGAGGCCCTGGAACGGCGGCTCGATGGCCACGACGCCGGTGCCATGAACAACGTGGGAGTGGTCTACTTCCAGCATGGCCTGCTTGAAGATGCGGTGCGGTGCTTCTCCGGGGCGTGCCAGGCCGACCCGACCATGGCCGTGGCCCAGGCCAACCTCGAACGCGCCAGCCGCGAAAGCGGCATCTACGATCGTCGAGTGGCGGGACTCCGGCAGCGGCTCGCGGCGGCGCCCGACGATCTGGAGGCGCGCTGGGCGCTGGCGACCGTCTACCGCGCGCTGGGGCAGCACGGCGCCGCGCGCAGCGAATTCGCCGAGCTGGTCAGCGCTGCGCCCGACCACGTCGAGGCCCTGCTGGCGCTCGCGCTGTGCGAGCGTCAACTGGGGGATATGGACGCCTCGGTGCGATGGCTGCGCCAGGCGGAGCAGACCGCCCCCGAGCGGGCCGACCTCGCTCTCTACCTCGGGCAGGCGCTGTACCTCCAGGGCAGGAGCGACGCAGCGGCCGACCTCTTGGGTGCGGCGGCCGTTCGCTATCCCGAGCACTCGGATCTCCAATACCACCTCGGCGTCGTGCTTGGGGATCTGGGCCGCCACCAGGAGGCGCGGGAAGCGACCCACCGTGCCATCGAACTCAACCCGGCGCTCGGTCGCGCTGATCAGGTCGTGTCGCTCAGCAGTTTTCCCTTGATCCCCGTGAGTGCGCATACCGCTGCCGCGGGGGACGAGTCGAACCTTCAACACTACGGTCTGGCGCGCTCCTTCCGCCATCAGGGGCTGTTGGCGGAGGCCCTGCGCGAGTACCGCCTGGCGCTCGATCGCGGCGAGGATCGGCTTCGGGTGATGCGCGGGATGGCCGAGACGCTGCTGCTGCGACGGGAACCGGCGGCGGCGCTCGAGCTGTACGATCCGCTGATGCGGGAGCAGCCGACGGCACAGGTGGCGAACGAACGCGGCGTCGCCCTGCATCAGCTGGGACGGTTGGAAGAAGCGCTCGAGGCATTTCACGACGCGCTGACGCGTGCCGCCGACGACGCGCTCGCGCGGAACAACCTCGCGATCACACTGGCCCAACTCGGGCGACACGAGGAAGCCGCCGGGCAGTTGGCGGAAGCGGTGCGCTGTCGACCACAGCTGGTTGTGCCGCGGGTGAATCTGGGCTTGCTGCTCCACAGCATGGGACGGGAACGACACGCGCTGCAGGCGTTCCGCCAGGTCGTGGAGGTCGCGCCGCAAACCGCTGCAGCATGGAATGGCATTGGACTGGTGCTGGTCGGGGCCGACCGTGTCGCCGACGCCCGCAACGCGTTCGTTCGGGCCGTCGAGGCGGATGCGGGATCTGCGGAGGCGCATTACAACTTGAGCTTCGCCCTGTCGCACCTCGGAGACTTCGATGGCGCGCTCCGCGCGGTGACCCGCGCGCAGACGCTGGACCCGTACTTCGTCCCACAGAAGTTCCGCTTCATCATTGCGGCGCAGCTCGAGGAGCAAGGCGTGGGCTTGCCCGAGATCTCGGCGGACGTGCCGGCGGACGTCGGCGCACAAGGCCTCGTGCTGGACACCCGACAGTTCGAGGAACTGTTCGGCGCCCTCGAGCGGGAGGCGACCGTCAGCGCCGCTCCGGCGGAGGATCTCCTGACGCTCGCGCGCGACTATCGCGCACGCGGCATGCACGACCTTGCGGTCGCCGAGGTCGGTCGAGCCGTCGCGCGCGGCGCGGACCGTGTGGAAGCCGCTGTCCTGGTGGGAGAGATCTTCGAGGAACGGGGACTGCATGGCGAGGCGCTGGAGCGGTTCGAGAGCGCACTTGCGATCGATCCGGCACGACGGGAGGCCCAGCTTGGCGAACTTCGGGCAATCCTCGCCCTCGGTCGGCCACGCGACGGGGTGGCGCGCGCTCGGGCGGTGGCGCTGGAGCGCCCGAGTGACGTCGAGGCGCTCGGCACACTCGCCAGGTTCGAGTACGCCACGGGAGATCCCATCGTGGCGCTGGCCGTGCTGCAGCGCGCGCGCGCGCGCGCGCCGCAGCGTGCCGACCTCCTGCGGCTCGAAGGCGACATCGCGCTGGCGCTCGCGAAGCCGCAAATGGCGCGGGAAGCGTTTGAGCAGGCGCTCGAGTTCGAGCCCGATGATATCGAGACCCGTGTGGCGCTCGGGGGCGCGTATCAGGCGCTCGATGAGGACGAACGGGCGGCCGCCTCGTATGAACAGGTGCTGGCGACCGCGCCCGGAGCAGAGCCCGCGGCCATCGCCTTGGCCGAAGTGTATCAGCGGGCGGGAGACGGTCCGCGCGCGGTCAACGTGCTCGTCGATCTCCTGTTGATCGATCCCACCGCACTCGGGGCGCTCACCCGGCTCGCGTACGCCCTGTTCGAGGTTGGGAGGGTTGCTCCGGCGGCCCAGGCCCTGGAGCGCGTGCTGGCACGTGATCCCGACAATGTGGACGCGCTGTGGTTGCAGGCACGGCTTTGGGCGCGCGCGCGGCGGTTCGACGATGCGGTGCAGTGTTGGGAGCGGGTCGTGGCCTTGGTGCCTGGTACCGAGCAGGCACGCCGCGCTCGACAGCACATCCGTACCGCGGGCGACCTCCGGCAAATCCTCACCACTGAGGCGGCGTAGATGGCGATCGAGGGCCCCCTACGCGAACTCGGCATCCACGATGTCTTTCAGCTCCTCGATCTGAGCCGGAAGACCGGTGTGCTCACGGTGGCATCCGGGCTGCGGCGCAATCGTGGGCAGGTGTATTTCGAAGATGGGGCGATCATCTACGCCAGCATTCAGACGAACCCGCATCCGCTGGGTAGTCTGCTGGTGCGGACGGGCCGGTTGTCAGCCGCTGATGTCAGGCGGGCCCGGGACATGCAGCGCGCGGGCGACGGCCGCCGGCTCGGTGAGATCCTCGTCGCGATCGGTGCGGTTTCGCCCGGCGAGCTGGAGCGTCAGGTCCGCTCCCAGGTTGAGGAAGTCGTGTTCGAGGTGATGAGTTGGGATGAAGGGCACTTCTCGTTCGTCGAGGGCCCACTCGAGGACGTCGGTGCCGATGCGACGACGGTGCGCGTCCCCACGAGCTCGCTGCTCCTCGAGGGGGCGAGGCGCATTGATGAATGGTCGCGGATCGAGAAGACCATTCCGCACGTCGGGGTAATCCCGGTACTGGCGGTCCCGAACGGAGATGGAGGGTTGGTGGAGTTGCAGTCGACGGATTGGAAGGTCCTGGCGTTGACCGACGGGGTGCGGTCGATTCGGACGATCGCGCAGCAACTTGGAACGTCCGAATTCGATGTGGCGAAGACGGTATTCGGGTTGCACGCGGCCGGCCTGGTCGGTCTGCAGTTGCGCCCGAGCGACGCGGAGGAGGGGGCGGGTGAGGGCAACGAGGTACAGGATCTCTTGGCGGACGCGGCAAAGGCGCTGCAAGAGGGGGACGAGGATCGGGCGTGGCGTCGGGTCGAGGCCGCCCGGCGGCACACGGCCGAGTCGCCGGAGGTCGATGTGTTTCTGGGCGAACTTGAGCTGCGTCGTGGACGGCCGGCGACTGCCGAGGAAGCCCTACGCCGCGCGCTGCGGTACGATCCCATGCTCACGACCGCGCACCGGCTGCTCGGCGAGGCGGTCGCGAGGCAGGGACGCATCGGGGAGGCGGTCGACTGGTGGCAGCGCTGGTTATCCGTGAACGAGGAGCTCGTCGAGCCCGAGGACAGCAAGGTCGTGCGGGAGGCTATTCGGGCGGCCCTCACGCTCCAGAGTTTCCTGTATGAGTAGCCGATGACGGAACGACGGCCGCGAGCACCGTGGGATCCGCACAGCCTTGATGCAGCAGAACGGCTGCGACGTCAGGGCGACCTCGAGGCCGCCGCGCGGGTGGCCATTGATCGGCTGGAGCACGCACCCGGCGACGCCGCGGCCCACGACTTGTATGCCCGCGTGCTCGCGGACATGGGCAATCTGCCCGGGGCTGAATCCGAGTGGCAGGAGGTCCTCGGTCAACTTCCGCGGCACGCCGGTGCGCACAAGGGGCTGGGTTTCATTCGCTTCCGCGAGGGCCGGTTGGACGACGCGCTGGACCACTTGGAGATCGCGCTGGCGAGCGCTCCCGGCGATCCGGCCGTGGTGCAAGCGATGCGGACGGTGCGCGCGGCCTTACAACGCGAGGCGTCGCCGCCCCGCGATCGAGTATTCGAGGGACTCGAAGGGGCCGGGCGGGGGTTGTTGTTGGTGGATGCGCGCGGAGGCGTCTTGGGTGGGGCGGTGCGGGATGCGGACGGGTTTGACCGATCGGAACTCGTCGGCGGGTACGCCGCGGATCTCGTGCATGAGGCCCGCCGCACGACGGCGATGTTGCACCTCGGGTCGTGGGAGTGGGTGGTGGTCGAGGGAAGCGAGGGGAGCACGTACCTCGCCGCGCCGACCGACGAGGCCGTGTTGTGTATTCTGCGCGATCGTGGCGTGCCGGCCGCACGCCTCACGTTGCTGGCTGAACCGGCACTCGCCGCGGCGCGCGAGTGGCTCCACGAGCAGACCCTGTGAGCGCGCACGTCCGCCGAGCGCTCGAGGAGATCACGCGCATTCGTGGGGTTCGCGGCGCCGTGCTCGCCGATCGAACCGAGGGCATCGTCGTGGCGGAGTCGGCGATGCTGGGGGTACGGCGTGAAGCCATCGCTGCCCTGGGCGCGAGCTTGGTGCGCCGCTGCGGGGTACTCTTGGAAGGCGGCGGGCTGGGCGTACCGAGACACGTGCTGCTCCAGGGACGGGAGGGAACCCTCGTGGCGGTGCCCGTCACCGACGAGTTGCTCCTCCTGGCCGTTGGGGATGCGGCGGTGAACGTGGGCCTTGTCCGTGCCGAGCTGCAGCGGGTCGCGCGGGAACTCCGATGAGAAACACGCGCGCGGTGGAGGCGTGGACGATCGGTCCGCTCGAGCATTTCGTCGGGCAAGCCGGAGCACGCTTGGTGCTGATCATGACGCCGGCCGGTCAGGTGATGGCGCAGTACGGCTTCGCGCGCGCCGTCGATGTCATGACGGCGGCGGCGCTTGGCGCCGGCATTGTGGCGTCGAGCAGCGAGATCGCCTCTATGCTCGGGCAGCCGCCGTTCGCTGCGCTCGGTCACCGTGGCACCCATCACGGGATCGTGCTGTCGTCCTTCGATTCCCCGCGCGGTCGCTTGCTCGTGCTGGTAGTTTACGGGGTGGAGACGTCTCTCGGACTCGTGCAGCTGTTCCTCGGGACGCTCGTGGACGATCTGGCCGCGGCCTGTCCGGTTCCCGAGTCGCGCGGCCCGGTCCTGGCCGTGAACTTCGAGAACGAACTCAACCGCAGCCTCGACGCTCTGTTCGGACAGTAACGTGCCGCTCATCAACTTCACCACCCGAGAGATTACCTGCAAGATCGTCTACTACGGGCCTGGCCGGTCGGGAAAGACAACCAACCTGCAGTACATCTTCGACCGCGTGCCGGAAGGCCGCCGTGGGCGGATGGTGTCGCTGGCCACGCGCGCGGACCGCACGCTTTTCTTCGATTTTCTGCCGCTTGACCTCGGACAGATCTCGGGATTCGCCACGCGGTTTCAGCTGTACACGGTTCCTGGGCAGGTGTACTACGACGCGACGCGCCGACTGGTGCTGCAGGGAGCGGACGGCGTCGTGTTCGTGGCGGACAGCCAGGCCCGCCAGCTCGATGAGAACATCGAAAGTCTGCAGAACCTCCAGGCCAATCTCCTCGGTCAAGGCGTCGATGTCCGCGGGCTCCCGATGGTCATCCAATACAACAAGCAGGACCTCCCGCCCGACCTCGTGCTCGCGCCCGCCGAGTTGGATCGTGCCCTCAACTTCCGCGGGGTGCCGACGGTATCCGCCGACGCGCTGGTGGGACGCGGGGTGTTCGAGACGCTGAAGGCGGTGTCCGGTCTCGTACTCAAGCGGCTGAGCGAGGATTCCACGGCGTGACCGCCGAGATCAACCCGCGGTGTACGTTCGACACCTTCGTCGAAGGTTCGGAGAACCAGATGGCGTGTTCCGCGGCGCGCGCGGCGGCCGGCGCGCTCGGTGCGCGGTACAACCCGCTCTGCATCATCGGCGCCAGCGGACTCGGCAAGACGCACCTCCTCATGGCGGTCGGGCACGAGGTCAAGGCGGTCCAGCCAGACGTCAGCATGATTTACTGTTCGGCGGAGGAGTTCGCGAAGGAGTTTCACGCGGCGGTCGCTGCCGGTGAGGGGCCGAGTTTTCGCGCTCGGTACGAGGCGCTGGATCTGTTGTTGCTGGACGACGCGCAGGCGCTCACGTTTCAACCCGAGATCCAAAGCGAACTGCTGCGGTTGCTCGATCGGCTGCTGCAAGATGGGCGGCAGATGATGCTCAGTTGCGATCTCTCCCCCTCCGAGTTCGAGGCCTTGGACGAGCAGTTGGCTCAGCGATTGGCTGGAGGCTTGGTGGTGGAGGTGACGCTCCCGGACTACGAGACGCGGCTCGCCATTCTGCGCCGCCGGGCGGCGGATCGATCGACGCAGTTCGGAGAGGGGATTCTGGAAGAGGCCGCTCGGGGGGAGTACCGCAACGTTCGCGAGCTGCTCGCGGCGCTGCATCGCCTCGCCGCCCTGCAGGCGATGCAGGGCACGCCGCTCACGCTCTCGGAAGCCCGCCTTGGTGTGTCGAGCGAGGCGGTGCGGATGGGTGGGAGGGTCGCCCAGGCACCAGCCAGGGGTGTCGCGGTCGCGACGCCGGCCGACGCGAACGAGTTCTCGACGTTTCTGGCGGACGTGAGTCACGCCGTGGAGGAGCAGGTCGATCACTGGCGTGAGGCCGTGGCGCGGGCCGTGATGGTGTGGGAACCCGAGGGGTATCGCACCGCACGGCTCGAGCAGGCCCTTGAAGGGAACCTCCTCGGTCCGGTCGAACGTATTGTCGCGCGGTTCGAGGCCGACGTCCGGCGCCTGCGGCGATTGCAGGAGGCGGTCGGTGAGGTCGCCCCGGAGCGCGCCAGCGATCCGGTGTTTTTCGACCCGGACCGCACGGCCGAGGCCGAACTCCTTCTCAAGGACGTGATGGCCGCCGTGCGTCCCCTCCCGGTGCCTTCCGACCGGTGGGGTGAGGGGAGCTTCATCGAGACGGACTGCAGTCGCGCGGCGGTGTCGGCCGTCGCGACGGTTGCCGGCGAGCCCGGCAGACGCTACAACCCGCTGGTCTTGGTGGGATCACCCGGGGTGGGGAAGTCGCACTTGCTGCATGTCGCGGCTCACCGGTTGAGTAACCAGGGCGTGACGGTTGCGTGTTTGTCGGCCCACCACTTTGTGGACGAACTCACGGAAGCCCTGATGCGCGAAACGGAGGACCGCTTTCGCGCCTGGCTCGGCCGGGCCGGGGCGCTCCTCCTGGACGATCTCCAGCTGGTTGGCCAGCGCGCCGCGGCGGCAGACGAACTGGTGTATCTCATCGACCGGTTCTTGGCAGGTGAACGGCAGCTCGTCTTTGCGTTGAGCGGTGAGCGTCACGCGATCGAGGGCCTCGATCCGCGCATCGTGTCCCGTCTCGAGGGCGGACTCACCGTGGCGATCGATCGCCCCGATCGCGAGCTGCGGCGCCAGCTCACGATCGCGAAGCTGGAGGAGCACTACGGTGCGGCCGAACTCGAGCTGGTCGATTACCTGGCCGCGCAGCCCGCGCAGTCGGCGCGGTCCGTGATCGGGCTCGTTCAGCGAATCCTGAATGCGGCCGAAGCCCGGGGCGAACCCCCCAGCGGCGGGTTGGCGCGCGACCTGCTCGAGGGCGTGCGGCCGGCGGCGTCCCGCCGATCGGTGCGCGTACGCACGAGCGGAGTGGCCGGGCCGGCCACGGCACCCACGAGTCGCGAGAAGACGGTGTGGGCCTGGCCCGATCTGCTCGATCGGATCGTCGATGAGGAGGCGGGCTAATGGCGGTCCGTGGCAATCTCGCGGAAGTCTCGCTTCCCGATGTCCTGCAGCTGTTGGCCCTTGGGCGTAAAACGGGCAGCCTGACCGTTACGGACCGTGCCAACGTCGGGTACATCTACTTGGATGATGGACGCATCTCGTTCGCTTCCATTGTGAATCGCCGAGATCGGCTTGGCGACCTGTTGGTCAAACGCGGACGGATTACCCTGGAGCAGCTCGAGCAGGCCGTGGAGCGCCAAGGACGCGAGCGCGACCGCCGTCTCGGAGACATCCTCGTGGAGGACGGGGTGATCGACCGGGAAGAGTTGCATCGCTACGTGCGGGTGCAGATCGAGGAGGCTGTGTATTTCCTGTTTACCTGGGCGCGTGGGACGTTCCGCTTCGACAGCGATGCGCGCCCTGAGGAGCAGGACTTTCTCGTATCGATCAATCCCGAGAGCCTGCTGCTCGAGGGCGCGCGGCGGGTGGATGAATGGAGCATCATCGCCAAGCGGATTCCGTCATTCGACATCATCTTCGAGGTCGATACGGAGCGCATTGCCCACGCCGGCGTCCAGCTCTCGGCGGTCCAGGATCGCGTGTTGCCGTATCTCGACGGGACGCACGATGTGACGGCGATTGCCGACCAGACCGGCTTATCGGAGTTCGAAACGGGCAAGGCGCTGTTTGGACTGCTTTCGGCCGGGTTCCTCAAGCGCGTCGGTCGCTCACGGCCCGGCCCATCGGGAAGTCACATCGCCCCGGTGGAGGAGCATCGCAACCTCGGGGTCGCGTTCTACCGTACCGACATGCTGGAGGAGTCGTTGCGGGAATTCCGGCAACTGGTCGAGTTACGGCCCACGGATGCGGAGGCGCTCTACTACCTGGGTCTCATCGCGTTACGACAAGCACGCTGGGACGAGGCGGTGGCGCGCCTCCGCGCAGCGATGGACTGCGGTGGTGGGCGGCCGGTAGTGCGGTATCACTACGCGCTCGCGTTGGAATCTGGTGGGTATCTCACGGAGGCGGATGCTGCCTACCGTGAGGCGCTCGCGCATGCGCCGCATGATTGGCGCTTTCTGCAGGGATGGGGGATCGTGACCCTCTTGCGCGGTGATCATGACAGCGCGGCACAACGACTCGATCGCGCGCGGGAGGTGGCGGCGGACGAGCCTCTCGGAGCCCTATGGTACTGGGCGCGGGCGCTCTGCGCGACCGCCGCCGGTGACCTCGAGGCCGCCGAACGCTATCTCCGGCTCGGTCTCGCGGCCGTACCGGAGAACCCGGCGCTGCGGAACAACTTGGCCGTGGTGCTCGAGAGCCAAAACCGCCTCGCCGAAGCCGAGTCGTTGCTGGTGCACGCGATCGCGGAGGACCCGTGGCTGCCCCATCTGTCCAAGAACCTCGGGGATGTGCACTACCGGAACGCGAAGTACGACGAAGCGTGGGACGCCTACCAGCGGGTCATTCGCCTGCGCCCGGAGTTCGGCGACGATGTGTATTTCCGATTGGGGAACATCGCCTATCGACGCATGGATCGGGAGTCGGCTGTCGCGCTGTGGCGTCAGGCGCTCGCGCTCAATCCGGGACACGAGTTGGCGCGCACGAATCTCGATACCTTGGAAGCACTGACGTAGCGGGCCTGCGCGGAGGGAGGGCGGTCGTATGACGGATGCGTTGATCCAACAGCTGCGGGCGCAGTATGAGTCGATTTCCGAGCGTCTCGACGGTGTGGAGTCCGTCGCGGATCGCGAGGCGATCAAGCGCGCCATCATCGAACTCTTCAAGACCGTCGACCTGTCCATCAACGATCTCGCGGCCCTGAAGGAGGAGATTCGTGGACTGGTGGATCGGTACAAGCAGATCGCCGAGCACCAAAGCGGCGAGCCAACGCCCCAGTTTGCCGCGGAGGCCCCCGTCATCCACGCGGATCACATCGGGGCGTCCACCTTCATGGAAAAGGGTTGGAGCCTCATCTCGCTCGGTGACTATCCGGGTGCGATCCAGGCGTTGACCAAGGCGCTGCAACTCTCGCCGGGAGAGGTGCGGGCGGAGTCGCTCCTCGGTTGGGCGCAGATGCTCCACGCCGACTACGACGCGGCACTCGAGACCCTCAGCGGCGTGTTGCAGAGGGATCCGACCAATTCCCTGGCCCGTATCAACGTGGGCTACGTGTGCCTCAAGAAGCAGATGTTCGGAGAAGCGATCGAGCACCTTTCCAAGGCCATCCGCCTCGACAACGACAAGAAAGCGACCCTGTACGCGCACTTCTACATCGGGCTGGTGTACTTCCAACGGGAGATGTACGAGGAGGCACAGACGTTCTTCGAGAAGACGCTGCGGTTGGGGCCCAATCTGCTCGAGGCCTATTACGAGCTGGGGCGGGCGCTGTGGTTCGGGGGCGACAAGGACGGGGCCCGTTCCGCGTGGGAGCAGGGGTTCGCGGCGAACAAGTTCAACCCGTGGGGCAAGCGGTGTGGGGAAGTGCTGGACGCCGTCTCGCAGGGACAGGAGCCGCCACGCTGATCGCGCTACTTCCCCTGGTCGTTTGGGTCCAGATGGCGGTGGTGCAGGTTGGGCGGGTCACCGCGGTGTACTGGCCGGGTGACGAGGTGCTCGCCACGGGCCTAGCCGAGTTTGCCGATGCCCAGAGCCGATGGCCCGGATTACCCGCCCCACCTGCGCGTCCGGTGCGCCTCATCGTGACGCCGGATGACAGCGCCTTTGATTCCATCGTGGGTGGTCGGGTGCCGGAATGGGGGGCGGCCGTGGCCATGCCGGCATCCAACAGCATCGTGATCCGGGCGTCGGACGGCGTGCCCGCTGTGCGGCAGCACCTGCGCCACGAACTTGCGCACCTGGCATTGCGCGAGGCGGTGCCGCGGGGGGTGCCCCGCTGGCTCGACGAGGGATACGCGGTGGTCGCGGCGAACGAGTGGGACGGCACGGATGTCCTGCGGGTCAACTGGGCCATGGTGCGGGGGGTGCGGCCGTCGCTTCGTGACGTCGATCGCGCCCTGCAGGAGCCGTCGGCCACCAACGCCGCCGGAGCCTACGCGTTCGCCGCGACCGCCGCAAGCATGTTGAAGCGGCTGGGGCGGGAGCGGGGGTTCGAGCCGATCTTCTCCGGACTACGCGCGGCTGGGGATCTTGACGCGGCCCTGCGAGCGACACACCAGATGACGATTGGCCAATTCGAGGAGCAATGGCAGCGGGACCTTCGGCGGAGGTACGGGTGGATGACATTACTCGGTTCGGCAACCGTGTTCTGGGCGTTCGCCGCCCTGATTCTGTCGGCTTTGTGGTCGCGAAGTCGCATGCGATATGACGCCCGGCGGGCGGCGTTGGACGAGGGTTGGACGGTGGCTGCAAGTGACGCCGGGACCGATGCTTGACGCCTATGGAACCTGCCGTTAGCGTGAGTGTCTATGTCTGACAGGGCAGGTTCGCCCGCGCGACTGCAGTTCCGTCCGCGCAACGTAACGTTGCTCGCGGCGGCGCTGATATCGGTTGGTGTCGGCTACGCGCTGTTGGCGCGCGGCGATACCACGGTGGCACCGATCTTGTTGGTGCTGGGCTACTGTGTGTTGTTTCCACTGGGGCTCGGCCTGTAGCGGTCGCGGGGGCGAATAGCTCAGGGGTCCAGAGCGCCTGCCTTACAAGCAGGATGTCGGGGGTTCGAATCCCTCTTCGCCCACTGTCGGAGGTGCGCGGGCTTGATGCTCGGTTACGAAATGCAGAGTGACTCACGGAGGATTGGTGTGATACTCACACGGTTGGTGCGCGTGCTGAGCCTGGTCACGGTGGCGGTCGTGGGGCTTGAGGCGACGGAAGAGCTCCACGCCCAGCGATCGATGGAGCGTGTTCTCATGCTCGCCCCGGCGCCGTCCGCTGGTGTATCGCCGGACTTCGCCATCGCGTTCGCCGACGAGGCGCGGAAGCGGATGAACAGCAAGTTCCGCAACCGGCTCACGGTGATTCCCACCGACGACATCTGTGAATTGCTCAGGCAATCGGCGTTCGACTGTGAAGTGATCCTGAACGATCAGGACGCGGAACGGCTCGCGCGGGCCATGCGTGCGGACCTCTACATCGTGGGCACCGTGTGGTACGACGACGCCGCCCCCCAGGGGAGGTTTCACCTGATCGACATCGGACGGTCGGGTGTCTCGGGGTGGATGGAGGTGAAGGGTGCGCCGGGCGACGCGCCTCGGCGGTACGCGGATATCCTGGCCGACTCGCTCGAGAATCAGGTACGCGCCGGCGAGCTGGCGCGCGAATGCGTGGAGAAACGCGACGGTAACGACTACGATGCGGCGCTCCAGCGCGCGAGGCGGGTCTTTGAGGTCTACCCCAACCATCCGGCAGCAGCGCAATGCGCCGCCTACGCCGTCGAGGCGATGGGACAGCCGGCCGACAGTCAGATCCCGTATTACGAGCGCATGGTGCGCGGCGACTCCCTGCAGGAGCGCGCATGGCAGCAGTTGGGGCGGTTGCACCAGGAAAAAGGTGACTCCCTCAAGGCGCTCGAGGCGTTTCGCCGGCAGCTCTATCTCACCCCCGGCGATCGCCAGCGGTGGCGAGGAATCGTCGCCGGGTACATGATGGTGGGAGAACACGCACAGGCGCGTGATCTGGCGGACGAGTGGTTGGCGGACAACAGCGATGACGTCGAGTTCATCCAGTTGAAGACGCGCGCCTGCTTCGAGGGAGCACTGTGGGGGTGCGCTGTCCAAGGGCTGGCGGCGCAGTACGGGCGAGATAGCGCGCTGATCGGCGACAGCCTGTTCTACCAGCAGATCATTGCGGCGGCGCAGGCCGACGAGGACACGGACGCGCTGCTGCGGTGGACGTCCGAGGCGATTCGGTGGGTGCCGCACAATACGACGTTCTGGCGGGCGCATGCGGACGCGCTGAGCGAGGCCGGGATGGCCGACTCGGCGGTGGCGGTTTACGAGCACGTCGTGTTTCAGGACCCGACGGACATCGCCACGGCCCTGCTACTCTCCCGCCGCCTCATCGAGGGGTTGAGCATCGACACGGTGAGCCCCGTGGACACGACGGCGTTGCTGGAAGCGGGAGAGTATCTCGATCTGGTGGTGTCGCAGAGCCAGGACACGTCCGTGCTGATGAACGCGGCGGTGCTGTTCTATCAGCCCGCGCAGCAGCTTGTCCAGACGCGACAGGCGCTGCCGATAGCCGTCAGCTTTCTCGAGAAGTCCCTCGAGGCCGACGTGCTGAATCGACTGGGTGACCGTGCGAGTTTCTTCTTGGCGTGGGGACTGTTGTACAGTGTCTACGACTTCGATCCCCAGATCGTGCAGTATGCGGAGCGAATCCAGAATCTGAGCGCGGCGGAGCGCGCCGACGCTTGTATCTTGGTGGGTCAGGAAGAACAGATGGTTCAACGAGGCCTGGAAGCCATTGCCGCGGGCGCGTCGGTGTCGGCGGCCGCGGCACAGGACTTTGCCTCGCGGTTCGCCAACTTCCGACAGCGAATCCCGACGCTGCGCGAGGCGTTTGAATGTAGGCGGTAGTCACTTGTACGGCGGACGGTATCGGCCTACATTTGCCGGCTGTCTCATCGGGGGCTGTAGCTCAGTTGGTTAGAGTGCCGGTCTGTCACACCGGAGGCCGCGGGTTCAAGTCCCGTCAGCCCCGCTTGCCGTCCAAACCATGAGTGGATGACCGGTCCCGGAGGCGATCCTCCGGGACCGCTTTGCATGGGGGCCCCGTGGCTGGTGATCATGAGCCGGTGCTGGCAGAAGAAGTTCTCCGCTTCGCCCAGGATGCCAGCCGCGCCGCCGACCTCACGGTGGGTGGGGGAGGTCATGCGAGCCGCCTCGCGGCGTGCGGCATCGATGTGCTGGCCTTCGATCGGGATCCGCGGGCGGTCGCCCGCGTGCGCGAACGGTTCCCGGAGGTCGAGGCGCACGTTGGCGCCTTTGCTGAGACCGACGTCATCGCGGCCGTCCAGCGATTCCGGCCGGACTTCGTCCTGTTCGACTTGGGTGTCTCCTCGCACCAACTCGACGATCACACCCGCGGGTTCTCGTTCCGCCGCGATGTCCCCCTGGACATGCGGATGGACGCGCGCGGTCGGACGGCTGCGGATTACCTCAATACCGTCGACGTCACGGAGCTCGCCCAGGCCTTCAGGGACTACGGAGACGAACGGCGGGCTGCCGCCTTGGCCCGCGCGGTAGCGCGTCGCCGGGTCAGGGAACCGCTCCGGGTGAGTGACGACCTGGTGAACGCGATTCGCGAAGTGCTCGGTGCGCGTGCTGGACCGCGGGTGTTCGCCCGCGTGTTTCAGGCCGTGCGAATCGCCCTGAACGAGGAGCTCGAGCAGCTTGCGGCGGCCCTGCCGGCCTACCGAGACGTACTCGCCCCCGGTGGGGTGCTTGCGGTGATAGGCTATCATTCAGGCGAGGATCGAATCGTCAAACACGCGTTTCGCGAGTGGACGCGCGCGTGCGTGTGTCCGAGGGAGCAGCCGGCCTGCACCTGCCGTGGGCGTTCCCTGGGGACGCTGCTGACGCGCCGACCCATCCGACCGGAGGTCGAAGAAATGGAGCGAAACCCGCGGGCGCGGAGCGCTCGGTTGCGAGCCTTCAGGGTCGATGCGAGCGCCTAGGGGTCGATTCTGGATCGGCGTCTGGCTCGTGTTCGGGCTCAGCGTGCTGCTCCTCGTGGTTGCTCGACAAACGTCCGGGTTCGTTGCTGTGCGCCACCTCGATGAGCTACGGGGAGAACGCGCGGCGTTGGAGGCGGAACGCGCCGCGTTCCAGCAGCAGGTTCGTGAGGCTGAGAGTAGACGGGTGCTTGTGCCGCGTGCGGAATCGCTGGGGCTTCGCGCACCAGCCGATTCGGAGATCCGCATTCTGCGCGTTCCCGGAGCGCACTAGCGATGGCTCGGCCGATGCTGCGGCTCGGGGCCGTGCGACTCTCGTTCGCGCTCGGTGTGCTGCTGATTCTGGGACGCGCGGCGCAGGTCCAGTTGGTGAACGGCTCGGAGCACGCCGCCGCGGCGACCGCGCAGAGGACGGAGCGGACCAGGATTCAGGCGCCGCGGGGTGGTATCTACGATCGCAACGGCGTGTCCCTCGCGCTCACACAGCCGGTGTTCGAAGTTGGGGTTGCGCCCAATGAACTCCGGGATATGCAGCGCGATGTGGCCCTGATTGCGGACCGGCTCGACCTGCCCACCACAATCGTCCAGCGAGCCATGCGGCGGCGCTACGCGTATTTCCGCGGACCATTCTCGTCGGCTCAGGTGCGGGACCTGCGACAGGTCCGGGGCGTTCATCTGACGGCGTCGCTCCGCAGATTCTACCCGCGACCCAACCTGGCGCGCCCACTGATCGGACTCCCCGCGGCGGATGGGCGGCCGGCGAGCGGTCTGGAGCGGACCTTCGACGACGTGCTGACCGGCACGGACGGAAGTGCCGTGGTGCTACGAGATCGCGCGGGCATCGCGTATGCGGCGCCGTCCGGGCTCGATGAATTCCCGATTCCCGGCAACGATCTGTATCTGACGATCGACGTCGAACTCCAGGAGATCGTCGAGCAGGCACTGGCCGACGCAATCGAGGCGCTTCCCGCGGCGGGTGGCGACGTCGTCGTGCTCGCGCCCCGCACCGGAGAGATCCTCGCGGTGGCATCGCAGCGGCGCGACGGGCCGACGGCCGCGGCGTTCCTGTCGGCCTTCGAGCCGGGGTCGACCGCGAAGCTCTTTGCCGCCGCCGCCCTGCTGGCGGAGTCGATCGCCGTTCCCACCGAGCGCGTGTTCGTCGAAGGCGGGCGTTATGAGTTCGATGGCCGGGTCATTGAGGATGACCATCCCGCTGACTGGCTGTCGTTTCAGGAAGTGATCGAACGGTCCAGCAACATTGGCATGGTCAAGCTCGCCTCGCGGCTCGAGCCCGAGCGACAGTACGAGATGCTGCGGGCCTTCGGATTTGGGACGCCGACGGGTGTGGAGTTCCCAGTGGAGTCGCCCGGGATCCTCCGACTTCCCCATCGCTGGAGCGGCACCTCGGCGGCAAGCCTGGCGATGGGCTACGAGGTTGCCGTGTCGCCCATCCAGTTGGCGCAGGCCTATGCGGCCATCGCGAACGACGGGGTCCTCGTGCAGCCCACCCTGGTGAGAGAAATCCGAACCACTGACGGGACACTCGTCCGCCGGCACGGGCCGACTCCCGTGCGACGGGCGATTCGCCCAGACGTCGCCCGCACACTGAAATCCATGCTGCGGGGGGTGGTCTACCGCGGCGGAACCGGGGAGGCAGCGGCGCTCTCCACATACGAAGTCGCGGGCAAGACCGGAACGGCCCGGCGTGCCGGTCCGGGGGGCTACGTGCGAGGCTCCTACATCGCGAGCTTCGCCTCGCTGTTCCCGGCGGACGATCCACAGTTGGTGATGGTGGTCAAGCTGGATGACCCGCGCCTGGGCTATGCGAGCACATCGGCGGCCCCCGTTACTCGTGCCGTGCTCGAGCAGCTGCTTGCCTCGCGAACGTCGGTGCTGGACCGCGGGGCGCTCGGCAAGTTGAATCCCGTGCTTGCGCGATCCCCCACCGCTGAGCCGGACGTTCCCGGCCCCCGCTTCGTGACGAACTGGCCGGCAGCCCAACGCACGAGCCCGACCGACTCGATGGTGATCGTGCCCGACGTGAGCGGGCTTTCCGTGCGTCGGGCGGCGGAGCGTCTGCATCGTGCTGGTCTACGCGCTGGCGCGGAGCGGCCCGGCGCGGTACGCGCCACGGACCCTGTGGCGGGCGACACGGTTCCGCGGGGGAGCGTCATTCAGCTCCGCTTGGCGGAAGGGAGTCACCGGCGGTGACGTCGCTTGACGAGATCGTCCAGGCGCTGGCCGCCCACGATATCCTCGTGTCGGCTCCGAGTGAGTTGCCGGCCATCACCGGGTTGTCGGACGACTCGCGGGAGGTGCGCCCGGGGTACTTGTTCTGCGCGCACGGGGGAACCGTCAGCGACGGTCATCGGTTTGTCGGCGACGCGGTGGACCGGGGGGCCGCGGCAGTGTTGGTGGCGCGGGAAGTGCCAGCTGCCGTGCCGCGGATTGTGGTGCGGGAGAGCCGGGACGCGGTCACGGTGGCCGCGGCGGCGTGGTACGGCCACCCGGCCGGGTCGCTGCGTTTCGTGGCCGTGACGGGCACCAACGGCAAGACGACGTCTGTCTCGCTGGTAAGGCATCTGCTTAACGACGAGGGTGTGGTGGGGCGTATCGGAACGCTCGGCGCGGTCGATGGTTTGGATCGCGGGGTTCCGGGGCACCACCACCTTACGACGCCCGGAGCGGTGGCACTCCAGGCGGTCCTGGCCCACCTGCGAAATGCCGGAGTGCGCGATGTGGTGATGGAGGCCTCGTCGCATGCGCTGGACCAAGGGAGGCTGGCGGGCCTCTCGCTGGACGCTGCTCTCTTCACCAACCTGACCCACGAACATCTCGACTACCACGGCTCGCTCGACCGCTATCGATCAAGCAAGCTCCGCCTGCTCGATCTGCTCACCGCCGACGGTGTCGCCGTGCTCAACGCGGACGACCCAGCGTGGGCCAACGTGCAGCCCAGCGGCGCGCGCCGGACCGTGCGGTTCGGCCGAACGGGGGACGTGCGCGTCGCGCCGCTTCGGGCAGACGCGCTCGGGACCGAGATCGAGCTTGTCTGCGAGAGCCGAAGGCTCCAGGCGCGCGTCCCGCTTCCGGGAGCGTTCAACGTGGATAACGCCGCCGGCGCGATGGCGACCGCCTGGGCGCTCGGCGTGCCACTGGACCACGTGGTCGAACGGCTCGCCTCGGCACCGCAGGTGCTTGGCCGGATGGAGCGGCTCGTGGAGCGGGAATCCACCGTGGTTCTGCGAGACTACGCGCACACGCCCGATGCCCTGCGGCGGCTGCTGGAGGCGCTCCGGCCGGTGACCTCCGGTCGCCTGATCGTACTGTTCGGCGCCGGGGGCGACCGCGACCGGACCAAACGTCCGGAGATGGGTGCCATCGCCGAGCGAATGGCTGATGCCGTCGTCCTCACGTCAGACAACCCGCGGCACGAGGACGGCGACGCCATCCTCGATGATATCGAGCGAGGCATGCGTGGCTCAGGACACCGGCGCGTTGTGGATCGAGAAAAAGCCATCCTGGAGACGCTGGCGCAGCTCGCCGATGGCGACTGCTTGGTGTTGGCCGGCAAGGGTCACGAGACCTATCAGATCATCGGAGACGAACGAACCCCCTTCGACGAGCGCGCGATTGTGCGTGGGTACTTCGGATTGCCGCAATGAGGGCGTGGTCGACGGGAGACGTGGACGCCGCGCTCGGACTCGCGCCGGGCGCCGCGCAGCGCTCGTTCAGCGGCATCAGCACCGATAGCCGCAGCGTGGAGCGCGGTGCGCTCTTCGTCGCGCTTCGCGGTGAACGGTTTGACGGCCATCGCTTTGTGGCGATGGCGCACGAGCGAGGAGCCAGTGGCGCGGTGGTCGAGCGCGGCGCTCCCGTCCCCGAGGGCATGGTGGCGTTCGAAGTCGACGACACGCTCGTGGCGTTAGGTCGACTCGCCCGTGCGTGCCGGCGGCATGTCACGGGGCCCGTCATCGGCGTGACGGGAACGAACGGCAAGACGTCGACCAAGGAGATGCTCGCGCACACCCTAGGGATCCGGTGGGCAGTGCACGCGACGAGGGTGAATCGCAATAATCTCGTGGGTGTTCCGCTCACGATTCTGGAGGCGCCGGAGAACGCGGACTCGTTGGTGGTCGAGGTGGGAGCCAGCGCTCCGGGCGAGGTGGCGCGTCTCCGGGACGTCATTGCCCCGACTCTCGGTGTCGTGACCAACGTGTCCGCTGGTCACCTCGAAGGTTTCGGCTCCATGCGCGGGATCATGCAGGAGAAGGTGTCGCTCCTCGTGGGCGTCGAGCACGCGGTCGTCGGTGGAGAGCCAGCCGATCTGGGCGACGCGGCGCGGCGGGTCGCTCCGCGCGTCACGGTGGCGGGAACATCCGGGCACGCGGACGTGGCGCCAACCTCCGTGACAATGGGCGGCGACGGTCGGGCGGAGATCGTCTACCGGGAACGCCGCGTGCGCTTGGCGGTGAGTGGAGTGCACCAAGTGGAAAACGCGATGATCGCCCTGGCCGTGGCGGACGTGCTCGGCATCGAGCTGGACGCCGCGGTTGACGTCCTCCGGAGGGTCGAGGTGCCGGGTGGTCGCTGTCGCGTGTTGCGTTCCGATCGGCTCACCGTGATCGACGACACGTACAACGCGAACCCGGCGTCCTTGGCGGCCGCTCTCCGGACGGCGGAGTCGATGGCGGGTGGGCGCCCGCTGGTGATCGGGCTCGGCAGCATGCTGGAGCTCGGGCCGGAGGAAACCGCGCTGCACGCCGAGATGGCTGCGCACGTGCTGAAGTCGCAGCCCGCCCTGGTGGCTGTCACCGGTGCGTTCGCGCCGGCGTTCGACCCGTGGCGCACGGAACTCGGTGACCGGTTGATCGTTTCGCCCGACGCCGACACTTTGGGTGCAGCGCTCGCTCAGCGGCTCACGGGCGGCGAACTGGTGCTACTCAAGGCATCGCACGGGGTGCATCTGGAGTGCGCCATTCCGCACCTCATCGGGGATGAAACTGCCTAGTGTTCTACCATCTGCTCGCTCCATTCGCCGAACGCCACATCGTGTTCAACCTGTTCGCGTACATCACGTTCAGGACCGCTGGGGCCGGCGTCACGGCCATCCTGCTCTCGTTCGTCATCGGGCCGTTTATCATTCGGCGGTTGCAGGAGAAGAAGGTGGGGCAGGTGATCCGTGCGGAGGGTCCCCGGTCGCACCAGGGCAAGCAGGGCACGCCGACCATGGGTGGTATCATCGTGCTGATCTGCACCCTGGTGCCGACGCTGTTGTGGGCGCAGCTCTCCAATCGCTACGTGATCGTGGCGGCTCTGGCGACGCTCTGGATGGGGTGCATCGGATTCCTCGACGACTACCTCAAGTTCGTCGAGGGCAAGTCCCGCGGGCTCGTGGCGAAGTACAAGCTGGTCGGTCAGCTCACCTTTGGGCTGGGACTGGCCATGTACCTGCTGGTCTGGCCCCTCGCGCCGACGGTCGCGGCCAACACGGTCACACTGCCGTTCTTCAAATACGTCTTGATCCCTTTGCCGCCGGTGCTGTACCTGGCGTTCGTCACGTTCGTGACGGCGGGAGCGAGCAACGCCGTCAATCTGACGGACGGACTCGACGGACTCGCAACGGGGCTTACGGCGATCGCCGCGGCCACCCTGGGGATCTTCGCGTACTTGTTCGGCCGGGTGGATACTGCGGAGTATCTCCTGGTCCCGTACCTGGCCGGTGCGGGGGAACTCACCGTGTTTTGCGTCAGTCTTGCGGGGGCGGCCCTCGGTTTTCTGTGGTACAACGCGCACCCGGCGCAGGTCTTCATGGGTGACACGGGCAGTCTCGCGATCGGCGGCGCATTCGGAACGGTCGCGATCCTGCTCAAGTCGGAGTTTCTCCTTCTCATCGTTGCCGGAGTGTTCGTCGCCGAGGCCGCGTCGGTGATTCTGCAGACGTCCGTGTATCGGTGGCGCAAACGCCGCCGTGGGAAGAGCTATGCCGACCAGCATCGGCTCTTTCGGATGGCACCGCTCCATCATCATTTCGAGCAACTCGGCTGGCCCGAGTCGCGTATCGTGACGCGGTTCTATATCATCGGCATTCTGTGCGCGTTGTTCGCCCTCTCCACCCTGAAGATCAGATGATCCCAGCCCGGTGGCGTGACGGGGAGGTGGCAGTGATTGGGTTGGGTCGGAGCGGCCGGGCGGCCTCCGCGTGGCTGGCGGCGCACGGTTGTGCGGTCTATGCCTCGGACCGGTCCGACGATGAGGCTGTGCGCGCCGGCGCGGCGGCGCTCCGCGCCGTCGGGTGCGTCGTCGATACGGGATCCCACGACACGAACCGCGTCGCCCGGGCGGTCGTCGCCATCGTGTCGCCGGGAGTCGCGCCGGATGCGCCGCCCGTCGCGGCGGCACGCGCCGCGGGGGTCGAGGTGCTCGCCGAGCTGGATCTCGGAGTGCTGGCCCTGGATGGCGTGCCCGTGGTGGCCGTCACCGGGACCAACGGCAAGACGACAACCACGGCATGCATCGCGCACCTCCTCGTGGCGGCCGGCGTCCGGGCTGTTGCGGGTGGCAATATCGGTCGTCCGTTGGTGGACGTCGCCACCGATCCGCAGCGGCCCGAATGGGTGGTGGTCGAGACGTCATCGTTCCAATTGCATGATGCACCCCACCTTGATCCCGCGGTTGGGGTTGTCACCAACCTCGCGGCCGATCACCTCGATCGCTATCCGACGCTCGAGGCGTACTACGAAGACAAGCGCTTGCTCTTTCGCAATGCGACGCCACAGTCCATCTGGGTGCTCAACGCCGATGACGCGGTGGTGGAGACTCTCTGTGAGGGTCGGCCGGGCTCGCGCAAGCGGTTCAGCACCGCGAAGCCGAGCGACGCTTGGTACGACCGCGAACGCGGGGAACTTGTCGTGGGCGCGACGGCGGTGCTGCGACGGGCGGAACTCCAGCTCTTCGGAGATCACAATGTGGCGAACGTGCTCGCGGCAGCGCTCGCCGCGCAGGCCGTGGGCGTCGGACCCGAGCAATTGACCGAGGGCCTACGCTCCTTCCGACCGCTGCCGCACCGCCTCGAGCCCGTCACGGAACGGGATGGCATCCTGTGGATCAATGATTCGAAGGCGACCAACGTCGCCTCGGCCATCGTGGCGTTGCGAGCGATGAACCGGCCGTACGTGCTCGTGCTCGGCGGGCGCGACAAGGGAGACGATTTTGCCAAACTCAACAGCGCCCTGGAGAGATGTCGGCGCGCGGTGGCGTATGGTGAGGCGGGCGCGGCGGTGGCGGCGGCGATACGGTCGCGCGTGAAGGTGGACGTCGTGGAGCTCTTCGATGCGGCCGTGCGCACGGCGGAGGGAGCGGCCCGGTCGGGTGACGCCCTGCTCCTGTCGCCGGCCTGCGCGAGCTTCGATCAATTCAGCAACTATGAGGAGCGCGGGCTGCGGTTCCGGCATCTCGCGGGCGCGCCATGACCCCGGCGAACGGTACGCCGCTCGAGTGGGAGGGGCGGTTGTTGGGTGTGGTCACGGCCGTGCTCGTGGCCTTTGGTGTCGCGGCCGTCTACGGCGCGTCGTCCGTTTGGGCGGTACAGAGCGGCCAGCCGGGCCAGTTCTTCGCGCTGCGCCAGCTGGGTGGGGCCGTCGCTGGCGTTCTGCTGCTCGTGGTCGCCGCCCGGGTGGATTACCAGTGGTGGCGTCGGCTTGCCTGGCCGCTCCTGGGGCTCACCGTCGTGCTCCTGCTTATCCCGCTACTCCCGTTCGCGCGTGGGATCGCCCCGGAGATCAACGGAGCGCGACGGTGGGTGCAGCTCGGTCCAGCGTCGATCCAACCATCTGAGTTCGCGAAGTTCACCGTTGTGGTGTGGGTGGCGATGCTCGCGGCCAAAAAGGGAGACCTGGTCCGCGAGTTCAAGCGCGGCCTGCTCCCCTTCCTGATCGTGACTCTGCCGGTCGTTGGGCTGATCGTCCTGGAGCCCGACCTGTCCTCCGGCACCGTGGTGCTCCTGCTGGCCGGCATCGTGGTGTTCACGGCCGGCGCCAAGATCGGTCATTTTCTCGTGATCGGTGTCATGGCGCTGCCCCTGGTGTGGCACGAAGTGGCCACGGTGCAATACCGGTTGCAACGCATGGTCAGCTTCTTGAGTTCCGGGGACGACCTGGCCGAGGCGAGTTGGCAGATCCAGCAGTCCCTCGTGGGATTCGGCGCTGGGGAGTTCCTTGGGACGGGGTTCGGCCAGGGATTACAAAAGCTCGGCTATCTGCCGTACGCGTATTCGGACTTCATCTTCAGCACCATCGGCGAGGAGTGGGGGTTCTTGGGCGTGGTGGTGCTCGTGGGGCTGTTTGCCGTCTACCTCATCCTCGGGTTTCGCATCGCGCGGACGGCGCCGGATCTGTTCGGCACGCTGCTCGCGACCGGGCTGACGTCGGCAATCGGCATCGCGGCCATCCTGCACATGGCGGTCACCCTGCACCTCGTGCCGACGACGGGTATCAGCTTGCCGTTCATCTCCTATGGACGCTCGAGTCTCCTCGTGTCGCTGCTGGCCACCGGCGTGCTCATCGGCATCGGGTCGCGCCGCGGGTCTGCGCGATGAGGTCCATTCTTATTGCAGGCGGGGGGACCGGTGGTCATCTCATGCCGGCCCTCGCCATCGCTGACGCGCTCGTGCGCCTCGACGCAGACGTCGAGCCGGTGTTGGTCGGCGCCCGCAGAGGGGTGGAGGCACGGATCCTTCCGACTCGACCGTACCGGTATTACCTCCTCCCGACCGAGCCCATCTACCGGACGCAGTGGTGGCGCAACCTGCGGTGGCCGGTCCTGGCGGCTCGTGTGCTGTCGCTCGCGCGCGAGATCGTCCGTTGGGAGCAGCCCGTCGTGGCGGTCGGGACCGGTGGGTATGCCGCGGGACCGCCGCTCGTCGCGGCAGCACGCGCCCGAGTTCCCCTCGTGCTTCAAGAGCAGAACGCCTATCCGGGATTCACGACCCGCAGGTTGTCGCCCCGGGCAGCGCAGGTCCACCTGGGCTTTCCCGAAGCTCGCCAACACCTGCGGGTAGCCCCGGGCACGGCGGTGCACATGTTCGGCAACCCCGTCGTGCCACCGCCGGATCCGAGGCCCACCCCCACGCAGGCCAAGACGGCACTGGGAATCGATCCAGCCCGGCCGGCGCTGCTCGTGTTCGGTGGCAGCCAAGGAGCCCGCGCACTCAACGCGGTGGTGTCGGCAGCTGTCGCGCAGCGGCTGTTCGACCATGTTGCCCTGCTGTGGGGTACCGGACCCGCGGCGTTTGACCGGTATCGACACTTACACGCTCCGCCCGCGCGGGTGATCCGAGCGTTCTGGGACCCCATCGCCGAGGCCTACGCGGCCGCCGATCTGGTGCTGTCCCGGTCCGGTGCCATGACGACTGCCGAAGTGTGTGTGTGGGGTCGGCCGGCGGTCTACGTGCCGCTGCCAACCGCCGCGGGCGACCATCAGACGGCGAACGCGCGTGCCTTGGCGGACGGTGGCGCGGCGATGCTCGTCCCTGAGGTGGAATTGCGGCCTGAGTCCCTCGGGGCGTTGGTTCGGGATTTGTTCGCTTCTGGGAATCGGCTGGAATCGATGGGGGCGGCAGCGGCATCGCGTGGACACCCGAAAGCAGCCGAAAGCATAGCTAGAACCGTTCTCACGTTAGTGGCCTAAGTCTAAAGCCTTTCGCAACTTCCCTGATGTCTTTATATTGTCTGCCCACCAATGCTCCTGTTCACCCCCGAGGATCCTCGACCCATCCATTTCATGGGGGTAGCCGGCGCTGGAATGAGTGCGTTGGCGCTCATGGCCACGCGGCGAGGGCTGCGCGTAACCGGATGTGACACCCACCCCCAGGCGGCGGCCGACGTGTTGGAGGCCGGCGCCACGATCTTCGAGGGCCATTCACAGGACCACGTGGAAGGAGCACGCGCCGTGGTGTATACGGCCGCCGTGCCACCTGAGCATCCGGAACTCGAAGCGGCCCGCCGGGCCGGGATCCCGGTCGTGCGCCGGGCCGATGCATTGGGATCGCTTGTGAACGGACGCACGCTCGTGGCCGTTGCGGGGACGCATGGCAAGACCACCACCACCGCCATGGTCACCGAGGCGTTTGTGGCGGCTGGCAGCGATCCGACGGCTCTTGTCGGAGGGCGCGTGGCGAGTTGGAACGGGAACGCGCGACTCGGTGGGAACGATCTATATGTGGTCGAGGCGGACGAGTTCGACCGAGCGTTCCTGTCGTTGCGGCCGACGGTTGCGATTGTGAACAACGTCGAGGCTGATCACCTCGAGTGCTACGGCTCACTCGAGCACCTGGAGGAAGCGTTCGTGACCTTCGCATCGCACGCGGAGCGAGTCCTCGTTGGTGCGGACGATCGCGGTGCGGTGCGGATTGGGGACGCGATTGGGAGTCGCGTATGGCGGGTTGGGACGAACCCCGCCGCGCAGGTCTGCGTATCGGGACTGCGTGCCACACCGCGCGGGACGAGGGCGCGAGCCCGTTTTCCCGATGGGGAGACGGTGAAGTTCGTCGTGGCCGTTCCCGGAGTGCACAACGTGCGTAACGCCGCCATGGCGCTTGCGGCAGCCCGCGCGCTGGACCTGGACGTGACGTCCGCGGCCAAGGGCCTGGCCGCGTTCGGCGGGGTCGGGCGGAGGTTCGACGTGCTCGGCACGTTCCGCGGGGTCACGGTCGTGGATGATTACGCCCACCATCCATCGGAGATCGCGGCGACGATCGGTGCGGCCCGGCAGCGGTATCCCAAAGGTCGCATCGTCGCGGTATTTCAGCCCCACCTCTACTCGCGCACCAAAGCTCTCGCGCAGCAGTTCGGCATCACGCTCTCGGTGGCGGACCACGTGGTGGTGACGGAGATCTACCCTGCTCGGGAGGCACCTGTACCCGGCGTTTCGGGGGAACAGGTTGCCGCGGCGGCACGTCAGGCGGGTGCAACCGTCGATTGGGTGCCCGACCGCGACGCGCTGGCCGCCCACGTGTTTGACCTGGTGATTGGTGGCGATGTGGTGGTCGTGATGGGAGCGGGAGACGTCACGGAGGTTGGCCACGCGCTGACCGCGCGGATGCGGGGAGCCGCCGCATGACGCGACGGCGCCGGGCATTCTGGTTTGCGGCGGCGTTGCTGGCTGGAGCCTTCACGGTTTACGGTATTCGGTTCGTTCCGTTCTTCGAGGTGCGACGGGTGGAGGTGCACGGGCTCCGGTATCTCGATCCGCTCGCGGTCGTCGAGTCCCTCGGCATCGAACCCAACCGGAACCTGTTTGCCCCGCTCGGTGCTCTGCAAGCGCGAGCGGTGGCGCTTCCCGGTGTCGCAAGTGCCGAGGTGCGGCGCAGGTTGCCGGGTACGCTGAGCTTCGTGATACGCGAGCGTGTCCCCGTGGCGCTGCTCGCCGGGGCCGACGGTCTCGTGCCGCTGGCCGCCGACGCCGCGACGCTGCCGTTCGACCCGCTCGTGAGCGGCTTGTCGCTGCCGCTGGTGGTGGTGGCCGATACGACCGTGCTGCGCGTCCTGTCGCTCGTGCGGGCGCTGGACTCCACGCTGTTCACGATGATCGACGCGGCGGAGCCAGCGGGTCGTGCGGTCGTGCTGACGGCGGGATCCCGCCGGGTGACGCTGCATGCCGACCTCGGATCGAGTGACTTCGTCGGTCTCCAGGCGGTACGACGCGACTTGACCGAGCGGGCCGAGTCGTTCGAGGAAATCGACACACGCTTCGACGGGTGGGTTGTGGTGCGACGGGAAGGCACATGAAGCGCGGGGCGCTCATCGCGGGGCTCGACTTGGGAAGCACCAAGACGTGTGCCGTCATCGGTGAGGTGAGGGCCGAGACCGGTGACCTCAGGGTGCGGGTGCTGGGGGTCGGCACGGCGCGCGCGACGGGGGTCAAGCGCGGCCTCGTACGAGACATCGAGGAGACCACGCAGTCGGTGGTGCGGGCGATCCGGGACGCCGAGCGGATGGCGGGCGTGAAGGTCTCGGCCGTGTTCTGCGGCATCGCCGGCGATCACGTCCGCACGCAGATGTCCACTGGGCTGGCGTCGGTCACCGGGGACGAGATTCGTCGCCAGGATACGGATCGCGTCGACGATGTCGCCCGGGCGGTCAGCTTGGGCGATGGATACGAACTCCTGCACTCGATTCCTCAGGAGTACAAGGTCGACAGCCAGCGGGGAATCAGTGATCCGGTGGGGATGACGGGGTTGCGCCTGGAGGTCGAGATGTGCTTGATCGCCACGCAGGCCCAGGCTGCCCAGAATCTCCGCAAGGCGGTGCAGCGTGGGGGCTACGGGGTCGGTGAACTGGTGCTCGAGCCCCTTGCGGGGGCGCTTGCCGTGCTGACGGACGAGGAGCGCGAGCTCGGCTGCGCGTTGGTGGACCTGGGTGGTGGCTCCACGACGGTGGCCGTGTTCCACGACGGCAAGCTCCGGCATCTCGCGTCGCTGCCCTACGCCGGGTCTCACGTGACGAACGATCTCGTGCAAGGATTGGGGGTGACGCAGGCCGACGCGGAGCGTCTCAAGGAGCGTTGGGGGGTCGCCTACAACACGGAGAACGTGAATCCGGAGGAGCTGGTGGAGCTCCCGGCGCCCCCAGGTCACCAAGCGAGGCAGGCAAAACGGGAGCTTCTGACACATATTATACAGGAGCGCCTCGACGAGATCTTCGGTCTCGTCCTCGAACACGTAGAAGCAGCGGGATATGTCGGTCGCCTTCCGTCCGGTATCATCCTCACCGGCGGCGGTGCCCAGTTGACGAACATCGTGGAGCTTGGCCGCGAGGTATTCGCGATGCCGGTGCGTACTGGTGTGCCGGGACGCGGCATCACGGGGTTGGTGGACAGCGTCCAAGAGCCACGGTTCGCGGTGCCTGTAGGACTCGTGTTGTACGGAGCTCGACGGCGGGCGCATGGCGAGCTGTTCGGTGGGACGGGTGCGGGACGGTGGGTTGCGCCGGTCAAGCGGTGGTTGCAGGATTTCTTCTAGCGGAGCGTACGAGGGGGCCATGGTCTTCGAGCTCGAAGAAGCGGTGTCACAGAGCGCACGCATGAGGGTGGTCGGCGTTGGCGGCGGTGGGGGCAACGCCGTCAACCGCATGATCGCCGAACGGCTGAGCGGCGTCGAGTTCGTGTCGGTGAACACCGACGCGCAGGCACTCGTGCACAACAACGCGGACGTCAAGGTGCAGATCGGCAAGCGGCTGACGCGCGGGCTCGGCGCGGGCGCGCGTCCCGAAATCGGCCGGCAGGCGATCGAAGAGAACCGCGACGACGTGCTGCGTGTACTCGAAGGATCCGACCTCGTATTCGTGACCTGTGGCATGGGCGGAGGGACGGGAACCGGGGCCGCACCCATCATCGCCCAGCTTGCACGGGACGTGGGCGCCCTGACGGTCGGGATCGTGACCCGGCCGTTTCTCTTCGAGGGCCGCAAGCGGATGCGCCAGGCGGATATCGGAATCGCTGAACTGCGCAAGCAGGTCGACACGATGATCATCGTGCCGAATGAGCGCTTGCTCGCCGTGGTGGGACGCGAAGTTCCGTTCCAAGACGCGTTGAAGAAGGCGGACGAAGTGTTGCTCCACGCCACGCAGGGCATCTCGACGCTGATCAGCGTGACCGGGTTGGTCAATGTCGACTTCGCCGATGTGCGGACGGTGATGCAGAACGGCGGATCGGCGCTCATGGGTACGGGCGTCGGGCGTGGGGAGGACCGGGCGGTTGCCGCGGCCCAGCAGGCCATCGCCAGCCCGTTGCTCGACGACATCTCTATCGCGGGATCGACCGGTGTGCTCGTGAACATCGCCGGCGGTCAGGACCTCACCATGGGAGACGTGACCCAGGTGAGTGAGATCATCCACGAGGCCGCGGGTGATCAGGCCGAGATCATCTTCGGCACCGTGCATGACCCCGCGCTCGACGGCGAGATTCGCATCACCGTCATTGCGACCGGGTTCGACAAGCAGACGATGACCCATGAGAGTCCATTCGGGCGCTCGGCGGCCGCGGGGGTATTGCCGTTCCCCCAGCGCGCAGGTCGCGCGTCGGGGGCGGCCCGATCGTCCTCCACGACGGCCCCGCGGCCCGCCGCGCCCCCTAAGCCCGCTGAGCTTGCCGACATGCCTGAGATGGAGATCCCGACCTTCATCCGGCGCCAAATGGACTGATGGCGGGCCTCCGCGCGGCCCGTGTCGCGGCCGTCGCCGCGACCATGGTGGGAGCGTGGCTGGCGGCCCGCTCACTGTGGTTCAGCCAACGCATTCCCATTGCGCCACCGATCGTCGTGTCGCAAGCGTACGCGTTTCAGCTGGACACGCTGCGCCGCGACGAGACCCTGTCGCACCTGTTCGCCCGTCACGGCATCAGTGGACAGGATCTCCTTGATTTCCTCGGCACGGCCGAGGTGCTCGATCCTCGGCGTACCAGAGCCGGACAGGTCTTCGAGTTCCGCAGCCCGCTGTTCGCCGACCGCGCGGATCGCGTCCGGGTGCGACTCGGCGATGTGATCCTCCTGGCGTCCCGCGACAGCCTCGGCGCGTGGGATGCCGCTGCCGAGGAGGTCGTGTGGTCGCCACAGGTAGCGCGGGCGTCGGGTACGATTCAGTCGACGCTCGAAGCGACCGTGCGCCAGATGATCCCAGACTCGATGCTGCCGGAGCGCGAGCGCACACGATTGACGTTGAATATCGCGGACGGTGTGTTCGGCTGGGTAATCGATTTCACCCGCGACATCTATCCCGACGATCGGATCGCCGTCGTGTTCGAGCGGGAGGAATCCTCCGCCGGCGACGTACGCGTGGGGAGGGTGCTTGCGGTCCAGCTCGAGAGTCGCGGCCGTGCCAACCAGGCGTTTCTGCTCGAGGACGGTGCGGGACGTCAGTTCTACTACGACGAGCAAGGGCAGTCCCTTCGCCGAGCCTTCCGTCGGTATCCCGTGGAATATGACAGAATCACGTCGGGGTTCTCTCGCCGGCGTCTGCATCCGGTGCTGCAGCGGTATCGCGCGCATCGGGGCGTCGACTTCTCCGCGCCGACCGGGACACCCATCTTGGCCACCGCCGACGGCACGGTGAGCCGCGCGGGGTCGTGGGGCACGTATGGCATCGCCGTGGGAATCCGTCACGCGCGCGGCGTCGAGACCCGGTACGCGCACATGAGCCGTGTGGCGCGTGGTATTCGGGCGGGCGTGCGCGTCGTGCAGGGCCAGGTGATCGGGTACTCGGGCATGACGGGACTCGCGAGTGGTCCGCACGTTCACTACGAGTTCCTCCAGAACGGGCGGCACGTGAATCCGTCCACCGCCGTGCAGTACGGCATGGGGGATCCCGTGCCACGCGCTCGCCGAGACGAATTCGACGAGCTCCGCGACCGATACCTCGCCATGCTGACGACGCCCGCGCAGGAAACGGCAGCCGCCGACGGCGACTGACCCCCCGGGACCTTCTGGGTGGACCTCTTCCCCGCTCTTGACATCCAGCGCGGGCGTTTGGCGCGCGCGACGGACTCGCACGCGACGGATCCGATGGCGGCGGCGCAGGCGCTTGCCACCCAGGGTGCGGCATGGATTCACGTCGTCGATATGGACCGCGCGCTTCAGACCGGAGGTGACAACACCGATCTCGTGTGCCGCCTGTGTGCGATCGACGACGTCGCCGTCCAGGTCGGCGGGAACCCCATCGACCCTGAGCTCGTGGGTCGGTACGCCACGGCCGGAGCTCGGCGCGTGGTATTGGGTGCAGGTGTCGTGTGCGATCCGGATCGAGCGGCGGCCTGCCTCGCCGCCGTCGCGCGACATCGCAGCGCCGTGGCCCTCGAGGTCCAGGATGGCCGGCTGATCTCGCGATCGGGGACGGACCTTCCGCTCACGCTGTCGGAAGCGATCGAAAACGTGACGTCGCTGGGGATCCCGCGGGTCGTGTATCGACACCTGGGCCGTGACGGTCAACTCGGCGGTCTGGATCTCACCGGCGCCAGCGCCGTGCTCGGCGCCGGTGTTTCCGTGATCGTGGCCGGAGGGACGGCGACGCTGGACGAGCTGGCGCAGGCGCGGGCCATGGGGTTTGCCGGAGTCATCGTCGGTCGGGCGCTGCTGGATGGAGCGTTCACCCTGCGAGAGGCCCTCGCATGTTGTGGGTGATCGTGGCTGGGAGCGTTGGCGCCGTGGGCGCGTCCGTCGTGTACTACTGGCGCGAGCGGCTCGGTCGCGGCGCCACAGTACCCATTGCGCTGCGGACGCTTGCGCTTGCCGCGCTCGTGCTGCTCATCGTGAATCCCCGGATCACGACGCCGGTGGAAGGGGGAACGCCCCTGGTCCTCGTCGATGCCTCGCTGAGCATGGGCGTGGCCGGTGGGGCATGGAGCCGCGCGCTCGATACCGCGCGCGCGTTGACCCGCGACGGTGGTACGATCCGCCGGTTCGCCCCGGACGTGGCGCCCTGGGATTCCCAGCCGCCGCAGGGCGGCGTATCCCGCATAGATGCCGCGCTTGCCGCCGCTCACGCGGCTCGCGGGCCGACCGTCATCGTGACGGATGGCGAAATCGCGGATGCGCCCTCGGGTGGCCAGCCGTCGGGTGTGCGGCTCATCGTGCTGCCGCGCGACACGGTCGCCAATGCGGCTCTGGTGAGCGTTGAGGTTCCGACGCGTGCTATGCGTCGCGACACAGTGCAGTTGGTGGTATCAGTCGGCACGTGGGGTCCCATCGAGGCTCGGGAGGCGGTCCTCGAGGTGACGGGCGCTGCGCGGTTGTTGGCACGCCAACGGATCAGGCTCGCGCCGCCGCCCGGCATGGTGTCGGTGACCGTGCCCGTCGTGTTGCGGGAGGTCCCTGTAGGCGACCATGTGCTGCGAATTCGCGTGGTTGCTGCCGGAGATCGCGAACCGGCGGATGACGAGCGGGTGCGCATCACGACGGTGACCGAGCAACCCGCGGTGGTCGTGCTGATCGACCCCGTCGATTGGGAGGGGCGGTTCCTGGCCGCGACGATTGCGGAGGTCGTCCAAGCGCCCGTTCTGGCGTTCGCCCGTGTGGCTTCGGAACGCTGGGTCGAACTCGCGAGCCAGCGGGCGGTCACCACCGAGCACGTTGCGAGCGCTGCCGCGCGCGCCGCCGCGGTCGTGATACGGGGTGGTGGGGGCATGCACGTCACCACGCCTCGGCGATGGATTTGGCCGGCGGGGACCGATGACGATCCGGCCTTCAGCACCGGCGACTGGTATGTCGCGCCCGAGCTTCCCACGTCGCCGATCGCTGGAGCCCTGGCGCGGACGGGCTGGGCCAGCATGCCACCCGCGACAGGGTTGCAGTTCGGACCAACAGAGGATTCAATGGCCGCGGGATCCTGGGTGGCGCTGGAAGCGCGGCGGAGCCGTCGTGGCCCGGCGCGGCCGCTGTTGGTGCTCGCTGACTCGGCAGGTGCCCGGCGGCTCACGACGCGGGCCACCGGATTGTGGCGTTGGGCGCTGCGGGGTGGCGCGGCTCTCGAAGCGTATCGCACACTCGTGGCGGCCGGTGCCGACTGGCTGCTGGCCGACGGGCCCCTCGAGCGGGACGCGCCGCTCTCAGCGGACCCGGTCACACCCCGCGGCGTTCCGGTCCTATTCGCGTGGCACGGTACCGTCCGGCCCGACTCGTTGCTCCTACATTTTGCGTGGGGGGATACGGCCTTTCAACGAACCGTGCGATTCGACGCAGCGTCTCGGGCGCTCGTCCCGCTCGATACGGGGGTATACCGGTGGGAGGCGCCGCAGTACGCAGCGTCGGGGACGCTGGCGGTCGAGCCGTTCTCGCCGGAGTTCCTGCCGGGCCACACGACGCTGCGGTCCGACGATGGCACACCGCTGGAACGCGGGACGGAGATCCCCGCCCGTGCGCGATGGGGATGGTTCTTGCTCGCCGGAGGTGCGTTGGTGGGTGAATGGGCGTGGCGCAAGCGTCACGGCTTGTCGTGAGAGCGTGACGTTGCAGCGTGGACTCTGGGGTCGGCTCAAGCGTGTCGCCTTTACCGACGTGCGGGTGCTCATGCGAGGAGTGGACGAGCGCGCGCTCGGGCAGGTCGAGCGCGTGCTTGTGGAGGCCGATTTTGGGTCGGTCGCTCTCGAACTGACGGAACGGCTGGAAGACGAGTTGCGGCGGCGTCGCTTGCGCTCTGAAATGGCGCTCCGTGACTGGCTCGAAGCAACCCTGCTCGAGTACCTCGCGGACGCGAGCGACGGCCGGGGGGCGGGCGAGTTGCGGCTCGGGCAGGGTGACGGCCCGGGCGTGCTGCTCCTTTTCGGAGTGAACGGTGTGGGCAAGACGACGACCGTCGCCAAGATCGCGGCGAAGCTCCAGGCGGAGGGAACGTCGGTGGCCCTGGCCGCGGCGGATACCTACCGCGCCGGAGCGGCGGAGCAGCTCGCCCAGTGGGCGGCCCGCCTTGGGGTGCCGTGCTTCACCGGCAGTGCCGGCGCCGATCCCGCCGCCGTGACGTTCGACGCGATCGAAGCAGTGCGTGCGCGAGGTACCGACGCGGTGATCGTCGATACGGCTGGTCGCCTGCATACGCACGGCGATCTGATGGACGAACTGCGCAAGGTGGTCCGGGTCGCGGCGCGGCGGAGCGCCGGCGCGCCGCACGAGAGTCTCCTGGTCCTCGACGGAACGGTGGGCCAGAACGCGTTGCAGCAAGGCAAGATGTTCGCGGCGGCGGTGCCGATCACGGGGATCGTCGTGACCAAGCTCGACGGAACAGCCAAGGGGGGGGCCGTCGTGCGCTTACGCCGCGAGCTGGCGTTACCGATTCGGTTTGTCGGCACCGGAGAGCAGGTGGGCGACCTGGAGCCGTTCGACTCGCGGGCGTTCGTGCGCACGTTGCTGGGCGACTGATGCCGCTCGCCCTTGACACTGCCGTACAGTTTCTCCGTGGCGTCGGACCGCGGCGCGCCGAGGCGTTCGGTCGCATGGGCGTGCGCACGGCGGAGGATCTGCTCTACCATGTGCCACACCGCTACCTGGACGCGACGACCGTAACGCCGATCGCGCGCGCCACGGTAGGGGCGGAGGTCACGGTCGTGGGCCGCGTGGTGTCCAAGGCGGTCGTCCCCACGCGACGACGGTTGCGGATCTTTCGTGCGGTGTTGCGCGACGACAGCGGCGTGGTGGAGTGCGCCTGGCCGGGGCAGGCATTCCTCGACCGCACGATCCGGCAGGGTCAGCAGCTGTTGGTCACAGGACCCGTACGGTTCTACCACGGTCGCCAACTCGTGCCGCGGGAGTACGTGATTCTGGCGGACGAGGGCGATGAGCCGGAGCACGACGGAGCCGAGGGTCTGATCCTCCCCGTCTATCCCGCGACGGAAGGGCTGAGCCATCGCGTCATCCGGCGTATCGTCGCGGATCACCTCGACGCGCTGGTGGCACGGGTGGAGGACGACATGCCCGCGCGGCTACGCGAGGAAGCAGGTGTGCCGACGCTGGCCGTGGCGCTACGGATGGTCCATCGTCCGGAGACGCGACGCGAGCAAACGACGGGGCGCCGCCGACTCGCGCTCGACGAGTTGTTGGACTTGCAATTGGTCGTTGCCCGGGCGCGTCATCTGGCGAAGCACCGGCGGAGTGGCATCACGTTCACGGTACGGCGTGAGCTAACCACCAGATTGAAGGACGGGCTGCCGTTTCGGCTCACCGCGGGACAGCGACAGGCGATTCGGGAAATCATGGCCGACATGACGGGCGAGGACCGCATGCACCGCCTGCTGATGGGTGACGTCGGCACCGGCAAGACGGTCGTCGCGCTCTTTGCCATGCTGCTCGCGGTCGAGAACGACTATCAGGCCGTATTCATGGCGCCAACCGAACTGTTGGCCGAGCAACACGCGCGAACGATCAGTGCGTTGCTCGCGCCGCTCGGGCAGATGCCGGAGGTCTTGCTGGGGAGGTTGTCGGCTGGGGAGAAATCGGCGATTCGCCGCCGTCTCGCGCAGGGGAATTCCCCGATCGTCGTGGGGACGCACGCGCTGATACAGGAGACGACCGCGTTCGAGCGACTGGGGTTGGTCGTGATTGACGAACAGCATCGGTTCGGGGTGGAACAGCGCGCGGCCCTGATCGCGAAAGGCGAGCAGCCCGACGTACTGTTGTTGTCCGCAACGCCGATTCCCAGAACGCTGGCGCTGACCTTGTACGGGGACTTGGACATTTCCACGCTGACCGAGCGGCCGGCGGGTCGTGGAAACGTGGAGACCTCGTTCCGGGCTGGGAGTGAGCGCCGGGCCCTGTACGCGTTGCTACGCGACCGATGCGCGGCCGGACAGCAGGCATACGTGGTGTACCCCGTGATCGAAGAATCGGAACGCGTCGATCTCAAGGCGGCCACGACCATGGCGGCGGAGTTGGCGAAGCGGCTTGTCCCCGTTTCGGTTGGGCTCGTGCATGGTCGGATGAAACCGGAGGAGCGAGACCGCGTCATGCGGTCGTTTCGCGATGGCAAGACCGGCGTGTTGGTCGCCACGACGGTCATCGAGGTGGGCATCGACGTCCCCAATGCGACGGTCATGGTGATCGAGCATCCCGAACGATTCGGACTGGCCCAGTTGCACCAGCTCCGTGGTCGCGTGGGTCGGGGCGACCAGCCCAGTCAATGTATTCTGGTGACCGAGGGCACGGGGGGGTCGTACGCCAGACTCGAAGCGTTCGCGAAAACTTCGGATGGCTTCAAGATTGCGGAACTCGACCTCCGCGAGCGCGGCATGGGAGAACTCGTCGGCACCAGGCAGTCCGGGGGCTTCTATTTGCGGTTTGCTGACCTCGCCGCGGACGCGGACCTGGTCATCTTGGCTCGTCGAGAGGCCATGCGCATGATCGAGGAGGACCCCCTCCTCGAATCCGCGGTACATCTCCCGCTCCGGCGCCGGCTCGAGCGGCGCTACGAGCGCGGCATGGAGCTGTTCCGAGTGGGCTAAGCGGCGGCGGTGTTGGCGGCGTCGATCTTCGCCGCCAAGACGAAATCACTCTCCGTCAGCCCGTCGATCTTGTGCGTCCAGATGCTCACCTCCACGCTGCCCCAGGCCAGTGCGATATTCGGGTGGTGTCCCTCTGCTTCCGCGATCGATCCGATCGCATTCGTGAAGGCGAGTGCCCCCGCGAAATCGGGAAACGCAAACGCTTTGGCCAAGTGATGCTCGTCGACGATCTGCCAGTCGCCGCCGAGCTGCCGGGCCACCGCGGCCAGGGCTTCGCCGCGCAGGGGAGGCACGCCTCCCCGACAGGGTACGCAGTGTCGCTGTGCCAGTTCACTCGTCATCGTGTCGCTCGCCGTGTGCGGGAGGTGGTGTCCGGATGCTGCCATCGCAATCTAGTGGCGATCTGCCCGTGACGAGAATCGCGTTGACACCCTTCGAGCGCTCGGCTACGATTCCCGCCCCATGACAGCCTTCGCGTATATCGAGGACCTTCCCGCATGCATCGGCAAGGACGTGACCGTGCGCGGGTGGGTCATGACGACGCGCTCGAGCGGCAAGATCGCGTTCGTCGTGGTGCGCGATGGAACCGGGTACGTGCAGTGCGTGCTCGGGCGGCAAGACGCGTCCACGGAGGTGTGGGAGCGCGCACGGAGTCTCACCCAGGAAACGTCCGTCGCCGTGACGGGAACCGTGCGGGACGACCCGCGCTCGCCGGGTGGCGTCGAGTTGGGGGTGACGGGTCTTGACGTCGTCGGACCGAGCGACGAGTTCCCGATCACCCCAAAGGAGCATGGAACGGGGTTCCTGTTCGCACACCGCCACCTGTGGCTGCGGAGCCGGCGGCAGGTCGCCGTGATGCGCGTGCGGCACGAGGTGATCCAGTCCATTCGGGACTTTCTTTACGAGCGCCGCTTCGTGTTGGTGGACACCCCGATCCTGACCGGCTCCATCGGGGAATCCGCGGGCACGCTCTTCTCGACCGAATACTTCGACTTCGGCGCGGCGTACCTCGCGCAGACGGGCCAGCTCTATCTCGAAGCGGCGGCGGCGGCACTCGGGCGGGTGTATTGCTTTGGCCCGACGTTCCGCGCGGAGAAGTCCAAGACGCGACGTCACCTGGCGGAGTTCTGGATGATCGAACCCGAGATGGCGTGGTTCGACTCGGACGACAACATGCGGTTGCAGGAGACGCTCATCGCGTACGTCGTCGAACGCTGTTTGGATCGCCGCGCGGAGGACCTGAAGGAGCTTGAACGCGACACCAAACTGCTCGAACGCGTGACGCCCCCGTTTGACCGGTTGACCTACGGGGACGCTATCGAGTTTTTGCGGGGGCGGGGCAAGGATGTCAAATGGGGGAGCGATCTGGGCGCGGACGAAGAGACTGAGATCGCGGCGTCACACGACCGACCCGTGTTCGTGTACAACTATCCCAAGGCGGTTCGGGCGTTCTACATGAAGGAGCATCCCGAGCATCCGGAACTCGTTCTCAACAACGATCTGCTCGCGCCGGAGGGGTATGGCGAGATCATTGGTGGCAGCCAGCGCGAGGATGACTATGACCGGCTGGTGCGCCGCATTCGGGAGAACGATCTTCCGGAAGACGCCTACGAGTGGTATCTGGACCTGCGGCGCTACGGCACGTTCACGCACTCTGGCTTCGGGCTCGGTGTGGAGCGTACGGTCGCCTGGGTTTGCGGACTCAGCCACATCCGGGAGGCCATCGCCTTCCCGCGCATGATGACGAAACTCTATCCCTGAGTTGGCGAGCCGGGCGGCAGCACGTCGCCCCGCAGCTTCACCTCGTCCCACAACGCATCGAGCGTCTCGAGATCGGCGCTCCCCAGTGGAATGCCACGTGCCTCGGCGAGTGCCTCGAGCATGCGGAACCGGGTCTCGAACTTCACGTTGGCGCGTTCCAGCGCGCTGCGGGGATCCACGGCGAGCTTGCGAGCGAGATTGACCAACGCGAAGAGGGCGTCGCCGACCTCCTCCAGCACCCGCCCGTCCCCCTGCGCGATGGCGGTATCCAGTTCTTCGAGCTCCTCGGTGATCTTGCGGCGAGGCCCGGACGCGTCCGGCCAATCGAATCCGACGCCGGCCGCGCGTTCCTGCAGCCGCAACGCGTGCACCAACGCGGGGAGTCCGGGCGGGAGGCCGGCGAGGACACTGCGTCCCGACAGCGGCTCGCGGAGCTTGGTGCGTTCCCACGACTGCGGACCCGCCGCGGTGGCGGGCGCTTGATCGGGGAAGAGGTGGGGATGCCGACGCCACATCTTCTGCTCGACTGCCCGTGCGAGGTCCTCGGCGCCAAAGCGGCCGGCCTCCTCGGCGAGCACCACCTGAAAGGCGACGTGGAGGAGCACGTCCCCCAGTTCCACGAGGAGCGCACGATCGTCGTCTTGCCCGATGGCGTGGTCGAGTTCCATCACTTCTTCCACGAGGTACGGTCGGAGCGACGCGGGTGTCTGTGCCGCGTCCCAGGGGCAACGCGCGCGGAGATCGCGCACGAGGTCGACGATGCGTCCAAGCGCTGATGGTTCTTGCATTTGCGTCATGTGGCCGGTACAATACCCGTCCTTTCGTGACGGTGTCAACGAGCCTGCCTGACCAACGCGCGTGGGTGGACGTCCACCTGGGCCACCTGCTTGCCAACGCCCGGACGATCCTGTCGGTCGCTCGTGGTGCCTCCCTGTTACCCATGGTGAAAGCCAACGCGTACGGGCTCGGTGCCGCCCGTGTGGCGGAAGCGCTCCAGACACTCGAGCCGTGGGGGCACGGCGTTGCGACGCTCGACGAGGGGGTCGAGCTCCGCCGGACGGTGGCTGAGTGGCCTATTCTGGTGTTCACGCCGGCGAGCGCCGATCTCCAGGACGCGTTCCGCGAGCACCGCCTGCGGGCGGTGCTCGAGCAGCCCGTCGTGGCGGCCACATGGGACGCGCCGTTTCATATCGAGGTGGATACCGGAATGGGCCGCTGCGGGGTGCGCTGGGACGATCGAGAGACGCTGGCGGCCTGCGCGATGCCGCAACTCGAAGGCGCGTTCACTCATTTCCACTCGGCGGACAAGGATCCGGAGAGCGTCGCGTTGCAGTGGAAGCGGTTTGCAACGGCGCTTGCCGCGCTGCCCGTCCGGCCGTCGCTGGTGCATGCAGCCAACAGCGCGGGCGCGTGGCGGCTGCAACGGCGCCTCGATCTCGTCCGACCCGGCATCTTTCTCTACGGGGGACGGCACGCGCCCGATCTGCCCGCGCCCCTGCCCGTGGCGCAGGTGCGAGCGCGTGTGGTCAGCTTGCGAGTGGTGCCCCCGGGTGACAGCGTGAGCTACGGCGGCGAGTGGACCGCCGAGCGCGAGACGACGGTGGCAACGCTGGGGATTGGATACGCGGACGGCGTTCCCCGTACCCTCGGTGGAAGTGGCGCGCACGTGCTGCTCGGTGGTCGGCCCCGCCCGATCATCGGCAGGGTGACCATGGACTTCATCATGGTCGCGCTCCAGCCGGACGACCGGGTGCGGCTGGGCGACGTCGCGACGGTGATAGGCCTGGAGGGTAGGGAGGCCATCACCTTGGACCAGTTCGCGGCGTGGGGGTCGACGAACAGTTACGAAGTTCTCACGCGGCTCGGGAATCGCCTCCCGCGGCGGTACGACGACCCATGACGGGCCGTGTCCGCGGGCGGGTGGCGCTGATCGTCCTCGATGGTGTCGGTATCGGCGACGCTCCCGATCAGCGCCGTTACGGTGATGCCGGCAGCGACACGTTGGGGAATGTGGCGCGGGCCGTGGGCGGGTTTCGGCTACCGTTCCTCGAGGCGTTGGGGCTCGGTTGCTGCCGGCCACTGCAGGGCGTGGCGTGCCGCGAGCCCGCGGCCGCGCACGGGGTCGCGCTGCCCGCCTCGGCGGGTAAGGACAGCACGACCGGACACTGGGAGATGTGCGGCCTCCTGCTTCCGCGACCGTTTCCGACCTATGCGGAGGGGTTCCCCCCGGCGGTCGTGCAGGGGTTCGCCGAGCGCACGGGGAGAGGCGTGTTGGGCAACGTCGTCGCGTCCGGTACCAGGATCATCGAGCAATACGCCGTGCAGCACCGCGCGACCGGCGATTGGATTCTGTACACCTCGGCCGACAGCGTTTTCCAGGTGGCGGCGCATGAGGACACCGTGCCGCTCGAGGAGCTGTACCGAGCGTGCGAGGTAGCCCGCGACGAGGTCCTGGTCGGGGAGCACGCCGTCGCGCGTGTGATCGCCAGGCCGTTTTCCGGGCGACCCGGTACATTTCGGCGCACGGCGAACCGACGGGACTTTTCGATCGATCCGCCCGGTGCGACCTTGCTCGATCGGCTCGAGGCGCATGGCGTTCCTCGAGTGGGGGTGGGCAAGGTCGACGATCTGTTCGCTGGGCGGGGCATCCGGAGCACCCATCCACCCGACAACGCGGCTGCCTACGACGCCATCGAGCGGGAGCTGGACCAGTTGGAGACAGGATTGCTGTTCGCGAACGTCATTGAGTTCGATCAATCGTGGGGGCACCGTAACGACGTTGCGGGGTTCTACTCGGGGCTGGAGATGTTGGATCGGCGTCTCCAGGACCTCGTTGAGCGGTTGCGGGGTCCGGATCTGATGATCCTCACCGCGGATCACGGGAACGACCCCACAACGGCGTCGACGGATCACTCGCGGGAGGCGGTACCGGTTCTCTGTGTCGGCCCGGAGATCCGGCCGGCGCCGTTGGGGGAGCGCGAGACCTTCGCGGACATCGGCGCGACGGTGGCCGACTATTTTGACTGTGCCTTGGATGCCGGTCGGTCGTTTCTTGGGGAGATCGCGCCCTGGACGGGTTGATCCAGGCGGCACGGGATGCGCGGGGGCAGGCGTACGCGCCGTACAGCACGTTCCGCGTCGGTGCGGCGCTCGAGGCGGAGGACGGGCGCGTGTTTGTCGGCGCGAATGTCGAGAACGCCTCGTACGGTTTGACTATGTGTGCGGAGCGGGTGGCCGTGGGGGCCGCGGTGGCGGCGGGCGCGACCAGGTTTCGCCGGCTTGTCGTGGTCACCGACACCGCCAATCCTGTCCCTCCCTGCGGGGGGTGCCGCCAGGTGCTTGCGGAGTTTGGAGACGGGCTCGTGGTGGAATCGGTGGGGAGGGAGGGAAGACAACGTTGGCGGATCGGAGAATTGTTGCCTGATGGTTTCGGACCACAAGATCTGGCAGGGAAGTAGCTCGCGCTGGCGGGCGGTGCGCCGTGGGGCGTGGATCGTGCTCGCGGTGGCGGCGTGCGTCGAGAGGATCACGGCGCCCGGCGCCTGTCCGGACTATTGCCCCGCCGAAGACATCGTGGCGATCGACACGGTGCTGACGTCCGTGGTGGTTGGTGACAGCTCGTTTCGAGGGTACCGCAATCAGTTCGCGGCGGGGTCGCTGCATCTGGTTCCCATTGGCACGCCCCACCAGGCCGTTGGTGTCGTGCGATTCTCGACGTTTCTTGCCCGCCTCGATGGCAATGGTGACACGGTCTTGGTGCAGGACTCGTTCGGACTCACCGTGACCGTGCGGCGGCGGGCGCCGGGCGCGACGGGCTTGGAGCTCGCGGTCTATCGCCTTCCCGATTGGGCGGACTCCACGGTCACGCTTACCCAGCTGCTTCCGTGGTTCGACGACAGCACGTTGCTCGCGGTAGCCGCGGTGCCGGACACCCTGTCGGATGGCCAGAACCTCCATGTGACGATGGACTCGCTCGCGCTGCTTCCGGAGATCCGAGCCAGGCAGGCGCCGGTTCTGGGTCTGGCCCTGCGCGCGCCGGGCGAGACTTTCTTGAACGTTGGATCGATCGAGGCGGCGAGTACCGCAACGCTGGCACGGTACGTCGAGTCCGATTCGACCAGCGCGATCGTGGACGGCGCGACGGCAACCTTCGATACGTTTGTGATCGACGATCCGCCGGCGTTGACAGCCGACGTGTTGACGATCGGTGGTGTCCCATCGGCGCGCGCCGTGCTTCGCATGGACCTGCCCCGTTCCATCATCGATTCGGCCGAGATCTCGCGGGCGACACTGATTCTCGTGCCCAGTGAGCCTATCGACGGTGTCCTGTCCGACAGCATCGAGCTGCGTGCTGCACCGGTCTTCACCGATGTCGGGCGAAAGTCGCCGGCCATCGATCAGCTGGCGACCCGGTTGGGCCAGCTTGCGTTGGATGCCGGATCGGCCGACTCGGTGTTTCTGGAGATCACCGAGATTCTCCGTCAGTGGCGCGTGGCGCCGGAGCTGCCCCGCACCCTCGTGCTGTGGGTAAGCCCGGAGGCGTCGGGCACGCTCCAGGTGCGGTTCTGGTCGAGCCAGGGCCTGAGCGCACCTGGTCTGCGGCTGACGTATATACCACCGGTGAGGTCGGGACAATGAGGATCGTTGCGGCAGTGTCATTGATGGCGATGACGTTCGCGCCGCTGGTGGAGGCGCAAACCTCGGTGTATGGCGTCTCGGGGTTGGGGTATCCGTCCAGTGCATGGAGCGCGCGCTCGCGTGCCCTGGGTGGCAGTACGGGGGTGTTGGACCAAACGTCCGCGGTGAATCCGGCCAGCGCGGCGGGGTTCCGCGTCCTCGGTATGTCGCTCGCGGGGGGTTCTCAATTCCGCAGCTACGAGATTGACGGAACTTCGGTCGAGGGACTGCGCTCCACCAGGATCTCGCTGGCCATTCTCGGGGGCCCGATGGGCGGGTCGCCGATCGCATTCTCGCTGAGCTTCGCGTCGTATCTCGATCGGACCTACGATGTTGCCACGACGGACACGATCGTGTTGCGCGGCGACAGCGTGGGTATTGCGGACCGCCGCATTTCCGACGGCGGGATTGCCGACGTGCGTGGTGCGGTGGGGTGGTATCTGTCGGATCGACTGTGGATCGGTGCGGGGCTGCATCTGCTTTCCGGTTCCACCCGAGAGATTCAGGCCCGGACCTACGACACCGATCTCTATGCGAACATGATCCGAACGGGAGACATCGCGTACCGCGGCATCGGGTTTTCGGCGGGGGTCATGGCCTCGCCGGCGTCGTGGCTGCAGACCGGCGTGAGTGTTCGCGCGGCGGGAAGCCTGAGCGCGTCGACGCGCGCCGCCGACATTGCGACCAGCCCCATGCCGCGAGAGATCAACTTCGGACTGACGCTGGCGCCCGCACGGACGGTCCGCGTGAGCGGTGCGGTTGCGCACCGCACGTGGTCTCGTGCATCCGGCGGCCTCTTCGCGCCGGGAGTACAGGCGTTCGACACCTGGGAAGTCGGCACGGGCGTCGAGCTGCCCCCCTTGGTCGGATCCGTCTTGCCGCTGCGGCTGGGATTCCGCTACACCCAGCTACCGTTCAGTCCGGCCACGGACCAGCCGCGGGAAATCGTGTTCGCGGGTGGAACAGGATTCGATTTCGCCGCCGGTCGGGCGACCATGGACCTGACCCTCGAGCGCGTCGCGCGCGACGGGGCGGGCGCGGCAGAACGGGCCTGGCAATGGCAGGTGGAGCTGCGCGTCCGCCCGTGAAACGGGTTTTCATCCACACGTTCGGTTGTAAGGCTAACCAGTACGACAGCGAGGTCGTCCGTCAGGCCCTCGAGGGCGCGGGTGTGATGGTCACCGACGATCCCGCCGTTGCGGATGGCGCCGTAATCAATACCTGCACGGTGACCCACGTGAGTGAGACGAAGTTGCGCAGCTTCGTCCGCCGCGTTGCGCGCCGCGGGCCGCGGATCAAGACCGTGTTGATGGGTTGCGCGGCCGCGGTCGACCGCGGCGCCCTGCGCGCCCTGCCCGGGGTCGTCGATGTCGTGCCCGGTGCCGACCCTCGACCGGTACTCGCGGCGTTGGGCATTGGGGACGCGGCCGTCGATCCGATCCTGCGCGCCTGCACGTTCGGTACGCGGGCGTGGTTGAAGATCCAGGATGGCTGCGACGAACACTGCACGTTCTGTGCGACGCGGGTCGCCCGGGGTGGGAATCGATCCCGCCCGGTCGAGGAGATCGTCGAGGAAGCGCGCGCGCTGGCGGAGCGGCATGCGGAGATCGTGTTGACCGGCGTGCATATCGGGTCCTACGGGATAGACCGGCCTCCTTGGTCGTTGGGGCGGCTGGTGGAAATGCTGGTTGGGCGGGTGGAGACCGTGCGGTTCCGTCTGTCGTCGGTCGAGGCCACCGAGGTGTGCGAGCGGCTTGCCACCCTCATGCGTGACGCGCCGCGCCGGCTCGCTCCGCATGTGCACGCGCCGCTGCAGTCGGGGTCGGATCGGGTATTGCGTCGGATGGGCCGGCACTGGTACGACGCGGGGACCTACCGCAGGCGCGTCGAGCAGCTCGCGGCCGGTCTCCCGGTGATGGGGCTCGGCGCGGACGTGATTGTCGGGTTTCCGGACGAGCGCGCGGAAGACCATGAGGCGACTGTCGCGCTCCTCCGAGCGCTGCCGTTCACCTACCTCCATGTGTTCCCGTATTCTCCGCGTCCCGATGCGCCGGCGCGCAGGCTCGGCGCCGTGGTATCGCCGGAAACGGTCGCCGATCGGTCGCGGCAACTGCGGACCATCGCGGCCACGCTCGAGGTGGAGCGCCGACGCGCCCGTGCGGGGGAGACGGCGGACGTGGTCGTGCTCACCCAGCGTGGGGGGTACGTCGAGGGCCTGACGGAGGACTATCTCACCGTCTATCTCCCCCCGGCGACCGACCTCCCAAAGCGGGCCCAGGCGGTACTCGCCGTCGACGAGTTGGGTCGGCTCCGCGCGACGATCCCCGGTGGAGCCGCCGCATGAAACGCGTCTATCTGGAGACGTACGGGTGCCAGATGAACGTGGCGGATTCGGAAACCGTCCTGGGCGTGCTCCGGACTGAGGGGTACGAGCGCGCCGACCTGCCCGAGCACGCGGACGTCCTGCTCGTGAACACGTGTGCTGTGCGGGAGAATGCGGAGCAACGCGTGATCGGGCGGATGGGTGAACTCAAACGTCACAAGCGCCCGGGCGTGGTGCTGGGTGTCCTTGGGTGTATGGCCCAGCGCCTGGGCGCGCGTTTGCTGTCGCAAGTCCCCCAGGTCGATCTGGTGGTGGGGCCCGATGGGTATCGGGGTCTGCCCGACCTGATCGACCGGGCGACCCAGGGTGTGCGCGCCGCCGCAGTGGACTTCAAGAGTTGGGAGCACTACGAGGACATCCCAGCCGAGCGTACGGGGGGAGGTGCGAGCGCCTTCGTGACGGTGCAACGCGGCTGCGATTATCGGTGCACCTTCTGCGTTGTTCCGATGACACGCGGGCGCGAGCGGAGTCGCAGTTTGGACGACGTCGTCCGAGAGGTGCGGGCACTCGCCGGGAAGGGCGTTACCGAAGTGACGTTGCTCGGGCAGACGGTGAACAGCTACCGCGAAGGTGAGCACGATTTCGGTGATCTACTCCGCGCCGTCGGGGCCGTCGACGGCATCCGCCGCGTGCGCTTCACGAGCCCATATCCCACCGACTTCTCGGACGGGGTCATCGCGGCGATGGCGGAGGTCCCCGCCGTGTGCGAGCACGTGCACCTGCCGGTCCAAAGCGGCTCCACGGGCTTGCTCAGGCGCATGGGCCGCCGCTACACCAGAGAGGAATACCTCGGCTGCGTCGATCGTTTGCGCGCGGCCGTGCCGGACCTCGCGATCACGACCGACATCATTGTCGGGTTTCCGGGCGAGACCGATCAAGACTTCGAAGACACGATCGCGCTGGTCCGCGCCGTGGCGTACGACGACGCCTATACGTTCCGGTTCTCGCCTCGCGAAGGCACCGGAGCGCTGCGGCTCCCGGACCCCGTCCCCGACGACGTGGCGGCGGAACGGCTCGATCGGCTCATCGAGGTGGTGCGGGACGGCGCCCGGCGGCGCAATGTGGGGCTGGTGGGACAGCAGTGTGAAGTGCTGGTGGAAAAGGTCGCGCGGCGGGGCGGGCTGTTGCAGACCCGTACGCGCACGAACAAGATCGTCCTGGTGGATGGACCGCGCGTGTGGATCGGCACCTACCTCACCGTGCGTCTCACGGGAACCACGGGGGCCACGTTCACCGGAGTTCCCGATCGGCCGGTCCGCACCTTGGCTGTGGTGTTGTAACAGGCGCGATCGCCGGCGGGACGGGTGAGCCGCGTGCGCACCGTCCCGCGCTTTCCCCTTCTGGTTCTTGGATATGTCGGCGGGCTGGTGGCGGGTCAGTCGCTCGACTCCGCGTCGTTGATGTTGCTGGCCGCTGCCTGCGGGTGCGCCGCACTCGCCTGGCACCGAACTTCGCTGATCCTCCCGGCGGCCGTCCTGGTGGGTGTGGTCGGGGGATCCGTCAGCGGGACCGCGCGGGCGCGGTCGTGCGCGATACGGTGGCCGGAGGGTGCGCGGGTGAGTTTCATCGCCGACGTGCACGACGCGCCCGCGCTCCGGCCGACCACGACCGCCTCCGTGTGGCATGCGCGCGAGGGCTGCGACGGGCAGATCCGCCTGCGGCTGGTGGACTCGATCCCGGCCGGGGCGCGCGCCATTGTGGTGGGAGACCACCAGGCAAACGGGGTCGTGCGCGTCCTCCGGGTGCGGGTACTCGGTGCGCCGCGCCATTGGCGGTTCCGCGTGCGCGAGGGCGTGGCGCGCCGGATTCGACACTTGTATGGGGCGCGGGCGCCGCTCATCGAGGCCATGGTCATCGGCAGGCGTGACGATCTCGCCAGCGAGTCGCGGCAGGCATTCGCCGCCGCCGGCCTCGCCCACCTCCTCGCGATCTCCGGGCTCCATGTTGGGATCTTCGCCGTTTGGGTCACCCTGGCGGGGCGAACGTTGGGGTTGGGCACGGCCGCCCCCATCGTCGGGATCCCGGTCGTGTGGGGCTACGTGGTGCTGCTGGGGTTTCCGGCGCCCGCTACCCGCGCGGCTGCATTCGTCACGGCGCTAGCGCTCGCAAGGCGCCTGCAGCGCCACCCGCCTCCCTCGGCGATCCTGGCGCTCGGCGTCGCCGCGGTCGCCACGATCGACCCCGACGCGGTGCGGTCGGTGGGCGCGTGGCTGTCCGTGTCGGCGGTCTGGGGTGTGGCGGCGGCCGCCCGCACCTGCCGTGGCTATCGGGGCCGCGCGCAGGACCTCGTGCGCTTGTTCGCGGCGTCGGTGGGCGCCACGCTCGCGACGGCGCCGGTCTCCGCGCTCGTGTTCGGCCAAGTCGCGCCCGTGGGAATCCTGGCCAACATCGTGGGCGTCCCGCTTGCCGCCATGGCGGTTCCCGGGGTGCTCGTGAGTCTGGTAGTCGGCAGGACGTTCGCGGCCGGCGTGGCCGTGCTGCTCACTGGGCTCGAACGATGGGTCGAGCTGATGGCGCGTGTGCCGGGGGGAGCGGTGACGGGTGTGGCCGGCGTGTCGTTCGCGCTTCCGTGGGCGGCGCTTCTTGTCGGCGCGGTGTGGATGGTGCGCGAGCGCGTCGTGCGGATCGCTCGACTCATTCTGGGGTTGGGTGCGCTGGCTGCCTGGGTGCCGGTCGGATTGGTGCTGGCGCGGCGGGACGTGGAATCTGCGCCGCTCGCCATCCACCTGCTGGATGTGGGTCAGGGTGACGCGATCGCACTGCGCACACCGGCGGGGAAGTGGGTGCTCGTGGATGCGGGACCACGCATCGGGGCGGCGGACGCTGGCCGGCGCGTCGTCGTGCCGTTCTTCAGGCGGCGCGGTGTGACACGCCTCGCGGCGATGTTCGTCTCGCACGGCGACGCGGACCACGTGGGTGGCGCACCGGCGGTGTTGCGCGAAATCCCGGCGGACCTGGTGGTCGAACCCGGCGTGCCGCTGCCGAGCCCGATCTACCGGGAGTTCCTTGCCGCGGTCGATGCCGGCGGTATGCGGTGGCAGCCCGGCCGGCGGGGCGACTCCCTGATGATCGACGGCGTGGCGATGACATTGTTGCATCCAACGGAGGCCTGGCTGCGGCGGGAGGCCCGTCCCAACGAGGGGTCGCTGGTGATGCACGTGCGCTTCGGGTGCTTCGACGCCCTGTTGACCGGTGACGCCGGGCTCCCCGTGGAGGACGCCGTCGGCGACGGCTGGGAAGTCGTCGAGGTGTTGAAGGTCGGGCATCACGGCTCCCGGACCGCGACGGGGAAAGCCTTCCTCCGGCGCGTGCGTCCGCAGGTCGCGCTCATCAGCGTCGGGACCAACCGCTATGGCCACCCGTCGGCTCCCGTCGTGGCGCGCCTGGAGGCAAGCGGCGCGCACGTGCTCCGCACCGACCGGGACGGCGCGGTGACGATCCGCACGGACGGTCGCTATCTTGAGGTCGATGCGAGCCAGCGGCTTACAACGGGGGGGTGGCTGACGTGTCTCCAACACTGGTTACGATCGAGCGATTCATCCTCGAGCAGGAGCGGATGCACGAGGAGGCCACGGGTGAACTTACCAATCTGCTCTACGACATCGCCCTCGCGTCCAAGGTGATATCCGGCAACGTGCGGCGCGCCGGCCTGGTCGATGTCCTGGGCTCGGCCGGCAGAACCAACGTGCAGGGGGAGCTGCAGCAAAAGCTGGACGTGCTGGCCAATGAGACGATGAGGCAGGCCATCGCGCACACGGGTCGCGTCTGCGTGATGGCGTCCGAGGAGGAAGACGACCCGGTTCCCGTCGATGGGTCGTTCGGACACGGGAAGTACGTGCTGCTTTACGATCCGTTGGATGGGTCGTCCAACATCGACGTCAACGTGTCGATCGGGACGATCTTTTCCGTCCATCGCCGCCTGACCGCCGATGGGCCCGGAACGCTCCAGGACCTCCTGCAGCCGGGTTTGCGGCAGGTGGCCGCCGGCTACATCATCTACGGGTCGAGTACGGTGCTGGTGTATTGCGCGGGCCATGGCGTGCACTTGTTCACGCTCGACCCGACGATCGGGGAGTATCGGCTGCATCAGACCAACATCTGCACGCCGGAGATCGGGAGGTTCTACTCGATCAACGAGAGCTATTACAGCAGGTGGTCGAACGGATACCGCGCGGTCGTGCGTGCCTTCAAGGGTGACGGTGATGACGGCTCACACCGGAAGAACGCGCGGTACATCGGGTCGCTGGTCGCGGATTTTCACCGCAATCTGCTCGCGGGCGGCGTGTTCATGTATCCGGCGGACACGAAGTCGCCCCAAGGGAAGCTGCGTCTGCTGTACGAAGCGGCGCCGCTCGCGTTCATCGCCGAACATGCGGGGGGGACCGCGAGCGATGGCTACCGGCGCATTCTCGCTATCGAGCCCACCGAACTCCACCAACGCACGCCGCTGTTGATCGGGAGCCGCGACGACGTCGCGTTCGTCCAGGATACGATCCAGAGAATCGACGGGGCTGCGCCTGCGTGAGTGAGGAGCACCGCTCGCCCGCCGGGATTCCCATCGAGGCGGTGCACGGAACGGAGGACCCCGGACCGGGGAGCTTCCCCTTTACGCGGGGCATCTATCCGGACATGTATCGCGGGCGGGTGTGGACGATGCGGCAGTACGCGGGATTCGGAACGGCGGAGGAGACCAACCGCCGGTTCCGGGAGCTGCTGGCCGCTGGGCAGACGGGGCTGTCGGTGGCGTTCGACCTCCCGACCCAGATGGGTCTGGATTCCGACGCTCCCATGTCGGAAGGTGAGGTGGGGCGCGCGGGCGTCGCGATCGACACGGTTGACGATCTCGCCGTGCTGTTCCGGGATATCCCCCTCGAGCACGTATCCACGTCCATGACGATCAACGCCACCGCGGGCATCCTCCTCGCGATGTACGTCGTCGTCGCGGAGGAACGCGGCGTGGCGCGTGCCGATCTTCGCGGTACGGTGCAGAACGACGTGCTCAAGGAGTACATCGCGCGCGGCACCTACATCTACCCCGTCGAACCGTCCCTCCGTCTCGTTACCGACATCATGCGCTTCGTGGTCGATCAGGGGATGCGCTTCAACCCGATCTCGATCAGTGGGTACCATATGCGTGAGGCGGGTGCCACCGCGGTGCAGGAGGTGGCGTTCACATTCGCGGACGGCATCGAGTACCTCGATCACGCGCGCGACGCCGGCCTCGACCTCGAGGCCATCGCCTCGGGCGTGTCCTTCTTCTTCGCGGCGCACAACGATTTGTTCGAGGAGGTGGCCAAATTCCGCGCGGCTCGGCGCCTCTGGGCCACCGTGGTGCGGGAGCGGTATGGGTTGGGTGACGAGGCGTGCCGGCTCCGGTTTCACACGCAGACCGGCGGTTCAACCCTCACCGCGCAGCAGCCGCTCACCAACGTGGTGCGCGTGGCCGTGCAGGCGCTGGCGGCCGCGCTGGGCGGGACGCAGTCACTGCACACGAACAGCTACGACGAAGCCCTGTCCCTTCCGACCGCGGAGGCTGCCCGGCTGGCCCTTCGCACGCAGCAGGTGCTGGCGTACGAGTCGGGCACGACCCATACGGCCGATCCGCTCGGCGGGTCGTACTACGTCGAGTACCTTACCGACAAGATCGAGCAACGGGCACGCGCCCTGCTCGCGGAGGTCGACGCCCTCGGGGGCGCGGCGCGCGCGATCGACCTCGGGTTCTTCCAAGACGCCATCGCGCGGTCGGCCTACCGGCAACAGCGGGAAATCGAGGCTCAGGTCACCACGGTCGTCGGCGTCAATCGGTTCACGGACGGGGACCCCGTGCCCGCCGTGCCCGCGCCTGACTACTCAGCGTTGGCGGCTCTCCAGGTGGCCCGCTTGCGCGAGGCGCGATCACGGAGGGACTCCGCGAGGTGGGACACTGCGCTGCGCGCCGTCTCCGAGGCGGCAGCTGGGAGCGGGCTGTTAATGCCGGCGATCGTCGAAGCCATACGCGCCCGAGCGTCCGTTGGGGAGATCTCCGAGGCCCTGCGGGTGGAGTGGGGTAGGTTTCAGCCCGCTGCTTGACCCGCCTCCGGGGCGATCCTAGCTTACCTATTCTGTTGTAAATAAGGAACTTACGAGATGCCGACGTACGCCTACGTGTGCCCGAAGTGCAAGCACGAGTACGACAGGTTGCAGAAGATGAGTGACCGGACCCGCGCGAAATGTCCGCAGTGCGGAACGCGCGGGGAGCGCCTGATCAGCGGTGGCGCGGGGCTCGTCTTCAAGGGCTCCGGGTTCTATATCACCGACTACAAGAATGCAGGCAAGAAGGTGGATTCCGAGGGAGGTGGCACCACGAGCGAGTCGGGCAAGAGCGAGTCAGGCAAGAGCGAGTCGGGCAAGAGCGAGTCAGGCAGGAGCGAGTCGGGCAAGAGCGAGTCGGGCAAGAGCGAGTCGGGCGACAGCCGGAGCGACGGATCCAAAAAGACGCCCACGAGCACGAAGGGAGACGCGTCCTGACTGACGGTACCACGCTGTTGAAGGCGGCACTCAGTCGGGCGGTCGCCACCCTCGGCGTCGCGGACGCCGACGTGCAGCTCGAGCGGCCTCGCGATCCCTCCCACGGGGACCTCGCGACGAACATTGCCATGACGCTCGCCAAGCCGTTACGGCGGCCGCCGCGGGCCATTGCGGAAGCAATCGTCGAAGCGCTGGATCCGCTGCAGAGCGTCGTCACAGCCGTCGAGATCGCCGGTCCAGGGTTCATCAACTTCCGCCTCGCGACGGAGGCCCTGACCACCGTGCTTCACCGCATCCTCGACGATCCGGATGGATACGGACGATCGGTGGTGGGGGCAGGACGGCGCGTGAACGTCGAATTCGTCTCGGCCAACCCGACGGGTCCGCTGCACGTTGGCCATGGTCGTGGGGCGGCGCTCGGGGACGCCATCGCATCGCTGCTGGCGGCGACGGGCTATACAGTGTCGCGCGAGTTTTACGTCAACGACGCCGGGGTGCAGATCGAGAAGTTGGCGTGCTCGCTCTGGGCACGCGTGCAGGAAGCCGCGGGCCGGGCGGCGGAGGTTCCGGAGGGTGGGTATCACGGGGCCTATCTCGTTGAGCTCGCGGAGCGCGTGGTCGCGGATGAAGGTCGTGCGTTTGCCGACCTCGACCACGCGGAGGGGATCGCGCGGTGCCGGGAGATCGCGGTCCGTACGCAACGTGAGGAACAGGAGCGCGACCTCCGTGACTTTGGCGTGGCGATGGACGAGTATTTCCTCGAGTCCAAGCTCTATGATGGGGGACATCTGGTCGCCACCATCGAGGCGCTCGCGTCGGCGGGGCTGACGTACGAACGTGACGGCGCGTTGTGGTTGGCCACGACCCAGTTTGGCGACGCCAAGGACCGCGTGCTGCGGAAAGGGGACGGAACTTACACGTACTTCCTCCCCGACATCGCGTACCATCGCAGCAAGGCGGAGCGCGGGTTCGATTGGGCGATCGATGTGTGGGGCGCGGACCACCACGGGTACGTGCCCCGCATGCGGGCCGCGATGCAGGCGCTGGGGCGCCCCGAGTCGTTTTTCACGGCGGTGGTCGTGCAGCTCGTGCGCCTCGTGCGTGGAGCAACGGAGGTGCGCTTCTCAAAGCGCAGCGGGGAATTCGTCGCGCTGCGGGATCTGTTCGAGGAGACGGGTGCGGACGCCGCCCGTTACTTCTTCCTGATGCGCCGCGGTGATGCCCAGTTCACGTTCGACATCGAACTGGCGACCCGGCAGACCGACGAGAATCCGGTGTACTACGTGCAGTACGCCCACACGCGCATGGCCGGGATCTCCCGCAACGCGGCGGTCGATCCCGCCACCGTGACGGGTGCCTTCGGCAATCTCGAGCTGCTCCGGGAGCCGGCCGAGCAGGAGCTGATCAAGCAGCTCGGCGATTATCCCATGGTGGTGGCGCGGGCGGCGGAGGCGCTGGAACCACATCGGGTGACGGCCTATGCCGAGGAGGTTGCCCGTCTGGTGAATCAGTGGTACCACCACCACCGCGTGCTGGGGGTGCCCGACGACGTGAGCCGGGCACGGCTCGTTCTGGCACGCGGGGCGCAGATCGTGCTCCGCAATGCGCTCACGTTGCTTGGGGTCTCAGCCCCGGAACGGATGTGACGATGTCGCTCCTGGTGGTCGGCAGCATCGCATTGGACTCGGTTGAAACGCCCTTTGGAAGCACGGCTGATGCGCTCGGAGGCTCAGCGGTGTTCTTCAGCTATGCCGCCGCGTTGCTGCATCCGGTCGAGGTGGTGGGGGTCGTCGGGAGTGACTACCCGATGGACGCTCTGCGACGGTTGGCGCGGCGCGGAGTGGACATCAGCGGGGTGGAGCAGGCGGAGGGGGAAAGTTTCCGGTGGCGGGGCAAGTACTCCTACGATCTACAGAGCCGAGAGACGCTCGAGACACGGCTCGGCGTGTTCGCGCAGTTCCAACCGCGCCTGCCGGCGGGGTACGGCGACGCACGGTACGTGTTTTTGGGCAACATCGATCCGGAACTGCAGTTGGGCGTTCTGGATCAGGTGGAGGCGCCGCGGCTCGTGGCCTGCGACACCATGAACTACTGGATCCACGGCAAGCGAGACGTGCTCCTGGAGCTCCTCGGGCGGATCGACGTGCTCATGGTCAACGACAGTGAGGCGCGTGAACTGTCGGGCGACTGGAATGTGTACCGCGCGGCGCGGTGGATCCTCGAGCGAGGGCCGTCCTCGGTCGTGATCAAGCAGGGGGTGTACGGCGCAGTGCTGGTGAACGACGAGAGCATCTTCTACGTGCCGGCGTTTCCCCTCGAGGAGGTATTCGATCCGACGGGCGCCGGCGACGCGTTCGCGGGAGGGTTCATGGCCCACTTGGCGCGGAGCGACGATCTCACGCCCGACAATCTGCGGCGTGCCATGGTGTACGGGTCCGCCATGGGTTCGTTCGCCGTCGAACGCTTCTCGATTCACCGGTTCGACGAAATCGGGCCGGCGGAAGTGACGGCGCGCGTGCGCTCGTTCGGTGACCTGGTACGGTGTGACATCGAGGCGACGGTCCACGTGCCGGAGTTGAGTGCATGAGCCAGGCCGAGCGGTATCGAGCCGCGGGCGTCGACCTGGAAGCGGCCGAGGCCGCCAAGTTGAAGATCGCGGAGTTGGTTGCGTCCACGCGTACGCCGTTTACCCGGGGAGCCATCGGGGCGTTCGGTGGAATGGTGCGTGTGCCGGAGGACCTCGAGAGCCCCGTGTTGGTGTGCAGCACTGATAGCGTCGGGACCAAGGTCCTGGTGTCCATCCGAGCGGACCGCCATGACACGGTCGGCGAGGATCTCGTGAACCACTCGGTTAACGACGTGCTGGTGCACGCGGCCCGGCCGCTAGCGTTCCTGGACTACGTCGCCGTCGCCGGCGTCACGACGGACGTGATCGCCGCGCTCGTTGAGGGGGTGGCCCGCGGGTGCCGGAGGCACACGATGGCGCTCATCGGTGGAGAGACGGCTCAGCTGCCCGAGTTGTACCAGCCCGGCCACTATGATCTCGCCGGGACGATCGTCGGCGTGGTCGACGAGCGTGCCGGCCTGCACGGCAGCGACGTCCGGCCCGGCGACGTGGTGATCGGGTGCGCATCATCGGGCTTGCACACCAACGGGTACACGCTCGCCCGGCGGATCGTCTTTCACGACCTCGGGCTCGACATCGACGATCACGTGCCGGACCTCGGGCGGACGGTGGGGGACGAACTGCTGGAGGTGCATCGGAGCTATTGGGAGGCGTTGGCACCGGTGTTGCGCGACGTGCATGCCCTGGCGCACGTGACCGGTGGCGGGATCGCCGGCAATCTGGTGCGCGTGCTGCCGGAGGGATGTGCCGCCCGCATCGAGCGCGCGCGGTGGGACGTACCTCCCATCTTTCGCTGGCTTCAGGCGAGCGGAGGCGTCACGACGGACGAGATGTACGACGTGTTCAACATGGGGATCGGGATGATCGCGGTCGTGCCACCGATCGGGGTCGACGCCTTGCGCGCCTCCTGCCGGGGTGTGGGCGTGGACACGTGGGTGATCGGCGAGATCGAGGTGGGGGCCGGAGTCCGGCTCGTGTGAGCGATGGACGAGCGTGGAGCGATGGCGCGGGCCCTGACCCTCGCGCTCCGGGGGTGGGGCCGGGTGCACCCGAACCCGCTGGTGGGCGCGGTGCTGCTGCGGGACGGCGAGATCGTCGGCGAGGGTGCCCATCTCGAGTTCGGCGGTCCGCACGCTGAAATCCACGCACTCCAGTCCGCCGGGGATGCACGCGATACGACGTGCGTCGTCACGCTCGAACCATGCGCCCACCACGGAAAGACACCGCCCTGTGCCGACGCGCTCGTTGCCGCAGGCGTGCGCCGAGTCGTGTACGCGACCGCGGATCCCACCCACGCCGGCGGCGGGGCGCACCGGCTGCGCCAGGCGGGGATCGTCGCCGAACGTGGGCCGCTCGGCCAAACGGCCGCGACCCTCAACGCGCCCTTCTTTTGGCACGTGCAGCCGCGTTCGCGGCCGTGGGTCGCGCTCAAGCTCGCCACGTCCCTGGACGGATTCGTGGCGGACACCGGCGGACGGTCGCGTTGGGTTTCCGGGTCGGTGGCGCGGGAGTATGTGCACTGGTTGCGCGCCGGCTTCGATGCGATCGGCGTCGGCCGTGGCACCGTGGATGCCGACGACCCGCAACTTACGGTGCGCGGCAGCGTGCAGCCGCGACGTCCCCCGCGGCGGGTGGTCTTCAGCCGGAGCGGTGCGTTGGGCGGCGACCGGACCGTGACGCGCACGGCCCGGGATGTTCCCACGACGCTGACCGTGCGGCCGGAGGCAGCCTCGGAGGTGGCCCGCCGCCTCCGAGGGTTCGGAATCGAGGTACTTCCTGCCGGCGATGCCGAGGCGGCGCTTGGCGCGCTCACGCGGACGGGTGTCCGAACATTGCTGGTCGAAGGAGGCGCAGGACTCGCGGGATCGCTGCTGGCCGCGGACCTCGTGGACCGGGTGTATTGGATTCAAGCGCCGCTCTGGCTGGGGGATGGACTCCCAGGATTCCGTGGCGTGCCGACGCCGCTGGAGTCTGCGCACCGCTGGACGGTGGTCGAGCGGAGGGCTCTGGGGGACGATACATTACTGGTGATCGATCGACGCGCATGTTCACCGGGATCGTAGTGGGCCGCGGCCGTGTGGCACGGGTGGATCGGAGCGCCGGGCACCTGGCGTTGACGATCGAGTCCGACATCGCCGGGATGGTGCCTGGCGAGAGCATCGCGGTCAATGGCGCGTGCCTCACGGTGGTGGAGGCTGGGGGCTCGTGGTTTCGGGTCGATGCGGTGGTGACGACGCGAGGGCGTACGACGCTGGGTGACCTGACCGAAGGGGCCGCGGTGAACCTCGAGCGATCGCTAGGGGCGGACGGGCGGTTTGGTGGTCACCTCGTGCAGGGCCATGTCGATGGGGTCGGAACCATCGTCGCCGTCGAGCGTCGCGATGATGCCGTGCTGGTGGACGTGCGAGTGCCGTCGGAGATCGTCGAGGTGACGGTGCTGCACGGATCGATCGCGCTCGACGGGGTGAGTCTCACGGTGAACGGGTTGCCGAGCGCCGGTGTGGTGCAGGTGTCGCTGATTCCGTACACGCTTGCCGAAACGACGCTGGGGGCATGGCGCGTCGGCGATCGGGTGAACGTGGAGGGAGATCTGATCGGCAAGTACGTTCGCAGGCTACTGCAGCCGTGGGAGCGCGGCAGCGTGGAGGTTTCGGAGTGAGTATCGAACAAGCAATCGCGGATGTTCGCGCTGGCAAGCTCGTGCTGGTGGCGGACGACGAGGATCGGGAGAGCGAGGGCGACCTGGTGGGGGCGGCGCAGCACGTGACCCCTGAGATGGTCAATTTCATGGCCAGGTATGGCCGCGGCCTCATCTGTCTGACGCTGCTGCCGGAACGCTGCCGCGCACTTGGCCTGCCGCAGATGGCCGAAGCCAATTCCGAGTCGTACGACACCGCATTTACCGTCAGCATCGACGCCGCCGCCAGATTCGGCGTCACCACGGGTATTTCGGCCGCCGACCGTGCGCGGACCATCAGTGTGGCCATCGACCCGTCAACCGATCCGTCGGACTTGCGACGTCCGGGGCACGTGTTTCCCCTCCGGGCGCGACCTGGGGGAGTACTGCAGCGGGTCGGGCACACGGAGGCGAGCGTTGATCTCGCTCGCCTGGCCGGCGTGTATCCGGCCGGCGTCATCTGCGAAGTGCTGGCGGACGACGGGACGATGATGCGGCGCCCGCAGCTGGTGGAGTTCGCGCGGCTGCACGGCTTGCAGTTTGTGACGGTCGCGCAGCTCGTTGCCTACCGCTTGCGGAACGAACGCCTGGTGCACCGCGTGGCCGAGGCGCGCCTGCCGACGCCTTTTGGCGAGTTCCGGGTGATCGGCTATCGGAACGACGTGGACGACGCCGAGCACCTCGCGCTGGTGTACGGCGACATCCAGGACCGTGGTGGAGTATTGGTCCGGATGCACTCCAAGTGCCTCACGGGTGACGTGTTCGATTCCGCTCGCTGCGATTGTGGATGGCAGCTCCGCAGCGCGATGCGTCAGATCGCGGACGACGGCGCCGGCGTCATCGTCTACTTGGATCAAGAGGGACGCGGCATCGGATTGCTCAACAAGCTCAAGGCGTACGAGCTTCAGGATGCGGGCCGCGACACGGTGGAGGCGAACGAAGCGCTGGGATTCGCGCCCGACCTCCGCAACTATGGTATTGGAGCGCAGATTCTCGTCGATCTCGGCCTGAGCGAGATCAAGGTAATGACCAACAACCCGCGGAAGATGGTGGGGTTGGAGGGTTACGGCTTGGAGATCGTCGAGCGCGTGCCCTTGCAGCGGGCGCCGACCGACGACAACCGGACCTATCTCGAGGTGAAGCGGGACAAGCTCGGTCACCTCTTGTCACACTGATCATGACCCTGCCGCCGTCGGCCGCGCGATCGCGTGCACTCGCGGTCGTGAGCCGTTTCAACGAAGGAGTCACGCGCAAGTTGCTGGCCGGTGCCCTGCAAGCGCTGGCCGCCGGCGGGTATCCGGCGAGCGACGTGGACGTCGTGTGGGTGCCGGGAGCCCTCGAGTTGCCCCTCGCGTTGAGGCGCGGTCTCGCGACCGGGCGCTACGGCGTGGCCGTGGCCCTTGGCGCAGTCATCCGGGGCGAGACGCCGCACTTCGATGTCGTCGTCGACAACGCGTCTCGCGGCATTGCGGAGGCCAGCCTCCAGGCCGACATCCCGGTGGGGTTCGGGCTTCTCACGTGTGACTCGCTGACGCAGGCGCTCGATCGCGCGGGTGGCGCGCGCGGCAACAAGGGTGAGGAGGCAGCCCAGGCGGCCCTCGACACCCGAGCGGCGCTCGAGGCGTTCGACGGCGGTGAGTAAGCGACCGCAGAAACGGCGCGCCCGCGCCCTCCAGGTGCTCTACGCGTGGGAGGCCCAGGGACGTCCCGCGCTGGACGACACGATCCGTCGACTGCTGCAGCAGTTGCCGCGTTGCCGGTCGGACATCGAGGCGGCGGAGGAACTCGCGCGGGGCGTCGTCGCGACGATCGAGGACCTCGATCGCACGCTGGCGCGGGCCGTGGAGCACTGGCGGTTCGAACGCCTGGGCATGGTGGAGCGCAACATCCTGCGGATGGCGTTGTTCGAGATGGAGCACGCCGTGGTGCCGCCGCGCGTGGTGATCAACGAAGCGGTGGAACTCGCGCACCGCTTTGCGGGTGGGACGGCTCCAGGATTCGTGAACGGCGTTCTCGATGCCGCGGCGCGCGCCGCCGGACGTCTATGAAGATCCTGGCCGTCAATTGGCAGGATCGGGACAATCCGCAGGCCGGTGGCGCCGAAGTGCACTTGTTCGAGCTGCTGCGCCGGCTCGTGGGGCGCGGGCATCAGATCACCCTGGTTGCCTCGGGATGGCCTGGTGCCGACTCGGAGGTGCAGCTCGACGGCATTAGGGTCCGCCGCGTCGGCGGGCGCCACTCGTTCGCCGTGCGAGGGCGCGCTGCCGTCCGCAAGGCACTGGCCGGCCAGGCCTATGACATCGTCGTCGAAGACATCAACAAGCTCCCGCTGTGCCTGCCGACCCTTACGCAGCTGCCCGTCTACGTGATTGTCCCCCACTTGTTCGGGGCCACGGCGTTTCGCGAGGCGGTGTTGCCGGTGGCCGGCATCGTATGGTTGGCGGAGCGGGTCATTCCGTTGGTGTACCGCCGATCGACGTTTCATGCCATCAGCGAAAGCACACGAGAAGACTTGATCGGGCGAGGGATCGCCGCGGAGGCGATTCGAGTGATCTATCCGGGGGTCGATGCCGTCGCGTTCACCCCCGGTGATCCGACCGACCGGCCCGGCGAGCCAACGTTCCTGTACGTTGGTAGATTGAAGCGTTATAAAGGGGTGGAGACCGCACTGCGGGCCGTCGCATTGGCGCGCGACCGCGGCGTGCTGTTGCGCCTGTTGGTAGCGGGGCAGGGGGGGGATCGCGCTCGGCTCGAGCGCCTGACCGCGCGCCTGGCGCTCGGAGACCGGGTGGAGTTCCTCGGGTTCGTGTCCGAGGACCGGAAGCGCGAGTTGCTGCGGACGTCGTGGGCCGTGCTGTTCCCGTCGCCCAAGGAAGGGTGGGGCATGAGCAACGTCGAGGCGGCGGCCTGTGGCACGCCGGCGATCGCGTCGGACGCGCCGGGATTGCGCGAGTCGGTGCGGCACGGCGAAACGGGGTTGCTCGTCCCCCACGGTGACCCGGCGGCCATGCTGGACGCCATGCTCAGGCTGGCGACGGATCGCCAGTTCGTCGAGATCCTGGGCCGAGGCGCGCGGCGGTTTGCGGAGACGTTCTCGTGGGATGCCGCGGCGCGGCGGACGGAGCGGCATCTCGAGGAAGCCCTCGAGGCGGGGGCGCCACGATAACCATAGGAGAGACGGCGGATGCGGATCACGGTGACGGCACGCCACAGCGACATTCCCGATGAACTCAGAGCGCGAGCGCACGACCAGATGGCACGAGTTGCCAAGCTGGCGCATCGCCCGCAGCATGCAGAGGTAGTCTTCGATCACGACCATGGGAAGAAGATCGTGGAAATCCAGCTCGCGATGCCCCGCGGTGTCGTGAAGATCGCGACGGCGGAGGCCGACGACTTTCGATCCGCCCTCGACCGGGCCGCGGACAAGCTGCGAAGCCAGTTGGACAAGCTCCCCGAACGGTCGCGGCGCCCGGTCGCATGAAGCCCAATACCCTCACCGTGCGCGACGTGCTCGCGCACAAAGGGGCGTCCCTGCAATTGGCGCTCGTCTCCGGGGCCGAGGGACTGGATCGGCCCATCACGGTGGCGGAAGTATCGAGCCCTGGACTCGTGCTGGCCGGGTTCACCGCTCGATTCAACAGCAAGCGCCTGCACGCGTTGGGGGAGACGGAGATCGCGTACCTGGAGTCCCTGGACGTCGACCGCCGGCGCGAGGCCCTGAGCGCCTTGATGAGCTACGACCTCCCGTGTGTGTTCGTCATGAAGGCCCAGCCGGTGCCCGAGGAGCTGGTCGCGCTGTCCGAGGAGCGCGCGATCCCGGTCCTGGTTTCGCAGTTGAAGACGGCGGAGTTCTACCGCCGAATCAACCCGTTCCTGGCGGAGACGTTCGCCCCCACGGACACGGTGCACGGATCGCTTGCCGACGTGTACGGTGTCGGGTTGCTGTTCGTGGGTCGCTCGGGGATCGGGAAGAGCGAATGCGTGCTGGATCTCGTCGAACGCGGTCATCGGCTCGTGGCGGACGACGTCGTACGGGTGTGGCGCCGCGGGGCCGATGTGCTGATCGGCCGCGCGCACGAATTCTCGCACAAGTACATGGAGATCCGCGGCGTGGGCCTCGTGGATGTCTCCGCGCTGTTTGGCGTGCGGGCCGTCCGGCAGCAGAAACGCATCGAGGTGGTGGTGAAGCTCACCGATTGGGAGGAGAGCCAGCAGGACGTCGATCGCACCGGGTTGGATCGCAAGTCGGAGACCTTCTTGGGCGTGGACGTACCCATGGTCGAGATCCCGCTGAATCCGGGAAAGAACCTCACGGTGATCTGTGAGGTCGTCGCCATGAATCACTTGTTACGGTATAGCGGAGTCGACAGCGCCAAGCAGTTCAACGATCGGTTGATCGAGCAGATGGCGGCGCAGGCGGAACTGCGGGAGTACCTCGCCGAAGACGATGAGTGATCGGCTGCAGGGCGTGATCGTCTCGCATGGCGGAGTCGCGGAAACGCTTGTGGAGGCGGTGGCGAGCATCACGGGCGAACGGGACGGGCTCCGGGCCGTGAGTAATGCCGGCTCGACGCGGGAAGAGCTGTGTCGCCGAGTGGATGAGGCTGTGGGGCGGGGCCCAGCGATCGTGTTCGTTGATATGCCGGCTGGGAGCTGCCTCCAGGCGGTCTTGATGGAGCTCCGCACACGGACCGATCTGGCGGTCGTGGCCGGCGTCAACCTGCCGATGCTGCTTGACTTCGTGTACCATCGCGACCTGAGTGCCGAGCGCGCCGCGAGTCGGTTGGTGGACAAGGGCAGAGACGCGATCCAGTCGTTTCGGCCGTGACGGTGGCTCTGGTGCGGCTCGACGACCGCCTGGTCCATGGGCAGGTCGTGATCGGGTGGGTGCAGCCGCTGGGAGTGAGCCGGATCGCGCTCGTGGACGATCGCTTGCGCGACGACACGTGGGAGCAAGACATCTGTCGGCTGGGCGTGCCGCCGGGCATCCGGGTCGAATTCGCTTCGGTGCACGAGGCGTGGGACCGGTATCAGGAATGGAGTGGCTCGAGCGAACAAGTGCTGGTCCTGGTCGGGGATGTCGATCACGCGGTGCGCCTGTGTGAAGGCGCCCCGGTGGGCCGGCTGAACCTGGGTGGTATCCACCACGCGCCCGGACGCACGGAGCGGCTCGCGTACATGTTTCTGTCGGACGAGGAAGCGCGGCAACTCCAAGCACTGGGGGACACGGGAGTCGAGATCTCCGCCCAGGCGGTGCCGTCATCGAAGGGCGTGTCACTTGGGGAGCTGCTTTAGTGTCTAATGCACTCGCGCTGCTGTTGTGGGGTCTCGTCGTCGGGCTGGACCTGGTCTCGATTGGACAGTTCATGATCGCGCGCCCACTCGTCGCGGGGACGGTGGCGGGCCTGCTGGTGGGAGACCCGGGTGCCGGTGTCGCGGTCGGCCTCGTACTCGAACTGTTCGCGCTCGACGTAATGCCCGTCGGAGCCGTGCGCTATCCGGATTACGGGCTGGGCGCCATTGCCGCCACTGCGGTGGCGGCCGGCGCCCCAGCCGAACTCGCGCTCGGGCTCGGTGTCGTGCTGGGACTGGTCGTGGCCATGGCCGGAGAGTTCGGCAGCCACCTGGTCCGCGAGGCCAACGCCGCGGCTACCATGACGCAGGAGCCGGCGCTCGCCGCCGGGGACGCGAGGACCGTGACTCGATTGCACGGCGGCGGCTTGCTGCGCGACGGTGCGCGCGCCCTCATCGTGTGCGGCCTCGGACTTGCGCTCGCGGCGGTCGTGCGCTCGACGGCCCTGATGGGCGCGCGGGCCGCCGTGCTCTTGGGCGCGGTCATGGTGGGATGCGCGATCGGGACCGCTGCGACCGGCGCCTTGCGTGTGACCGGGCGGCGGGAACACGTCGGATGGTTGGCGGCGGGCGTCGCGGCGGGCTTGCTCGTGGTGATGATCGCATGAGCGCCGGCCTGCGTGCCGCGTTCTGGCGCACCCTACTGATTCAGGCCTCATGGGGCTATGACCGGATGATCGGCATCGGAATGGCGTATGCCATGCGGCCGCTATTGCCCACGGATCCGTCCACGGGGGCGGCGTCGCCGGACGTCATAGCGCGATCGGCCGGGTTCTTCAATGCTCATCCGTATCTCGCGGGCGTGGCTGTCGGCGCGCTGAGCCGCGCGGAGGTTGACGGTGTTGGCAGCGAGCAGCTCGCGCGCTTGCGGGCGGCGCTGAGCGGTCCGCTCGGTTCGATCGGCGATCGGTTGTTCTGGGGCGGCCTCCTGCGTGCGGCATCGGGACTCGGTCTCATCGTCGCCGCGCTGGCCTCCGCGCCCTGGGCGGTGGCGGTGTTCCTGCTGAGCTACAACATCCCCCATCTGTTCGTTCGGCGCTGGGCGATTGCCGCCGGATGGCGGGAGGGGGCGTCGGTCAGCCGCGCGCTGAGTGGGTTCGTGCTGCGGGGGGCGGTCGTCTGGGCTCAGCGCTTGGCCGCCCTGACCGTGGGCATGGCGGTGCCGATCGTGGCGGCGACGCTCCTGCGGCCCTACACGGGTTCCTTGGTCGGCGGTGCGCTTGCCGTCGCGCTCGCCGTGACCGTTGCGGGCAGGTGGCTGGCGCCAACGCTCGGCGGCATGCGCCTGGCGTTGCTGGCGGGGGGCGCGGCGCTGCTCGGAGGGGCCCTGTGGCCGTAGCCGAGCGCACGGTCCGCGTGGAGAACCGGCTGGGCATTCACGCGCGTCCGGCTGCGGAGATCGTGAAGGTCGCGGCGCGATTCAGCTGTATGATTCAGCTGGCCAAAGACGCACAGTGGGTCAACGGGAAGAGCATCATGGGGGTGATGACGCTGGCGGCGGAACAGGGCAGCGAGCTGACGATTCGTGCCGAAGGGGATGACGCGCAGGCGGCCGTCGACGCGCTCGCCGAATGCGCGGGGAAGAAGTGGGAGGAATGGTGAAAGAACGGTTGCTGCGCGGCGTAGGCGTCTCGCCCGGGATCGCCATCGGTCCGGCGCGGTTCGTGCACTGGGAATTGCCGCGGGTGACGCGACGGCTGGTAGCCAGCGACCGGGTCGACGCGGAGGTCGCGCGGCTTCACGAAGCCGTTGACGAAGTACGCTCGTTGCTGGATCAGCTGCGGGTGCACACGCAAGAGCGTGCGGGTGCCGAAGAGGCCAAGATCTTCGACGCACAGATCCTCATGCTGGAAGACCCCGAGTTCCTGCGTGAGGTCGAGGCGCTGATCCACGACAACCAGTTGAGCGCCGAGCGCGCTTTTGAGTTCAAGACGCTCGAGATGCGGGCGTTGTGGGCCCAGTCCTCCAGCCCTCGGCTCCGCCAGCGGGTCGCGGATCTCGCGGGCGTGCAACTGCGCGTCCTGAACCGCCTCCTGGGCAAGTCCTTCGAGCACGTGCTCCAGAGTGAAGGCGATCAGCCGGTGATCGTGTTCATGCGGGAGCTCACGCCTGGACTGATGATCCAATTCGAGCGTGATCGGGTAGCTGGGTTCGCAACCGAGCAGGGGACACGCACAGCGCACGCGGCCATTCTGGCACGCAGCCTCGGCATTCCGTGCGTCATGGGACTCGTGGGCGCGATGAACCGCATCGAGTCCGGTGTGCAAGTGGTGTTGGATGGGTCGCACGGCGCGGTACTCGTCGCGCCGACTCCGGCGGAACTCGACGCCGCCCGCGAGACCGAGCGCGTGCGTCTCGACATCGAGCAGCGATTGGAGGCCGATCGGGGGGCGCCGAACGTGACCCTCGACGGCGACGCCGTCGACATCCGAGCCACGGTGGATCTGCCGGACGACATCGACTTGGCGCTGCGCCACGGCGCAGCGGGAATCGGGCTCTTGCGCACCGAGTTCCTGCTGATGGGGCGGACGGGGATGCCCAGCGAAGAGGAACAGGTCGCGGTGTTCGAACGCGCGGCCCGCGCATTTGCCGACTTTCCCGTCGTCATTCGAAGTTACGATCTCGGCGGGGACAAGTACCCGGCCATGTTCAGCCCCGAGCCGGAGCCCAACCCGTTCCTGGGGTGGCGCGCCATCCGGGTGAGCCTCGACGAGCCCCAGTTCTTCCGCATCCAGTTGCGCGCGCTGCTGCGGGCGCGGCGCCATGGCGATATCCGCGTGATGCTCCCGCTGGTGACGGCCGTCGAGGAACTGGAGCGCGTCAAAGAGATCCTGGCCGAAGAGCGCGAGGCGTTGGCCGAAGCCGGTGTCGCGGCGGCGGAATCCATGCCGTTGGGGGTGATGATCGAGACCCCGGCGGCCGCGCTGCTCGTCGAGCAGATCAGCGCGCGCTGCGACTTTCTGAGCGTCGGCACGAGCGACCTCACGCAGTACACGTTGGCGGTCGATCGCGGGAATGCCAGAATGGCCGAGCGATTCGACCCGCTGCATCCGGCGGTGGTCCGGCTGCTCCACGAGATCGTGACGGCCGGCCAGCGGCACGGGATCGAGGCGAGCGTTTGTGGACTTATGGCCTCGGATCCTGTGAGCGTCTTCCTGTTGATTGGACTCGGCTACCGCGTCTTCAGTGTGGCCACCGCCGCGTTGCCGGTGGTCGGTTGGGTCGTGCGGCAGTTGCACGGCACCGAGTGCGCGGAATGCGCCACCCAGGTGTTGACCGCCTCGACGGGTCGTGAAGTGCGCGAACACTTGTTGAAGGCGCTGGCGAGTCGCGTAGACCTGAAGATGCTCGACGGAGGCGAGTTGCCGGGGCTTTCGCTCTCCGCTAGTTTGTAAGCTCCGATTCCTCGTCCACGCGGCGTCACCTTCTCATGAACGATCACACTTACATCTTCTCCTCCGAGTCGGTAACGGAGGGGCACCCCGACAAGATCGCGGATCAGATTTCCGACGCGGTGCTCGACGCGATGCTCGCGGGCGATCCCGCGTCGCGGGTGGCGTGCGAGACGCTTGTCACCACCGGGATGGTGATGCTGGCCGGCGAGATCACGTCCCGCGCGCGCGTGCATCTCGTCGACGTGGTGCGTGAAACGGTCCGCGGCATCGGGTACACCAAGAGTGCCTTTGGACTCGATGCCGATACCTGCGCGGTCCTGACGTCCATCGATCCGCAGTCCGGAGACATCGCGCTGGGAGTCGACACAGGGGGGGCGGGGGATCAGGGCATGATGTTCGGGTACGCGTGCAACGAAACGCCGCAGCTCATGCCGCTACCCATCACGCTCGCTCACGGCCTGACCCGGCGACTCGCGACGACGCGGCGCGACGGTACGCTGCCGTGGCTTCGCCCCGACGGGAAAGCTCAGGTGACGACCCGCTATGAGGAGGGACAGCCAGTCGGCATCGAGACGGTCGTGGTCTCCACCCAGCACGATCCCGCCGTGCGCCAGGATGAGCTCCGGGACGCCGTGACAACGCACGTGATCGCGCCGGTGATGAGCGAGTACGGATTCGGCCTGGATGGGGTCACGTTGTGGATTAACCCGACTGGACGCTTCGTGACCGGTGGTCCCCAAGGGGACGCGGGCCTCACGGGTCGGAAGATCATCGTGGACACGTACGGAGGCTCGGCCCGCCATGGTGGTGGGGCGTTCAGCGGCAAAGACCCCTCGAAAGTCGACCGCTCGGCGACGTATGCCGCGCGGTGGGTGGCCAAGAACGTCGTAGCCGCGAAGCTCGCTCAGCGCTGCGAGGTGCAGCTTGCCTATGCCATCGGCGTCCCGGATCCCGTGTCAGTGATGGTCGACACGTTCGGGACGGGCGTTGTGAGCGAGGCGATCCTCCAGGACGCTGTGCGGTCGGTGTTCGATCTGACCCCACGTGGCATCATCGCGGCGCTCGACCTGCGCAAGCCGATTTACCAAGCCACGGCCGCGTACGGTCATTTTGGCCGCGAGCCCGAGGTGGTCGACATGGACTCGGGGTCGGCTACGTTATTCTCCTGGGAGGCGGTCGCGCGCGTCGCGGCATTGGAGGCGGCGGTCAAGCAGATCGCTTGAGCCGCGACCGTGCGGCGAGTTCGAGGAACCGCCGCCGCAAGGCGCGTGAGATTGCCGGACCAACGCGTAGGACGGGGGAACGAGTGATCGAACTGCAGGTGGCGCACTTGGGGCTGGATCGCGCGACGAACACGCCGGTGGTGGTGTTGCAGGAGAAGGGCGGCGATCGGGTGTTACCGATATGGATCGGACCCGCCGAGGCCAGTGCGATCGCCATGGAACTCGCCGGCGTTAAGTTCGCCCGCCCCCTGACGCACGATCTCGTCAAACAGGTGATCCTCGGGCTCAATGCCACACTCCAGCGTGTGGTGATCACGCAGGTCAAAGACAACACGTATTTCGCGGAGCTGCACTTGCTCCGCGACAGCCAGGTGATTCAGATCGATGCCCGCCCGTCGGACAGCATCGCGGTCGCGCTCCGCCTGAGCGCGCCCATCTTCACCGACGAGGCGCTGCTGGAGTTGACGACCGTCGACACGATTGAGCCCGTCCGCCCCGGCGAGGGTGGGCCGGTCGATGCCGAGTCGCTCCGGAAGTACCTGGAAGGTCTCGATCCCGAAGACTTCGGCAAGTTTGTTCCCTAGGCCGTGGCTGGTCTGCGGCGCGCTCATGGTGCTGAGCGCCCCCGCGCACGCGCCACAATCCCGAATTCAGGGCCGCATCCTGCGGATGGTGGATGCGGACTCGGTGCCCGCGGCGGGACAGTGGGCCGTGCTCCATCGTGTCACCATGGCCGGCGGCGGGCCCGTCGATTCCATCACCACTGACCCCCGCGGGCGCTACGCGATGGCGGTCGCCAGACCGGACACGGCGGCGACCTACCTCGTGAGCACCCGCTACCACGGGATCGCGTACTTCTCCGAACCGTTCACGTTGCGTGAGGGGTCCGACACGGTGGCGACACTGTTCGTGTTCGACACGTCATCAGTCGCGCCGGCGATTGCCGCGACCGAGCGACATGTCGTGATCCGGCCGCCGGAGGCGAACGGTGCCCATCGTGTGATCGAACTGCTCGTGCTGGTGAATGGTGGCACCAAGACGCGCGTGGCGCCGGATACGGCCCATCCGATATGGGAGGGTCCGTTGGCGGAAGGCATCGTCGACTTCGAGGTGGGTGCGGCGGACATGAGCGCCGAGGCCGTGTATCGCCGGGGCAATCGCGTGGCGGTGGCGGCCCCGATACCGCCCGGGGAGCGGCAAGTGGTGATCGGTTACGTCATTCCGCCGGGAAGTCGCACGGTGGTGCTGCCGGTTGGTCGGGATGTCTCCGTGCTCAATCTGCTGGTGGGCGATTCGGCGGCGGTCGTGCCCCCGACGGGTCTTGCGCTGACCGGTCAGGAAATGCTCGAAGGGGTCGCGTATCGACGGTACACGGCGGCCCTCGTTGGCTCAGGGGTGTCGATTGCGGTCGAGTTTCCCGTGCCGTCGAGATTCGTGGGTCTGGGGCTCGCGGTGCTCGTGTCGGTGGTGGCGGCGGCGCTCGTGCTCGGGCTCGGCATCTACGTCGTGCGGGGTCGTAGGGCACCGGTGACGCCTGAGGGTCCGCACGCGCTCGCCGCCGAGATTGCGGCGCTCGATCGCGCGTTTGCCGGGAAGGAGACCGACGCCTATCGCCAGCTGCGCGCCGAGCTCAAGGCGCGGCTGACGGACGCCCTGGCGCCACCGGATGGCGATCGCTAAGTTCCCCCACGACAACCGAAGCATCACACGCAGGCGGTGAACGGAAGCCGGTGAGAATCCGGCACGGCCCCGCCACTGTAACGGGCGCTGCACGCTCGACGCCACGCCACTGGACACGGTCTGGGAAGGCACGTCGAGGCCCGAAGTCAGGAGACGCACCCGCCTGCGCCACCAACACCCCTCGCGGGAGGGAGGTGGAGTGTCGCAGAGACTCCACGTCACACATCGCGCCCGGCTCCTCGAGCGGTGCGCTCTGGTCAAGTCGTCATGATCAGATGGCTCGCCGTCAGCGCCATCCTCATGACGAGCGCGTGCGCGGGAGGCGAACGGGCGGCGCCGCTCCAGGATGATGGCGGCCGGCCAATCGTGGTCGCCCGCCCCCCGGAACGCATTGTCTCATTGTCGCCGGCGACGACCGAACTGCTCTTCGCGCTGGGGGCCGGCGACCGCCTGGTCGGACGAACGCGTTTCGACGAGGACCCCGCGGCCGCGCTGGCGATTCCCAGCGTGGGCGATGGGCTGCAACCGAACGTCGAGGTGGTGCTGGCGACGAGGCCGGACCTCGTGGTCTTCTACGAGGCGGTGGCCAATACGCCAGCGATCGAACGGATCGAGCAAACGGGTACGCGCGTGGTCGGGTTGCGGCTCGACGGGCTCGACGACCTCGTCCGCGCGACCCGGCTGCTGGGAAGTATCCTGGGGGCCCGCGACCGGTCCGATTCGCTGATCGACGATCTGCGCGTTGGTCTTGACGCCGCGTCGCAAGCGAATCGCGCCGTGGACTCGGCCGCACTCCTCGCGTGGACGGAACCGCCGATCGTGATTGGCCGCGCGAGCTTCCTCAGCGAGATCGCGGGGTACGCCGGGCTGGACAACGTCTTCGACGACGTCGCGCGGGCCTCGGCGACGGTCAGCATCGAGACGCTCGCCGCGCGGAGACCGGGCTTCCTGATTCTCGGGCGGGGATCGGCGGAGTCGGTGCGCCAACGGCCCCAGTGGCACGCGATCGATGCCGTGCGCGAGGGCCGGATCGTGGTGGTGCACGGCACCCACTTCAGTCACCCATCGTTCCGCGCGCCGGCGGCGATTCGTGAACTCCGCGCGCTGGTCGAACAGGTGGCACGCTGATGCGCTGGTGGGTGCTCGGCGTCGTCTGCCTCCTGGTGCTTGTGGGGGGCGTGCTCATCGGCCCGACGGCGATCTCGGTGGGTGAGGTGTGGCAGGCGATCGCCGGCCGGGGCGATCACGCCACGGTGGGCATCGTGCGGGATCTGCGGCTGACCCGGGCGCTCCTCGCCTTTGCGGTCGGCGGTAGCCTCGCGGTGACCGGCGCCGCGCTCCAGGCGCTCGTGCGCAATCCGCTGGCCGATCCGTACCTCCTCGGGTTGTCCGGCGGCGCGGGCCTGGGAGCCGTGGTTGCCGTGTCGCTGGGACTCACCGGGGCATGGGCGCTCCCGATGACCGCGTTCGTCGGATCGTTGCTCGCGATCGTCGTCGTGTATCGACTCGCGATCGTCGCCGGCCAGGCGATAGACCCCCGCGTTTTGTTGCTGGGCGGCGTTGTGGTGGGCGCGTTTGCGGCGTCGCTGATGGGCGCGTTCATCGCGCTGTCTCCCGCGGCGGAAGTGCGCGGTGCCATGCTCTGGCTGCTTGGCGGGTTCTCCGGTGCGTCGTGGACGACGTTGGCCGTGTTCGCCCTGTACGCCGTCACCCCCCTTGCGTTGCTGTTTGCCGTTGGTCGCTCGCTCGACTTGCTCGCGTTGGGCGAAGAACCGGCACGCCTCCTCGGGGCCGACGTGGAGCGGGTCAAGCGCACCCTGTACGTGGCAGCCTCGCTGCTCACCGCCGCCGCCGTTGCGGTGGCCGGGATCATTGGATTCGTGGGCCTCGTAGTGCCGCACGCGATCCGCCTCACGTGGGGCCACACCCATAGACGGTTGTTGCCTGCCGCGTTCCTCGTCGGCGGTTGCCTGCTGGTCGTCGCCGATGCGTTGGCGCGAACGGCGTTCGCGCCGTTGGAGCTGCCCGTCGGCGTCGTGACCGCCGTGATCGGCGTTCCGGTGTTCGTCACCCTGCTCCGGGGGTGGCAGGAGTGATCTTCTCGGCGGACGGACTTGGCTATGCCTACCCGAGGGCGGCGGAGGAGGTGGTGCGCGATGTCTCACTGAACGTCGGCGCGGGCCAGGTCGTGGTGGTGGTTGGGCCGAACGGGAGCGGGAAAACCACGCTGCTGCGGCTGCTGCTGGGCTTGGTCCGCCCGGATCGTGGCGTTGCGTTGCTTCAGGGTCGGCCGGCGCACACGTGGCGCCGCAAAGACTTCGCCCGCACGGTGGGGGTGGTGGCGCAGCGCGAGGAGCCGGTCTTCCCGTTGCGGGTGCACGAGGCCGTCATGCACGGGCGCTACGCACGGCTGGGTGCCTTACGAGGGCCGGGGTCTGCCGATCACGCTGCCGTGCACGGGGCGCTGGCGCGCTGCGATGTCACGCACCTGGCGACCAGATGGATGAGCACCCTGTCGGGCGGCGAGTGGCAGCGCGTCCGCGTGGCGCGAGCGCTCGCCCAAGCCCCCGCGGCCCTCGTGCTGGACGAGCCCACCGCCAACCTCGACGTGCGGCATGAGATGGATGTGTTCGAGTTGATCGTGTCGCTCGTGCGAGAGCAGGGCTTGGGCGCCCTCGTGGTGACGCACCACGTGAACCTCGCCGCGCGGTTTGCCGACGTTCTGGTGGTGATGCATCGCGGGCGGGCGCGCGCCATCGGCGCGCCCGGCGACGTGCTCACGCGGGAGGTCGTGGAGGAGGTGTTCGAATGGCCCATGGAGGTGCACGCGTGGCGGGGGATTCCCCAGCTCACGCCCCTCAGAATCGGAGAGGAGCGAACATGATTGCAGCCCGGTGGCTCGTGGTCTGCGCGATCGTCGGTTCAGGACCCGTCGCGGCCCAGGAGCGGGACACCGTCCTGTTGGAGGAGATCGTCGTCAGCGGAACCCGTTTTCCCGTCGAACGCCGGTCCGTCCCCGCCCGCGTGCAGGTAATCCGCGGGGAGGAGCTGCAACGCGACGGTGTGACCTTTGTGGCCGACGCGCTGCGCCAGGTTGCTGGTGTGCACGTTGTGCAGAGTGGGTCGTTCGGCGCCGTGGCCTCCATGTTCCTGCGGGGTGGGGAAAGCGATTACGTGCAAGTCCTGATCGACGGCATACCTGCGAACGATCCCGGCGGCAGGATCGACCTGGCCGACCTCACCGTGGACAATGTCGAGCGCATCGAGATCGTCCGCGGGCCCGCGAGCGTGCTGTACGGCTCGGATGCCGTGACCGGCGTCGTGCAGATCTTCACGCGGCGCGGCGCCGGCCCCGAGCGCGTATCCGGACAGGTGCGGGCAGGCTCGTTCGGGACCAGAGACGCGTCAATGACCGCGCAGGGCGGGCACGGGCAGGCGGCCCTGGCGGTGTCACTGCGTCACGTGGCCAGCGACGGCACGCTCCCCTTCAACAACGAGTATCGCAACACTACGGCGAGCGGCCGGCTCGCCGTACAACTCGACGAAACCAGCGTCGCGTTCGCGCTGCGGCACACGGATGCGGTGTTTCATTTCCCCACCGACGGTGCAGGCAGTTTGGTGGACAGCAATCAGTTCCTCGCCAATCGGATGACCTCATTGTCGCTGGACCTGGAGCGTCGGATCGGTCCCGACACGGATGTGCAGATCACGCTGGGCCTGAACCGAACCGCAGGCGCGGGCGCGGATGACCCCGACCACCCTGGTGACTCCCTTGGGGTCTTCGCGTCCCGCTCGCAATCGGAACGCCAGCGTCGCTCCGTTGACGCGCGCGTGAACGCCCGCCCCTCCGGTGCCTCGATCCTGACCCTCGGAGCCGTGGTGGAGGACGAGCGTGAGAGCAGCCTCTCACAGTTTCAGAGTTCGTTCGGCCCCTTCGGAGGGGCCGTCGAGGCGAGCCGCTGGAACGCCGGCCTCTATGGGCAGGGGATCATTGGGTGGGACAAGGCGCACCTCCAGGTCGGAGCCCGCTATGATCGCAACGAGCGCTTCGGATCGTTCCTCACGGCCCGCGCGGGCGTCGTCGTTCGACCGGCGCTCGCGACCAGGATCTACGCGGCTGTCGGCAATTCCTTCAAGGAGCCGACGTTCATCGAGACGTTCGGAGGCGGTTTCGTCGTCGGCAACGCGGCCCTGAATCCCGAGAGGTCTTTGAGCTGGGAGGTGGGGGTCGAACAATGGGTGACCCGGAACGGGATGGCGCTGGCGGTAACGTACTTCGACCAGCGGTTCCGCGATATCGTGCAGTACAACGCCGCCCCAGCCCAGGCGGGCGATCCTAACTACTTCAACGTCGCCGCCGCGACCGTGAGAGGAGTGGAGTTGGAGGCGACGTGGCTGGTACGGCCTTGGGCGCGATTGCAGGCCCATTACGCGTACCTCGCGAGTGAGGTCACGAACGCCGGGTTTGCCGATGGACCGAACGCGGAGTTCGTGGATGGTCGTCGTCTGCTGCGACGGCCGACGTACACGATGGGAATGATGGTGCATGCCCACGCGGGCAACGTCGTGTCCGGGGTCGTGTCCGCTCGATACGCAGGGAGCCGTGACGATCTCGACTTCTCGTCATTCCCGTTTCGCAGGGTGACGCTGCCTGGACGTACGCTCGTTGACCTGGGTGCGGAGGTGAGGCCCACTCCTTGGGCCGACATCGCCCTGACCGTTCGTGGCGAGAACGTGTTCGGGGTGCGTTACGAAGAGGTGCGCGGGTTTCCGGCGCGGGGACGCACGGTGCTGATTGGGGTGCGCATCGGGAACTGAATGCTCCGATGTCCGCAAACCGGTTGCTATCTTGCACCCATGGCGCCGATCACGACCGACGCAGTGGTCCTCCACACGTTTCCCTACGGGGAAACGTCACGCATTGCCCGCCTCCTGACGCTCGAGCACGGGGTCCAGAGCGTGGTGGCCAAGGGTGCCATGCGGCCAAAGAGCCGCATGGGATCCGTGCTCCAAGTGTTCAATGAAGGTGCCCTGAGGTTCTACTTCAAGCGTCAGCGTGACCTGCACACATTGGCCGGCTTCGACGTGTATCGGCAGCGCTCGGAACTTGCCAGCCACATGCGTCGCTTCACCGCCGCTTCCGCACTGGCGGAACTGGTGATCCGGTTCGCCCCGACCGAGCCCCATCCCGAGATCTACGCCGCGGTGACGGCGTCGCTCGATTCGCTCGGCGCGTGCCGCGAACCTGACGTGGAATGGCACGCCCTCGCCGCGCTCTGGGGTGTCGTGGCCGCACTCGGGTTCGCGCCGAGTCTGGACGTGTGTGCGCGGGACGGTGCGGTGCTTCCGCCGGACGGCGCCGTGTTTTCCGTGAGCGATGGTGGTCTGTTGTGCTCGTCCTGCGCCCGAGGTGCGCATCGCCGTGCCATGCCGCGTCAAGATCGGCTCACGCTGGCCGGGTTCGTGAACGGTAGTCCCAGCGAAGCCGCTATCGGTGGCAAGCGGCTGGCGGCACACCGGCGTCTACTCGAGCAATTCGTTGAGCGGCACGTGGCCGAGGGACGCGATCTCCAGGCCCTCAGATTGTGGAGTGCCAGCGCGTGACACGACACGTCACCATCGGGACCGCCGGGCACGTCGATCACGGCAAGACGGCGTTGGTGAAAGCGCTCACCGGGGTGGACACCGACCGCTGGGAGGAAGAGAAGCGTCGGGGGATCACCATCGATCTTGGATTCGCGTCGTTCGGACTCGGCGATGGATGGTCGGCCAGCGTCGTCGACGTACCAGGGCACGAGGATTTCGTCCGCAACATGGTCGCGGGCGCCACCGGCATCGACGTCGCACTGCTCGTGGTCGCCGCTGACGAGGGGATCATGCCTCAGACCAGGGAGCACCTGGCGATTCTCGAATTCCTGGGGGTGCATGCGGGCGCCGTGGCCATTACGAAGACCGACCTCGTGGACTCCGAATGGATCGATCTGGTGGAAGAAGAGCTGCAACAGCGGCTTGCCACGTCGCCCGTGCATTGGCACACCCCGGTTCGAGTCTCCGTGGTGAACGGCACCGGGGTCGAAGACGTCACCGCCTCGCTTCTGGAGGTGGCGCGGCAGGCGGGGGAGCGGAGCGAGCGCGACCTGTTTCGCCTCCCGGTGGATCGAAGTTTCAGTATGCCCGGTGCCGGCACGGTGGTGACGGGTACGGCATGGTCGGGCGCCGTCGCCGTCGGTGAGGAGGTGCGGGTGCTGCCCGGCAACGCGCGCGCGCGGGTGCGGGGCATACAAGTGCATGGGGAACCCCGCGACCGCGCCGAGCCGGGCCGCCGCACGGCGCTTGCCCTGGCAGGTCTCTCGAAGGACGACGCGCCGCGAGGATCGGTCGCCGTGACGTCACCACATTGGGAGCCCACGCGAGCGATGGACGTTCTGCTCACGCTGCTGCCCGGGTCGCGGTCCGTAACGCAGCGCTCCCGCATTCGCGTGCACATCGGCACGGCTGAGGTCTTTGCCAGGGTGACGCCGACGGCGGCGGAGATTCCGCCAGGCGGAACGGGCGCAGCGAGACTCCGCCTGGAGCAGCCGCTCGTGGCACGGTGTGGGGACCGCGGGATCGTCCGCTCCTACTCGCCGGTGACGACCGTCGGGGGGTGTGTGGTGGTCGATCCCCACCCGCTGCCTCGACCTCGACGGCCGGTGCGGCTGGAAGATCGAGCGGTGGCGGATCCGCGCGCCCGTTTGGCTGCGGCGGTGGAAGTGGCCGGCCGCGGTGGAATCGGCGTTCGGGAACTTCCAGTGCGGTTGGGAATCCCACCGGATGACGTCGGTCCGCTTGTGGAGGACATGATCGCTGGCGGAGCGCACGAGGTGAGCGGCCGGTTGTACGCGGGGAAGGTGATCGACGACGCCCGGCGTACTATGATCGCCACGCTGGAGGGATATCACAAACAGCACCCGCTGGAGCCCGGCATGCCACGGGAGCTGTTGCGCGCCAGCCTGGACGACCTCCAGCTCGGCGCCGCCGTGCCGGACATGCTGGTGGCTGCGGGCGAACTCGCGTACGACGGGGGGACGGTCCGGTCGGCGGCGTTCCGGGTCCAGCTGGATGCCGGTCAGGCGGCGGCCGTTGCCCGGATCGAAGGCATCGTGGGGAAGCAGGGTGGGCAGGGCTCAACCGTGGGCGAGCTGGAGGCCGAAGTCACAGGAGCGCAGCGCGTGGCGGAGTTCCTCGTGCGGGACGGGAAGCTCGTTCGGATCGGTGGAGACCGGTATTACGCCACTGACTCCCTCGCTCACGTTCGCGATCAGATCCTCCACCACATCCGAGAGTCTGGTCGAGGTGCGCCTTCGGAACTCCGTGTGGTTACCGGACTTACAAGAAAGTACCTCATTCCGATTCTCGAGTGGATGGACGCTCGAGGGTACACGAGGCGGGAGGGTGACGAGCGAAAGCTCGGCCCCAAGGCCGACCGGCCGGACGATTGACGTTTTTTCGAGTCAGGCCTAACTTGCAGTTGGGAATTTAGGCGGCACCTCAACGAGAGGGTATCAGTCCGAACCTTTTTGTCAGACGGGAGCAAGTCATGAAGTACGTTGCCTGGGCGGCAGTTGCGCTTGGGCTCCTGGTGGTTGTGCCAAGTTCCGGACGCGCCCAGGAGGGTTCTCGTATTCCGGGGGTGCAGCTACACAGGAACTACCCGAACCCGTTCAATCCGGAGACGACGATCCCGTTTTCTCTGCCGCAGTCGCTATGGAGCGATGCGGGGGGGCAGCCGGTCGTTAGCCTTCGGATCTACAACATTCTTGCGCAGTTGGTCGCGATCCCGATCCTCCAGGGATCCGGTGAGCGTCTCGAGAATGTGTCTCTCCAGTGGAATGGCACGGGGCAGTACTCCGCCTATTGGGATGGGAAGATCCTCAACACGGATCGGGAAGCGGCATCGGGCGTCTACATCTATCAACTGATCGTGAACGGGCAGGCGATCTCCAGGAAGATGGCGATCGTGAAGTAGCCCATGTTGCGCTGGTCGTCCCCCTCAGCGCAGGAAGCGCAGGCGCGTCGGCATCCGAGCCGGCGCGTCTGTCTTTTTGGCACGTTTTGGCGGTTATGGAGATTGACTGGGTGATGGGGGAGTGTCGGGATCAGCCGTGATCCGTGATCCGTGATCCGTGATCCGTAGCGTGTAATCGAGCTTTCGAGGAAGACCATGATTCGTCCCGAACGTCTGACAGTCAAAGCCGGTGAGGCGCTGCAAACGGCGATGGCCACGGCCGGTACCCGTGGCAATCCCGTGCTGAACGATGCGCACCTCTTTCTCGCCCTCCTCGACCAGGAGGAGGGGATCGTCGTACCCGTGTTGCAGAAGTCCGGGCTCAGCGTGACGCAATTGAGGGCGGAGACGGAGCGAGAACTCGAGAGGCTGCCGACGCAAACCGGCGGGAACGCTCCAACCCCGGCGCGCGAGTTGAGCGGGGCGCTCGATCGCGCGGACGCCATTGCCAAGGAGCTGGGCGACGCCTACGTGTCGACCGAGCATATCCTGCTGGGGTTGATCGACACGAAAGGCACGACGGCCCGCGAGATGTTGTTGGCGCAGGGGGTCACCAAGGACACGCTGCTGGAGGCGCTCGCGGCCGTCCGCGGAAGCCATCGGGTAACCGATGTCGATCCCGAGGGGAAATACCGTGCGCTCGAGCGCTTCACTCGGGACCTCACGGAGTTGGCCCGCCAAGGCAAGCTCGATCCCGTCATTGGCCGCGACGAGGAGATCCGGCGGGTGATCCAGGTACTGTCTCGGCGGACGAAGAACAATCCAGTTCTCATCGGTGAGCCGGGTGTGGGGAAAACCGCCATTGCCGAGGGGCTGGCCCAACGGATCATCGATGGCGACGTGCCCGAGTCGCTGCGCGGCAAGCGTATCCTCGTGCTCGACATCGCGCAGATGGTGGCGGGTGCCAAGTACCGCGGGGAGTTCGAAGAGCGACTGAAGGCTGTGCTCAAGGAGATAACGCAGGAGGAAGGGCGGTTCGTGGTGTTTATCGACGAACTCCACACCATCGTCGGCGCGGGTGCCGCGGAGGGAGCGGTGGACGCGGCGAACATGCTCAAACCGCCGTTGTCGCGCGGGGAGCTGCATGTTGTGGGCGCCACCACGCTGGACGAGTACCGCAAGCACATCGAGAAGGACAAGGCGCTGGAACGCCGATTCCAGCCCGTGTTCGTCGGCGAGCCGACGGTGGAGGATACGATTGCCATCCTCCGCGGTCTGAAAGAGCGGTATGAGGTGCATCACGGAGTTCGGATCACCGACAACGCACTGGTGGCGGCGGCGACCTTGTCCGATCGCTACGTCGGCGACCGCCACCTGCCGGACAAGGCCATCGACCTGATCGACGAGGCCGCGAGCCGCCTGCGGATCGAGATCGATAGTCTGCCGCAGGAGATCGACGAGGTAGAGCGGCGGAAGATCCAGCTGCAGATCGAGGAGCAGGCGCTGGACCGAGAACGCGACAAGGCCAGTCGCGAGCGACTCGCCGCCCTGCGCAAGGACTTGGCGGAGCTGGACGAGCGCGCTCAGGCGATGAAGGCGCAGTGGCAGGCGGAGAAGGACGCTATCGCCGCGCTGCGGGACAGCAAGGCGCAGTTGGAGGAGGTCCGGGTGCGGGCGGAAAAGGCGACTCGCGACGGCGACCTGCAGCGCGCGGCGGAGATGCGTTACGGCACGATTCCCGAACTCGAGCGACGGATCGAAGATCAGCAGGCGCGCCTGGGCGAGATTCAGGCTGCCGCGAAGTACCTCAAGGAAGAGGTCGATGCCGAGGACGTGGCTGGGATTGTCGCGCGATGGACCGGGATTCCGGTCAGCCGAATGCTCGAATCGGAGCGGGAGCGGCTGACGCGGCTGGAGGACGAGTTGCACCGGCGCATCATCGGGCAGCACGAGGCCGTGTCCGCGGTCGCCAACGCCGTGCGTCGTTCGCGTGCCGGTCTACAGGACCCGAACCGTCCCATCGGGAGCTTCATCTTCCTTGGTCCTACAGGCGTCGGCAAGACCGAAACGGCCCGGGCGCTCGCCGAGTTCCTGTTCGACGACGAGCGGGCCATGGTGCGGCTCGACATGTCGGAGTACATGGACAAGCACACGGTTGCTCGGATGATCGGTGCGCCGCCTGGATACGTCGGGTATGAAGAGGGCGGGCAGCTGACCGAAGCCGTGCGGCGGCGTCCGTACTCGGTGGTCTTGTTCGACGAGATCGAGAAGGCGCACCCCGACGTGTTCAACGTCCTGCTACAGATGATGGACGACGGGCGGCTGACCGACGGCCAGGGCCGCACGGTGGATTTCCGCAACGTGGTCGTCATCATGACGTCCAATCTCGGGAGCCAGTGGATCCTGGAGCTTGGCGCGACCGCGTGGGCCGAAGCCGAACGGCGTGTCCTCGAGGCCTTGCGCGAGGCGTTCAAGCCGGAGTTCCTCAATCGTGTCGATGACGTGGTGGTGTTCCGGCCGCTCTCGCGTGAGGATCTGCTGTCGATCGTCGATCTCCAGCTCGCCAGGGTCGGCGATCTGCTCGAGGATCGGGGTCTCCATCTCCAGGTGGAGCCCGATGCCAAGAAGTTGCTGTTGGACGAAGGGTACGACCCGGGTTTCGGCGCGCGGCCGCTCAAGCGGGTCATCCAACGCCGCATCCAGAATCACATCGCGCTGGCGCTGTTGGAAGGGGAGTATGGCGAAGGCGACACGGTGCGGGTGTACAGAACGACCGACGGCAAAGACCTCGAGTTCGTGAGGGTGGAAGCTGGCGGGCGGAAGGGTGCGGCGCGTCCCGAGCAACAGTAGTCGCAAGTCCGCGGAGTATGGAGACGCGCCGCCGAAATTCCCGCCCGCCTGCCAGCTCGCTCGCCTGCCCGCTAGTTTGCGGCATGCCGGCGCGCGTGGTCGCACTCACCGATTCCGATCGCCTGGGGATGACTTGGGCCCTGGCCGAGGCTCGCTTGGCGCAGACGCTGGGCGAAGTTCCCGTGGGAGCCGCGGTAGTTGCGGGCGGGCGGGTGATGGCCCAGACCCACAACGAGACCGTCACCAGACGCGACCTGACCCAACACGCGGAGCTGATCGCGATCCAGCGAGCGCTGTCCGTCCTGGAGACGGATCGCCTCGACGGGGCGACGCTCTGCGTGACGCTCGAGCCCTGCGCGCAGTGCGCCGGAGCCATCGTTCTTTCGCGCGTCGCGCGGGTGGTGTTTGGGGCGTACGACCTCAAGGCCGGCATGGCGGGCAGCGTGGAGGATCTGCTCAGGCATCCCAAGCTGAACCACCGCCCCGAGGTCATCGGCGGCGCCATGGAGGAGGAATGCGCCGAGTTGCTGGCGGCGTTCTTTCGCGAGAAGCGCTAGTCGCGAGACGTGCGGCGTGCGGCTTGCGGCGTGCACCGTGCAGCGTGCAACGTGCAACGTGCAGCGTGCAACGTGCAGCGTGCAGCGTGAGACGGACGGTGTGAGGCGAGATGAGTGAGCGGGGTTCGCGGGCGTCGTTGTCGGATCTCGTGGCGCTCACGCGCGCGGTGAGTCCCCACTTGGACCGTTGTCTGGTCACGCACGTGGCGCGCGAACCGATCGACGTGGACCGCGCGCGCCGGCAGCACGAGGCGTACGAGCGGCTCCTCGAGGACCTCGGGGCCGAGGTCGTGCGCGTTCCGGCCGCACCCGATCTTCCGGACTCGGTCTTCGTCGAGGACTGCGCCGTCGTCGTCGACGAAGTGGCCGTCATCGCTCGGCCGGGCGCGCGTTCCCGGGTGGCGGAGATCGATGGGGTCGCCGAGTGTCTGATGCGGTACCGCCAGTGCGTGTGGATCGAGGAGCCGGGCACGCTCGACGGCGGCGACGTCGTGATCGCTGGCTGCGCGGTCTACGTGGGGCGGTCGTCGCGCACCAACGACAGCGGGATCGATCAATTGCACGCGGCGGTGGCGCCCTACGGGTATACCGCGATACCCGTCGAGTTCGGTGGCGCGCTACACCTGAAGAGCGTGTGCACGGCGCTCGACTCCGAGACCGTGTTCCTCGATCCACGACGTGTGGACGTCACGCAGTTTCGCGACCTCGAGTACCTGGCCGTCCCCGGCGACGAATGGCCAGCAGCCAACACCCTTCCGGTCCACGGGACCATCGTGCTCGCCGCGGGCTTCCCGCAGGCGGCCTCGCTCTTGTCTTCCACCGGGCGTGACGTTCGCAGCGTGGATATCTCCGAGTTCCGGAAGGCGGAAGGCGCCGTGAGTTGCAAGTGCGTGTTGCTCAGGCGGTAGGCGTGCGTCGCGATCGCAACGGTGCGTCACGCCTCGGCGGCCGTGTCGGATGCCGCCTTCGCCCAGGCGGAGCAAAAGCTCGGCAGTCTCGAGGTCGCCTAGTCCGCCGAGGGCTTTTCGCCTCCGGGGAGTACCGCCGCGATCGCTTCTTTCAATTCGTCGACCGTGAAAGGCTTCTGGAGCGTGCGTTGCGCGCCGAGCCAGCCCATGACGGAGAGCAAGAGGTCAACGTCGAACGCGCCACCCCCGGTCATGCCGATGATCCTGGCGTCGGGCCACCGTTGGCGCAGCGCTTTCGTCGCTCCCAGCCCGTCGGTCTCCGGCATCACCACGTCCATCAATACCAGATCCGGCCGGGTACTACCGTAGCGCTGCACGGCCGAGCTCCCGTCATGGGCGATCAGCGCCTCATGCCCCAGACTTCGCAGCATGCGTACGAGCACGTCGGAAAACTCGCGATCGTCATCAACGACCAGGATCACCGCCATCGCGTCATCGCCCGAACACGGTCAGTTCCGTCATCGCACGTTGCCACCCCGCTCGCCATCCCTATGGTGTGCCTCGCTCACCCAATACGGCGGCAAGCGCGGCACGCGCCTCCTCGCGCCCGAACGGCTTTTCCAGCGTACGCGCCGCTCCGAGTTGTCGCGCGATGTCCAAGACTGTTCCCCGATCCATCAAGCCTCCCCCTGACATCCCGATGATCGCCGCCTCGGGAAACGCACGGCGAAACTGCCGGATGCTCTCGAGGCCGTCGTGCTCGGGCATGAACATGTCCATGAACACGACATCCGCGGGCGAGGACCGTTGTGCGGTCATCGCCGCTTGTCCGTCAGCGACCGCTTCGGCCTCATGACCCAGACGCCGCATCACCTGCAACAGGGCCCCGCGAAACTCGGCGTCGTCGTCAACGATCAGAACTCTCGCCATGGCGTCTCGAACCCAAGTCCGGATCTCAGGTGGCCTGCTCCTGCCGCCCAGGGCGATCCTCGGCGGGGAAGTAGATGGTGAACTGGGCCCCGCCCTGAGGAGCCGTGGACACGTCAATAAAGCCATCACATTCGAGTACGCGCCAGTAAGCGAGCGCGAGGCTCAGACCGCGACCGCGACGGTCCCGCTTTGTCGTTACGAAAGGTTCGAACAGGCGTTCCTCGACCGAACGTTCCAGACCCGACCCCGTGTCGCTCACCCGCAGGCCGTGATAGAGGCCCGCTGGCAGGGTTCCCCTCGCTCCAGCGTCGTGGTCGCTCGCGTCGAACGAGACGACACCCACCGTCAGCGTCCCACCGCCCGCCGTCATCGCCTCGACGGCATTCGTCACCAATGCCGTCAGCAGGTCCCAGCCACGTCCCTCCACGAGGAGGACCGGTGCCGCAACCCGTGTCGGCTCCACCACCACTCGAATGCCCGGGCCGGCCAGTTGACGGACATCGCCCTCGTGGTCCGCGAGCAGCTGGTTGAGATCGACGACCGTGCGCTCGTTCACGGTCCGTTGCCCCAGCTGGCCGAGCCGCGCGGTGATCTGGCCGGCGGCACGGACCGACCCCAGAATGGCTTCGGTATCCTCTCGTGCGTCGCCGTCGACCAGATCGGCGAGCAACTGGGCATGGAGCTGCACGGCGGCGAGCGTGTTGTTGAAGTCGTGCGCGAAGGTTCGGGCCATCCTCGCAAGCGCCTCGAACCGTTCCGGTGACCTGTCCGCCAAGCCCTCGGGCGAGGCCCCGGCCCGGAGCGATTGCCGGTCCCCGTCGGTCCGACCGGTCGTCGCGCTCACGTGCGCAACCCTTCAGCGCTCATGTCGCGGAACGCGTCATACACGTTGGGATCCCACCACCCGCGCTCGACCTCTTCTTGCATCACCCCGAGCGCCTCCACGTGTCCGAGCGCACGCTTGTAGGGTCGCTCTGTGGTCAGGGCGTCATAGACGTCCACGACCTGGAGGACGCGGGCCGTCATCGGCACGTCATCGCCGGCGAGTCCATCCGGATACCCGGAGCCATCCCGCTTTTCATGATGGTGCCGGATGATCGGCAGCACCTGCTGGAATGACTTGAGTCCGCTGCAGATTTCCTCGCCCTTGACCGGATGTTCCCGGAGAATGGCCCAGTCCTCCTGGGTGAGCCGCCCGGGCTTGAGGAGAATCGCGTCCGGCACGGCGATTTTGCCGAGGTCGTGCACGATGCCGCCGCGCTCCAGCGCCACCACCGAATCCTCGGGAAGGCCGACTCGCGCCCCGAGCCGCCCCGCGAGCCGCGAGAGGCGCTCGCAGTGCCCCTGGGTGTAGGGGTCCTTCCCCTCGATACTCAGCGCGAGTGCGAAGACCACGGACTCGGCACGCTCCAGTTCATCGGTGTAGCTCTTGAGGCGGACCAGCGATCGCACGCGCGCCAGGAGCTCGGTGCGCTCGAAGGGTTTGGTGAGCAAGTCGTCCGCACCGGCCTCGATGCCGCGAACGCGATCCTCCACCGCGTGGAGACCCGTAAGCATGACCACCGGCGTCAGGCGCGTCTCCGGGTCCTGTTTGAGTCTCTTGCAGACCTCGAAGCCGTCCACCTCCGGCATGACCACATCGAGGAGGACCACGTCCGGCGCGAGACCCTCCCGGAAGAACTCGAGCGCTTCGCGCCCGTTGGCGGCCGTCCACACCTCGAACCCCTCCGCACGTAACAGCCGTTGGAGGGCGGCCCGCAGGCTGGCGTCGTCGTCTACCACCAGCAGTCGTGCCGACGTCGTCGTTGCCGAGCTGGTTGGAGCGGTCATGTAGTCCACGTCCCCGGATCGAGCCATTGGGTGCCACCGTCGCGTTTCGGGTTGATGCGTCACGGTTTCCCCCGCCGATCCAGGGTAGCGCGCACGGTCGCGAGGAGGTCCGTCAGCGTCCACGGCTTCGGGAGCACCACGCCCGGATCGAACGTGCCGCCTTGTTGAATATCTTCAGTCGCGTAGCCGCTCGTGAACAGCATGCGCACGTCTCTGCCTTCTTGCTGAAGCGCCTCGGAGAGTTGACGTCCGCCCAGTTTCGGCATGACCACGTCGGTGAGAACCAGATCGATCTCGGACCCGCGTTCTCGAACAAGTTCGAGCGCCTCCTCCCCGTCCGCGGCGAGCAGCACCCTATACCCATGCCGCTCCAACGCACGTTTGGTGGCACGGCGAATCGCCGCCTCGTCATCGACCACCAAGATGGTCTCCGACCCCCCTCGCGCGGTCGTGCGTGTCTCAAACACCTCCACATCCTGTGCCGGATCGGGCGTCGCGGGGAAATAGAGCTTCATCGTCGTGCCCTGACCGGGCTCGCTGTAGACGTGGACGAAACCGCCATGCTCCTTCATGAGCCCGTAGATCATGGGCAGCCCCAAGCCGGTTCCATCGCCCGGGCCTTTGGTCGTGAAGAACGGTTCGAAGATCCGCTGTGCGGTCTCCTCATCCATCCCGCTGCCTGTGTCGCTAGCGGACACGCACACGTACTCGCCCGGGCCGACCCAGGGATGCGTCGTGTGATAGCCTTCGTCGACCTCAGTTCGCCGAACTTCGAACCGCAGTCGCCCTCCCGACGGCATGGCGTCACGGGCATTCGTGGCAAGGTTGAAGAGCATCTGTTCGAACGCGACGGGATCTGCTCGAACGGAGGGGAGGTTGTCATCGGCCTTGATCGCGACCTCGATATGATCTGGCAGCATCCTGTCTATTACCGTCGCGGCCTCACGAGCCAAGCGTGCAAGGTCTACGGGGCGCAGCAGGAGTCGGTCCCGCCTACCGAAGCTCAAGAGCTTCTTGATCATATCCGCCCCACGCCCCGCCGCATTGAGGGTTTCGTACAGGTCCCCGCGCTCACTTGCATCCGGTGCGAGAGTATCGAGCGCCAGACTGGTGTGACTCATGATGACGGTGAGCAAATTGTTGAAGTCGTGCGCGATGCCGCTCGTGAGCTGACCCACAGCTTCCAGTTTCTGCGCCTGCCGGAGTTGGTCTTCCAGTCTGATGCGCCCGGACACGTCGCGCACGGCCGCGATCACCAAGGGCTGATCCCCGTTCCCCGAGGGACTGAGGCTCACTTCCACCGGTAGTTCATGCCCGTCCCGATGCAACCCCATGAGTCTCGTGCCGACACCCATGTCGCGGCGTCGCGGCTCGACCATGAAGTCTCGGCGGTGCCCTCGGTGCAGCTCACGCATATGCTCCGGCAAAAGCATCTCGACAGATCTGCCGAGGAGCTCGTCCGCCTCATAGCCAAACACAGCCGTCACCTGCGCATTCACGAAGGCGATCTCGCCAGCTCCGTTCACGGCGAGCATGGCGTCCGGCGCCGCCTCCAGGAGCGTGCGTGCGCGTTCCTCGGTCATGCGCCGCGCTTCCTCCGCGCTTTTGCGGGCGGTCACATCCTGCACGACGGCATAGATCCGCTCCTCTTCCGGGACGGAGACCGCGTTCCACGAAAGCCACCGCACTGAACCGTCCTTGCAGACGTAGCGATTCTCGAACTCGATCGCTTCCACGGTGCCCGAAAACAACTCTTGTCCCTGCGCAATGGTGGCCTCCTGGTCTTCAGGGTGCACAAAGTCCAACCAGGGTCTGGACAGCAGTTCGTCCATCGGATAACCCAATACGGCCACCCACGCCGGATTCAGGCGCTTGAAGCGCCCATCGAACCCGGCGACGCATAGCATGCTGCACGAGAGCGTGAAGAAGCGCGACAGCTCCTCAACACCCTGAGGTATCGTATCGGTCATGTGTATCGACGATCCGAAGGGCAGATTCTGGATACTCCTTCCGTATGTTCGGGAACCGACCTTTGTTCCACCCCCACCCAGCGACGGTGGCCCGTTTTCCACTGCTGCATTGACGCCACATTCAACGTGGAATTGGAGCTACACCAAGGTCGGACACCGCTCCACCTCCAAGGTGGGGTCGTCCAGCTCGCAAGGGTAGTCCACTATTGGGGCGCTACCCTACGAGTTTGGGACACTTGATCCCACAATTCGGCGGACCGCGGGGTCGTTGCGGATCGAGACGCAAACCGCCGGCTCTGGCCGACGGCTCGCGAGCCTGCCCCCGGTGCCGCGCCTATCCCACGCCCCGCATCACCCGCATCCGCACCACGTACTGCACGTCGAGATCGTCGCGCCATACGCCGTAGACGTCGTCGCCCACGAACGTGCGTGGGGAGAATCGGGCCGGCATGGTGACGATGCCCAGGTAGCGTCCGTCGGCTTCGAACACGTCCCAGTTCGGCGCTCCGCTGTCCTCGAGGAGATTGAAGGTCGCGCGCTCCTCCTCACTCAGGTCGGAGATCGACTGGACATGCTGCACCCAAATCGTGCCGTCCGGCCCTTCCTGGAGGTTCGCGAACGCTTGGATCCACTCGCCGAAGTGCACCAGACTCTGCGCCTGCTGTATCGCGGCGGGCGGAAGACCGGCGTCACGCCAGGCGGTCCGCAGAAAGTCCATGACCGCGTTGCGGTCGGCCTCGCTCACCGGGCGCGGGATGAACGGCATCGTGAACACCCGCGTGAGCCGGCCTTCGTGGTACCGTCCGATCCGGTAGTCATTGTTCATGCCGTAGAGCAAGTCCAGGTCGTTGGTGATGTTCCAGACCGGCTCGGCCGCGTAGATCTCGATGCGGGGTGTGGCGCCGCCGAACGACAAGGTCCCGCCGGACGGAATCCGCAGCAGGGTGTCTTGCACGGATCCGTCCCCGCCCAGCGCCAGGACAGCATCCATCGAGTCGCGCGCCGGTTGGTTCGGGAGATCGAGCGGACGGACCTGCTTGGCCAACACGCCCCCCGCCGTGCCCCGCCACGCGAGCGGCAGCCCTTCGGTCAACAGGAGCGGACTGCTTCCGAGCGCCGCACCGTCCGCCGAGTAGAAGTTGAGCCGCTGATTCTGCATGTCCGGCACAATGAGCGTGTCCCCAGCGCCCAGCAGCATGAACACGGCACCGGCTCCCAGCTCACCGGGTCCACCCCCCGGCCCGCCGAACGTGCTCATGTACGTGCCGTCCATGGCGTAGCGCTTGATGTTCTGCGCCTGGGCGTCGAGCACGTAAATCGACCCGGCTCCGACGGCCAGCCACCCGATTTGCCCGAACATGTAGTCTGGATCACCGTCCTGCACGCCGATCCGGAGATCCTCCTGGAGCGTCCAGCGCTCACCCTCCGCCCACAGACCCTGGTGCGTGTTGGCCACGATGGTGACGCCGGCGGAGTCCGTGATGGTTCCTTGCCATGCCGTGTCCGGTGCGCATGCCGCCGACAGCGCGATCACCACCGCACCGGCTGCCCATTGCTTCGTTCGCATCCTCTCCCCCAATCGCTTGAACCGTTTCAGTCGATATTCTGAGCCGGCCGTGTCGCTGGCGTGCTGCTCATGCGTACAGTAGTTGTTGCACTTCATCAGCAATTGCTTGCCCGGCGTCCAGCCCTCGCCAAGCCCTCACGCGGCTACCGCGACGGTCACCGCCGTCCCAACCAGCTCCTGTGCTTCCGGGCCCGCCAAACCGAACGCCGCGGTCGCGGCGGCATCCGCCTCCACGCACGACCCGGCTGACACCGTCAGGCTATGCCACTCGACCACGCGCGGCGCGGCGCTCCGGGCGTCGAGAATGTGATGGTAGCGGTGCCCGCGGTAGTCGAAATACTGCAGGTAGTCTCCCGAGGTGGCCATGGCGAGGTCCTCCACGTCGATGCGACGGAGCACGCGGTTCGGGTCGAGCGGCGATCGCACCCCGACGTGCCACGGATCGCCCTCCGCGGACGACCCCATCCCGTACAGATCGCCCCCGACGTTCACGATCGCATCGCGGATGGCCCAGTCGCGCAGGACCGCGACGGCACGGTCCACCCCGTATCCCTTGGCGATGCCGCCGAGATCCACGGCGGCATCGGGATGGCCGAGCCGAACGACGGCGGACCCATTGTGTCGGTCGAGGTCGATGGAGCGGTAGAAGGCCTGTCCCGCGAAGCGGGCGTACTCGGACTGGGCGGGCGGGGCGGACCTCTCGGTCACGTCCCACAGTGCCGCCGCGCGTCCTAAACACGGATCGAACCGACCGCCGGTCGCGTGAGCCCAGTGCAGGGCACGTTCGATCACTCCTGCCGTGTCGTCGGCCACGACGACGCCCAGGGTAGGCGCGCGATTGATCCGGCCGACGTCGGAGTGGCTGGTGAATCGCGTCATGAGCCGTTCGACCCGCCGGAGCTCGTCGAAGGCGGCGCCAATGGCGGCCTGCGCGTACGGGCGGTCGCCGTGCACGACGACGATCTCACCGACCGTGCCCATGATGGGGACGGTGCGTCGCACCAGGGACCGCCGCCGCCGCATCAGTGGAAGGGTGCTGAGGACGAACGCGCCGGCTCCCAGCGCGAGGATGTCGCGTCGGGTGGGGCGGCGGGAGCGGGAAGGTCGGTCAGTCATATTCGCAATCCTGACGGTTGGGGCAGGCGGCACAGGTCGCGTCGCCCGGAGAGCGCGCGCAGCTCGTGACATCGCCTCGACGGCTTGCCCGAGCCGCGACGCCGAACGTGGCGAAGAGCAACGCGCCCGCGACGACAGCGATCACGGCGGTCATCACGAGGCGCTCAGCAGTCCGGCAAAGCCCATGAACGCGAGCGACAGGCTGCCGGCAATGATCAGTACGAGGGCCATGCCCTTGGCGAGCTCGGGCACGCTGGCCAACTCCGTGTTCTCCCGGATGGATGCCATCAGAACCAGCGCCAGCGTGAGGCCGAGTCCGGCGCCGATCGCGAAGGACAAGCCCTCCAACAGGTCGTAGCCCCGATTGGTTTGGAAGATCGCGAGCCCGAGGATCGCGCAGTTGGTCGTGATGAGCGGCAGGTAGATGCCCAGTTGCCGGAACAGCGTGGGGCTCAGCTTCTTGATGACCATCTCGACGATCTGGACCAGGGACGCGATGACGACGATGAACGCAATCAGGCGGAGATAGGGCGTGTAGGGCAGCACGAAGGAATTGAGGAACCATGCGCACAGCGACGTGATCGTGAGCACGAAGATGTTCGCCGCGCCCATGCGCAAGGCGGTTTCCACGCGCGCCGACACGCCCATGAACGGGCACAGGCCAAGAAACAACGCGAGCGTGAAGTTGTTCACGACCATCGCGGAGAGCAGGATCCAGATCAGCTCGCCCATCATGCCGCCTTCTGCCCCGATGCAACGCCCTCGGGCCAGTCGCGTACGCCGGGACGCACCGCACGGCGCTTCTCGATCCAACTCAGGAACAGGAGAATCACTCCCAGTGTGAGGAATCCGCCCGGAGGCAGGATCATGATGACCCACGGTTCGAAGTGCGGCCCCAGGACGCTGATGCCGAGGAACGTGCCGGCCCCCAGCACCTCACGGATGGCTCCCATCATCAACAGCGCGATGATGAACCCGACGCCGGTGCCGGCGGCGTCCAGCAGCGATCGACCGACGGGGCGCTTGGAGGCAAACGCCTCTTGCCGTCCGAGGATCATGCAATTGACCACGATGAGCGCCACGAAGGCCCCTAGGGCCTTGTGCACGGTCGGCACGATGGCCTCGAGAAGCATGTCCGCGATCGTCACGAACGTCGCGATGATCAGGATGTAGGTCGAGATCCGCACCTCATGTGGCACGAACCGCTTGAAGGTCGACACGAGCAGGCTCGAGCCGATCAGGACGAAGAAGGTCGCGAGGCCCATCGCGATGCTGTTCTCAACCGAGTTCGTGACGGCCAGCGCCGGGCAGAGCCCCAGCATCTGAATCAGCACGGGGTTCTCGTTCCACATGCCGCGAAGCAGGTCCTGCCGGGGCGTCGTCGCGCGCATCACGGCACCCCCGCCATGCGGGCCGCGAGCAAGGGTCCCAGGCGTGCGAGCGCCCCGTTGATCGTATTGATGACGGTCTTGGACGAGATCGTTGCTCCGGTGATCATGTCGACCTCATGCGGGTCGCCGGTGGCATCGCGTGACTTGATCCCGACGAGCGGCGCCGTCACGTTTCCGAATTGCGCGACGAAGGACGAGTCTTTTTCAATCTTGTCCCCCAGTCCCGGCGTCTCCTTGCTCTCCAGCACCTTCATGCCGATGATGGTGCCGCGTGCGGGATCGTAGCCGAAGATGAGGCGCACCATGTCCTGAAAGCCGGGCTGGCCGGCACTGATCGCATACCCCACGAACCGGTCACCCGCGTAGCCCGCGTACACCTGCTCGTGGCTCTCGGGGGACCCGCCGGCGGGTACCTGGCGTTCGAGCGTCGCGCCCACGACGTAGAGCGTGTCGAATCGATCCGGCCCGCCCAGCACCTCGAACACCGCGAGCCGCAGCTGCTCCGCCTTGTAGGCCTGAATGGTCGGCTGCGTGCGCTGGAACACGACCACGATGAGGAGCCCTGCGATCGCGCCGGCGGTCGCCAACGTCAGCAGCAGGCGCGCGGCCGGGACGTCCGGCTGGCGCGGGGCCGGGCCGGGACCGGTCATGTCACACCTGGCGCTGGGCGCTTGGAACCGAACACGCGCGGCTGTGTGGCTCGATTGATGAACGGCACGAGCGCATTCATCAGCAGGATGGCATACATCACGCCTTCGGCCAGCCCGCCCCACAGGCGGATGATGACCACGAGCGCACCGATGCCCACGCCGAACACCCAGCAGCCGGCATCGGTGACCGGTGAGGTGACCATATCGGTCGCCATATACACGGCGCCCAGCATGAGTCCGCCCGAGAGCAGCATGAACGCCGCGCCGGGGTACCGGGTCGCATCGACCATGTGGAGCGGCGTGGCCAGCACCGCGACCGTCAGCAGGATGGAAGCGGGAATCCGCCAGTTGAGGTGCTTGCGCAGCGCGAGGTACATCCCGCAGAGGAGGATGACGATGGCACCCGTCTCTCCCAGCGAGCCCCCCGTGCTTCCCAACGCGAGATCGGCCAGGGCGGTCGTCTGTCGCTCGAACTTCATGAGGCCCAGTGGCGTGGCGCCCGTCATCGCGTCCACCACGGTCCCGCTCATGAGGGGCACCGCGAGATTGTCGCCCGCAAGACTCCACCATTCGCCCGTGCGCGTGGGCCAGGTGGTGAGTGCCACCGGAAAGGCGGCTTGCAGAAACGCCCGGCCGAGCAGAGCCGGGTTGAAGATGTTCTGCCCCAGGCCGCCGAAGACCAGCTTGCCGAACCCGATGCCGAACACGCCGCCGACCAAGGCCATCCACAGCGGGAGCCCCGCGGGCAGGGTGAGTCCGAGCAGCAGGCCCGTGATCGTGGCTGACCCGTCGAGCAGGGTGCCGCTCCGTCCGAACACACGCTCCGTCAGCACCGCGCCGAGCGTCGCCGCCGCGATGACCAGCAAGGCGCTCGGGCCGAAAAAGTAGGTGGCGACGGCGACAATCGGTACGAGACTCGCCACCACCGACCACATGATGCGGGGCGTCGAGTCGGCCGCGGCGAGATGGGGCGACGCCGTGATGAGCCAGCGAGGCGCCGTCACGCGGCCTTCATGCGCTGGAGCTGCACCTTGGCCGCCCGGAACTGCTGTGCCAGCGGGATGTTCGACGGACAGACGTAGGAGCAGCAGCCGCACAGCATGCAATCGTTGAGATGGGCGGCCACCATGTCTTCGTACCGTCCGGCCTGTGCCAGGCTGCCCAACAGCTGTGGGTTGAGGAACACGGGGCACGCGCCCACACAATGCCCGCAGCGAATGCACGGGAACGACACGGGCGGCTTCACGTCCCGCGCCGTGAGCACGACGACGCCCGTGGTGCCTTTGAGCACCGGAGCGTTGAGATCCGCCACGGCACTCCCCATCATCGGTCCGCCCAGGATCACCTCGCGCGCGTCGTCCGTGACCCCGCCACACGCGTCGAGCAGATCGACGAGCTTCGTTCCGACAGGCACGATCAGGTTGCTGGGCTTCCGCACGCCCGGCCCCGTCACGGTCACGATCCGCTCGACCAACGGCAGACCGGTTTCGAAGACCTCCGCGATGGTGCCGACCGACGCCACGTTTTGCACGAGCACCCCGACGTGCATCGGCAGCTTGCCGGATGGCACCTCGCGGCCGGTGAGCGCCGTGATCAGCATCTTCTCGGCGCCTTGCGGATACTGCACGCGCAGCGCATGCACCGCCACGTCGAGGTCGGCCGGCAGCGTTCGGGTCAGCGCCTCGACCGCGTCGGGCTTGTTCTGCTCGATCCCGATCATCGCGCGCGACACCCCCAGCGCCCGCATCATGATGCGGATGCCGAGCTGCACGCGCTCCGGATATTCTACCATTGTGCGATGATCGGTGGTCAGGTACGGCTCGCACTCACATCCGTTGACCAGCAGCGTGTCGATCGTCACGTCGGGCGGGGGTGACAGCTTGACGTGCGCCGGGAACGCCGCGCCGCCGAGTCCGACGACGCCGGCGTCCTGCACCGCGGCGACGAGCTGCCGGGAGGTGAGGCCTTCCCACTTCGGGATGATCCGGGGGCGCAACGCGTGCGGCGAGTGCCGTTCGACCGCGATGCGGACGGCGGTCTTGAACGTGCCGTCCGGATGGGGCCAGAGCCCAATCTCCGTGATCGTCCCCGCGGCCGACGCATGGACGGGCGATGACATGAAGCCGTCCGCCTCCGCCAATTTGTCGCCCCGCTCCACGCGATCGCCGACCTTGGCGATGAGGCGTGCCGGTTTGCCGGTGTGCTGGCTCAGCGGCAGGACGACCTCGGTGGGGAAGGGCATGCGCCGGATGCCGACGCGCTCGGTCAGCTTCTTGAGTTCCGGCGGGTGCACCCCGTGGCGAAAAGAGGAATTCGGCTGCGGCATGGCGCGTCAACCATGAAGGTGTGGAGGTACGGTGGCGCGCAAGTACCGGGGTACGCCGCTTCCCTCCGCGCCCGCGCACCCAGGCAGCCTCATCAGTTGAACTGCTCCGCGCGCTTCACCCACTTGTCGAGGTTCTTCTCCTTCGGGTTGAGCGGCGTTCCGGGATGAATGATCGCGACGGGGCACCGTTCGGCGGCCTGCACGATCTCCTTGAAGGTCCCCGCCCGCGCGTCCTTGATGTACGCCTGCTTGTTGGTGTCGTAGGCGAACATCTGGTTGTTGAGCCGCGTGCACTCGTCGCAGGTCGTGCAACGCGCGGTCTCGATGTACGGCTCCATCGCCAGGCCCTCGTCTTCCGCTTCCGCCACGGCGACCGCGGAAGAGTCGACTGCCGCTACGGACGCCACCCCGGTTGAACCACCCGGTGCAGCAGGCGCCGGCGGAGCGCTATCCAGGGGCACCGAATCCGTAACGGCAGTCGACAGCTTGGGAATGGGCTTGAGCGGCATCCGCTCGATGCTCGAGAGCAGATCCTCGATGGTGCGTTGACCGTTGCCCGCGCGGATGAGCCCTTCGGCCATCCGCCGGGCAATGGCCTGTGGGAACGTGGCGCGGAGGTCGGCCAGCTTCGCCTCGTACTCGGCCCGTAGCGCCTGCAGCTTGACCTCGAATGCCTGCTCCAGCTCGCCCTGCACCTGGTCGCGGACCGTGTCCGACGTCTGCAACCCGGCGAGATAGCGCAGCTGCTGCCAGAATGACTGGCGATCGGCGGCCAGCTTCACCATCTCGGGGCTCACCGCGAGACGCCGCAGTTTGCGGGCGGCATCGATGGCGTAGATGTACGGTGTCTTGCCTTCGCGGTCCTCGGCGCCCGCATCGAGGTACTCATGGAACGGAACGAGGTCGTCAGGCGCCACATCGGGCTTGATGATGCGGAAGTGCTTCTTGAAGCGCGCCTCGGTCGCGGTCCAGTCGGCGATCGTGAGCGGCAGCGCCATCGACCGCGCGTTGCCGTCGTCGTCCACGTACGACAGATCGTACGCGGGCCACGGATCGTTCACCGACGGGTTGCCGTCCAACGACAGGCAGTCGGCCATCGACGGGCCCTCGTTGGGATCGTAGGTCAGCAGCGGGAAGGCGCGGCTCTCGAGCGCCAGCCGCGCCGCGCGCGTCGCCGCGTCGTCTCCCAGCCCATGCTCCGGCGGGCAGGGACAGTGCAGGACGAACACCGCCGGCTGGCGCGCCCGCAGGCCGCGGAGCACGCCGCTCATGAGATGCGACGGGTTGGCCTGCGAGGACTGGTGCACGAACACGTTCCGGTGCGCGATGGCGAGGAGCGAGATCTCCTTGCGCACCTCGGTCTTGCCGTGCTGCGAGGCGCCGAACGCCGCCATGTCGGACACCTGACCCAGGAACCCGCTGGTGCAGGCCTGCCCTCCCGTGTTGGAATACACCTGCGTATCCAGGATCATCACGCGCACGGGTTTGCCGGACGCGAGCAGGCGGGACAGGTTCTGGAATCCGATATCGAGCATGGCGCCGTCGCCGCCGATCGCGAAGATCGGCGGACACAGCGCGAACTCCTCATCGGTGAACTCCAGCCAATCGAACCGCTCGAAGTACACGTCGTGCTCCGCCGGATCATAGCGATCGTCCAGCTCCAACTCGGCGCGACGCACCGCCGTGAACCCGTCCGCCATCTTCCGCATGTGGCCCTCGAAGATCCCGATGGCGATGGACGGGGCATCCTGGAAGAGATGGTTGACCCACGGGAAGGGGTAGGGGTTGTACGGGTACGTCGAACCCCACACCGACGAGCACCCGGTGGCATTGGTGATGCCCAGGGAGGAGCGCCCGCGTCCGGACGGCCCTTCCACATAGCGCCACCGGAGATCCTTCAAGTCCCGGATTGCACCGGTCAAGCGTTCCAGTCGCTGCTGTTGCTCGGGCGCTAGATCCACACTCACCGCCGACCCATCCGTCGCCGCGGCGGCCTCGAGGTCCGCGTCTTGCGCGAGCAAGGCGCGCGCCTTCCGGTCCAGTCCCTCGATCAGCGTGTCGAGGTGCTTGACGCGCCGCTCGACCCGCGGGATCATCAACGCGTTCACTGCCGAGAGCACGAGGTGCACGGCGGTCTTCTCGCCGCATCCCATGCACGCGCCGTCCCCACCCAGCATGGTGCGGTAGTTGTCCTTCTTGAGGAGCAGTGACGACAGCACGCCGATGCCTTCCTCGACGTCCGACACGTTGATGTAGCGGTCGGGCGTGTCGGGCAGATGCTGCCACACGCGCCAATTGTGCCGCAGGCGTTCGACCACCGCGTCGTCCTGCTTGATCGTGACGAGCGCGTCGTCCGGGCAGACTTCCACGCAGATATTGCAGCCCTTGCACGCTTCGGGGTTGATCGTCACCGACAACAGTCCGCCGGTGTTCTTCTGCCGCGCCTCGGGGGCGTCGAAGAATGGTTGCGTGCGCGCCAGGGGGAACTCAGCGAGCGCCGAGTACAGCGCGGAGAATTGTTCGTCGAGTTGCGCACGGCGCTCGGGATCGGCGTTCACCTTCTCCACGACGGTCGCATAGGAGCGCGAGAGCACGTCCGCGAAGGTCGTGAACGGGACGGCGTTGAGCGTCTTGCGGATCTCGCTGGCCAGCGGTTTCACGAGTTGTCGTATGCGGTCGAGCGAGCGGCCGTTCTGTGCCGCGCGAATGCCCGCCTCGAGCAGATCGGGGATGTCGGTCACGATGCCCGGAATCGCGGCGTCGGGGCACTGCACCCAGCACTGGCTGCACCCCGTGCAGTTCGCCGCGATGAAGTCCGGCACCTCGAACCGCACGTCGGTCATGTCCCGCATCGTGCTCGTCCCCGCGGGGATCGCGCTCAGCGCCGCGAACGGGTCCGCGATCCCGTCGTCCCCCGTCTTGTAGAGGAACCCCACCTGTTCCCAGAACCGTCCCGCGTCGCCGATGCCGGGACACGCCAGTGGCGAGTCCATGGCGGACGGCATGACCGGCAGGCTGCCGCGTTCGGTCTCCTTGTCGGTCAGCGTGCCGAAGTCGAGCGGCCGCACTTCGTCGTATCCGCGGCGAATGACCCGCACGTTGTCCTCGACCACTCGGGTCCCCAGGTGGCCGAACTTCTTGGCGAGCTGCTTCTCGATGCCTTCGAACAGCGTCGCCTCGGACAGGTTCTCCTGTTCGCACAGGTCGGCGGAACGGAAGAACGCGCCCATGAACGCCGCACCCTGCATGCGGTACCGCAGTTCGGCGTCGGACGCCTCCGCGGCGGCGATGGCGAAGCCGTCGACGCTGTACAGGCGAATGTGCCTGGCGTGAATCTCGCGCTGCGCGGTCGCCGGCAGCGTCGCCCACAGGTCCGCGGGCGCGAGGTCGCTCTGGATGATGAACACGCCCCCGTCGGCCAGACCGGCGATGGGGTTGGAGTGGCGGAACACGTTGGCGTCGGGCGACAGCACGACGGTGACGTGCTTGAGCTCACAGTTGAGCCGGATCGGCTCATGCGCCAGCACCGCGTAGAACGTCGTCGGCTGGCCCTTCTTTTCGGAGCCGTACTTGGGATTGGCCTTGATGTAGAGCCCGGCCAGCTCCGCCGCGGTCATGGCCAGGTTCTTCCCCATCGTGATCGCGCCCCACCCGCCGACCGAGTGGATCCGGATCGCCGTGGAGCCCCGGGGCAGCAGGTCGAAGTTGCCCGCGCTCGGGAGCGAGAGCGTGGCCAGGTCGGGATAGCTCTCGAGCAGCTGCTCCTGCCAAATCTGGAGTTTGGGCAGCCGCGTTCCTTGACGAACAAAGTCCAATCCGAGGTACGCCTGGCGGCGACCCCTGGCGGGGTCGAGCATGTTGTCGACGGCGGCCACGAGGTCGCCGGGCTGCACGTCGCGGCTTCCCATCCCGAACGCCGCGGAATAGAAGTCCGGCACCTGATCGGCCGCGCACCCGTCGATGCCGGCATGGGGCACGTAGCCGCGCGCGCGACCGTTCTCCACCGCCTTCGCCATAGCCGCGCGGATCTCGCGCAGCAGCGGCGGGTCGACCGCCAGCGGCTGGTCGAGTCGCTCCAGGACGGTGACCGCGCGTTTGCCGCGAAGCAGCCGGCTCACGAGGTCCGTCGGGAACGGCCGGAACATGGTGATATTGAGCACACCCACCCGCAGGTGGCGCTGGTCCCGCAGGTAGTCGCACACCGCTTCGGCATTGGCCACGATGGAGCCCTGGCCCACGAGCACGTACTCCGCGTCCTCGATCCGATAGCCGGTGGCGCGCGCGTACCGGCGGCCCGTGAGTCGGGCGAACTCGTCGAGGGCGTGGTCGGTGAGGCTCTGCACGTGGTCGAAGTAGAAGGGCCGCTGCGCCGCGACGCCCTGGGCGTAACTGTCCTGATTCTGCACCACGCCGAGCATGGCCGGATAGTCCAGGTCGAACAGCTCCGGGATCCGGCGGCGCGTTTCGCCGAACACCAGGCGCTGGGCCGGGGTGGGGGACTCGATGCGGTCGGATGGGTCGCCCAGGTATTCCTTGACCAGCGCGCGTTCCGGCATGCGCACCGATTCGATCACGTGACTCGTGAGGAATCCGTCTTGCGCGCAGATCCCGGGTGTGAGCGACAGCTCGGCGACGCGGTGCGCGATCAGGTTCAGGTCGGCGGCTTCCTGCGCGTCCTTGGCGAACAGTTGGAAGAAGCCGGTGTCGTCGACGGCGTGATAGTCGTCGTGCCCCGCGTGCACGTTGAGCGCGTGCTTGGTCATCGCGCGGCACGCCATGTTGAGCACGTACGTGAGCCGCTTGCCGACTGCGGCGTAGAGCGACTCGTGCATGTACGCGATGCCCTGGCCGCTCGAGAAGTTGGTGGCGCGGAGGCCGACCATGCTCATCCCCGCGGTCACCGCGGCGGCGGCGTGCTCGCCTTCCGGCTCGAAGAACAGCAGGCGGCGACCGTTGACGTTGGTCTTCCCGGCGGCCACCGCCAGGGCCCACCCTTCGCCCATTTGCGTGGATGGAGTGATCGGATACGCGCCGGCCGCTTCGCTCGCGGCGGTTTCCATTTCCACGACGGCCGTGCTCCCATCCACGGCGGTCGGCGTGCCCGGGTATTTGGGGCCGGGAGGTTCGGGCTCTCGCTTGCGGAAGATCATACCAACGCCTCTTCGCGGGTCGAGGAACGCGTCGCCCGGAACTGGGCGCCCTCCACCCAAACGATCGCCCCGGTGGGGCAGCGGGCGATCGCGTCGGGCGACGCGAGGTCATTCTTCGAATAGTCGATGACGGCCAGGCCGTCGATGATGCTGATGACACCCGGCGCCGCGTCGAGCGCGCACTTGCCGCACCCGTTGCAGGCCACGGCGCACACGGCGTCGGCTCGGGGGCCATCGAGCAGGTTCTTGCATTGCACGAGGAGCTTCCGCTCCAGCGGCATGATCGTGAACAGATCCTTGGGGCAGGCGTCCACGCAGTCGCCGCATGCGGTGCACAGCTCCGGAATCACCACCGGCAACTCCTGCGCGTTCATGAAGATCGCGTCGAAGTCGCACACGTCGCGGCAGTCGGCAAGGCCGAGGCATCCCCAGGGGCAGGCCTTGCCTCCTCCGGCCACCGCCGCGGCCGCGGCGCACGTCTCGAGCCCGAGGTAGGCGCCGGTTTGCGGGGCGACATCACATCCACCCGCGCACAGGAGTCGCGCCACGCGACGGTTGGGATCGCCCGCCTCCACGCCGAGGTACTCCGCGACGTCGGCGACGTCGGCCGCGCCCATCACGGTGCACTCCGCCGGCTTCACGCCGCCCGTGACGAGCGCCTCCGCGAATGCGCGGCATCCCGCCTGACCGCACGCGCCGCAGTTGGTGCCGGGCAGCAAGCCGGAGAGCACGTCGATCCGCGGATCCTCGTCCACACGGAACTTCCGATGCACGATCGCGATGAGCGTGCCGAACGTGAGTCCCACGCCGCCGAGAATGAGCGCGGGTAGCGCGAGCGCCCCGAAGCTCATCGTCTAGCCCAGCCCTTCCAGGTCCGCCTGGTTGAGCAGCCACGCCGCCAGCTTGTCCGCCGGATCAGGCGGCCGGTCCTGCGCGATGTCCACCGCCGTGCTTGCTTGCGCCACACTCGCCTGGGCGAGACGCTTGAGCAGGCGGATTTCGTCGAGCTGCTGCGCCGGACTGAGTCCGCCGACCGCCGCGCGCCGTTCCTCGGGCGGCACAAAGTCCGCCGTCAGGGCCGGGCCGGCGTCGCCGGCGCGCGGATCATGCACGAACGCCGCGCACCCCTCTGGTACCAGGGCGACGATCGCTGGTCCGGCAAAGTCGGCCAGTCGCTCAAGCGCCGTGGCATCGTAGTGCTGCGCCACGTACACGGCGGGACTGATCAGGCGCGCCAGGGGCGCCGGCGAGCAGGGGCCGCGTACCACCAGCACCAAGGTGACGTGGCCATCGAGGAACTCCACGAGCGCGCCGGCGCGCACGTCGCGGCCATCCACTTCGACCACGAGCGGCGGCGCCAGATGTCGCTCGGCGCGATTCCAGCGTGCGAACGGGAATGACCCGAGCGAACGGGCGTGCTCCGACAGCCGGTACCGGCCCGCGCGAATGGCGTTCACCACCCGAGCGGCGCCGAAGGCCCTGCCGATGCGCGCCAGGGCGTGGTCGGTGGCGTCGTACAGGCTCTGTCCGTCCACACCGGTCAGGAAGAGATGCGCTTCACGCCCGCGCAGCTCGTTGATGGTGGCGAGCGCGGTCTCGACCGTCTCGAGCGCCGCCGCCGCCACGGACGGTTCATGATCGAACAGCGCGGCGAACCGCGCGGGATCGAGGTACGTCGCGCCGAACTCGCCGAGTTCGGTGGTGAGCCGATTCAGGCGATCTTGCGCGGTGGTCTGCCCTTCCGCGAGATGATGCCGGATCTCGTCCGCGGTGGCGGCGAGCGCCTCCTCGAACGCCCGGCGGCGTCGGGCGAGGGCCTTGAGGGCGGCGTGACTGCGGTCGTCAGACGGCATAGCGGTCGAACTCCTCGTTCAGCCGGGTGATCCGCTCACCCATCGTGAGCGCCGGAATGGCACGTACCTCGTCGTAGCAGGGCAGCGCCTCGTTGCGGTAGAACACGCCCAGCCGCAGCACGTCGTCGGTTTGCTCGGCGAGCGCGCGGGCCCGATCCAGGTCGCGCGGGTCGTGCGGCATCCGGTTCTTGTAGATCGCGTCGAGTTCCGGCACCGTGATGCCCCGCGGATGTTCCAGCAGCTGGTTCTTCGCGGGATTCCGCACGGCGTCCACGAAGAGCGAGTCGGTGTAGGCCGGGCAGCGCTGGAGAATGCGGACGAACGCAAACCCCTTGTGCTCGTAGGCCGCCTCGATGGTGGCGTACATGTGCGCTGGGATCCAGTCGGCCGTCTGGGCCACGAACGACGCGTTGGTCACCCCGAGCGTGACCGTCAACGGATTGAGCGCGCGAAGCAACGTTCCGCGCGGTTGCGTGTTGCTCGGGTGGCCGATCGGCGTCGTGGGGGACGTCTGGTTCTTGGTGAGCCCATAAATCTCGTTGTCGAGCAAGAGGGCGACCATGTTCGTGTTGTAGCGAATCGCGTGGACCCAGTGCGCGGCGCCGATGGAGCAGCAGTCGCCGTCACCCATCACGGCAAACACGTGCAGGTCCGGACGACGCAGCTTGATGCCGGTGGCGACCGGCAGTGCCCGCCCGTGGATCCCGTGGAAGCCGTACGTCTCCAGGTAGTGCGGGAACCGGGACGAGCACCCGATGCCCGACACGAACATCGTTCGCTCGGGGGGCAGCTGCTTCGCTTCCAGCAGCCGCTCCACCGACGTCAGGATGCCGTGGTCGCCGCATCCGGGACACCAGCGGGCGACCGCACCGGCGTAGTCTTCCATTGTGAACGACCGCTCGTCGTCCTCCACGTACGTGAGCAGGGAGCAGCATGAGGTCATGATTACACCCCCCAGGCGAGCCGGTCATGGATGGCCGCGAGAATCCGGCCGGGTCGAAGCGGTTCGCCCGGCACACGCGTCCAGCAATCGATGTCCACCAGTGTGTTGGCGCGGAGCAGCCAGGCCAGCTGGCCACGCCGGCGGTTCTCATCGGTGATCATCGGGTCGAACGGTTCGTCGCTGAAGTTGATCTCGATCGTCATGACCCGTTTGAACCCGGCGAAGATCTCGCGCAGCCCGGGTTCCATCGGTGACATGAATCGGAGGTGCAACGAGGAGACGGACGCTCCAGCCGCGCGCGCGCGATCCACGGCTTCCTCGATCGCCCCCTTGGTGCTGCCCCAGCCGACGACCAGCAAATCGCCGGTCTCGTCACCGTACACGGAGGGTCGCTGGAGCATCTGCTGCAGCGCCGCCAGCTTGCGGCTCCGCATGGCCGACCCGCGCTGGTTCACGTCCGGGTGGTGCGCCACGTGACTCTCTTCGTCGTGCGCCAGGCCCGTCGCGGTATACATGCCGTCGGCCCGGCCGGGCATGATACGTTTCGACAGCCCGGTCTCCACGTCCCACTCGTAGGGGCGCGTCCCGTTGTCCACGGGCGACAAATCGATTGGGGCCGCCTGCCAGCGCTCGTTGAGTTGCGGGCGGGCAAACGGCTGGACGCCCGTCGCGAGATTGGCGTCGGACAGGACGATGACCACCGTGCGGAACGCTTCCGCGATCCGGCGCGCGGCGATCATCACGTGGAAGCACTCCTCGATCGTCGCGGGTGCGACCACAACGTGAGGCGCGTCTCCCGGCTGGCCGAAGATCGCCGCCAGCAGGTCGGCCTGCTCCACCTTGGTGGGCAGTCCGGTGCTCGGCCCGCCACGCTGCACGTCCACCAGCACGAGCGGGATCTCCATCATCACCGCGAGCCCGATGAACTCCGTCTTCAAGGCGAGTCCCGGGCCCGACGTGATGGTGAACGCCGTCTTACCGGCGTACGAGGCGCCGATGGCGACGCCCGCGGCGGCGATCTCGTCTTCCGCTTGGTGGACGATGCCGCCGTGCCGCTCGAAGATGTCTCCGAGGTAGTGGGAGACCGAGGTCGCGGGCGTGATGGGATACATCGCGCAGAGTTCCATGCCCGACGCGATGGCGCCCATGGCCACCGCCTGGTTCCCGTTCATCACCACCTTGGGCGTCGCATCTGCATGGCTGGGGACGTCGATCCGGATGTCCATATTGTCCTCGGCCCAATGGAGTCCGGCCTCGAACAGGTCGACATTACTCTTGAAAACTTCCTCGGACTTCTTACGGAACGCGTCGGCGATCAGCTCGATGATCTTCTCGGGATCGCGATCGTACACGTAGGCCAGGAGACCGAGGGCGAACATGTTCTTGCCGCGCCGTGCGTCGTCCACGATCTGGAGGCATTGTTCCTCCATCGGGACGCGGATGAACCGGTAGTGCCGGTTGCCCATCTCGGCCATCGCCTCGGTCCACGCCGTCCGGATTTCCGGATTCGTGTGGTCGGCCCACATGTCTTCGATGAGGATGATCGCGTCGTCGGCCAGCGCATCGAGCCGGTGGCGGGACAGCAGTACTTGCTCGTTGAATGCGACCACCAGGTCCGCGGCGTCCCCCCCGTTCGTGACGGGTTCCGTGCCGATCCGGATCCGGTTGCCGCTCGCCGAGCCGGGCGTGCGGGCGGGCGGTTGGATCTCCGCGGGGATGATCTCGACCGTCCAGACCCCGTTGCCCATGCGCGCCGAGACCCGGCCGAAGATCTGCCCGCACTTTTGGGCGCCTTCACCGGAATCGGAGACGATCTCGACCGTATGCTCGGGTACGCGGAGGATGGTCGGGGCCGGGGTAGCAACGGCCGCCGCTCGCGGGGTGGTGATCGGAGGCGAAACAGGCATGCAAGGCACTCCCACTCGGTCTGCGTAAGTGCACACCGGGAGAAGCGCCAGTGGACGGCACACGAACCCTGTTGGTCCCGGACTTCGGGTGACTTCTTAGCGCTCCACCCATCGGCAGCCACCCGGCCGCCGATTCCTGAACTTCGATTCGATTCTTAGGGTAGCGAGCGACCCGGGAGGCCAAAGGAAAGGGGAGGTGAAGAAAAGTTCAGGCGGGTGCTGACACGGACAGGGTGGGATTCGAACCCACGGAACCCTTGCGAGGTTCACACGCTCTCCAGGCGTGTGCCTTCAGCCGCTCGGCCACCTGTCCCATGCCGCAGATTGCGCAGATGCACGCGAATGCCGCAGGCCGTCCGCGGCCGGTGAACCTTAGCCGGCCGGGGCAAGCGGCTCAAGGGCTCAAGTATCCGTTGGCTCGCCGAATCGACGGTCACGAGACGCCACGCGGGAGATCGCCGAGAGTGAGGCCGAAGGGGAGGAGGCCCGGGTTCTCGACTTCCAGGCGGTCGTCGAAGGTCGCCAGGCGGATCGGGGCGCCCCGCTGGGCGTAGTCGGCATGCGCGATCGCGTTGATGATCGCTCTGGGGACCGCAGCGGGAGGGGCTCCAGCGCTGCATGCGCCGCACCGGGCCGATGTCGGCGCCGTGGAGCGTGTGCTTCTGAACGAAGGCGATGGCCTCGTCGACCGCGTGCGCCGGCAGCGTGCGAATCTCGGTCCCGTCGGCGATATGGCTCCTGTCGGCGCCCGCGAATACCATACGCAATACTGCATGATATCTGGTACCGTTCCGTGCTGTACCGGGAGCGTTGGACCTGCGTGAGCGGGTCGGAGGGATCGGACACGTGTCGGGCCTGATCACTTGCCTGAAGACCACCATGGTCCTATAATGAGACCATGAAGGCCATCAATGTGAGCGAGCTCAAGGCCCACTTGAGCCGGTACCTGCGCCTGGCCTCGGGTGGATCGCGGATCGTGGTCAAGGACCGTGACGATCCGATCGCGCAGATCGGGCCGCCGGACCCCGTCCCCCGGTCTTGGCGCGAGCGCCTGGCCCGGGAGGGCCGCCTGCGCCTGGGCTCCCAGCGGTGGGACGAGCTGGAGATCTCGCCGCTCCCCCGCTCGGTGGACATCCAGGCGTCCCTTCGTGCCGTGCGAGAGGATCCGCATGAAGTACGTGGACGCTAGCGCCATACTGAGGGTGGTGTTCCTGGAGCCGGGCCCAACCGTCCCCCTTGCGGCCGAGGACCGGGTCGTTTCCTCGCAGATCGTCGAGGTCGAGGCGTTCCGGGCCGTGGATCGGGAGCGGTTGCTGGGCAACCTCGACGATGCGCAGACGGCGATCAAGCGCAAAGAGCTATCCGAGTTCCTCGGGATGCTCGACCTTGCGCCGGTGGATGCCGCCGTGCTTGCGCGCGCGAAGGGCTCGTTCGCGGTCAACGTTCGCGCCCTCGACGCGATTCACGTGGCGACCGCCGAGGTTCTTGCGGCCGAGGCGGAGGGCGAGCCGTTGGAGTTTTGGACGCACGATGGGCGTCAGGCCATCGCGGCGCTCTCTCGCGGGCTGAGCGTGCGGGGCAGTGGATCCGCACCGCTGACATAGCAGGCGAGCCGGCGCTCTCACGCCTCGGAACTGCGGTCACCGGAAACGCGGCGACAAGCTCTGCCAGTCCGCCGGGCTGGCAGCAGATACGTCGTCACCCACGATCCCCTCTTCTTGACATTGCGTGTTACAACATTTATAATGCTAGTCATGAGCGATGAGCTTCGAGCCGAGATCAAGCAGGGGAGGCCATTTGGCAGTGTCTCCCAGGAGGCATTTCTGAACCTCATGAGGACCTCCGCAATACTTGACCACGCGTTCGCGGAGGGCATCAAGCCATACGGGGTTACACCGACCCAGTACAACGTCTTGAGGATCCTGCGGGGGGCGGGTCGGGACGGACTCTGCCGCAACGAAGTGAGAGACCGGATGATCACCCAAGTTCCGGATGCCACACGGCTGCTCGATCGACTCGAAGACGCCGGGTACGTGGAGCGAAAGAGGGAAGGGGCGGACAGGCGGTTTGTCACAGCCCGTATCACCCGGGCCGGGCTCGATCTGCTGGACAGCATGGATGAGGCGCTTGCGGTGCTTCACGAACGGCAGCTGGGTCACTTGACCGCCCCGGAGCTGCGCCAGTTGAGCAGGCTGCTCACCAAGGCACGGCGGACTGGATAGAGAGGGTTTTTTTTCGATTGATAAGTGTTATACCACACAGAGATACAACACCTAAGGAGGATGACATGACGACGACAATCACGGGTGCGCCGAGCACGGTCGCGACCACGTGGGAGGTGGACCCCGCGCACACCCAGGTGGAGTTCGAGGTGAAGCACATGATGTTCGCGAAGGTACGAGGCCGGTTCACCGACGTGGCGGGTTCGCTCGCCATCGGCCCCGAGGGCGAGAACGCACTATCCCGCGCGTCGGTGGTGATCCGTGCCGGCAGCATCGACACCGGTCAGACCCAGCGTGACGAGCACCTCCGTTCCCCCGATTTCTTCGACGCGGAGCGTTTTCCCGAGCTGACGTTCGAGAGTCGCGCGGTAATCCGTGATGGCGACCACCTCGTCATTCCCGGCGCATTGACGATTCGCGACGTAACGCGTGAGGTGGAACTCGAGGTCGAGGAGACTGGCGAGGGAATCGACCCCTGGGGCAACGAGCGCATCGGCTTCGCCGCCAAGACCACGATCGATCGGCGCGATTTCGGCTTGACATGGAATCAGGCGCTCGAGGCGGGTGGGATCCTCGTCGGGAACGAGGTTCGCATCCGCATCGAGGTACAGGCGATTCGTTCGGACGCTTGATCGGAACCGGTGAAGCAACGCCGCGCGGCGCCATGCCCTAACGGGGCTGGCTGGCCTCCACCTACCCGCCGGCCAGCGCGCCCACCACCAGCAACGGCTCCTCTCCCGACGCCACCGCCGCGGGCAACGCCGCCTCCGGCGGTTGGTGCGATACATCCTGGCCGCACGCGAAGTAGCGAATGAACGGCCGCCGTTCCCGCGAAGCCGCGTCGCGGATCGTCCCCCGCAGCGTGGGATGTTGGATCTCGAGCGCGTCGAGCACGGACGCCGTCGTCGCGGGGCCTTCGACCTCCAGCCTTATCTCACGATCGACGCGAGCCAGGATCTGAAGGTGCGGTGGCAGGACGACCCGGATCACGGCAGCGTTTGCACCTCGACGGAGAGCACCGCCGGGAGATCCCGCACGATCGGCGTCCAACTGTCGCCGGCGTCCGATGACGCGTACACCTGTCCGCCCGTGGTGCCGAAGTACACGCCACACGGATCGAGCGCGTCGATCGCCATGGCGTCTCGCAGCACGTTGACATAGCAGTCGCGCTGCGGGAGCCCGTGCGTGAGCGCTTCCCACTCGTTGCCGCCGCTGCGGCTGCGGTAGACCCGGAGCTTCCCGTCGGGCGGGTAGTGCTCCGAGTCACTCTTGATCGGCACGACGTAGACCGTGTCGGGCTCATGCGCGTGCACGTCGATCACGAAGCCGAAGTCGGACGGTAGGTCGCCGCTCACCTCAGTCCACGAATCGCCCGCGTCGTCACTGCGCATCACGTCCCAGTGCTTCTGCATGAACAGCACGTTGGGCCGCTCACGGTGCAGGGCGATCCGATGCACGCAATGGCCCACCTCGGCGGTGGGGTCCGGGATGTACTGCGACACCAAGCCCCGATTGATCGGTTTCCAGCTCGCGCCGCCGTCGTCGGTCCGAAACGCTCCGGCCGCCGAGATGGCAACGAACACGCGCTGGTCGTTCGTAGGGTCGAACAGGATAGTGTGCAGGCACATTCCGCCGGCGCCGGGCTGCCAGGCCGATCCGGTGTTGTGCTTGCGCAGTCCGGAGACCTCTTGCCACGTCTGACCACCATCGGACGAGCGGAACAGAGCCGCATCCTCCACCCCGGCATAGACGATATCGGGATCGGTGCGCGACGGCTCGAAGTGCCACACCCGCTTGAACTCCCACGGGTGTGGCTTGCCGTCGTACCACTGGTGCGTGCCCGGCACGCCGTCGTACGCGAACTCGTTGCCCACCGTCTCCCACGTGCTGCCGCCGTCGCTCGAGCGCTGGATCACTTGCCCGAACCAGTCGCTGCATTGCGACGCGTACACGCGATCGGGGTCGGCGGGTGATCCCCGCACGTGGAAGATCTCCCAGCCGCCGAAATGCGGGCCGGCGATATCCCACGTGTCGCGTTTGCCGTCCGCCGTGAGCACGAACGCGCCCTTTCGCGTGCCAACGAGCACCCGCACCTTGGTCATCGTTTCTCCTCGTGAGCGCTCCGCAGCCGAGTGTTCCCTAATCAGTCACTCGTGATCGCAGAAAGATGCCCTCCATTCGGGACCGCGCAACCAGAAGGTGCTCCGGACTCGCCCGGCGCTCATATTGAGGTCGTGAACGCCTTCCGCGATCGGAGACGCACGAGTGAACACCGTCTTACCGCTTGACCGGATCAAAGAACTGGTCGATGTGCCGCAGTTGATCGAGGACATCGCGGCGGGCTTCGTCCTCTACTCACAGGGCCGGGTGCAGGTCCCGCCCGTGGGGTTCCTGCATTTCGACGATCCGCCGGGCGACGTGCACATCAAGTACGGATCCGTCACAGGTGGCGAGTTCTACGTCATGAAGATGGCGTCGGCGTTTCCCGACAACGAGACACGTGGGCTCCCGGTCGGCAACGGCGTGATTCTCGTCTTCAGTCAGACGACCGGTGCGTTGGACTTGGTGCTGTTGGACGAGGGCTGGCTCACCGACCTCCGGACCGCGGCGGCAGGGGCCGTGGTGGCAAGGCATCTGGCGCCATCGATCGTCAGTCACATCGGCATTGTGGGGACGGGCGTGCAAGCGGCACTGCAACTGGAGCTGCTACGGCACGTGGTGGACTGCCGGAGCTGCATCATCTGGGGACGCGACAGCGCCAAGGTTTGTGCACTGATCGAGCGGCTGCACGCGAAGCCGCACTTCCGAGCTTGGGACCTGGAGCTGCAGGCGGCGCCCGATCTCGGGGCCCTGACGTCCCAGTGCGAACTCATCGTCACGACGACGTCGGCGCGCACTCCTCTCATTCGCGCCGACCAGATACGACCGGGCACGCATATCACCGCGGTGGGTTCGGACGATCACGGGAAACAGGAGCTGGAAGCGGCGCTGTTGGGCAAGGCTGACGTCGTGGTTGCCGACAGCGTCGCCCAGTGCGTCGACCACGGCGAGTGCTTCCATGCCGTGCGAGCAGGCGTGCTGGACGAGGGCGCCATTCGCGAGTTGGGTGCGGTGATCGACAATCCGACCTTGGGAAGGACGGATGACCGCCAGATCACCGTCGCCGATCTGACTGGTGTCGCGATTCAGGATATTCAGATTGCCGCGATGGTGAGCCGCGCGTTCTACCGAAGAGAGACGCGATGACCGGTGGGCAAACGAAGCGACTCGACGTGCGGCAGCTCGTGCTGGACGCCGAGGAGCGCTCGCGGACGTATCTGGTCACAACACCGCTCGAGTACTCGCCGTATCTGAGTGCGCTCGTCGATGGCGAGGTGTGGCTCAAACTGGATCTCATGCAGCGGACCGGCTCGTTCAAGTTCCGCGGCGCCGTCTCCAAGATCATGTCGCTATCGGAGGAGCAGTTGGATCGCGGCATCGTCACGGCGTCCACCGGCAACTATGCCCTGGCCGTGGCGGAAGCGATGCGACTGCGTGGGCGCAGCGCCACGATCTATGTTGCTCGGGACATCGATCCTGAGCGCCTGGAGCTGCTGCGAGCACGCGGTCTCCACGTCGTCATCGACGGCGATGAAGCGGGTGTCGCCGAAAAGCGGGCGCGTCAGGCGGCGGAGGAGGAAGGCAGGATCTACGTCTCGCCGTACAACGATCCGCTCGTGGTCGGCGGGCAGGGCACCTGCGGCCTCGAGATCGCGCGGCAGCTTCCGAACGTCGAGAGCGTCGTGGTTGCCTGCGGGGGCGGAGGGCTGATCGCGGGATCCGCTGGGTGGCTGAAGTTCCACAGCCCGGATGTCGAGATTATTGCCGTCTCACCCGCCAACTCACCCGTCATGTACGAGTCGCTGAAGGCCGGCCACGTGGTCGAGTCGGCGACCGCGCCCACGCTTGCCGACACCTGTGCGGGCAACCTCGATCTCGACAGCATCACCCTCGCCCTATGTCAGGAGTACGTGGATGATTTCGTGCTCCTCACCGAGGACGAAATCGCGCGCGGCATCCGTCTGCTGTTCGAGGAGCACCGCTTGGTGGCCGAAGGGTCCGCGGCCTTGGGCGTCGCGGCGCTTTGCAGGTCACCCGAGCGATTCAGGGGCAAGAAGGTCGTGTTGGTGGTGTGCGGCCGGAATATCGGTCTGGAACTGTTCAGGAGGATCGTGGCGTGACGCTCCGCTCCGGATTGCGCGCCCGTCGAGATTTCGGGCAGATCTGCGCTAATCCGCGTCGACCTGCGGCTACAGCTTCAGCAGCGCGAACATCACGCCGATCACCATCACCGTTGTCCCGGTCCAGAATGCGAACATCCAGCGGATGAGGCGGGTCTCGAGCGGTGTCGTGCTGTCTCGCAGTTCGGTTCGAAACTCCGCCCGCAGCTCTGCAACGCGCTGCTCCAGTTTCGCGTCGAACTGCGCGAAATGCAGCGCGAATAACTCGCGGAACTCGGATCGGTACGTGACGTCCACTTGATTGAACCAGTCGACCAGCTCGTCGGCCACGCCGTGCCCGAGCTTGTCGTAGAACTCCTGTGAGAATTTCGCCGTGATCGGCATGAGGTGAGTCCGCCCGTGTGGTCACCTCACGATACAATCTACGCCGGCTCGGCCGAGTATCCAACGAACGCGCGGCGTGGCGAACCCGCGCGCGCGGCCGGCTGAGGCCCCGCGGAGGAACGAACACTACATTGAGGCGCGGACCGCGAACGAGGTGAGGCGTGGCGTTCTCCAGATACATCCCCCTGGCGGCTCTTTTCCCTGGTCTCACCCTGTCGTGTGCGACAGAGACGCCAGAAGCCAATTCGACCGTTCGCGACAGCGCGGGCGTGGTCATCGTGGAGAGCAGGGTGCCGGCGTGGTCCGACGGGCGGGGCTGGAGGCTATCCGAGCAACCCACGCTCGACATCGGGGCGGCGCGCCACTGTTCGCGCACAACAGCTCGGTGGCGATCAGGGGTGCGGAGCTGATTCTCGGTGATCAAACCGACTTGGAAGTTGCGGTCTACTCCACCACGGGTGCCGTGCGGCGTGTCATCCGCGTGCTCGATCGCGATCTGCAGCTCACCGACCGTGACGCCGCGGGGGCGATCGACCTTACCGTGGCGCGCGAGTCGCCCGACCGGCAGATCGCGACGCGCGCCCGCCTGGTGGCGATGGATACTCCGGCGACGCGCCCGGCGTACGGATCGATCCTCGTCGACCGGCTTGGCAACATCTGGGTCGGTGGGTACACGCGCTATCCGGCGGTTCGACGTGAGTGGACCGTGTTCTCGGACGACGGCCGACTGTTGGGGGACGTCGAAATGCCCGACCGGTTCGCGGTGCTCGAGGTCGCGGACACCTGGGTCCTCGGTGTGTGGCGCGACGAGTGGGATGTGGAGCACGTGCGGCTGTACGGGCTGGAGAAGCTTAAGTGAACCTGCCGGGCATTTCGAAAGCGCGATCTTGATCGGAGTGGGCCATGCGAGCCGAGGACGAGACACCGTGGGACGTACCGCTCAATCGGGGATGACCTTCGTCTGGGACTCGACGCGCTTCGGCGGTTCCTCGATGAGGAAGACCTGGTGCTCGGTCGTGACGGTTGGGTGACCTGCCGGCACGTGGCGGCACTTGGTCGTGGGTGGCGGGTGGACGGGCGTGCAGCCGGACCAGTGGGCTGCACGCACGCCGGCTGGCGTGTCGGGCTCGGCGCTCGGCGCGCGCTACACGCCGAGGGTCACCTCGAGCTTCGTCACCGACGCTGCGGGGAACCGGTAGACGAAGGGCGAGCGGGCACCAGGCACGAGCCGGGTCGTTGGCGCCACGACCCGCGGACGGTCGAACGTGTTGTGGTCCTGCACGTTGCGCGCTGCGAGGGTCGTGGCGGTCACGGCGGCGACCGTTGCTCCGCGGACCGCGATTTCCGTGTCGCGCGCCTCGCTGGAGTGCGGGTTGGTCACCGTCAGCACGAGGGTATCGTCGCGTGTCGACGCCGAACCGTTCAGGCCCCAGAGCGACTGCTCACGATCCTGCTGGTCCCGCCAACCCACCGCCGGCGCCGAGGAGACGACGCGCACGGCGCGGCCGCCCTGGTGGGCGGCGAACATGGCGAAGACGTGGTAGGTCGGTGTGACCACGAACTGATCCTCGCGGGCGAGGAACAACGATTGAATGCAGTTGACGAGCTGTGCGATATTCGCCATCGCGACTTTGTCGGCGTGCCGGTTGAACGTGTCGAGCGTGAGCGCCGCGACCAGCGCGTCGCGGATGGTGGATTGCTGTCCGAACAGGTGTGCCGGATCGACGTTCGTCGTCATCCGATGCCAGGCGCCCCATTCGTCAACCACGAGCTTGATGCGGTGCTCGCGGTCCAGCTCTCCCATCACCTGCCATTGCGCCGTGATGAGGGACTCCATGCGATTGGCGCTCGCCAGCAGGTCGTACCACGCGGTGTCGTCGAACGCGATGGCCTCGCCGTTCGGGGCACTGGAGTAATGGTGCAGCGCCCACGCCCACATGCGGCCCAGGTCTCGGCGTTCGTTGAGCTGACGAAAGAACCGCCGTGTCCACTCCAGGTCACGCCCGCTCGGCCCGGCGCCGATGAACTTGAGTGCCACGCCGTATTCCGGCACGGCCCACGTCGCGAACCGGCGGTACTCGTCGGCGTACCCTTCCGGCGTGAAGTTGCCGCCGCAGCCCCACGACTCGTTGCCGATCCCCCAAAACTTGACGCCGAACGGATCGCGCTCGCCCGCCGCCTCGCGCAGCTCCGCGAGCGTCGTGCTCCCCGGCGGCGAGTTGCAGTACTCCAGCCATTCGAAGAACGCCCGCGCTGGTAGCGAGCGGACGTTCACCGCGAGATACGGCGCTGCGCCTACCAGCCGGCAGAATCGGATGAACTCGTTCGTGCCGAAGTGGTTCGGTTCGAACTTGGCCGGTACGTTGCCCAGGTCGCGCAGCGCCGTGTCATTGATCCAGAAGTTAGTGCGCCTCGGACGCTCGTGCCGTGGGCCGATACCGTCCCGCCAGTCATACGAGTCCGCGAAGCAGCCACCGGGCCAGCGGATGACGCTCGGCCGGATCGGTGCGAGGGCATCGATGAGCGCCTTGCGAATCCCCCCGACGTTCGGGATGCGGGAAGTCTCGCCGACCCAGATGCCGTCGTACACCACCCCCCCAAGGTGCTCGACAAAATGGCCGTAGATCTCGGGCGCGATCGTGCCGATGGGTTCGTCGAGGAGCACGTCGATGCGCGAGTCGGCGAGACGGGCCCGCCGCCGGCCCGCTGTCACGCCGACGTGTGCGCCGCTCACAGCCGCGCTGCCGGCGACTGCGGCAGCTACGAAGTCTCGTCTGGTGCATGTGGACATTAGCGTCCTCCAGTGCCTGGGCCGCGAATCCAAGCCAGCCGGGGGTGAAAGAGCCAAGTAATCTGAGACCACACCCACCGCGGCGCGCGCGCCATCCCTGTGTCCCGACCTTTCTCGTGACGGCCAAAACTTCAGATCACCCCGGTCACCACACCCCCATATCCTACACCGGCTCCGCGCCATCGCAACGAACCGGTGAACGACGCCATCGGAGTACGTATCGCATCCGCCCAAGCCGCGCTGGAATCGTACGACGCGACTTCCTGAAGGCCGGCTCCCGCCCATGACCCGAGCGGGTGGTGAGGATCTAAATGCCCGGGGGGGCCTGAGGGCGACACCCCTGGACGCACCCTGTTCGGCGCTGTTGGTTCGGAGCCCATGCGCATCTCTGTCGCCACCCGTATTCTCGTGGCACTCGTTGCAGCCGTAACGCTCGGCGTGATCGTGTCGATCAGTGGCAGCCCCCGCCTGCTCGCCGCCGCGGAGACGGTGGAGCCGATCGGCACCGCGTGGGTGCGCGCGATTCAAATGACGGTGATTCCCCTCGTGATCTCGCTCTTGATCACGGGCATCGCCTCGGGCACCACGCGGGGCGTCGCCAGCGTGGGTGGTCACGCGTTGCTGTTCTTTGCCGTGATGGCGTCGGCGTCGGCGGTGTTCGGTGCGCTGCTGGCACCCATACTCCTGTCGCCGGTCCCGGCGGACGCCGCCGCCGTGCAATCGCTCGCTGGTGAAATGCCGGGGGTAGCGCTGCCCCCGTTTCGCGATTGGCTGCTGGCGCTGGTGCCCGCCAACCCCGTCCAGGCGGCCGCGCAAGGCGAGATGCTGCCGCTGATCGTGTTCACGGGGCTGTTCGCGTTCGGGGTCGCCAGGATCCCCGCCGCGCGGCGGCGGCCGCTCGTGGAGTTCTTCGAAGGGGTGGCGGGCGCGGTGCTGCGGATCGTCGAGTGGATTCTCGCGGTCGGACCGATCGGCGTGTTCTGTATCGCGCTGCCGCTCACGGCGCGCTCGGGCGCGGCGCTCGCCGGGTGGATGGGCTACTTCGTGCTGGTGACCTGTCTGCTGCTCGTGACGGCGTTGGCCGCCCTCTACCCGCTGGTGTTCGTGGTGGCCCGCGTGCCCATCCGAAAGTTCGCGCGCGCCTGTGCTGACGCACAGGCGGTGGGCTTCAGCACGCGCTCGTCGCTGGCGTCGCTGCCCGCGCTGCTGGCCGGCGCCGAGCGGGAGCTGCGCCTCCCCACCACGGTGTCAGGCGTGGTGCTGCCGGTGGCGGTGGCCGTGTTCAAGTTCGGCTCGCCCATGGTGCGGCTTGCCGGCACGCTGTTCGTCGCCCAGCTCTACGGCATCGGGCTCGGGCCAGTGGAGATCGGCGCGATGGCGGCCGCGATCGCCGCGCTGTCGTTCTACTCGCCGGGCATTCCTAGCGGCGGTCTGCTCGTGATCGCGCCGCTGTACCTGGCGTTCAACCTGCCGCTCGAAGGGATCGCACTGCTCATCGGGCTGGACCTCGTGCCCGACATGTTCCTCACAGCGACGAACGTGACCGCGGATATGGCCGTGGCAGCTGCGCTGGCACCGAGGCAGGGGACCCATGGCCCGTAAACGCCGCCTCGCCAACATGACCCCGGACCCCGTGCCGAACACGCTGCTCAGCGCGTATCCGGTCAAAGAGCTGGACCTCCACGGTCTCACGGCCGCCGAGGCAGAACTCAAGGTGCGGGATTTCATCATCACCTGCGTGCGTACGGTGTCAGGACAGGCGGTTCGCGTCGTGACGGGGAAAGGGAAGGGGTCGGCCGGCCGGCCGGTGCTGGCGCCTCTGGTGCGGAAGATGTTGGAGACGAGCCTCGCCCCATACGTGTCGGAGTTTACGGCGGGCGTGGGTGGCGGGAGCTATCTCGTGAGGATCAAGTGAGCCGGCCACGTTGTCACCTCGCGGTCGCGCCGTGAACCGGACGCGCATCGCGGACAAACGCAATCATTCACTGCCCGCCGCGTGACGGCGCATCAGTCGGCGACCAGCGCCTCGACGATGCGCCGGCGCACGTCGGTGCGCGGCCGCGGGTACTGCGCGGCCAAGGCCGCCCAGACGCGGCGCGCGCCCACGCGGTCGCCCAGCAGGCTGTGCGCCACGACCGCCGACTCGACGAGCAGCGCGTTCGGGACCCAGTCCTGCGCGTCCGGGTGCTCGAGAATCGAGTCGGTCGCGTCAACCAGGGCCTGAAAATCCCACCGGGCGGTCGCGATGAGGTGGCGCACGACGTGGGGCACGATGGGCGGGGGGGACTGCGACGCCAAGTAGGTCTCGACGGCGCCGTACAGATCCGGATCGTCCACGCCGGCGGCGCCTCCTGACCGCGCGGCGTCGATCTCCCGCAGTTCCCGAATCCACTGCCGCCAGTCCGGCAGCGCCCACTCGGGCGCGAGCCGACTCCGCCACGCGGCTTCGAACAGCGCGAGCGCCGCGTCGCGCGAGTCTCTGCCCAAAGCCCGTTGGTCATTGCCCAAGCCCTGGGCACCGCGGACCGCGGCCCGCACCGCGGCGGACCGCGCCAACGCGAGTGCGCGGGGCACGTCGGTCACCGGCACGGCATCCTGCTCCGGAACGTCGAGCCGCCGACCCGCCAGCATGGTGCCGATGCCGAACCGCTCGGCACCGAGGTCCTGGAACCCTTGCGCGAAGCGTGCGGCGAACCGCGCACGCTCGGCGCCCAGGTCGAGCACCGGATGAAAGTCGGAGTTCGGTGTGACCGCGCGGGAGAGCAGGGCGTCGAACGCGGGGCGGCCCGTGACGCGCAACGCCTCGAGATCGTGCGGATCGAGGCGCGGCATGCGACACTGCGCGTCGCCGAACGCGGGAAGGCGCAGCAGCCTCCAGTCGGGATCCGGCAACGGTGTGAGAGACGCGACGATCAACAGGTCGGACGAGCTCGTTTGAAACAGCACGTAGTCCGGGAACACGCGATGCACGGCCGACAGAATGGTGAGCACGAGCTCGTCGTTGCTCTCGTACAACTGGAGCCATTGCCCGAACACCCCGCCCGCGTTGAGCGACCGCGCCACCTGGCGGTAGAACTGGACCGTGAAGAGGCTGGCCACGCCGCTGACCCACGGATTGGACGGTTCCGAGATGATCAAGTCGAACTGCGGTCCGCGCGCGGCAAAGAAGCTGCGCGCATCGTCCATCGCGAACTCCGATCGCGGGTCGTCAAAGACGCGGGCGTTCGCGGGGTAGTACATCTGGGACCCGAAGATCATGGCCGGTTCGATCTCGATGGTGGTGACGCGCTCGAGTGTGGGGATGCCGAGCAGCGTGTGCGCCGATATGCCCGTGCCATGCCCGATCACCGCCGCCCAACGCGCGTTGGGCGCGTGACCCGCGGCCACCAGGGGCATGAGGACCTGGGTCGACACGTCGACTTCGAGCCGCGTGCTGACAGGCGCCATTCCGCACGGGGTCAGCCAACTGCGCGGGAGCGAGCCGTCGGCCTTGCCGTTGGTCGCGATCACGACCGGTTCCAAGCCGTGCGAGTGCACGGATACCGTCGCGGTGCGTCCGTCCCGGTAGAAGAACACCTGCGCGCCCCGCGCGGAAGCGACGGAGCGTGTGCGGAAGACGCCGGTGGTGAGGATGCGGGGGTCGAGTTGGCCCAGGCCGAGCGCGAGCGCCAGTGCGCCGGACGAAACGACGGCGAACGCGGTGGCGAGCTTGCGAACGCGCGGGTGAGCCCGCGCCGCGACGGCGAGGAGTGCCACCCCGATCGCCATGTCGAGTGCCGCACCGGTGACGAGCATGCGGTGCAGGCCGAGCATCGGGAGGAGAAACAGTCCGGCCACGATCGCTCCGAAAATGGCCCCCAGCGTGTTGGAGGCATACACCTCGCCCACGACGTGCTCTCCATGGCCGCGAGCGAGCAGCGTGCGGGTGAGCAACGGCAGGGTCATGCCGGCGCAGAAGGTGGCCGGGAACATGACCGCAAGACTGAGGACATACTTCGCCGCGCTGAACCACGCGTAGCTTGCCGGCGATTGATCGAGCTTGCCGAGGAGCCACGCAGCCCATTTGAAGGACTGCTCGTACACCGGAAGGGTGGCCAGGGCGCCCAGACCCATCGCGCATTGCACGACGCCCAAGGCCACGATGGGCGTCCGCCAGCGATCCGTTCTGCGTCGCACCCAGAACGCGCCGCACGCCAGCCCGAGAATGAACGCCGACAGCATGATCTCGAACGAATGCGTGGCGCTCCCCAGTACAAGCGCCAGCATGCGCAGCCATCCGATCTCATAGATGAACGACGCCACCGCGGTGCCGAACGCCACGATCAGCAGCGCGTTGGAGAGTCGTGGCGCCGGAGGGGGCGTGGCCGCGTCGCTCGCGGCCGGCCTGACAGCGCCGGCCGAACGCGCGGCGAGCGGATGCCGTCGCGCAATCGCCAGGGCCAGCATCCCGACCGCGACGTTGACGATGGCCGCGGTTGCCACCGTTCCGGGCAGGCCGGCGATCGCGACCAGCAGGAACCCAGCCAGCAGCACTCCGATCGCTCCACCCATGCTGTTGGTGAAATAGAGATAGGAGAGCACGCGTCCCGGCTTGTCCGGGAGCCGCCGCAACACGCCTGTCGCCATCAGGGGGAACGTGGCGCCGAGGAGGACTGCCTGCGGGAGGATGAGTGCGCCGGCCAGCATCCACTTCACGGCGGTGCGTGCGGCGTCCGACGCTAACGCGGGAAAGAGCGAGTCGTATGCCCACGCGGTGCTCGCGACGAACGCTGGGTGGAACACCATGCCGAGCGCGCCGATCGCGATCTCGATTGCCCCGTACGTGTTCAGGGGGTCGGTGAATCGCGACGAGCGAGTGCCGGCCGCCGCGGCGCCAGCGGCCAGACCGCCCATGAAGATCGCGAGCACGAGCACCTGGGCGTACGCGGTGTGCCCCACAAGCAGCCCCAGGTAGCGTGCCCACACCGACTCGTAGATGAGCCCCGCCAGGCCCGAAAGGGCGAACAGCGCATACACAGTCGCAGTGGGAAAGGGCCCCCTCGCATCCGCACCTGATCGGGGTTCCTTGTGGATGAGGGCGGCAGTCATGTTGGATGACACTACCGCGCGGGCTGGGGATCTCCAAGGGGATGGGCGCCGGACGCTCTCGCGCTGGTGCGCATCGAGGCGGGTATGGGACGCGTCCACTTGTCCCGATGTCGTTCAGAACGCATTGTGAGTTGTGCCCGTAGCGGCGATTCTCATGGGTGGAGAGTGGAGACCCGATGACTGATGTCCTGGTTGTGGACGATGATCCGGTGGCGCGAGAGACGCTCGAGGCGGTGTTGCGCAAGGCGGGGTATAACGTCTTCGTGGCTGCAAACGCGTTCGAGGCGTTCATGGAACTCCGGGTCCGCCCGGTGCATGTCGTCGTCTCGGACGTGCGGATGCCCTACGTGGAGGGCACCAACTTCTATCACCAGCTTTCCGAGGAGTTCCCGGCGCTGGCCGAACGCGTGGTGTTCGTCACCGGATCCTCCGACCCTCGCGCCGTGGCGACCGAAACCGGCCGGCTCTGTCTCAGCAAGCCGCTCGATCCCGAGGCCGTTCTCCGGACAGTAAAGGCCATTGCGGACCGGCGGGCCCCTATCCAGGAAGGAGGGCCGAACCCATGACCAGCATCCCTCGCCTCACGCTCTCGACGTTGACCGGTCTCGTCTGGTTGACCGCGGCCGCCGCCGCCCAGGACCGTGTCCTCACCCTGTCCGATGTGAGCCCCGCGCTGAATAGTCTCATCGGCAACACGGACCTCGATTTCGTGGCGAAGGCGAACATCGAGTATGGTGTGACCGGCAAGGCGGACTACGACCGCTTCTACCGCGAGTCGGCCATCGCGTACGGCGGTTTCGTCGTGGGGCAGGGGCTGACCAACGACGCCACGACCAACCTCAAGGGGTACGCCCGTAACAAGGCGGCCATCGCCGAGCTCGAAGCGGAGATCGCCGAGATTACCGAGGGGGCGGATCCCGACGACTGGACCACCGAGCAGTCCATCGCGGTGCTCCAGGCAGCCGAGGCGAAAGACCAGCTCTCGGCGGATGAACGCGAATACATGGCGGCGACGGCGCTGCGGATTGCGGCGACGCTGCCCGTCTTGAAGGCGGCTATCGAGTCCTCGGCCGAGCTTTCGGGCATCGCGCCGGGACTCGTGAGCGGCGCGCGCTCGGCCTTTGGGTTGCGCGGCGCAACCGGCGCCGCGCGTAACGTGCAGCGGAGCGCCGACCGTATCGCCGACATTCCGAGTTCGGCCACCAAGCTGGTCGAGGAACTCACGGTACTGTCGCACGGCCTGAGCATGGTGAGCGGCGGTTGACCGCGCGTAACCGGCCGTCTGCGATCCTCATCGCGACCGTGTTGCTTGCGGGGGCGCGTCCGGCGGACGCCCAGACCGTTGATCCGTCGCTGCGACTCCCGCCCGGCTGGAACGACGCGTTCTTCGAACGCCTGGAGGAGGGCCTCAATCCGAAAACCGTCGTAGCCGTCGTGAACTTTAGCGGCGGTGGCCTGCTGGAATCGCATCTTCGCTTCAGCATGTCCGACATGCTGGTGACTGATTTGGTGCAGGCCGGCCGGTTCGTGGTCGTCGAGCGCGACCGGCTGGACGCGGTCCTCCAGGAGCAGGAGTTGCAGGAGGGCGGGTTCATCGATCCGTCCACCGCGGTCGAGGTCGGCAAGATTCTCGGCGCGCAGCTCGTGGTGCACGGGCTGGTGACCAAGGCGGCCGAACAGAAGATCGACAAGTTCGCCTATGACCTCGTGCGCGTGGAGGTGGGGGTCGATATCCGGGCCGTCGAGACCGGGACCGGACGCGTTGTGATCTCGCAGTCGGCGGAAGGAGCGGCGGAGGCGAAGGTCATCACGACGGCGGACGGGACGATCGTGAGCGGGCCCGCGGATTACGACCCCCTCTATCTCGATGCGACTGTGGCGGCGCTCGACAGCGTGTCGCGTCTCGTGTCGACGGCGGTTCCGCTCATCGGGTTCGTGATCGCGGTCAACGGGTTCGACATCATGATCGACGTCGGCGAAGGGCAGGGGGTCAAGGCCGGCGATACGTTCATCGTTTTCCGCAAGGGCGACGAGTTGAAGCACCCGGTGACGGGCAACCGCATCGGGTGGCAGAAGACCGTGTTGGCGGCCATCGAGACCGTGAGTACCGAGCAGGCGCTGGCGACGGGGCGCGTGACGGTCGTGAGCGATGCGGCGGTCCAAATCGCCCCTGGTGATCTCGTGATGCTTCGCTCGCTTGCGCCGTCGCGGCGGTGAGGACGCTCCGGGATCGGCATGCTGCTCGAGCATCAGGGGATCGAGGGGTTGCGGGTGGGGCGCTTCGACCTCGGCATCAGCGCGGCGTGCATCCTCTATCGTGTGGGCTCGACCGTGATCGACACCGGCCCGCCCAATCAGTGGAGAGTCGTTCGCCGCTTCCTGCGTGAGCGCCGTGTCGCCCGCGTCTTGATCACCCATCACCACGAAGACCACGCGGGCAACGGGGCGAGGTGCCTGGCGGAACTCGGCGCGCGGGTATACCTGCCGGAGGCGGGCCTCCGTCCGGCCATGGACGGGTTCCCCCTGCGAGCGTATCAGCGGGTGCTCTGGGGCGCGCCGCGCCGATTCGAACCCGAACCCGTTCCGCGGCAGACGGACGCGGGGGACGGCGTCCGGCTGCGAGCGATTCCGGCGCCGGGCCACTCTCCCGACATGACCTGCTACCTCGAGCCCGAACGCGGTTGGCTGTTTGCCGGGGATCTCTACATCGCGAGCAAACCCAGATTCATGCGCGCGGATGAGACGGTGGACGACCAGATAGCGAGTCTGCGCTCGGTGCTCGCACTGGATTTCGCCACCGTGTTCTGTGCGCACCGCGGTGTCGTGGTCGAAGGGCGGCGGGCTATCGAAGCCAAGCTCGACTACCTCGTGTCCCTGCGGGACCAGGTGCGGGACCTCCACGATCGCGGACACTCGATCGCGCGGATCACGCGGACGCTGCTAGGGCGGGAGACTGCGATGTCGCTCCTGACGATGTACCACTTCTCGAAGCGGAACCTGGTGCGGGCGTGCTTGGGGTAGCGTCGCGATCAGGTGGTGCGACGGCTTGTGAGCGAGCGCGGGCCGCTCCCGGAGCCAGCGTCAGCGCCGAGACCGCCGGTCCGAACGCTCCCACGAGGACCCTACCGGGAGTCGCGATCCGGACAACGGCTTCAGGGACGCGGGACCTGTGACCCGCCACCCCCAGTGTCCCGCGCGTTTACCTGCCGGGGTCGGGAATCGCGTCGATGAGGCTCTCCATGCGGGTACGGAGCTCCGGCGACGGCATCCGGCCTCGCGCAGCGGTGTTGTTGTCGATCGCGTGCTCCGGGCTCGTCGTGCCGGGGATCGCGACGGTCACCGCGGGATGGGAGACCACGTACTTGAGGAACAGCTGCGCCCACGTCGTACAGTCGATCTCCGCCGCCCACTCGGGCAGCGGCCGGCCACCCACTCGACGAAACAGCCGGCCGCGTCCGAACGGGAGGTTGATCAACACGGCCATGCCGCGATCGAGCGCTAAGGGCAGGATCCTATCGGCCGCCGATCGGTTGTCCAGCGCGTAGTCCACTTGAATGAAGTCGAGCGTCTCGCGGTTCATGATCGACTCGAGCGCGTCGTACTGCCGATCGCTGGAGGTCGTGACACCGACGTACTTGATCCGACCCGCGGCCTTCCATTCGCGCATGGTCGGCAGCTGCGTCTCCCATCCCCGCAGGTTGTGCACCTGCATCAACTCCACCCGATCGGTGCGAAGTCGCGTGAGCGAGCTCTCCATCCGTTGGATACCGCCGTCGCGATCCTCGCGGTCCACCTTGGTGGCCACAAAGAGGTCGTCACGCACGCCCAGATCGGCGAGAATCCCGCCCACGATGGTCTCCGACTCCCCGTAGTTCGGCGACGTATCCAGCACCCGGCCGCCGAGTTCGTGGAACGCGCGGACCGCCGCCCGCAGGCCCGACGTGTCCGGCTCCCAATTCGCGCCGACGCGGTAGTTGCGGGTGCCGATTCCCACGACCGGGACTCGCTCCCCGGTGGACGGGATGGGTTTCGTGTTCAGGTCTCCCGTCTGGGCCAGGACGGAGTCCCAACCGAGGGTGAGGCTGACGCCGGCTCCGGCGCCCGCTCTGATCAAGTCGCGGCGTGTGATGGGCATAACGCGGTCCCAGATGTGAGGATGAAGGGCTTCTGAGTGTACTACGACCGGCGACCGGAGATCGTTGGTCCGTTCAACACAGTTTTGGGGGGTATTGGCGACTTCGCAAGCCCGGGGTGCCGACGTCGCGTTCTGGGGATGTCTGAGGGTGTTGGCCTACAGGAAGAACGCGATCAGCGCCACGAGTACCAGCGTGAGAAGCATGGCGAGCAGCGCCACCGTGACCAACAACCCGAGGGCCCATCTCCAGCCTACCCGAAGCAGGAACGCGTAGAACCCATCCTTGAGGATGAGGTTGATGAGCTGTCGCAGGGCTGCGAGCACGTGGGTGACCCCGTTTCGAGTGGCTGCTGGACCTACGGTCGCGTGGCGAGGTCGGTTTCACGGACCGGGTTCGCCGAGTCGGACCTTGCATCTTCGTCCTCAGTCGTGCCAGGTTTGGCCACCGTTGCCTACAAACTCCGCATTCGTCTGTGAAGGGACGACATGACCGAGCAGCCCGCATCCCTAGCCGACGAGCAGGAACCGCTCGAATCCGTGATCAAGGGGGAAGTCCTCCGTATGTACCAGGAGGTCGCCGATCATCCGGAGGGGGAGTTCCATTTCTACCACGGTCGCCAGGCCGCCGAGATGTTCGGCTATGAGACCGAATGGCTCGATCGCGCCCCGGCCGGGGCGGTGGCGTCGTTCGCCGGCGTGGGGAATCCGCACCTCCGAAGTGACGTGCGGCCCGGCGAGAGCGTTCTCGACCTGGGGAGCGGGGCGGGGCTGGACGCTATCATCTCGTCATGGCGGGCAGGTCCCACCGGCAGGGTGGTGGGTGTCGATCTCAATCCGTCGATGTGCCTGAAGGCGCAGGCGCACGCCGCCGCCACGGGCACGGCCATGGAGTGTCACGAAGGCCGGATGGAGGATATCCCGCTCCCGGACGGCTCGGTGGACATCGTGATCTCCAACGGCGTGATCAACCTGTCCTTCCGCAAGCGTCGGGTGATTCGGGAGATCTTGCGCGTGCTCAAACCGGGAGGGCGCATGTCCCTCACGGACATCGTGAGCGCCAAGCAGCTTTCGCAGTCGATCGTCAACGACCCCAAGCTCTGGGCTAGCTGAATCGGCGGTGCTCTCCCGGAGGGAGACATGTTCGCGTTGCTCGAAGGCGCCGGGTTCAAGCGAGTCCGGTCGGCGGTCGTCGAGGGATTCCGATTCCGAAAGGACTCGACGCGGGACGCCGCCGAGGCCTACGGGGTCAAGGCGGTGATGCTGACCGCAGTCAAGCCGGAAAGCCCACCCGCGTAAAGTCCGTCCTTCGCTGATGCGCTCGATCGGATGGGGAAGCGAGGCCGGGGCGGTTGCTCAGGCGGGCGCCAGCTCGATGCCGATATTCGCGACGGTGACGCTGTGGGTGAGCGCGCCGACAGACACATAGTCGGCGCCCGCCTCGGCGTACGCTCGGACGTTCGAGAGGGTGATCCCGCCCGTCGCCTCCAGCTCGATGCTCCGGCTCAGCCGGCGAGCCTGCTGGGCCAGCTCGGAGAATCGCCGCGACGGCTGATTGTCGATCAGGAGGCGCGAAGCACCCGCTTCACACGCGATGGCGACTTGGTCCGCGTCCTCGACTTCCACGTACACTGCCTGGACTCCCAGCGCTCGGGCCTGGCGGCAAATGCCGCGCAACTCCGTCCTGGGATCTCCGAGCGCCGACCAGTGGTTGTCTTTGACCATCACGGCCCGATCGAGGCCAAGCCGGTGCTCGTGGCCGCCGCCGGCCACCACGGCCGCCACGTCCAGCGCGCGCAGGCCGGGCGCGGTCTTCCGCGTGTGGAGCACGCGGCAGCGGGTCCCCTCCAGCGCGTCGACGAACGCCCGCGTGAGGGTCGCGATGCCGCAGGCGCGCTGCAAGACGTTGAGCAACGGCCGTTCCGCACGCAGCACGGCGGCCAGCGATCCCGCGATCGTCCCCAGGGCTTCCCCGCGCGTGCGCAGGTCGCCCTCGGCCGTCTCCCACGTCGTCGATGCACATCCGGCGGCGGCCCCAACAGCCGCGGCGTACGCCAAACCGGCGGCAACCAACGCCGTGTCTTCGACGCGGATGATGCCCCGCGTCGCCCGCGTGGGGTCGGGGAGGAGTTCGGTCGTGAGGTCGCGTTCGCCGTCCTCGGCGAGCAGTCTGCGGGCGAGGGCCCGCGCGTCGTCGGGCACGGGCGTCGCGGTCAACCGATCGCGATCATCCGGTCAATGGCCGACTTGGCGCGTTTCCGAATATGCGCGGGCACGGTGATCGCATACTGGTCTTCCAGCAGCGCGTCGCGCACGCTCTCGAGCGTGATGGTCTTCATGAAACCGCACAGCGCTTCCGGGTCGGCGGCGATGAACTCTTTGTTGGGGGCGAGGAGCCGCATCCGGTGGAGGATGCCCACCTCGGTGGCGACGATAAACTGCGGAGCCGGACTGCGCTGAGCCACCCGAATCATCCCTTCGGTGGACGCGACGTGGAGCCCGTTCATGTCCACATCGCCGAGGCCCGCGGAGTAGATCACCTGTCCGGCGCAGCCACATTCCGGGTGAATGAGCACCTCGGCCTCCGGGTACTGCGCTCGGCACGCATTGACGTTGCGCGCGTTGATATCCTTGTGGACGTGGCACTCTCCCATCCACACCTCGATGCGCCGATTCGGGCGGAGTCGCTTGAGGTGTGCGCCGAGGAAGAAATCCGGGAGGAACAGCACGCCCTTGTTCTCCGGGATGGCGTCGATCACCTCCACGGCGTTGCCGCTGGTGCAGCAATAGTCCAGCTCCGCCTTCACCTCCGCGCTCGTATTCACATAGCCCACGGCGACGTAGTCCGGGAACTCCTCGCGCCAGCGCCGAACGTCCCCCGCGGTGATGGACGCGGCCAGGGAGCAGCCAGCCGCGAGGTCCGGGAGCAGCACGCGTTTGTGCGGCGACAGAATGACCGCCGTCTCGGCCATGAAATGCACGCCACAGAACACGATCACGTCGGCATCGGTCGTCGCCGCGTGGCGCGAAAGGCCCAGGGAATCCCCGACGATGTCGGCGACGTCCTGGACTTCCGGCCGCTGGTAGTTGTGCGCGAGAATGACGGCGTGGCGCCGCCGCGCGAGGTCGCGGATCTCCCCGTGGAGCGCCGCGATCTCGTGGTCGGTGTAATCCGACTCCTCAATGATGGGCAACGCGATCGTCATGGGCACGTTTCTCGCTTGGAAACGGGCATAACTATAACAACACTACGTCGGATGTGGGCGTATGGGCAGGTTTCGGTCGGAATCGCCCGGCATCGAGGCGCCGGGGAAAACGCTCGTGGCCGGAAAGCGCCTCGCGGGGTGTGGCCATCCAGTGTCTGGCCTACAAGTCCCGGAAGTGACCGAATTGCATATATTTGGGCGTTCGTCCCCAACCTCCGGGGCATGTGGCGCCGCTGGGTGCCGCAACCCCGAATTCGCCGCCGTTCCCCGAGCCGGGGAGGTCCGTGCTGATGTTCGCTAGCCAGTCGTACAAGGTCGACGAAGAGCGCCGTAGTGATGGCAGGCTGTCACGCATGGTTCCCCGGGCCGATCCGGACGAGCGGGACCGCCGGCTCCGTGAGTACATCGAGGAGGGCACGCTGCAAGTCCTCACCGAGAAGCTGCTCACCGAGTTTGGCACGTGGGAATTCGTGCACATCTTGCTGGCGATTCTGATCGGCGTCGTCGGGTGGGGATCCGTGCCGCCGCTCAACCTGGCGATCTGGCTGGTGGTTGTCGTGTGGGCCAATGTCGTCTCGGGCCTGATGCGAGGGCGGCTGCTCCGCCGCATCGCCGAGCCCGTGCTCGTGCGGCGCTACTTGCGGTACATGGTACTGGCGTTGGGTCTCGCGTGGGGCGCTGGGGCCGCGGTGATCGCGCCGAACCTCCCGTTCGCCGAATTCACGTACATGATGGTCATCTTCTGCGGGCTGGTGGCGGGCGCCACGGTCACACTCCAGGCGGACCAGCCGAGTTTCTACGGATACATGGGGGGCGTGCTCGGCCCCCTCGTTTTGGGCCTCATCGCCGCGGCGGTTCCGGTGCAGCTGGGCACGCCGGAAGCGTTCCAGGTGCTGGTGTCGTTCGTCCTCATCGCGCTGTTCGCCGCGACGATGATTGTCTTATACCAGCGTTCCCACGGCGCCACGCTGGCCTATCTGCAGACCGCCAGGCGACTGGAGTTCAGCGAGCAGGAGGTCGTCCTGGAACGTGAATTCCTGGATGCGGTGTTGACCTCAGCGCCGAGCGCGTTGGCGACGGTTGACTCGGACGGACTGGTGCGCACGCTGAACCCTGCGTTCGAGCAGCTCTTCGGATACGCGGGCGAGGAGTTGTTGGGCATGCCGCTGGACGACGCGATCGTTCCGGCCGACGTGCGGCGGTCCTCGGAGTACCTGTGGCAGGAAATCGAGCGCGGCAGGCCGGCGAGCGTCGAGGCGATCCGCAGGCATCGGTCCGGTGAGTTGATTCCCGTGAGGATCGCTGTGGCGCCGGTGCGGGGCGATCCGCTGGGTACCGCGATCGTCGTGTACGACGATCTGCGTGGGGTGAAGCGCGCCCAGCAGGTGCTCAAGGAGGCTGAGGAGCACTATCGGGAGCTGGTGGAGTCCGCGTCGGATCTGGTGTGGCAGATGGATCTCGAGGGACGCTGGACGTACCTCAATGCGGCGTGCCTGCGGATCTACGGGATGTCGGCGGAGGGCATGATCGGCCGCCGCCTCACCGAACTTGTGGCCCCCGAGCGCGTCGATGAAGATCTGGCGGCGTTTCAGAAGGTCTTCGACGGCGGGGAATTGACCGACTATGAGACCGTACACCGCAGCGTAGACAAGGAACCTCACACGCTGTCATTCAACGCTCGCCCCAATCGAGACGCGTCGGGTGTCGTGATTGGCGCGCACGGCACGGCGCGCGATGTGACTGAACGGGCGGCTGCCCGCGACGCGCTGATCGCGGCCCAACAGGCGGCTGAGCGGGCCGTCCAGGCCAAGAGTTCGTTTCTCGCCAACATGAGTCACGAGATCCGCACGCCCATGAACGGGATCCTGGGCATGACGGAACTGCTCATGGACACGGAGCTGACGGGCGAGCAGCAACGATCGGCCGAGCTCATTCGGATCTCGGCGGAGTCGCTGCTCAAGATCATCAATGACATTCTCGACTTTTCGAAGATCGACACGGACTACTTCTCGCTCGAGGTCTTGCCGTTCGATGTCGTGGGATTGGTGGATTCCATCGTGCGCCTGCTCGCCATCCGTGCATTCGACCGCGGTATCGAGTTGGCGTACGACGTGCAGCCCGAGACGCCGCGCATGCTCCGGGGCGACCCCAGCCGCCTGCGTCAGGTGCTGACCAACCTCATCGGCAACGCGATCAAGTTCACGCAGGAGGGAGAGGTCGTGGTCTCGGTCACGCCCGTGCAACAGGACGAGGAATCCGCGCTGCTCCGCTTCGACGTGCGTGACACGGGCATCGGGATCCCGGCGGACAAGCTGGATCACATTTTCGAGGAGTTCAGTCAGGTCGACGCCTCGACGACGCGGAAGTACGGTGGCACGGGACTGGGGTTATCCATCTCCCAGAAGCTCGTGCGGCTCATGGGTGGCGAAGTGAACGTCGAGAGCGCGCTGGGGGTCGGGAGCACGTTTTCCTTCACCGCGCGGTTTGCGCTCGAGGCGGACACTTCGGATTCCCAAGTGCCCCTCGCGGAGCGTGCCTCACTGGTGGGTGCGCGGGGCTTGGTCGTGGATGACAACCCATCGAACCGTCGCATCGTGCGGGAAATGCTGAGTGGCGTCGGGGTCATGGTGCATGAGGCGGCCGATGCCGACTCGGCCAAGGAGCTGCTGAATCTCGGACTGTCGACGGGCCGGCCCTACGAGCTGGCCATCATCGATGCCTGGATGCCCGGGCGAGACGGGTTCGAGCTGGCGGGGAATCTCCGCAAAGACCCGAGTTTCAAGAAGACCAAGCTCATGATGCTCACCTCGGCGGGCCAACGGGGTGACGGCCAGCGCTGCCGGGAGCTTGGCATCCACGCCTACCTGACCAAACCCGTGTCGCGGTTCGAGTTGATCGAGGGCGTCGCGGCGGTGCTCGCCGACAAGCCCACCGGCACCGGCGACACGCTGATCACCCGCCACGTGATCGACGAGACGCGCCGTCGGCTCCAGATCCTGCTCGCGGAGGACAACCCCGTCAATCAGCAGGTGGCGACGGCGATGTTGCGCAAACGTGGACACATCGTCGATGTCGCCGAAACCGGCCGCGCGGCGGCGGCGGCGGTGAGGAAAGAGAAATACGACCTCGTGCTGATGGACCTGCAGATGCCGGACATGGACGGCTTCGAGGCAACGGCGGAGATCCGCAAGGATTACGGTATGGACGAGCTTCCGATTGTCGCGATGACCGCGCACGCCATGGCCGAGGAGCGGCAGCGTTGTCTCGACGCCGGGATGAACGGTCACCTAGCGAAGCCCTTCAAGCCGCACGAGCTCTTCGCGGTGGTCGAAGAGTTCGGGTTGAAGCGCGCTCCGCAACCGAAGGTTGATTCGCCGGAAACCGGGCCGATCAACCTGGTGGCGTTCCGTCGGATGATGCGAGAGTCCGCGGTCGGCGAAACGGGGGACTCGATCCTCGGCATCTTCCTGGAGGACGCGCCGAAACGGCTGGACGCGCTCCGGGAGGCCGTGGGCGGTGGAGTTTCGGTGGACGTCGTGGCGGCGGCGCACGCGCTGCGCTCCGGGGCGTCCACGATCCGCGCCGAGCAGCTCACCGAGCTGCTGAGCGTGCTGGAGGCAGCGGGGCGCAGTGCGTCGCTTGGGGGAGCCAGCGAACTCTTGCAACAGATCGAGCAGGAGTTCCAAGGGGTGGTGCGGTACCTCGAGGATATCCTCGCGGGGCGGGTCGTTGGGGCAGAGGTTTCGGGTTCGGCGGGAGGGCGGGAGTGACTGAAGGTTCACACAGGGCTTTTCGCATCTTGCTGGCGGAGGACAATCCGGTTAACCAGCAGGTCACGGCGGCAATGCTGCGCAAGCGTGGTCACACGGTCGATGTCGTCCAGGACGGGGTGGAAGCCGTCGAAGCGGCGGCGGCGCAACGATACGACATCGTCGTGATGGACATTCAGATGCCCCGGATGGACGGATTCGAAGCCGCCGAGCGCATCCGCGGCCAGGAGGCGAACGCGGATCTCCCGATCATCGCGATGACGGCGCACGCCAATCGCGAGGAGTGTCTCGCGCGCGGGATGGTCGACTACCTGTCGAAGCCCTTCATGCCCAACGATCTCTTCCGTGCCGTGGAGCGGGCCGCACTCCCCAACGATCGGGTCGGGACGTATACTCCCGGGCCTATGTCCAGTCCGGTCAACATCACGGCGTTCCGGGAGTCGCTGCGCGAAGCGGGGGTGGAAGAGGTGCTCGGGACCTTGCTCGACACATTCGTCGGAGACGCGCCGGGTCGCATGACGGACCTGGAGACCGCGCTCGAGACTGGCGAAGGGTCGGCGGTGGACACGGCGGCGCACGCCTACAAGTCGGCGGCGGCCACGATTCGGGCCGAGCGGTTGGCTGCCCTGCTCGCCGAGGCGGAACGGGCGGGCGAGCACGGCGCGATGGATGAGGCGCGACGGCTCGTGCGGGAGATCCGGGTCGAGCACGACGCGGTGATGCAGTTCCTTCAGGATTTCGCGGGGGCGTGAGACCCCGAGGGGTGATGGTATAGAATGCCGAAGCATTGGCTCTCTAAAGTGCTCGTACACGCGGAGATCGAGGGAGCGAAACAACTCGAGCTCGACGCGAGCGACTCGATGGAGGTCGTGTGGGCGAAGTCCAGGGACGCGCTCGGTCTCGATGACGAGGCGCTGGCGACCTGCGTGGCGGCGTACTATCAGATCCCGGTATCCGACACGACGGTCCGGGAGCCCCGGGCGATGAAGTTGGTGGAGGAGCGGGTCGCACGGCGCTACGGGATCTTCCCGCTTCGCGAAGACGATCGCTTCCTCTTCGTGGCGGCGAGCGACCCCCGTGATCTGGAGGCCGAGCGAGCGTTGGCGTTCGCTTCCGGTCGGACACCCGTGTTCGAGGTGGCGCCGCCTAAGACGGTCAAGGAGCTCATCGACGCCAATTACTCCCCCGATCGGGCGGTGCAGTCGCTCCTTCGCACGCTGCGCCCGGAGGACTTTCTCGATGAGATGCACGGCGGGGCCGGCGAGGGCGATGACGGCGTGCGGGTGGTGGAGGAGACGGGGCCCGAGGATGTCGCGGCCGACGAAGCGGACACCGCGCCGGTCATCCGGCTGGCCAACTTGATTCTGCGCGACGGCGTCGAGCAACGGGCCAGCGACATTCACATCGAACCGAGCCGTGCCGGCGGTGTCGTGCGGTTCCGCGTGGACGGTGTGCTGCGGAAGTACATGCAGATGCCGCTCCCCGCGCTCAACCGCGTCGTCTCCCGCATCAAGGTGATCGCGGATCTCGACATTTCCGATCGGCTTCGGCCGCAAGACGGGCGCGTCCAGATCGGCATCGGCGCGAAGAACTACGATCTCCGCATCTCGACGGTCCCGACGCGAGATTCGGAGAAGGTCGTGATCCGCATCCTCGACCCCGAATCGAGCGTCGAGCTCGAGCAGCTCGGATTGTCCGAATCCGAGTTGCAGCGGTTGCTCCGCCTGCTGATGAACCGCGAAGGCATCATGGTGGTGACCGGCCCGACGGGCTCCGGCAAGACCACCACGCTCTACTCGTGCCTGCGACGCCTCGCCACGGGCGAGGTGAATGTGATGACGGTCGAAGATCCGGTGGAGTACGAGTTGGCCGGGATTACCCAGATGCAGGTGGAGAACAAACGGAATTTCACGTTCGCGATCGCGCTGCGGGCTATCCTGCGGCAGGATCCCGACGTGATCTTCGTCGGAGAAATCCGCGATCTGGAAACGGCGGAAATCGCGGTGCAAGCCGCCATGACGGGACACCTCGTGTTGGCCACTCTGCATACCAACGACGCACTGGGCTCGATTCAGCGCCTCATCGACCTGGGGCTCGACCGCCCGTCGATTGCGGAAAGCCTCCGTGGATCCGTGGCGCAGCGGCTGGTGCGAAAACTCTGCGATCGCTGTGCGGAGGAGATCAACGACGACCTCACGGACGAGGAGCAGCGGCTCGTGGCGAAGTACGACATCACGCCGAAGCGCCGGGCCGTCGGGTGCAAGGAGTGCGGGGATTCGGGATACCGGGGCCGGTTTCCGTTGCTGGAGATCGTGACGGTCGGGTCCAAATTGCGTGACCATGTGGCGAAGGGAACCTCGCACGTCGAATTGTTGCGGGCGGCCAAGGCGTCCGGCATGCGGCCGCTGCGCGAGATGGGGATCGATCGGGTCAAGAACGGTCTCACCAGTCTCGACGAGCTCGAGAGGGTGCTCGGCGATCCCGTGGAAGACATCGTTCCCGAAGTCGGACGGCCGCACGTGCTGATCGTGGACGACGACAAGGTGGATCGCGTTTTGGCGCGCGAGCTCCTGGAGAAGAACGACATCGACGTGACCGAGGCGAAGAACGGCAGGGAGGCGCTGACGCTGATTGCCGAGGAAGACTTCTCCCTGGTGGTGCTCGACCTGCAAATGCCGAAGATGAAGGGCGATGCCGTCCTCGAGGAGCTCCGCAAGGACCCGACGACCGTCGGCCTCCCGGTCATCGTGCTCACCGGCGAAGAAGATCCGGAGATCGAGGCGCTCCTGATCGAGGAGGGGGCGGACGACTACATCCGGAAGCCCATCGATCCGGCTCGATTCGTCGCGCGGGTCAAGGCGACCCTCAGGCGCGCGACCGCCGCCGTCTAGCGGCCCGGTTTGCGGGGGTGCTTCGCGGGCAGGGCGCCGCCTCGCGTGACGGCCTGGTCGCCGAACTTCATTCGCACCTGGTCGATCGCCCGCGCGACGACGCGGTCGCGCGCCGTTTCTTCGGATGCCTCGTCGTCCTGAAACAGGTCGAGTTGGTCGGCGGCGTCCGCTGGTTCCAGTCCCGACAGCGCAACACCCAGCAGCCGGGCGGGGATGCGACGGTCGCGCCGGAGCGCCTCCAGCAGCGACTGGGCGACGACGCCAAGCACCCGCTCCGCCACGATGCTCCGAGCGAGCGTGCGGCTCTTCTGGCGGGTCGTGAAATCGCGGTCGCGAATCTTGACCGTGATCGTCCGCGCTGTGAGGTGATGCCGCCGCAGGTCCGCCGCGGCGCGATCGAGCAGACGCAGCAGGTGCCGGCCAAGCTCGCGGTCGTCACCGATGTCGGTGGCAAAGGTGGTGTCGCGGGACAGGGACTTGGCGCGCTCGCGCCGGCGCACGGGTGTACCGTCGATCCCGCGAATGCGTTGGTACAGCCAGCGCGCGGCGCGCGCGCCAAGCCATTCGGTGAGCGTCGCCTGGCTCACCCTGAGTGCGTCCAGCACCGCGATCAGGTCATGTCGCGCCAGGCGCTGCTGGAATCGCGGGCCGATGCCCGGAATCTCCGCCAGTGCGAACTGCTCCAGGAACATGGCTTCGCCTCCGGCCGGGACCACGAGCACGCCATCCAATTCTGGCGCTCGGTGGGGCTTTGCCCGCCCAGCGGCCAGTTTGGCCACCAGTCGGTTCGTCCCCCCGCCCACGGAGACGGCAATCGCGGTCTCCCGGCGGATCTCGGAACGCACGCGGCGCGCCAGATCTTCGAGGGACGCGCCCGCATGGATGCCCTCGGTGCCGGAAAGGTCCAGGTACATCTCGTCGATGGAGGATGGCTCCACCATGGGGGTGAAGCTTTCGAGGACCTCCACCATCCGGCGACTGCGCTCGCTGCACGCGCGGCGGGACACACCCACGACAGTGGCAGCGGGGCACAGCCGCAGCGCCTGCGCGGTGGGCATGCCTGATCGCACGCCGAACGCCCGCGCCTCGTACGAGGCGGATGTGACCACGCCGCGACCTCGCGGTGACCCGCCGACCAGCAGCAGCGGGTGCGCCCCGACTCCATGGGGATCCTCGAGTCGGGCGACCTGAACGAAGAACGCGTCGGCGTCGACTTGGAGAATGCGGGACGCGCGCTCGGGGGCGGGCACGGTCAGTCGTATCCGGGGTGGATGAGGCGTTCGTACAGGTATGCGAGGCCGATCCCGGCGCTGGCGCCGCCCGAGCCCCACGCGAAGTCCCACACGTCACCTGTGCGGAACGCCAGGCGCGCCTGCACCGCCTCGATGGTCGCGGCCAAGACCACTGCCACAGCCCAGCCCACGACACGGCCGCGGGCGCGTGCCCGAGTGTTGACGGCGACGAGCAGCGGGATCGGGAGAAAGAGACCGAAGTGAACGAGCTTGTCGGTCCAGGGTGGCAGGGTCCCGGCCGTCGCCGGCAACGGCGCAAGCGTGAGGGTCAGCACGTAGGCGAGGTAGCCGCCCAGTACGCCCTGCTTCAGCGGCGTCAGCTTGGCAATCCACTGCTTCACCGGCATACAGGACAATCGCCACGAACGGAGCCACCGCCAAGCACGCGCGCGCTCCCGGCGGAAAACACAGGCGGCCTGCGCATCCCGGAGGATGGCAGGCCGCCTATCGCATCGGCTACCCGGAGCCAGGGGATTGACTCCCGCTGTTCTTCTTCTCACCGCCGCCGAGGTTGGTTCCCCACGGGAGGGCGGTCGAGAGCTCCGGCTTCCATCCCCATGCGGCCTGGCCGGGCCACGTGGTTCACCGCCGCGGGCGCTGCGGGTCGATCGAGTCGCGGACCGATCTCCCACCCTGCACGTCGAGGCGCCACATCGACGCGGGCAAAGCACGCGACTGGCTTTGCCAGTCCCCGGAAGGCAGCTACCCGGATCGTCGGTCGTCTGAGCCCTTGATGCGTTGACGACCTACCCGGAATTCTCCATGGGACCCGTCACTACGGACGTGGTCGAGACAGCCCGTCTCGACCCTTCTCCGAAACGACGGGAGCAATTTAGAGTCTCGACCGACGCGGACAAGCGCCGTTCTTTGTTCGGTCGAGCGGCCGGATGTCTAGGGAGATGTGGAGCACGGAACTGGCCGCGGGTTCCGGTTTCGGCGGTTATCCACCGCGGTGTGGACATGTCGAGGAAGACCGCGTCCACACTTCCACACGACGTGTGTGGAATACCGGGAGGAGGTTCCGAGGCATGCCCTTTGACGGTGAGCGACGCGCTATATATTTCCGCCGGGCGCAAGCCCGACCTTGTGTCCCACACGGCCACCGCAGCCCCCTTACACCGCAGAGGCGAAGAACGTCCCTATGACCCCAGCCGAGTTTTTTGCATTTGCCCAGAAGCATGGTGCCGAGATGGTGGATTTGAAGTTCGTCGACATGCTCGGTACGTGGCAGCACTGCTCGTTTCCTATCGAGACGTGGGACGAAGACACGTTCGTGGATGGTGTCGGCTTCGACGGGTCGTCGATTCGCGGTTGGCAGGGCATTCATATGTCCGACATGCTGGCCGTGCCGGATCCCGCGACCGCGTGCATCGATCCGTTCTTCGCGGAGCCCACGGTGAGCGTCATTGCGAACATCAAGGACCCGGTCAGCGGCGAGGACTATTCGCGCGACCCTCGCCACATCGCGCGAAAGGTGACGGAGTATCTCAAGTCCACGGGCGTTGGGGACACCTGTTTCGTGGGGCCGGAGCCCGAGTTCTTCATCTTCGACGAGGTGCGATACGAGCAGACGCAGCACCGCGGCTTCTACGAAATCGACTCGGTCGAGGCGGCATGGAACACCGCACGGTTCGAGGAGCCGAATCTCGGGTACAAGCCGAGTTACAAGGGTGGGTACTTCCCGGTGAGCCCCACGGACACGTATCACGACTTACGTGGGGAGATGGTGAAGGAGATGCGGAAGATCGGGATCGTGGTCGAGGCGCACCACCATGAGGTGGGCACGGCGGGCCAGAGCGAGATCGACATGCGATTCGCGCCGTTGTTGACGATGGCCGATCAGTTCATGTGGTTCAAGTACATCATCAAGAACGTGGCCAAGCGGCACGGGAAGACGGTCACCTTCATGCCGAAGCCGATCTTTGAAGACAATGGCAGCGGAATGCACACCCACCTGTCCATCTGGAAGGGTGGAAAGCCGCTGTTCGGGGGCAGCGGCTATGCGGGCCTCAGCGAGATGGCGCTGCACGGCATCGGAGGTCTCCTGAAGCACGCGCCGGCGGTCCTGGGCTTTGCCGCGCCGACGTCGAATTCCTACCGGCGCCTCGTGCCTGGCTTCGAGGCTCCGATCAACCTGGTGATGTCCGCGCGGAACCGGTCCGCCGCCGTCCGCATTCCGATGTACTCGAAGAGCCCCAAGGCCAAGCGTCTCGAGTTCCGCTGCCCGGACCCGTCGAGCAACGGATACCTCATGTTCTCGGCGATGCTGATGGCCGTGTTGGACGGCATCCAGAACAAGATCGAACCCGGCGAGCCGCTCGATCGAGACATTTACGAGATGAGCCGGGAGGAGCTGTCCCACTACCGCCACACGCCCGGTTCGCTGCCGGAGGCCCTCGAGGCGTTGCAGCACGATCACGAGTTCCTGCTGCGTGGTGGGGTCTTCACCGAGGACCTTATCGACACGTGGATCCGCTACAAGATGGACCACGAGGTCGATCCGCTGCGGTTGCGCCCGCACCCGCACGAGTTCTTCCTGTATTACGACAGCTAGTTCGGTTGGCGGGAGGTGCGCAACGCTCCGCGGCAGGCGCACGGCCGCGGAGCGTTGCCCGTTTGGACGGCGTGGGATGGCGGTGGGGAGCGGGGTGGGGCGACGCAGACCCCGCGCGCGGACCGGCGGACGCTGACGACGGCCGGGATGAAACTCGCGGCGGACCTCGTCCGTCGTATGTTGCGACGCGGAACGCGTGGCCGGCGTATGTTGCGACGCGGAACGCATGGCCGGCATCTCGGTAGTAAGCTGCGTCGCCGGCCGGATTGGCGGGCGTGGTAGGTCCCACCGAACTAACATAGCTGCGGGACGTGATGACGACGGCGGAAGCCCATTCTTCTCACCTTAACGTCGGAAATGCCCATGACTGACCGGAGAAGCTTCCTCAAGCAAACCGGAGCCGCCGCCGCGGCCATTGCGGGGGCGCAGGCCCTGGGGGCGGCCCGCCCTCGTGTCGCGAGCGCCATGCCGCAGGATGCGGTGAGCCGAGAGTTGCTCATGGTGGCCCTCAACGCCGCCGAGATGGCCGGCGCGGACTATGCGGATGTCCGCATCGGCCGCCAGCGCCAGAACTTCGTGTTCACGCGCGAGCAACAGATCCAGAACGTGGTCGATACCGACACGATGGGGTGCGGCGTCCGTGCCCTGGTCGACGGAACCTGGGGGTTTGCAGCGACCCGCAACGTGAACCGCGACGGCGTCGCGGGGGCGGCGCGCGAGGCCGTGGCGATTGCCAGGGCCAATCGGATCGCGCGCGATCGGCGCGTCGAGTTGCTCCCGGCGCCCGTCTATCCCGATGCGCGGTGGACGAGCGCGTACGAGATCGATCCGTGGGAGGTGTCCATCGAAGAGAAAGCCGAACTCTTGCTGCAGGCGAACGCGGCGGCCATGACCGCGACGAATGTGCGGTTCGTGTTTTCGGCGCTGTTCTTCGTCAAGGATGAACGGAACTTCGCCTCATCCGAGGGCTCGGTGATCAGCCAGATGTTCATCCGGAGTTGGCCGGTGCTGCAGATCACGGCGGTCGCGCCGGACTTCAGCGACTTCCAGAACCGCAATGCGGCGATCGCGCCGATGGGGCGTGGCTGGGAGTACGTGCTGCGGCAGGATCTGGTCAACCGCGCGCCGCAGTGGGGTGAGGAGGCGGCGGAGAAGCTCACCGCCAAGCCGGTCGACGTGGGCCGCTACGATCTCATCCTGCACCCGTCGCACCTGTGGCTCACCATTCATGAATCGATCGGCCATCCGACCGAGCTCGATAGGGCGATGGGATACGAGGCGAACTACGCGGGCACGAGCTTCCTTGCGCCGCCGCGTGAGATGCTCGGCAAGCTCCAATACGGTCCCGAGTTCATGAACATCCAGGGCGACCGGACCCAGGTCGGGGCGCTGTCGACGATCGGGTACGACGATGAAGGCGTGAAGCCGGACGCATTCCTCATCGTCAAGAACGGCGTGTTCAACGACTACCAGACCACCCGGGAACAGGCTGCTTGGCTGCGCTGGTGGTACGACCAGCAAGGTGTGGCGACCCGCTCGCACGGATGCTCGTACTCGCAGGGCTGGGACAACGTGCAGTTCCAGCGCATGCCGAACGTGTCGCTGCTTCCGGGGGAAGAAGAGCGCTCGTGGGACGACCTGATCGCCGCGACGGATGCGGGGATCGCCATCGTGGGTGACGGCTCGTTCTCCATCGACCAACAGCGGTACAATGCGCAATTCGGCGGCCAGGTGTTCCACGAGGTCAAGGGGGGCAAGATCGTCGGGATGCTGAAGGACGTCGCCTATCAGATGCGTACGCCCGATTTCTGGAACTCGATGGACATGATCGGGGGCCAGGCGAGCTACGACCTGGGTGGCAGTTTCTTCGATGGGAAGGGTCAACCCGGACAGATCAACTCCGTGAGTCACGGCTGCGTTCCTGCGCGCTTCCGGCAAATCAACGTGATCAACACGGGGAGGCAGTCATGACGGTCTTCTCTCGCGAGGAAATGGAGGCGCTGGCGGAGAAGATCGTCGGCATGTCCACGGCCGAGCATATCGAGGTGAACATCGGTGGCGGGCGCACGGGCAATACACGGTTCGCGGCCAACCAGATGTCGACGTCGGGGAGCGTCGAAGACGCCAACGTCGCCGTCCAGAGCTGGTACGGCGCGCGACACGCCGTCGTCACCACCAACGATCTGTCCGACGACAGTCTCAGGATGGTCGTGGAGAAGTCCGAGGCGCTGGCGCAACTGGCACCGGAGGATCCGGAGAACATGCCGCCGTTGGGGCCGCAGCGGTACCCAGCGGTGCAAGCCTACTTCCAGTCCACCGCGCAGCTCGATCCCGCCGAGCGCGCTCGAGCGGCCATGACGGCCCTGGAGGTCACGCGGTCCGCCGGGGACCTCGAGGCGGCCGGATTCATTGTCAGCGGGGCGAGCGCGAATGCGATCGCCAATAGCGCGGGGCTGTTTGCCTACCATCGATCCACCTCGGCGAACTACACATTGACGGTGCGCACGAAGGACGGAACGGGATCGGGCTGGGCGGCGGCCGACGATCACGATTGGTCGAAGCTCAGCGCGGCGCAGGTGAGCAGTCGCGCGATCGCGAAGGCTCGGGCGTCGCGTAGCCCGGTGGCCATCGAGCCGGGGCGGTACACGGTCATTCTGGAACCGCAGGCCGTGGGCGATCTGGTCCAGTTGCTGGCGTTCGCGGCCGACGCGCGGTCGGCGGATGAGGGACGGAGCCCGTTCGTCAAGGAGGGAGGGGGCAACAAGATTGGAGAGCAGATCGTGGATCCCCGAGTCACGATAGTTTCCGATCCGGAGGATCCTCAAATCCTGGGCCAGCCGTACGACGGTGAGGGATTTCCGCTCGGACGTCAGGTATGGGTGGAAAACGGAAAGCTGAACCAGCTGATCTACAGCAGGTTCTGGGCGGCCAAGCAGGGCAAGCAGCCGACCGGTTCGCCGTCGTCGATCAAGATGATGGGCGGAGACACGCCGGTGGACGAGATGATCGCGTCAACCGAACGGGGAGTATTGGTTACGCGCCTGTGGTACCTTCGCGAAGTGGATCCGCGCACCATTCTGTACACCGGCCTGACCCGCGATGGAACGTTCTTGATCGAGAACGGCCAAGTGACCAGGTCGTTGCAGAACTTCCGGTTCAACGAGTCGCCGTTGTTCATGTTGAACAATCTCGAGGCGCTCGGTCCGGCCGAACGGCTTGGGGGGACGGAGGCCGGGGGCGATGTCGTGATGCCGGCCATCAAGGTGCGGGACTTCAACTTCACGAGTCTCTCCGAGGCCGTGTAGCCCGTGTCCTCGCCCGCACGAAATGCGGCGGGAGTCGCCGATCCGGCGGCTCTCGCCGCATTGGCCGCCAGGCTCCGATCGGAGGTGTCCAGACGGATCCTCGGTCAGGAGCGGGTGATCGACGAGGTGTTGATGACGCTGCTGGCGGGCGGCCACGCGCTCCTGGTGGGTGTACCCGGGTTGGCCAAGACGTTGATCATCAGGTCCGTCGCCGAGGCGATGCAGCTCGAGTTCCGTCGCATTCAGTTCACGCCCGATCTGGTGCCCACGGACATCACGGGAACGGAAGTGATGGAGGAGGACCCGGCCACCGGACATCGGGCGTTTCGGTTCGTGCGTGGACCCATTTTCGCCAACATCGTGTTGGCGGATGAAATCAATCGGACGCCGCCGCGAACCCAGGCCGCGTTGCTCGAGGCGATGCAGGAACATTGGGTGACGGCGGCGGGTGAGACGATGCCGTTGCCGGAACCGTTTTTCGTCTTGGCGACGCAGAACCCGATCGAGCAAGAGGGAACGTATCCGCTGCCGGAGGCGCAGCTCGACCGCTTCCTGTTCGACATTCGCATCGACTACCCGTCGCGAAGCGACGAAGTGGCCATGTTGCGCTCGACCACCGGCGGCGAGACGGTCGTGATGGAAACGACCCTCGACGCGGCTTCGGCGCTGGAGCTCCAGCGAGCGACGCGCGAGTTGGCGGCGGCCACCCCGGTCCTGGAGTATGCCGCGGCTCTCGTGCGCGCTACCCGCCCGCCCGATGCGACGGCGACCGACCTCGTGCGGAAGTTCGTCCGGTGGGGGGCCGGTCCACGGGGTGGCCAGGCGCTCATTCTGGGCGCGAAGGCCCACGCGCTGTTGGACGAGCGACTCGCGATCGAGCCGGACGACGTACGGCGCGTCGCCTATCCGGTACTCAGGCACCGGGTCCTCCCGAACTTTGCGGCCGAAGCCGAAGGCGTGACGGCGGAGCGGGTGATCAGCGACGTGCTCGAACGCGTGCCGGTGCCCGCGAGCGGCATTCACTTCTAGCATGTCCGGGGTCGGGCGCTACGGGACGCTGCTCGACGCGATCCATGGCGTGCGCTGGCCGGCCCGCAAGACGGTGCCGGCGGGGTCCGCCGGCACCCACACCTCGCGCCAGCTCGGACTCGCGGCGGAGTTCACCGCGTACCGCCCGTACCGTCAGGGGGACGACCCCCGCCACCTCGACTGGAAGCTCCTCGCGCGCACGGACCGCGCCTATCAGCGTATCAGCGTCGAGCGCGCGACGCTGCGCACGATCCTCGTTGTGGACGCCTCGGCGTCCATGGACTTCCCCGACACGGCACCCACCAAGTGGACGCGCGCGTGCGAGGTGGCCGTCGGTCTCGCGGCGATCGCCCAGTCGGCTGGGGACCCGGTCGGCCTGCTCGTCGCGGGGGCGGAGACGGGATTCCGACCGCGCACTCGACGGGGCATCGTCGGGCAGATCGCCGCGATTCTGGACGGCATCCGCCCCGACGGCGACGCGGAGCTCGAACGAGTGCTGCGTCATCTGGAAGGACGTGGCCGCGTCGCGCTGCTGAGCGACTGCCTCGACGAAGGGAACGCGGACATTATCGCGGCCGGCCGGACACTGGCGGCGGCGGGCACGGAGGTGACCGTGGTGCACATCGTGGCTGCCGAAGAACTGGAACCGGGCACCCTGCCGTTCGACGCGGTCGATCCTGAAGCGACGCGGGTGCGCCGCCCGCTTTCGGAGGCAGGCCTGCCGGCGTATCGGCGCGCGTTCGCGGCCTGGCGTGACGACCTTGCCCGGGCGTGGCGCGAGGCGGGCGCGGCCTACACGCTCGTGCGGACTGATGAGCCCGCGGATCGCGCGATCCGCCGGGTCGTCGAGGCGTAGTGAGCTTCGCGGCCCCGGTGTACCTGCTCGTGGGCGCGCTGGTCGGCGCGGCGGTGATCGGCATCCATTTTCTCGCGCGCAGCCGTCCGGCGAGGCGGTTGTTCCCGACGATGAGGTTCGTGCCCGCGGTGCCCGCGTCCGCCGCGGCGATGGCACGACGCCCGAGCGACTGGTGGTTGCTCGCGCTGCGACTGACCGCGGTGCTCCTGATTGCCGTGGCGTTCGCTCGCCCGTGGGGATCGTCGCGTCAGCCGGTACAGCGGGTCGTCGCGGTGCTCGGGTGGCGAGCCGCGGATCCGGCCGAGCTGGCCGCCGTCGCCCGCGAGATTCGCCGAGCGGACGACCTCGTGCTCGTCGTGGCGAACCCGGTGTCGGAGTTGGTAACCGGTGAGCGAGTCCAGCCGCCCCACCCCTCCATCGGGCGGACGACGGCGTCGGTGGCGATCCTCGCGGCACTCGAGGCAGCCCGCGCCCGGCGCAGCGACGCGGACTCATTCACACTCACGCTCGTGATGCCTCTCGTGCAGGACGTATGGGACGCGGCGACACCGGACATCCGTGCGGCGTGGAACGGGGCGATCGAGATCGTGTCCGTGGCGCCACGGGGAGAGGCTAGAGTGGGCCTGGACGTCGATGTCAGCGGTCCGGTGGCGGACGGGATGACGCTCGTGGGGAGCGCGTTGGACACCCCGACAGTGCGCGTGCGCTCCGCACACACCTCCATGGAGGATTCCACCTGGGCGCGCGAATCGGGCGGCGTGCTCATCACCTGGCCGGCCGACTCGCTCATCGCAGGGGCCGATACCGCGCGCGGCCTCGTGGCCGACGGCGTGGCGCTCCTTGGTCCGGTGCTTCGAACGAGCGCCCCGCGGCCCGGTCGATCCGTGGTCCAGTGGATCGACGGCGCGAGCGCCGCAACCGAGCAGCCACTCGGCGCCGGATGCTCCCGGGAATCGGGGTTCGTGTTCCCGCACGATGGTGATCTCGTCTTGCGCCCCGCCGCCCAGATTGTGCTGCATGCACTCGTGGCGCCCTGCGGAGGGTGGCCCGACACGCGACCGCTGGAGCGAAGTTCGATCGCGGCACTCGAGGGCAACGGGGGTGCGGTCGTTTCGGCTGGGCTGAACACGCCGCCCCGGGGGCGAATCCCGGCGGATCCGTGGTGGCTGGTGCTGGCCACGGCCGTGTTGGGGGTCGAGTGGCTGGTCCGACGGGGACGGCGCTCATGACCGGGGCGGGTGCGGGCGTGCGCGCGAGCCGGCGCGTGCTGATCGCCGCCGTGATCCTCGGCAGCGTGCTGTGGAGTGTGGTCAGCATGGTTGGCCTGCTGGATGTCGCCATGGCGCTCGACGCATTCATCGGCGTACCTCGCGGTGTGCGGTCATGGATGATCCCCATCGCCGGCATCGTTGGGGTGGGGACGTTGATACTGCGGCTGTGGTGGGGCCGCAGGGCGGGGTCGGTGCAGTCGGTGGCGCTGTTCATCGAGCACCTCGTGCCCGATCTCCGGTACCGACTGGTTACCGCCATGGATCGCCATTACGAGTCCACGCCGCTCGCGTCCCGCCTCGACGAGCAGCTCGCTCCCGCCGGGTGGGAGCGAACGGTAGCCGCGGAGGGAGCGAAACGGATCATCCGACCCCTCGCGGCGTCCGCCGTGGTCCTGACGGCGATGGCGTTCGCGCCGTCCGGGACCTCGCGGCGGGTGTTCCAGCCGGGTGCGGGCGATGCGCTCGATAGGGTTGCGTTGGCTCGGGCTGTGGATCCACTGGCGGATCTCGTGGTGACCATAGCTCCGCCGCCGTACGTCAACCGGGCGTCTCAGACGTTCGAGAACCCCGAGGAAGTTCACGCATTGGTTGGGAGCGATGTGCGTGTCCAAGGCGTCGCCGGGGAGCGATCCGTGGTCATGGTTGCGGGCGCCCAGCGAACCGCGACCGTCACCCAGGGCGCGCGATGGGCGGTCCGCTTTCCCATGCCTCCGCGGCCGGAACTGCGCCGGTTCGAGGACGGGCAGCGCGGTCGTCAGTTGCTACTCGTGCCCGTCACCGATTCGGCGCCGGTGGTCCGGCTCGACGCGCCGCCGAGGGACACGGTGTTGCCGGACCCGACCGGGGTCATCGACCTCGCGGCGACGCTCGCGGACGATTACGGACTCGACGCCGGGTGGTTCGAGGTCATCGTGAGCACGGGGCAGGGCGAGAGCTTTCAGTTCGGCACCGCGCGGGTCAGCGAACGGCCACTCGCCGGAACCTCGGCGCAACTCCGGGCGGGCATCGACCTCGTGGCCCTCGGCGCCACGCATGGCGCCTTCCTGCACGTCCGCGCCGTCGCTCGCGACCTCAACACGGTGTCCGGCCCGGGAATCGGTGTGTCCGAGACCCGCACGGTGAGAGTCGCGCGGCGTGGCGAGTACGACAGCATCGCCCTCGAAGCCCTTCCCCCGCTCGCGGCGGACTCGTCCCTGCTCAGCCAGCGACTGTTGATCATGCTTGCCGAGGAGCTCGTCCAGCGGCGGCCGGAGCTCTCGGAGACGACGGTCACGCGAGAATCGCGTGCCATTGCGCGGGATCAAGAGCGCCTCCGCCGCCGTGTCGCGGAGATCATCTTCATGCGATTGGGCGACGCGGAGGCCGGCGAGCATGCGCACGTCGAAGACACACCCGCCGGCGCGCTGTCGCCCGAGGACCTCCTCGCGGCCGCGGGAGCGGCGACGGCGGAGGGTGCGGGAGAAGCGCTGGACTTTCATGGAGACGAGACACCGGTCGTGGCCGTCAATCGCCCGTTGCTGGAAGCGTACAACGCCATGTGGGATGCCGGACGTGCGTTGGGGGTCGCCGATCCCGAGGGCGCGCTGCCGCACATGTACGCCGCGCTGGAGGCGATACAACGTGCGCGTGCCGCCGAGAGGATTTACCTGCGTGGCCGCCCGGCGGCCGCCGTGATCGATCTTCCTCGCGTGCGTCTGAGCGGCACGGCGCCCACGTCGACGCCAGCCGATCGGCGGCCCGGCGCCGGCGGGTCCAGAGCCCGGTTGCTCGGTCGCTATCGGGCGGCGTTGACACGCGTGGCCATGGGCGCACCCGATGGTCTCGATTCGTTGATGCTTCTCCGATTGGCCGCGCTCACCGACGCCCCGGATGCCGTCGTGCCGCTCAATGAGGCGGTGAGCGCGTTGCGCGAGGGAAGGGAGCCGGGTGGCTTCCTGCGGCGGGCGTTGGCGGCGTTGGGCGGCGTACCGGTCGGATCCGTCGCCGCGACGCCTTGGAGCATCATGCCGTGAGCGACTTCGTGTTCGCGACCGGGCAGTACGAGTCCGGCGACTGGGACAGCGCGCCGCTGGTGCCGGCCAATGTGATCGATGCCGTCGCGCGGTACACGTCGATTCCGGTCGCGCCGAGTGGCGCGATCGTGTCCCTGGCGTCTTCGGACGTGCTGAGGTATCCGCTGTTGTATCTCACGGGTCATCTGCCTGTGCGGTTCACCGCTGGTGAGCGGGCAATGCTGCAAACGTACTTGGCGCGCGGCGGGATGCTATTCGTGGACGATCACAATCACGACGTCGACGGGGCGTTTCACACTACCGCGGTCGAGGAGCTGGAACGCACCGCTGGTCCGCTGGTTGAGCTTCCCAACGATCATGACCTCTACTCGGCCTTTTTCGAGTTCGACGGTCCGCCCACCACCGCCCACGAGTTGAACGGGTGGGGCGACAATCTCGTGCACAAGCAGCTTCGTGCTGTGATCCGCGGGGGCCGGATCGTCGTGCTGTACTCCAACAAGGATTACAGCTCGGAGTGGTCCTATCATCCGGACAACAAACGGTTTCTGTCCGTCGACAACACTCGCTTTGCGGTGAACCTGGTGGTGTATGCGCTCTCGCGCTGAGCGACAGGTGCTGCTCGAGCGCTCGATGCGAGCGATCGCGGTGGCGGGGATCGCCACGCTGATCGTCGGGGCGCTGTTGCCTGCCACTTCCACCCGGACGATCGGGGGAGAAGGGGATGCGCTCGCGCGCGCGCTGCGGGAGTGGTATCGGGTGGGGCTGCCGAACACGGCGTGGGTCGAGATATCCGATTGGCCGTCGCCGCCGGTCCGAGACGGTCTGGCGGCGGCGAGGCATGTCGGTGTCGCGCTGTCGTGGCGACACGCACTCGTGCCCTTCGTCGTGGAGCTCGAGGAGCTGGCCGATCCCGGGCGCGGTTCCGTGGTGCGCTCTGCGGGTGGCGGGCGGCTCTCCGTGTCGCTGACCGACGGTCTGGGCGCCGGCGACACGATCGCCGTGAGCCCGTCCGTGACGGCCCGGCGCTCGGTGGTGTACGGTTCGCGAGTGGCGATCGACATTGACGGCAGTGCGGTGGGGGAGGTGCTCCACGCGGCGCCGGTGCGGAAGGGAGTCCTCGTCCTTGGGCGCGTCGGATGGGAGGCGGCCTTTCTCGTTCGGGCGCTTGAAGAACGCGGCTGGGACGTGACGGCACGACTTGGAGTAGCTCCAGCGCGGTACGTCACGCAGGGACGGCCGGCGCCGCTCGATACGGCGCGGTTCGACGTCGTGTTCGTTCTCGATGCCACGGCGGCCGACCTGGCCCGCGACGTGGATCGGTTCGTCGTGCAGGGTGGGGGGGTCGTGCTGTTCGCCGACGCCGTCGAGGGTGGACCGTTCCTCACCGCGTCCGTCGCGCGGGCGAGCGGCGACGTGCCGGCGAGCGCGGGCGCCTTTCTCCGCGCGGACCCGCGCGCCGCGCTCGCGCGGCAGGCACTCGTGGGTCTCGAGCGTGGGAGCGTGGTGCTCGAGGAGCTGGATGGCGCGCCCGCCGTGGTGGCCCGTCGCGTGGGGACCGGGCGCGTTGTGCAGCTCGCCTATCGCGATCTCTGGCGCTGGCGGATGAACTCGGAGGAGCCGTCAGGGTACGTGGGTTTCGTCAGCGATCTGGCCGCGGCGGCGAGCCCGAGGGTGCTGGATGCCTATCCGGTGGCGACGGACTACTCGGCGGCTCCAGTGGCGAGCCTGGCCGCCGCACTCGGTCCCGCGCAATTGGAGGGACCGCCGGCGGGGTCGCACACCCCGCGGCCGTGGCACCACGTGGTGCTCGCGGTGGTTCTTACCGGATTGCTCGTGGAGTGGGCATCGCGTCGCCTGCGCACGGCACCATGAGGGTCTCCCCTATGAAACTCGGCGCGCGCGACGCTCGTCGGGTCTGGAGCATCCAACCCAGTGCCCCAGTCTCGGAGCCCGCATGACCCTCGTATGCCTTCGCCCGCGGTACGCGCTCACCCTGGTACTCGCGTTGTGCCCGGCGTCCGTCGTGGCGGGACAGCAGCCGTCGCAAGGCCGGACGCCGGGCGCGACCGTGTTCTCGGTACGACGCGCCGCAACTCCGATGCGGGTCGATGGGCGCCTTGACGAGCCCGCCTGGGAAGGCGCGGAGCCCATCCCGCTCGCGTGGGAATGGTTCCCCGGGGATAACCTCGCTCCCCCGGTCGAGACCCGGTGTTGGGTCACGTATGATGCGCGCAGTCTCTACATGGCATGCGAAGCCGCGGACCCGCACCCCGAACAGATTCGGGCGCACCTGGCCGACCGCGACGATCTGAACCGCACGCCGCAGGATGACCACATCGTGCTCCTGCTGGACCCGTTCAACGATGAGCGTCGGGCCTTCCAGTTCCGGGTGAATCCGCTCGGCGTGCAGATGGACGCCGTGCTCTCCACGGCGGAAGGGTTCGAGGACTTCTCGTGGGATGCGATCTGGGCCTCCGCCGGCCGGATCACGGCCGAGGGCTATGTCGTCGAGGTGGCGATCCCGTTTCGCTCCCTCCGGTTTCCCAAGACCACGGGCCTGCAAACGTGGGGAATCATCATCGAGCGATCCTATCCACGGAGCAACCGTCATCGGGTGCGCTCGATGCCCACCGATCGGAGCAACAGTTGCCTGCTGTGCCAAGCCAACAAGCTGACGGGACTCCAGGGGATCTCGCCGGGCCTGAATCTCGAGTTGACGCCGACCCTCACGTCGAGCCGCAGCGACACGATTGCCGGATTTCCCGATGGCGGCGTCGACGCGGGCAAGATCAAGGTGGACCCCGGGGTGGATCTGCGTTGGGGGCTCACCTCCAACATGAGCCTCAACGCAACGGTCAATCCCGATTTTTCGCAGGTTGAGGCGGATGCCGCGCAACTGGACGTGAACACCCGATTCGCGTTGTTCTTCCCCGAGAAACGACCCTTCTTTCTCGAGGGCGCGGACTTTTTCAATACTCCGGTGAACGCCGTCTTCACTCGTACCGTCGCGGCCCCGTTGGGAGGACTCAAGCTGACAGGCAAGGCGGGGGCGAATGGGATCGGGCTCTTCGGCGCCTACGACCGCGTGACGAACCTCGTGCTTCCGGCGAACGAGGGGTCCGCGAGCACACAACTCGCGGACAGTAGCTTCACCACCGTGGTGCGATACCGGCGCGACGTCGGATCGTCGTCGTACATCGGGCTGCTGTACACGGATCGCGAAGGATCGGGGTACTTCAATCGGGTCGGCGGGTTCGACGCGTTTGTGCAGATTTCACGTTCCAATAGCCTCCGTGCCCAGTACCTGTTGTCGGCCACGGCCTATCCGGCGCAAGTGTCGGCGGACTTCGGTCAGCCGGCCGAGGCGTTTACCGGCGGAGGACTCGAGTTCCAGTTGCAGCACGCGAGCCGCGACTGGTTTGCATATGCGCAGTATGAAGACTTGAGCCCGGAGTTCCGCGCGGATGCCGGATTCGTTCCGCGGGTCGACCAGCGCGAGGTGGGCGCCGGTGCGGTCCGCAATTTCTGGGGGCCGCGGGGCGCGTGGTACACGCGCCTGCATGCAGGACTCACGAGTGCCGCGACGTGGAAGCACGACGGCACGCTCACCGACAGGGAGGTGGCCGCCAACATCGGCTATCTCGGTCCACTACAAACGTCGCTGACGCTGTTCGGCTCGTACAGTCGCGAACGCCTGCGGGACGTGGATCACGACATGGTCGAGGGCGGCCTGGCACTGTCCATCCGTCCGTCCGGAGCGGTTGTCTTCAACCTGTCGGGACACGTCGGCGGGGCCGTGGATGTGGCCAACAACCGCGAGTCGCTGCGGGTCGTCGCGGCTCCGAGCGTGCAGTTCAGTGTGGGTCGCCCGCTCACGGTCAACGTGTCGCACGTGTACCAGCGCCTGATGCATCAGGGTCAGCATATCTTCACCGCCAACCTGGCCCAGTCGCGAATCTTTCTCCACTTCAGCACGCGGGCGCACGTGCGAGCGGTGGTGCAGTTCCAGGACGTTCGCCGTAACCTGGCGGAGTTCCCGTTCCCGGTCCCGAACAAGTCGCAGAGTTTGTTCACGCAGCTGCTGTTCTCCTACAAGCTCAATCCGCAAACGGTGGCGTTTCTCGGGTACTCGGACGATCGCGCGGGGCTTACGGATGTGGCGCTCACGCAGACGGGGCGGACGTTCTTTGCCAAGTTGGGGTATGCATTGAGGCCGTAGGGCGTTGGGCGTGGTGTACGGTACGCTGGAGGGGGAAGGGGGAAGGGGGATCGCATGTTGTACGTCCTATATCCTATGGAGATTGTATGACCGCGTCCACGCATCCTGAGGTCGACTGCGAGCAGCAGCACCCGGCGCTTGCCGTTCGCGACGTCCCGGCGGCCGTCGAGTTCTACACGACGAGGCTCGGCTTTCGGCTTGGTTTCACGTGGGGCGATCCCCCGACCATGGCGGGCGTCAACCTGGGCCGCGTCCAGATGTTCCTGGAACAGGGGACGCCCGGTGCCGGGGGTTGCTCACTGTATTTCGTGGTCGGCAACGCCGACGAGCTGTACGAGTTTCAGCGTGCGAAGGGGGTAGAGGTCGTGGAGGCGCCGGGTGACCGGCACTACGGTCTCCGAGATTACAGGGTACGAGACCTGGACGGGTATGTGTTGGGCTTCGGCCATCACCTGTACAACGTCGGGCCTCGGCTGGAGATCGAGCGCGTGGAGGTTCCGGTACGCATCGAGAAGCGTCTCGCCGCGCTGCTTCACGATCTTGCGGAGTACAAGCGGATGAGCCTGGGCAGCTGCCTCGAGGAGACCTTGCTGCACACGCTGGACGGTGTCGGTCCGCACACCGCGAGCGATCTGCGGCGCATTGCCCGGCTCAAGGAGACGCACGGGATCGACTACGACAGCCACGCAAGCTATCGGTTCGTCGAGCGCTCGGAGCCGGACGGGTGAGGGGCGGCCGTTACGGTCACTGACAGCACGCGGGGTCGGCTCACCTGGGATGAATCGTTTCGCGATCCGGTCTCCGACCGACTCGGTGTTTCGCTCAGGCGGGATCGATGGCCGCACGGTGCCACGGGACCCGCCGTACCCCATGGCGTCGTGTTCGGAGGTGGGCGGCCGGGATCTTGAGGACGGGTGACGCGGGCAGGGGACGGGTGATGACGCAGGGGTGACCGTGGGGCGAGAGGACGGCGCCCGTGCCGCGGGGGCGGAAGGGGTCAGACCGGTTACCGAGCCGACACCCTTGAGCGCGAGCGATGCCTACCTAACAGTTGCCTGCCGGATCCGTGGCGGTCGACTTGGCGACGTGGGTTTGTCTGCCGAGGAGCGACCGTGGACCGTTCGTCGAGTGACAGCGGAAGTCAGCCCCCGCCGAGGAGTTCCCGCTTCTCTGCTGCGGTGAGTCCCACATCGGCTACGTCCCGACTGCCGGGGAGCGATTCACGGTTCTCCGCCATCCTGGCGAGGGCCAGTGAACCGGAAGCAGCGATCGCACCCCCGATCGTGAAGGGACCGGCGAGCGCGAGCGTGAGTTGCCACAGCGGGACGTTGGGCGTCGCCAAGCCGAGGGCAACCATGGCCGCCGGGACCAGGCTCACCAACAGACCACCAACCGCGCCCCACACTGCGACTCCCGGAAGCGTCAACTCATCGAATCTGCGACGGCGCCCTGCGATCCCAAGCACGACGGAGAAGGCGACGCCCCCGAGGAAGCCGGGGTAGGCTAGCGCCGCCGGCCAGATATCCACGGCCGATCCGACCGGGTTCGGCCAGATGTTGTGAATCAGCTCGATGCCCATCCCCGCCACGAACCCTACGATCGCCCACGTCAGGCCCATGCCCAGAGCGCCGCGGATGCGTCTCAGCCAAGTATTCATCGCTGCCTGCCCATGGTCCGCGCGTTTCACCATCGAGGTTGCTGGCGGAGCAGCCTCAAAGTCACTTTGTATCGCAAAGTATACGAAGTATGAGCGAAACCCAAGCGGGCAGGCGTTGCTCCCTAAAGGGAAAGGGCTCATACTGCTTCCCGGGGTCGCCGCGATCTTCCTCGTCGTACGGGTGCTTGCGACGCTCGGACCCGCGCGGCGAGGCCTCGCCATTCAGTCGACGGACGCGCTGCGGGCAGAGTAAGGGAGGCACTTGCCAATACATCGGCTCGCGGCTGACACTCGCGAGTCACCACAGGGAGCGATTCTGGAGAAGCACGCGCTCTTCGATTGCCAGCCGGTTCTACGAGGTGAGTTGGTGGAGCTCCGGCCACTGCGCGTCGAAGACTGTGAGGAACTGTACGCGGTCGCCGCCGATCCGCTGATCTGGGAGCAACATCCGGTCAAGACTCGCCATGAACGACAGGGGTTTCTCACGTTCTTCCGCGAGTCCCTTGCGTCCGGCGGAGCGCTCGCGGTGGTCGATCTTGGGACGCGTCGGTTGATCGGATCGTCGCGGTTCCACGCGTCGAACCAGGAACGTCGGGAGGTCGAGATCGGCTGGACGTTCTTGGCACGGTCGCACTGGGGCGGCCGCTATAATGGCGAAATGAAGCAACTCATGCTCCAGCACGCCTTCCAATTCGTCGACCGTGTCGTGTTTCTCGTGGGCGTCGAGAACCGGCGCTCGCAGCGCGCCGTCGAGAAGCTCGGTGCCGCCCGAGTGGGGCAGCGGCGTGACGCGGGTGGGCGAGACAGCTACGTGTACGAGATCGCGGCCTCGACCTTCGCGCGGCGATGAGTTCGCTCGCCGAGGCGACTCGATCGATGCGCCAACCACTCCTCTGTGCGACCCTCGCGGCTGTGACGCTGGTAGGTTGCGAGACGCGACCCCGGCGGAGAGGCTCTACCCGACGCCGCCAGTATCGACAGCACCGCCCGTGCGCTGATGCACGGGCGCGGCATGGTGGTTCCATCGTGCTGCAACGAATGCGAGATTCGAAGAGTCTAATATTCCGAATGGGCACACGGGACCAGCACCCTCACCTCCCACCCGGACCGGAGCCTCATGAGTGACCCCATCGCCAACATGCGCTACGCCCTGCGCCGCTCGGTCAAGAACCCCGGATTCACCAGCGTCGTGGTCCTCATCGTGGCGCTCGGGATAGGGGCCAACAGCACCATTTTCAGTGTGGTGAACGCGTTGCTGCTCCAGCCGCTGCCCTACGAAGACGCGGATGAGCTGGTGCAGCTGAATCACTTCTATCCGTCGATCAACGATTTCGAGGCGTCGGTGTCTGCGGCGGGTTACCGTGACTACAAGACCCGCGTCCCGAGCTTCGCGGCCGTGGTGGCGCAGTCAGGGTGGGGTGTCAACCTGACCGGCGAGGGACGGCCGGTGCGGCTCACGGGTTCCATCGTGAGCGCGGACTTCTTCCGCACCTACGGAGTCGCGCCGTATCTCGGCCGATCGTTTTTCGAGGAAGAGGACCAGCCTGGCAGCAATCGCGTGGCGATCCTCTCCTACGCGCTATGGCAACGCAGCTTCGGCGGCGACTCGACCATCGTGGGCCGCACCATCCAGCTCGACGGTCAAGCGTACGACGTGGTAGGCGTGTTGCCCGCCGACTTCCATCCGTTCTTTGCTCGAGACGCCGAGATCTTCTCGCCCCTCGGACTGACGCCGGAGCGGTTCGAGGCGGGGTATACGAACGAGTTTCTGACCGTGACCGCCCGGCTGGCCCCCGGTGTGACCCTGGACCAGGCGCGTGTCGGGATGGACGCCTTCGTGGCGCAGCTCAAGGTGGAGCGGCCGGACGAGCTGCCGCCGACATGGAGTGTGAAGGTCACACCGCTCACGGAGCGGGCGCGCGGTGACGTGCGGCCGGCATTGCTGGTGCTCTCCGGCGCCGTGGCGTTCGTCCTGCTCATTGCCTGCGTCAACGTGGCGAACATGCTCCTGTCACAAGCGGCGACACGTCGGCGTGAGATGGCGGTGCGCCAGGCGCTGGGCGCGTCGGGAGCTATGCTCAGGAACCAACTGATTACCGAGAGCCTGCTGCTCGCCGGGTTTGGAGGTGTGCTGGGTTTGGCGCTGGCGATTGTGGCGACACGAGCCTTGGGCTCGCTCGACACGCTCCAGGTTGCGGGGATCGAGAACCTGGGGCTCGATGTCTCGGTGGTACTGTTCGCGATGGCGCTGGTGGTGTTGACGGGCGTCGCGTTTGGGTTGGCGCCGGCACTCCAGGTATCGCGACTCGACCCGGACCCCGCGCTGCGCGAGGGGGGCCGTGGATCGGCTGGGGATCGATCCGGCCATCGCCTGCGGCGCGGCTTCGCGGTGACACAAGTCGCGTTGGCGCTTGCGTTGATGGTGGGTGCCGGGTTGCTGCTCAAGAGTCTCGCGAAGCTTCAGTCGGTCGATCCGGGCTTCGACCCGGAAAACCTGCTCACGTTTCACATCGCACTGCCGAGCGCCAAATACCCCAGTGACACGGCACGCATACAGTTCTTCGAGGACGTGCTGGAACGACTCGCGGCGCTGCCGGGCGTGGAGGCCGTCGGTGCGACCAGTGTGCTGCCGTTCAGCGGCAGGTGGTCCACGGGCAGCTTCGGCATCGAAGGATACGAACCCGCGGAGGGGGAACCGTATCCGTGGGGCGACATCCGGACGGTGAGTCCGGGGTTCGCCGAAGCGATGAGGATTCCGGTTCTGCGCGGACGATTCCTGAACGACGGGGATCGCATGGGCACGCGCGCGGTGGTGGTCGTGGATCAGCGTCTCGCGGAGCATTACTTCGCGGACAAGGACCCGTTGGCCGGCCGCGTCACGTTCGACGGTGAGAACTTCTTCGCGATCGTCGGCGTCGTGGGTCACGCGGCCCACGAGGGACTCGACGCGGAGCAACGCATCCAGCTCTACTTTCCGCAGCTGCGCGTCGGTACCGCCGGCATGTTCGTGGTACTGCGCACAACGACCGATCCCGAGGGCATCCTGAACCCCGCGCGGAGCACCGTGCAGTCGGTCGATCCAGAGCAACCGATCTCGCAGGCGGCCACGATGGACGAGCGGATGGCCAGCGCGGTGGCACCGCGACGGCTTTCCACCATACTCTTGGGGTTTTTTGCCGCGCTGGCGCTGTTCCTCGCGGCCACGGGAGTCTACGGTGTGGTGTCCTACCTGGTCGAGCAGCGCCATCAGGAGGTGGGCGTACGCATGGCGCTCGGCGCGGAGAGCGGCCAGGTGATCTGGATGATCATGCGTCAGGGCCTCCTGCTCGCGCTGATTGGGATCGCATTCGGTGTGTTGGGCGGACTCGGGCTCACTCGGCTGCTCGCCAGCCAGCTCTACGAAGTCCAGTCGACCGACGTCGCCATCTTTGCCGCGTCGGCGGGTCTCATGCTGGCGGTCGCCGTCGCCGCCAACCTCATCCCGGCGCTGAGAGCGACGCACGTGAATCCGGTCGAGGCACTGAACGCGGGATGAATGCGGCCGCGGGCTGTTCGTGGTCTATCGCCGCGATGACCCGGCGGCCGGTGTCATGGCTGCGGCGGGACGGGGCAAGTCGAACTCGCCGACCGAGATCTCTCGATCGGCGAATAGGGGTTCGAGCTCGGTCCTCACGGCGATGCGGTAGCGTCCGTCGGGAAGCGAATCTCCCATGATGTATCGCATCAACACGCGCGTGGAATCACGGTAGTCACCGTCCGGGACGACGGGTATCGAGGCGACGCCCGTGCAAAACGGCAATGGAGAGTTCCAGAGACTGCCGTCCCAACGGAGCTGCCCTCCGGCGGAAGACAGGTCGTACACACGCGGGAAGTATGGACCGAACGCGCAAAGGCGGTCGATCAGCGTGACGGTAATCGAGGACGGATTGTGCAGCCTGAGGCCGATTTGGAGCATGCTGTCCCCCAGCATCTTGCCCCACGCGTCCCACTCGAGCGGGTCGGTCGGGTGGACCAACTCGAACTCTCCCACCGACACCTCTCGATGCTCCGGTACTTCGTCGTACGTCGGCAGTACCGCGATGCGGTAGACGCCGTCCGGCAACGTGTCCCAGAGGATCTCCACTATCAGCAGCCCACCCGAAAAGGAAGACTCGTCCCCCGGCGCGAGGGTGACGGTGGGCACAGATTCAATGCAGGGGTCCGAGCGGGTCCAACGGCCTCCATCCCAACGGCGCCGCCCCCCGTCCGACGCCAGGTCGTACAAGCGGGGCGCGGCTGACACGAGGCTGCAATCCTCCAAGTGACTATCGTTGTGCAGGCTGATCGTATCGGACGAGTGATTCTTCACGTCCAGGCGGTACTTGAGCGAGTCCCCAACCACTTCCGCCCATGCGCTGAACTCCAGTGGGTCTGTGGGGTCGGGGGGGTATTCCAAGAAGTCAAAGAGGTTGCACCCCCACGCCAGCACCCCGAGCAGGGCGGGGACGACCGGCAGGCGGCACATGACGCGCCACAGGTCGGCGGCGGACCGCCTCGGCGCTCTCAAACGAAGCAGCAACGCGGATCCACGCTGAGACACTTGGCCCCCAAATCCCGGATCGTCCGGCACGATCTCCCCCCACAAATCCCACCGCACTGAAATAACTCACATCGAGGGTGTCATTCCTACCCCCATGGTATACCCGCGAAATGCCGCAGGAGGTCACCACCGGCATGGTCGCCTCCGGCGCCGAAGCAAACGCGCGCGGTTCGATCGCGGCGGTATTCCGACGCTAAAGCGTCGGCTCGGCGCTGACGCGACGCGTCGTAAACGACGCACGCCCATCGCGCGCCCTTCACGGCGTGCGGCGGGCTGTTCGCCACCATCGACCGCGGTTTACAGTCAGAGTAACATCCACGCGAGCAATACTACGGCCGCGCGACCCGAAGCGGCTCTGAGGTGCTAAAAGACCTGTTAGAGCCGATCCCAAGGGTGCCACTGCCGTTGTACCCCCAGCATCGGACGTCTTGAGCGGTGACTCCGCAGATCGTATTCAGGCCGGCCGTCAAAAACCAAAAGCGCGCTTCTCCGGGCAGTGAGACAAACGCCGGGTTCACCGGGTCATTGTTCGCACAGTACACATGCCCGTCCATGTCCAAGGCGCATGAGTACCCGCCTCCAACCTCAAGGGTCGAGTAGCCTTCATAGGGGAAGACACTCGTTGGTACTGGGGTGAAGTTGCCCCCCCAACAGTGCGGGAGACCGTCTGTCGCTAGCGCGCAACCCACAAAGAAGCCCGCTCCAATGCTCTTGAAGATCGCCTCAGTGGCGAGCGCCACCGGTTCGCTGACCCATTCGACTGTCGTGCTGCCGGTGCCGAGGTTTCCCTCCCACTGGTTCGCACCCCAGCAGTATCCGACCCCTTCGGCGGTCAAGCCGCACGTGAAGCCCTCTCCCGCGTCCATCGTCACGAATTTGATCCCGCCCCCCACGCGTTCCGGCTCCAGAATCTCAGGATCCGGCCTTCCCCAGCAATACACATCCCCGTCACTGGTCAACCCGCAGGTGTGACGGCGACCCGCGGTGAGGCGTTGGAAGGCCGGTGCGTGCACTCGAAGTGGTTGTGCGCTGGCAGTCCAATCTCCGGTTCCGAGGTAGCCCCCCTCACCCCAACAAAACGCGAATCCATCCTGATCGAGCCCGCACGCGTGGGTCCCGCCGACGACTATCCCCCGCAAGCCGGCAGTGGCACTCGCGGCGACCGGTCGCGTGGCGTCGACCCGACTCGCACCGGTGCCCAGGAGGCCGTTCTGGCCTGCTCCCCAGCAGTAGTTCCCCGCGATATCCGTTCGTCCACAAACCGTCCACACGCCCATACCCAATTCCACGAATCGTGCGACGCGGATTTCGAGCGCGTTGCTGGGTGTGCCTCGAACCCTAGCTCGGACGGTCGACTGTCCAAAACCTACCGTTCTCAGAAGACGCGAGGAATCGACCAGGACCGTATGTGCCCCTGAGATTTCCCATTCCACGTCCGTCATCGACGGTCGGGACGTTCGGCCGTTCGCGTATACCGTGATGATCAGTTGCGCTGTGTCGCCGATCGCGAAGAAGACGATTGGGTCGGTGAGGTCTGCGTTAACCGTATCGCGCTGGAGGAGCACGCTTTCTGGTTCGGTTGCGCACGACGCGATCGACAGTGTAAAGGCGGCGGCTCCACACATCCCAGATACACTGCAGAAAGCGGCCAACACCCCCGTCGTGCGTGGAGCCCCCCTCCGCAAGGGTTCCGCAAGAGAACTCCGTGCCGCGCTCCACGGGAATCGATGTGCGGCGCGGGTCCGGGTCCGCGATTGTTCGCGAACGCAATGCTGATTTGTGATAAGAAATGAGTGTGGCGTGGTTGTCTCCTCAGCGTGCGGGTACTTTCCCAGCTAGGGTTGTCCGAAGACGCGGGTGGGGGATGCCCGGTCCAAGTACTCACCGTTGCCGAGCTTCCCGTCCCGATAGGCCCCCCAACAATACAGGGTGGCCTCCGTATCAATGAGACAACTGGCATCGTTTCCGACAGTCAACCAAACGACCGGGTACTCTGTCGTTACCCGGACCGGTGTCGTGGAGTACTCGCGACTCGTCGTTCCAGTACCGAGCACTCCGCCGTCCACGCCCCAGCAAAACACCCGGCCCGTCGTCGTGAGTGCGCAGGAATGCGCGCGGCCCGCATGAATAGACCGAAAGACGTGGTCCCCAACAACTCTCGCCGGCACCAACGAACTCGCCAGGTTTCCGAGTCCCAGCCGGCCGTACTCGCTCAAACCCCAGCAGTATCCTGCGCCGTCCGCCCCAACCGCACAGGTGTGCACCGCACCCACACTAATCGCGATGAGCGGGACCTCTGACATGACGCGGGCAGGTTCGTAGGTCGACTGACCCCAGTCTGAGCTGTCCCGACCGAGATATCCTGAGCCCCAGCAATAGGCCGTGCTATCGCTTGCGATGGCGCACGTGTGCTTCCAACCGGCGTCAATCGCCGAGAACTGCAGTCCGCCCAAGACCACCTGCGGAGTCGGGAAGCTGCCGCCGTTCTGTCCAATGCCCAGCCGCCCGTAAATATTGCCGCCCCAACAGTAGGCAGTCCCGTCTCCGGTCAGGCCGCACGTGTAGTCGTCACTTGCCGAGAGTGCCGCAAAGGTCAGTTCGCCTTGCACCGGGAGCGGGCTAAGGCTCGTCTCCCTGGTGCCCGTTCCCAGCTGGCCCAGTTCGTTGAAACCCCAGCAGTACGCATGCCCGCCAGGATCCAACGCACACCCATGCGCGCGCCCAACCTTGACGTCGGCGAAGGATAGTTCCCGAGATACTAGAAACGGGGTTTCGCGAATCACGCAGCAGCCCGTGGCTTCACCAGACCCCCAGCACATCAGGGCGCCACCAGTTCCAATCCCACACGCGCTGATCTCGCCCATGGCCGTCGCCGAATAGTCCGACACCACCCTGAGGCCCTTATACGTCACACGGTACGGCACCCTGGCGGCCAGCTCGGTTGTGCCGACGCCACGCGCGTACACTGCGCCCGTATCATCCATGGTCACGACGCGCGTGTCGTAGACCTGCCAGCTGACGGTCCGATCCGTGAGGGTATCGCGCCCCGCCGTAAGCAATACGGCACGCACCATCTGTTCATCCCGAATCCACATCGTGTCACGCTCGGTCACGATCACGATGGTATCGACGGGAATCAGCCGAACGGCCACCGCAGCACTCCCCTGGAGAGCTTGCACTCGTGCGGTAATCTGGGCGTCGCCTTCCCTTACTCCGCTTACGAGGCCGGTGGAGTCGACGAACGCCACAGCGGTGTCGCTCGAGGCCCACTGCGCTGTCACGTTCGACAACTGGATTCCCTCTGCATCCCAGGCGACGGCATGCAGCTGCGCGGTGTAGCCCACATAGACCAGCATGCTCGCTGGACCCACCGTGACCGATGCGACTCTGTCAAGAGGTAGGATTTCGCTGCACCCGAGCACAGCCACTGCCAGCGCCGTGACGTACACAGCACCCGGCCCGGTCGGACGACGCATGCCACGTGCACGGCACGACGATGCAAGCACGGGTCACGCCCCTGGTGGAGAGCTGGTTCCCGCGGGAACTAACCAGAATCCCAAGCCCGCAACGTGAGATTCCATTGGTGAAGGCAGCGTGAGCCGGAGGTGAAGACGGGCGATCAGCCAAGGTTCGCGAGGTCCTATCCATCCAGACGGTGAAGATTCGGGTTCCCATCGATCGCCCTTCAGGGCGTGTCGCCTGCGGCGCCGCGCGGCGGGTTGATCGGCGGACGCGGAGCGGCCTCGATCGGCTTGCCGGCTTCGCCGGCACCGTCCGCGTTCGCGGACGGGCGCGTCACCCGCCGAACATGCGGCGAGTCCCTCGCTCCGGCATGTAATGACGTGCTCGCGCTCTTCAGCCCGACGGCACAGCGCCTATTGCCGCGCTGACGACCTCAATCTCGAAGATCACGTCTGGTCCGCACCGGGTGGACCGTCGTCCTCGTTGCCGTGGGGTGCTTTGTCAGGCACGAGTCTGCGCTCAGTGGCGCCCCCCTGGTCGTCAGCGAGGTCAAGAAACGCCAGGCCAGCACTGATGCTCTGCTCTGCTGCTTGGGCATCCGCCCCACGTTGCAAACCTTGAGCAAGCAACAACCGGATTCCTGCATCGTCTGGGCAAAGGTCGGCGTAGTTCTGCAACGCTTCAAACGCCTCGTCAATGTCACCAGCGTCGAGCGCCCGACGACTGTATTCGAGGAGGTATTGTCTCGCCTCAACCAAGACGCCCCGACGGATCATGAGCTTGGAGAGTGCGAGATAGGCTGGAGTGTGTTCAGGGGATGTCCGAAGAATCTTCCGGAATAATGCCGCGGCGTTCTCGTGGTGCCCGTTGTCAGCGTACAGCGTCGCAGCACGTTCCCACGCCTCGACAGCGTCTGCCGTGTTGCCGAGCTTGCGGTGCAGGTCACCGATCTTGTTGAACACCCCAAGCGCTTCATGGAGCAACTCTGGAGCTTTCTCCAGCGTCCTCACGATCTTGAGGTAGGTCTCGACGGCTGCCTCGAACTCTCCGCGCTCTTCCAGTCGTGACGCATCCCGCTTATGCACCACGATGACTGATTGCAGATTGATAAGACTCTCCGAGCTCGTTGTGCCGCCCGGCGCCAAATTCTTATGGGAGGAGGAGGGTCGCCGGGCGGGCCTAAGGTGCATGCGCGCAGCTGATCTGTCAAACGGGGCGCGTTGTGGACGGACTGGCACGCCCCGATGAAGCAGGTCGAGCGTGCGGCTATTGCAAAGCGTGTCTCCGAGTGTGAAACACCCGAGCGCTCCCTCAGCACAATCGGCGTACTCGGTGCGGACGACGTCAGTAGCGATCGTCGACGGGCCACCACACCTTGAACAGTCGCATTCCGACGCTGACGCATCCCATCGATCGCCCTTCAGGGCGTGTCGCCGCCGGCGCCGAGCGGCGGGTTTACCCGCCGAACACGCGACGCGTCGTAAACGACGCATCCCATCGATCGCCCTTCAGGGCGCGTCGCCGCCGGCGCCGAGCGGCGGGTTTACCCGCCGAACACGCGGCGCGTCTTGAAAGACGCGCGAGGAGTCGGCGCCGAACACACGCCTGGCGCGCGTCCCTCACCCTCCACGGCGCACGCGAAACTCCGCGAGCAGGTCCCCTTCCGGATCCAGGAGGATCTCGGTGGGCGCTCGGGGTGCTGGGACGCGAATGACGGCGCCATTCGTGAGCCGCACGGTCGTCAGGCGCTCGCCACTCCCCACCACACTGACCGGAACGGAGAGGACGTAGCGTCCCCAGTCCGGGCGCTGCACTTCCCGCACGGTGAGCTCGACACTGTCGGTCCCCGCCACGGGCTGCCACGCGACGTCGAGGACGGGGTACCCAGGTTGCGTGAGCCACTGCTCGAAGAACCACGTCAGGTCTCGACCCGCCAGCTCGGACGCGATCGCGGCGAGGTCACCCGAGAGGGCGGTGGAGTCCCGATACCGGCGGTAGTACTCCCGCACGATGCCGCGGAACGTGGTATCGCCGACCTCGCGGCGCAGCATGTGCATCACCAGGGCACCCTTGTCATAGTGGTTCGCCGTGAGCAACTCGCCCGGATCGACCTCCGACGTATCCAGGATGGCAACCGCGACGTCCTCTGACGCGAGGTAGCTATCACGAGCATCGCCGAGACGTTCGTGAAAACGCTCGCGCTCGCCAATCAGGTCGTAGAACAGCGCGGCCATGTAGGTGGACAGGCCCTCCGAAAGCCACAAGTGATGCCAATCTCTTTGCGCGACCGCGTCGCCGAACCACTGGTGCGCCGTCTCGTGGGCGACGGTGCCCTCGCCCAGACGTCGCTCGGCGTAGGCCGCCTGGTTGTAGAAGATGGCGCTGCTGTTCTCCATGGCGCCGAAGCGGGTGGTGGACTCCACGTGGACCAGCTTGTCATATGGGAACGGACCGATGAACGCAGTCAGCACGTCCAGCATGGTCTGCACTCGTGCAAACGGTTTCGTCGCGGCGAAGGCGGAGTCTTCGGGATACGTCCACAGTGCATGCGGGACGGCGCTTGACGAATCGACCAACCCGATGGCGAACGCGCCGGCGCCGATCACCATCGTGTGGACGGGGATGGGACGCGACTCGTCCCAATGCCACACCGTGCGTCCGTTGCCTCCGGGGATCGTGTCCACGCCCTCGGGCGCTCCGTTTGCGATCGCCTCCCATCCAGCGGGCACGGCGATGTGCCACGTGACCAACGCCTTGTCGCTGGGATGATCGTGCGTCGGCAGCCAGGCCCGGGCGTGATTGGGCCAGTTGTCCGCGAACGCTACCCGATGGCCGTGGACGTTCGTTCCGATACGGAGACCCCGCGTGGGTGTCCCCGCGTAGGACAACCGAACCGCGACGGTGTCGCCAACGCCGTCGCCGAGCGCGAGAATCAGCGTGTCGGCATGCTGTCTCCAGCGATCCGGCGCGAGCGGTACGCCGTCCACCTCCGCGGCGGAGACCGTCATCGCATCGTCGAGATTGAGCCGCAAGACCGGTGATGCGCGCAGCCGGAGGACGGTGAGCTGCGCCGTGGCGTCGAACTGCGCCCCCCGGTCAGGCAGCTCGATCGTGAATTCGTAGTGCAGGACGTCGATCGATGTGTCGATCTTGTCGGCGATGACGTTGAGCGCCGCCGTTTGGAACAGGGTGGCGCCAAGCAGGAGGGAGACCATCGCTTCCCTAGCGGCGTCGCCGCTCACCCAGGAGCGGCCAGATGTCGGGGTCTTCAGCGCCGAGCACCCACACCGAGATACCGCGCAAACCGGGGAACTCGTCGAGCAGTGCGAGCTTGGTTGCGAACGATCGGTGGTCTTCGAGGAACAGCCACTCGAACGTGCCGGAGCGCTCCCAGTACGCCAAGTGGCTGCCTTGGTCCGGAAGCCACGTAGCCTCCACTTGATTCTGGTCGAGCAGGGCCCGCGCTCTGCTCCACGACACCTCCGCCCCCGCCGCCTTCGCGCCCTGCGACGCGGTGTAGTCGGGTCGCCAGTAGCCGGAGTATGAGGGAATCCCGAGGGAGATCTTGGCCGCCGGAACACCCTGGTCCAGCGCGTACTGCACCATGCGCCGCATCCACGGGAGTCCCGCAATCGGCCCGGGCGTCGTGACACCGCCGTGCTGCGCGTACGTCATGAGCGAGATAAAGTCCCCCGCTTCGGCCAGGGCGGCGACGTCGAAGTTCCCGCGCCAGTTGGCCAGCATGTAGCGGTGAAACGGAAGGTGGCCGGGCCGGCCGTCGGTCGGGACCACCGCGACCGACAGCGTCATGCCGGCCGCGTGGAGCGCCTCGGCGGCTTCACGGTAGAACGCCGTGAAGCGGTCGGTGTCGCTCACGTGCACGTTCTCGAAATCGAACTGCCAGCCCCAATATCCGAACTCGCGTCCGAGCTGCACCATGGATGCGATGGTCCGGGCGCGGGCCGCCGAGTCCGCGAGCAGCGTGTGGATGCTCTCCTGATTGAATCCGGGATTGTGAATCAGCGGCATGACCTTGACGCTCGCCTGCTTGGCGAGAGACAGCACGCGAGGGTCCACCGCGCCCCAGACGACACCGTCCCCTTCAACCGCGTACACCTGAGGTCCGATCACGTCGATCTGATCGACATGGTCGCGGAAACTGTCGAACGCGGCATCACCGCCGGTCATGTAGAACACGGTTTCGCGCACGGCGTTCTGCGCGATCGCCGGCGCGCTGAACGCGACTGCGCAAACCGTGACGAAAGGTGCGTTGCGCCAGGTCATACGACTCCTCCACGTCGGTCAACAAGGTGGCGAGGTTCGCCTGCGGGCGCCAGCAGTGCGTCGCCAAGTCGGGCGCGCTATGTTTCAATCTTCGCGCTCACCCCGAACGATAACGGAGGTCGGTGATGCTGCTCTCTCGCGTTCGCACAGCCTGTCTCGCCGTTGGCACCGTCACGCTGCTCACCGCACCCGCGCTGCAAGCGCAACAAACGCAGAAGCCGGCGCTGCACGGACGGCATTGGGTGGCCATCACGGGCAAGCCGCTGTCGGCTGCGGCGGGGTCGATGATGTTTCAACAGGGTGGGAACGCCGTCGATGCGGCGTGCGCCATGCTGGCGGCTGGGGCGACGATGTTCGATGTGCTGAGCTGGGGTGGCGAGACGCAGGCGCTCATCTACCACCCGCACGAGCAACGTGTCATCGGCGTGAATGCGTTGGGTGTGGCTCCCACCGGAGCGACCGCCGAGTACTACAAGTCCCACGGCTACGAGTTTCCCCCGGAGTATGGACCGCTGGCGGCGGTCACCCCGGGAACGCCCGGTGGGTTGTTCACCATGCTGGCGGAGTGGGGCACGCTCAGTCTCGAAGAGGTTCTGGCGCCCGCGAGACAGATGGCGGAGGGATACGCGATCGAGGCGCAGACCGCCAACTCGATGCAGCGGTACGCGAGGCGGATCAAGCAGTGGACGTACTCACCGGGTGTATTCCTGCCGCATCTCGGTGCCGAGCGTGAGGCGCCCGAAGCCGGGGAGATCTTCAGGCAGCCCGATCTGGCCATCACGCTGGAGAAGCTCGTGGAGGCGGAGCGGCAAGCGCTGGCGGCCGGGCGCACCCGAAAGGAGGCGATCTACGCGGCCTACGACCGCTTCTACCGTGGGGACATCGCCGAGGAACTCGTGCGCGGCGTGCGCGAAGACGGCGGACTCTTCACGATGGAAGATCTCGACCGGTGGCAGGTCCACATCGAAGAGCCGGTCATGACGACGTACAAGGGCGTCGAGGTGTACAAGCTGACGACGTGGGTGCAAGGCCCGGTCCTGCTCCAGGCGCTCAACATCCTCGAGCCGCTCGACCTGGCCGGCATGGGCTACAACAGCGCGCGATACATCCACACGCTCTACCAGGCCATGAACCTGGCCTTCGCGGACCGGGACTTCTACTATGGTGACCCGTACTTCCCGCCCGAAGAACCGATCGCGGGGCTGTTATCGAAGGAGTACGCGCGCGATCGCGCGGCGCAGATCAATCCGAATCGCAACGACCCGAATGTGCGTCCCGGAGATCCGTATCCCTATCAGGGCGGCACGAACCCGTTCAGGCACCTGTTGGAGCAATGGCCCCGCGGGCGGGCCGCGACGACGACGAGCGCGGCGGATGATGCGCGGTTCCTCGAATCGTTTACCCTGGGTACGACCACGATCCAGGCGGCGGACGAGGAGGGGTGGGTCGTGTCGATCACGCCGAGCGGCGGCTGGGTGCCGGCGGTGATCGCGGGGCGCACCGGTGTGGGGCTGAGTCAGCGCGCCCAGAGTTTCATCTTCGATCCGGTGGACGATCCCTTCAACGTGATCGAGCCGGGCAAACGTCCCCGCGCCACGTTGACGCCGAGCCTGGCGCTCAAGGACGGCAAGCCGTTCTTGTCGTTCGCGGTGCAGGGTGGTGACACCCAAGATCAAAACCTGCTGCAATTCTTCCTCAACATCGTCGAGTTCGGCATGAACGTGCAGGAGGCCGCGGAGGCGGCGAACTTCAACAGCTACCAGATGCGCAATTCGTTCGATCTCCATGATGCGCGTCCCGGAGACATGCTGGTGAACGAGTCGCTGCCGCCGTACGTGAGAAAGCAACTGCGCGAGATGGGATATGACCTGACGTACGGCGGCCGAACGTCGGGGCCGATCAACGCCATCTTCTTCGATTGGCGGCACGGTACGTTTTGGGGCGGGTCAAGCAACCACGGCGAGGACTACGGTATCGCCTGGTAGTGCCTGGCAGTGCCCGCCGCCCTCCGTCTTCAATTCGCTGCCGGCGGAGTTCCTTATGTCGCGGTCGCAGCCGGACTCCGGTGCACCCGACCGACGATCACGGTGACGTTGTCGGTACCGCCGCCCTCGAGCGCGTCGTCAACCAATTGGCGACAGGTCGTGCGCGCCGACGTCATGGTCCGCAGCCGGGTCTCTATCTGCTCGTCCGGGACATGCTTGGTGAGCCCATCGCTGCAGATCAACAGGACGCTGTCCCAGGCGTGGTCGATGCGGGTGACCTGCGGCACGGCCGAGGATCCGCCGATGGCGCTGGACAACACGTGCGCCCACCGGCTGTCGAAGGCCTGACCCGACGTGAGGACACCCTGGTCCACAAGTTCCTGGGCCATCGTCTGATCCCGCGTGATCTGCACCAGCTTCCCATCATGGAGCAGATAGCACCTGCTGTCGCCCACCTGCAGCACGTACGCCCGAGGCCACACGCCGATGGCGAGCGTCAGGGTCGTGGCCATGCCGCGGTACTCCGGATTGGTTTCTCCCTCGCGCAGCACGGTCTCGTGACACTGCAGGGCGGCTTCGTGAAGCGAGTTCAGGAAGTCGGAGTCCCCCGCGTCGTCCGAGTAGTAGGCTTGCATGCTCTTCTGCACGTAGCGCGCGACCGCTTCGAGGGCCGCCTTGCTGGCCTGCTGCCCCGCGGCGTGCCCTCCCACACCATCGGCAACCATCGCCAGGTACGCGAGGCGTTCGGATTTCACCAGGTCGGAAACGTCAGGCAAGCTCGTGGAGTACACCCGGAGATGCTTGTGGAGTGCGCCGATGAGAAACTGATCCTGATTGACCTTGCGTTCCTTGCCGACGTCCGTGATACCAAACACGTCCATGTCACTATCCGTGGGCATCGATTCCGGATGGTCGGGAGCGGGGAGTTCGGGAGCGTTCATTCCTCACAGTGCCGTGGGCGATCTGCGATTCTATCATACTCGCATCTCGCGGGCCAGTCCCGGCGGGGGCACGTCATCGAAGGGTAGGGATCGGAAGCACCGGGCTCGATCTCTGGTGCTGCGGTGTGACAATCTCGAACGAAGGAGGACGGACAATGGCAGGCGACATGAGGCGGGAAGTGGCCAGGTCGGGCGTCGGATTCGGCACAGCGCTGGCGATCGCCATCTCCTGGTCACAGCACCAGTCGATTCTCTGGGCGATTCTGCACGGTGTGTTCTCGTGGTTTTACGTGGTGTACTACGCCATCGTCAGGGCGTAACCTCAGTCCGGCTCAAGCAAGGGCGGCGAGCCCGTCACGGACGCGAGCGGGCAGTGCCACCTTGGCGCGGGCGGCATAGTCGAACGCCACGACGACACCGGTGCCCTCGGCGGCAATCGCGTCTTGGCCGAGCGAGACGACGACATACTCCATCGTGAAGCGGTCCTCGGCGATCGCCGAGGACCGTCCGCCCACCTGGACGGTGTCCGGGTAGAACAGTGCTCGGCGAAACCGGCAGCTGGTGGAGTGCAGGATGGCGCCGATGCGCTCCTCCTCGTAGGTCGTGAGGAAGCCGCACCGGCCCAGGAACTCGACCCGCGCCGACTCGAAATAGCGGAACAGCACGGTGTTGTTGACGTGCCCGTAGGCATCCAGTTCACCCCACTGCACCGGGATCGTCAGCACCACAGGAAAGGCGCGCAGGAGGGGATGTGGAGTGTCGGGCATGGCGCGGGAGACGTCCGGGTTGGATTCTGCCGTGGAAGATGGTGCGGCACGCGGGCCGGAACAACCGGAGGCGCTTGTGTCCCACCCCGGGGTCGTGCCGGCGGTTTGGCAGGTCGCCCGGCGACCGCAATCTTCCGTGTCACTGAACCTCGCCGTCGGGAGAGACCGTTCTGACCTTATCGAGGGCCGAGCGACTGACCATGCTGGCCGCATTGGCGGCGTCGGCGTCCGTAATCGGATTCCAGACGGCTGCCAAGGCGACCCGGGACGCGTTGTTCCTCTCGACGTTCGATGTCTCGGCGCTTGTCGCGAGGTCCAGCACCTCGACGGCGATGGGTGTTGTCCAGAGGTCGCGATACTCGTTGCCGAAGAGCCACCGGTGCAGCGCACCGGCATCGTACCGGGCGCCGGCGGGCGCGCGAACGATGCCCCCTGGGGTCTGCGCGCTGGCTGCCGGTGCGAGGATCGTGAAGCCGGCCAGCGCCAGGGCGGGTAACTCGCGAAGGCCGGGCATCCTCCATCTCCCGAGCGGCGAATCGAGACCCAAACATACGGCCCGGAGCCGCCGAATCCAGTGGCGCTAGTCGGCGAGTGTCTTACGGATCCGCGGGAGTTCGCCGGAGGTCCAATAGTCAGATGACGCCTCGAAGTCGCTGTCGGACACGGCGTCGCGGGAGTCCGCACCCCCGAGCAGGAACACGCCGGCTCCGAGCCCGATGGACGCGGCGAGCGCCGTCGCCCCGAGCACGGCGAGCTTTGCGATTGCGAGGAGGGTCGGGTCGACGAAGGCGAGTTCGGCGATGAAGATCGCCATCGTGAATCCGATGCCGGCCACCGCGCCAATCACGAATACACTGCCCCATCGCACGCCGGTTGGAAGCACGCACAACCCCAGGCGGACCGCGAGCCAACTCGCGAGGAGCACGCCGAGCGGCTTGCCTACGGCGAGACCCAGCCCGACCCCGAGCATGACCGCGGCGGCGCCCTCACCCCCGAAGGAGAGGCCCCCGAGGTGCACCCCCGCGTTCGCCAAGGCGAATAGGGGCATGATGCCGTAGGCGACCCACGGGTGCAGGGCGTTCTCGATCCGCAACGCGGGCGAGATCGCCTCGCGGCGCGCGAACGCCATCTGCTCCAGGGGTGCGAGGAGATCGTGGTCGGACGCCCCCCGGGCCGCCCGATCCTGGAAATTGTCGAGCGCCTCGTGCGCCAGTTCCATGAACCCTTCCGAACCGACCCACGAGCGAACGGGTGCCGCCAGACCCACGATCACACCGGCGATGGTCGGGTGGACGCCCATCAGGTACATGCCGATCCAGATCACGCCAAGGGGGACCACGGAAACCCACCCCGGTCGCGTTCCCAGCCGACGCAGCGCGAGGAGCAGTCCGAGCCCCGCGCCCACAACGACGACGCCGACCGCGTTGAAGCCCGACGAATAGAAAAGCGCGATGATGAGGATCGCTCCGATGTCGTCAATGATGGCGATGGCGAGGAGCAGGATGCGCATGGCCGGAGCCACGCGATTTCCGAGCAGCATGAGCACGCCGACCGCAAACGCGATGTCCGTCGCCATCGGTACGCCCCAGGCGGACTCACCCGGGCCACCGACGTTGATCGAGAGGTAGATGAGGGCCGGTACCAGCATGCCGCCCACCGCACCGGCGACGGGCAGCGTGGCGCGCCGCAGGTCCGCGAGGGCCCCCTGCACGATCTCGCGCTTGATCTCCAGTCCGACGACGAGAAAGAACACGGTCATCAGGCCGTCGTTGATCCAAAAGTGGAGATCGCGGGTGAACGCCCAGCGGCCGAGGCCGAGCGTGATGTTGGTGTGCCAGAGGGCCTCGTAGCTCGCGTGCCAGGGAGAGTTGGCCCACACGAGCGCCACGGCCGCGGCCGCCAGCAGGATGATGCCGCCGGCAGCTTCCACGTGCAGGAAGCGTTCGATCGGCCGCCGCAGCGTCTCGGCGAACCGCCGCGCCGGCAGCCAGGCTTCCGGTGGAATACTCGGGTGCGTGTGCCGCGCCTGACGGGTGGGCTGGTCGCTCACGAGACGATCGTGTCGCGCCCGCCTAGCCTACCACGTTCCACGTATGCCCGCTGTGCAGCAACTCGTCGATCGACCAGATGTCGGTCGCGCCCGCGCGATCCAGCTGCGCGAGCACTTCGCCGTCATAGCTCGGTGCCGGGTCGCAGTACAACACGCCGATGACCATTGGGAATGCCGGTGGACGAAGCCCTGCCAGCAACGTCGCGAGGGTCCGGTTTCGCTCGTCGTGCACGAGCACGTCCGATTCGGTGATGCCGTCCCGCCCGATCTCGACGATCTCGATCTCGAGTCGACCGGGCTTCAAATGAAGACCCTTGGTCCGGTCGCTCCCGAACAGCAGCGGCCGGCCGTGCTCGGCGACGATCTGCATGTCGGACGCCACGGCCCGTTCCGTGAACGCCGCGAACACCTGGTCGTTGAACACCACGCAATTCTGAAAGATCTCGACGAACGACGCGCCGCGATGGGCATGTGCGCGCTTCAGCACCTCCACCAAATGGGACTGCTGCGTGTCCACCGACCGCGCCACGAACCGTGCTCCCACACCCAGCGCGAAGGACGCCGGCACGACCGGAGCGTCGACGGAGCCGAGTGGCGTGGACGGTGAGCGCGTCCCCCGTTGCGATGTCGGCGAATACTGGCCTTTCGTCAGACCGTAGATCTCGTTGTTGAACAGCAGGATCTGGAGATCGACGTTGCGCCGCAGCACGTGCAGCATGTGGTTGCCGCCGATGCTCAACCCATCCCCGTCGCCCGTGATGACCCACACGTCGAGCGCGGGATTGGCGAGCTTCACGCCAGTGGCGACTGCCGGCGCACGGCCGTGGATGGTGTGGAAGCCGAAGGTGGACATGTAATACGGGAAGCGCGCCGCACACCCGATCCCCGAAACGAACACCGTGTTTGAAGGATCGATGCCCAGCTCCGCCATGGTCTTCTGGATGCCCTTCAGAATGGCGTAGTCGCCGCATCCGGGACACCACCGTACCTCTTGATCCGAGGCGTAGTCCTTGGGCTTGAGCGGCACCGGCGCTGTCGTGGTGGTCATCGCGCGCCCTCCAGTCGATCGCGCACTGCCTGCACGATCTCGGAAATCTTGAACGGTTTTCCCTGCACCTTGGGGAGGCTGTCGGCCGGCGTCAGATACGCACCGCGAAGCAAGTGGACGAGCTGGCCCGTGTTCAGTTCGGGCACGAGTACCTGCGTAAACCCGGCGAGCAGGTCGCCGAGATTGCGCGGAAACGGATGCAGATACCGAATGTGGATGTGGGATACATCGAGTCCGCCGGCCCGCAGTTCGCGCACCGCCTGATGAATCGCGCCATACGTTGATCCCCACCCGACGATGGCCAAGGGGCCCCGGTCGGGTCCGATCGCGACCGACTGAAGCGGCACGTCGTAGGCGATGCCGGCCACCTTCGCCGCACGCTCGTCGGTCATCTGCTGGTGATTTTCCGGATCGTAGCTTATGTGTCCCGTGAGGGCCTGCCGCTCCAGGCCACCGATGCGGTGTGCCATCTGTGGCGTTCCTGGTCGCACCCACGGGCGGGCGCCCGTCGCGGGATCGCGCTCGAACGGGAGGAAGTCCTCGGGATCCGTGCGAAAGGTGACCGGGAACTTTGGCAGGCTGTCCCCGTCAGGGATAAGCCACGGTTCCGCGGCATTCGCGAGGTACCCGTCGGTCAGCAACAGGACCGGCGTCATGAAGCGTGTTGCGATTCTCACGGCTTCCAGCGCCACGTCGAAGCAATCGGCTGGTGTGGAGGCGGCGATCACGGGCATCGGCGTATCGCCGTTGCGCCCGTAGACCGCCTGGAACAAGTCCGACTGTTCCGTCTTCGTGGGCAGCCCCGTCGAGGGACCGGCGCGTTGGGCATTCACAATGATCAACGGCAGTTCTGTCGCGACCGCGAGACCCATGGCTTCCGTCTTGAGCGCGATCCCCGGACCCGAGCTGGCCGTCACGCCGAGTTGTCCGCCGTAGGATGCGCCGATCGCCGCGCAGATGGCCGCGATCTCGTCTTCGGCCTGGAACGTGATGACACCGTATCGTTTGAAGCCGGCCAATGTGTGGAGCAGCGGCGATGCGGGCGTGATCGGGTACGAGCCAAGGAAGAGCCGCAGTCCGGCATTCCTGGCACCCGCAGTCAGACCCCAAGCCAGGGCCTCCGTGCCGGTGACCGTCCGGTAGGTGCCGGGAGGCACGTCGGAGCGGGCGACCGTGAACCCGACGATGTCGCTCGGCGCTTCCACCGTCTCCCCGAACGCATGTCCCGCGTTCAGGGCGGCGAGGTTGGCCTCCGCGATGTCGGGGGTCTTCTGGAACTTCTTCCGGAGCCATTCCATCGTCGCCGAGCGGTCGCGGCCGAACATCCAGAGCATCAAGCCGAGCGTCCACATGTTCCGCGATCGCAGCGCCTCCTTTTGCCCCAGCCCGAACGGTGCGACGGCGTCCAGCGTGCGCTGCGAGATGTCGAGCCGCAGGACCTGGAAGGGCGCAAGCGTGGCGTCCTCGAGTGGGTTCGTGCTGAATCCCGCTTTGGCGAGGTTCCGGGCATTAAAGGCCCCGGTGTCGACCACAACCATCCCACCCGGCCGGATGTCGGCGATGTTGACCTTGAGGGCGGCGGGGTTCAGCGCCACCAGCACATCCAGTTCGTCGCCCGGGGTCATCACGTCCGAGCCGAAATGCACCTGGAAGGCCGACACCCCGAAGGTCGTGCCGGCGGGCGCCCGGATCTCGGCTGGGTAGTCGGGGAACGTCGCGAGATCATTGCCCCCCAGCGCGGTCTCTATCGTGAACTGCGACCCGGTCAACTGCATCCCGTCGCCGGAGTCCCCAGCAAAGCGGACCACGACCGTATCGCGCGGAACGGGCTCAACGGCCCGAGAAGTGGATGTGGTCACTTGGGAGGACATGCGCTTGGAAGCCTGGCTCTGTGATGCTTGAATAGTTACGCATGCCTGGGGCGAAATGCCAACGGTCAGGTATATTTGTGGTCCCAATACCCACCGATCGCAGGAGCGAGGGATCATGCAAAAGTCGATTGTGGAGGCCATCAACCAGCACATCGGGCGTGAGTTCGGGGCCGCCTATTTGTATCTGTCGATGTCCGCGTATCTCGAAGGCCAGAACCTTGCCGGGTTCGCGCACTGGATGAAGGCGCAGCACGCCGAGGAGATGGGACACGGGATGCGCCTGTTCACGTATCTCCTGGACCGCGGGGAAAAGGTCGTGCTGGAGGGCATCAAAAAGCCCGCGGCGACGTTTGGAGGCCCGCTGGACGTCCTGGAGAAGTCGCTGGCGCATGAGCGGATCGTGTCCGCGTCGATCACGGCGCTATATGAGTTGGCGGTGAAGCACAAGGACTACGCGACCCAGCATCATATGCAGTGGTTCATCGACGAGCAGCTGGAGGAGGAGCGTACCTTCGAGACCTTAATCGCCCGGCTCAAGATGGCGGGAGACAAGGGACCCGGGCTGCTCATGATCGATCGCGAGCTTGCACAGCGGGGCGGGGCGTAGCCCGTACGAAACTGCGGCGCGACCGGTGGGGCCTGCCGGCCCACTGCACGAGCGTGTCTTGATGGCCGATCGCATTCACGTCACGTACGAGATTACGGCGTCGGACGCGCAGGCCGGGTTGATTGCGGAGGCCATCAGCCGCGAACAGACGGTGGAGCTGCCACCGGGCGCCTATCCCGAGCACATCGAGCGCGAGATCGTCGGGCGGATCGAGGCCCAGACGGCGTCGCGGAACGGCCGCTCCCGGGTCGAGGTCTCCTACGACGCTCGCATCGTCGGCGCCGATCTCGCCCAACTCCTCAACCTGGTCTGCGGAAACGTCTCGCTGTTGGAGGGCGTTCGGGTCGTGGATCTCGCGCTGCCCGCCGAGCTGACGAGCGTGCTGGGAGGGCCGCGCCTTGGGATCGCGGGGCTTCGCAAAGTCACGGGGACGCACCGCAGACCGTTGTTGGTTGGCGCCATGAAGCCCGTGGGCCTGACGGCGCGGGAGTTGGCCAACCTGGGAGCGCAGTTTGCCCGGGGGGGCATGGACATCATCAAGGACGACCACGGCCTGGCGGACCAGCCGTGGGCGCCGTTCCGCGAGCGCGTGGCGCGCTGCAGCGAAGCCATCGCCGCCGCCGCGGAGCAGTCGGGGACGACGACGCTTTACGCCCCGAACATCACCGGCCCCAGTGATTCCCTGCTAGAACGCGTCGCCTGGGCAGTCGATTGCGGTTGCCCCGCGGTCATGGTGTCCCCGTTGTTGCAGGGCCTCGATGCGGTGCGGCTCGCCCGTGACGCGGGGGTGGCCGTGCTCGCCCACCCGACCATGAGCGGCGCGGTGTTCTCCGAGGGCCGAGGGATCGCACCGCACGTGCTGTATGGAACGCTCTTGCCCGCGGCCGGCTGTGACGGCGTGATCTTCACGGTCGCCGGCGGCCGATTCCCCGTCAGCAGAGAAACGTCGCTCGCCGTCGCCCGGCGGATTGGGGGTCCGCGGACGGCGGGTGAGCCCGCGCTCCCGATCCTCGGGGGTGGGATCGATGTTGCGGATGTCCCGTCATGGATCGATCGCCTTGGCACGGAGATCGGGTTTCTGGTCGGCAGCAGCCTCTATGCGTCGGGGAATATCGAACGCGCGGTGCGGAACTTGGTCGCGACCGTGGAGCACTCCGTTGGCTGAACAGTCTCGCGTGCTTCGTGACCAGGGAGGGTTTCGCTGGGACGGAGTTGCGGTGCGGCAGTACGAGGGTCTCGCAGCGGATTACGAAGGCGTCACGCGGCAGGTGCTCTCGGGCGCGGAGGCGGATGCCGTCGAGTTCGAGACACGCTATTTCGAGGTCGCCCCCGGCGGGTTCACGCGACTCGAACAACATGGCCACGCGCACGTCGTGGTCGTCGTGCGAGGTGCGGGCGAGGTCCTGCTGGGCGATCGGACGGAGCAGATCAAGGCCTTCGACTGCGTGTATGTTGCCCCGGGGGAGCGACACCAGTTCAGGGCACACCACGCCGCGCCTCTTGGTTCCTCTGTGTCGCCGACCGGTCACGGTCGCCAAGGCTGGACTTCAGGGGGTCTTCACGTTCCCCTTAGTGGGTGACGGCAGTAGTGTAGCGGTCCTCGGCGGAGTGGGAGATGGCTGGCGAACTCGGAACCATCGTGGTTGGGGTGCTTGGCAGCGCTGCGGTGCTGTTCGCCGTTGTGGGGATTGCGGCGCTCGTGATGGCGGTGCGTCGGGCCGCGCGCGTGCAGCGGCGTTTGGTCGACGAAGTCTCCCGCCTCCGCCGCGACGTGGACTCGCTGGTAGGCGCAAGCAAGGTGACGGCGTCAACACCTGACGTCTCCCAGGCAGGAATCGACGGCTCCCCGGACGCCCGACGCGATCGGTCAACCGCGGCGCACCGCGGGCTCCGCACCGATTCGGGGCACCACAACTCACCCTCGTAAGGGCCGACTGCGGCAATGCAGTTCGCAATGGCGGGGTCGACCAGAACTGTTGACCTGCCGCAACGGTTACGTCGTATACTGCCAGCATCGCGTGAGGTGTGATAATGTAAGTATAGTGAACACAACACGTTAGAAGGTATTGATGGGATAGTGTTCGTTGCTCGTGATTGGGGCGGGTGTGGCACAGGCGTTGCCCCTTTGGACGGCACCCAACCCAAGTGGCGGGGCGGTCTTACGATTCCGACCCCGCCGGGAATGGACCATTTGGTGAGACCAACACGGACGCCACGGCAGACCCGTGCGCCCGTTGCCAGTCGCCTGGCAGCGGGCGCAGTGGTCTTGGCGTCCGCGTTGCTCGTCACCACCTGTCAGCTTGGCGACCTGGTCACGCCGCCCCCCGCGGGGACACCGGCCGCATCCCCTTCATCGCTCAGGGACTCGGTCGCGGTCGGGAGTACAGCGCTGGTCACCCACGAGCTCACGATCACCAACGCGGGCACGGGCACCCTGCGCTGGACGCTCTCCCGAGCCCAAGGCAGCCCGTGGATAGCGATCAGCGCTACGAGCGGCACGGCGCCGACGACGGTGGATGTCACCATCGATCCTGTCGGCCTCGAGATCGGGGAGTATCGCGACACGTTGGAAATCGGTGCGCAGGGCACGCCGGACGTCACCCGCGTGCCGGTGCTCCTCACGGTGCACCCGTGCCTCTCCCCCCCGATCGCGCCCGGAGACTCACTCCAGAGCGTGCTCACCACAGCCGACTGCAAGTCCCCTCATCGTCCCGGGAGCTTCGCGCGGCTGTACCGATTCACGGGACTCGAGGGCGACTCCGTCACCGTCGCGCTCACCGCGGAGTTCCCGGCGCTCCTCCTGATCGACAGCGCTCCCGACGGCAGTGCCCCGATCTTTCTCGAGACCCAGTTCTGTCGCACCGCCGGACCGGATGTGTGCGTCATCAACCTCCCGCTGCCGGCGACGGGGCCGTACGCGATCGAGATCACGACGATCGACGCCGCCGACACGGGGTCGTTCTCTCTCGCCGTGGCCACGCCGCGACCGCCGACGTCGCCGACCGGCATCCAGCAGTTGCGGCGGGATGGGGTGACCGTGTTGGCCGTCGGAGGCGCCGTCGCCGATTCGGGGTTCATCGCGCGTGGTGTGACCGACGATCCTGATCTTGCGGACTCGGTTCGCCTCGATCTCGAGGTCGTGCCCGTCGATTCCAGCTTCACCGGCGCCATCACGCGGTCGGGGCTCTTCGTCCCATCCGGGCAGACGGCGACCGTCGCCGTCGCTGGTCTCACGGATGATACCGAGTACCACTGGCGACTCCGTGCGACCGATCTGAGCGGCCGGTCGAGTGCGTGGGTCGATTTCGGCGGCAACCCCGTGGGCTCGACGGACATGCGCGTCGCGGTTCCCGAGACCCCAGGCGCCCCGACCGGGCTCCGCCAGCTCAAGTCCGACGGAGCTACGGACATCGCCGTCGCCGAGGCGACCGACGAGAAGACCGTGATCTTCGCGGCGGTGCCGACCGATGCCGATCCGGGTGATCTGCTGCGCGTTGAGGTGGAGCTGCAGGAAGTGGGAGTGGTGTTCGGTGGGACGGTCTCCGGAAACAGCGTGCAGGTGGCGAGCGGTGACACGGCGTTCGTGACGGTCACCGGGTTGGTGGATGACCGGCAGTACCATTGGAGGGCCCGCTCCGTCGATCAGACGCTGCGGGCCAGCCCATGGGTCGTGTTCGGGGGCAATCCGGAAGAGGCGTCGGACTTTCAGGTGGCCGTTCCCGACGCCCCCAACGCAGCCACATCGCTGGCCCAGTTCGCGGCGGATTCGACGACGGTGCTGGCGGTCGGCGATACGGCCGCGACAGCCGCGGTCGTGCTGTCGGCCTCGGTGACCGATCCGGATCCGGGTGATTCGCTGCGGCTGTTGGCCGAAGTGCGGCCGCTGGGATCCGCCTTTGTGGGGCTCCCGACGGACACGGGAGGGTTCGTGCCGAACGGGTCCACGGCATGGGTCCGCGTGTCCGGACTGCCGGATGATTCGGACTTTCACTGGCGCGTGCGGGTGGAGGATCGGGGAGGGCGCGTGAGCGCGTGGACCGCGTTCGGTGGGAACGGCGAGGCGGAGGTGGACCTGCACGTGGCGGTGCCCGAGCCGCCGGCCGCGCCCACGGCACTCGCCCAGTACCGGAGCGACTCGACGACGCTGCTGGGAGTCGGCGCCACGACGGAAGAGACGACGCTGGTGATGAGGGCCGTGGGAGCCGACCCGGACCCCGATGCGACTCTCCGACTGGAGGTGGAGATCCAGCCGCTGGGGGCGGCCTTCGTCGCCGCCGGCAGCTCGCCCGCCGGTGACGGGCCCGCGGGGGTGGCCGACGGTGTGTTCACGAGCGCGCCGATCGCGAGCGGGGACACCGCCAGAACGGCCGTCGGCCCGCTCGATGATGACCGGAGCTACCATTGGCGCGCGCGTTTCGTGGACGAGACGGGGCGCGCCGGTCCGTGGTCCGCATTTGGCGGCAACGCGGAATCCGACGCGGACGCGAGCGTTGCGGTGCCGGCCGTGGCGCTTCGGTTTTCGGTGGAGCCCTCTGGCGCCGTCTCGGGCGCGGCCATGGTGCCCCCGATCCGCGTTGAGGCGCTCGAGGCCTCCGGGGCGTGGGACACGGCGTTCGCTGGCGCGGTGGCGCTGGAGCTAGTGGTGGGGACCGGCACGGCCGGAGCCGCGCTCGGCGGCGCGCTGACGAAGAGCGCGAGCGGCGGGGAAGCGGTCTTCGACGATATCAGTGTGGACAGTGCGGGCGCCGGGTATCGCATACGCGCCCGCTCCACCGGTCTCACGGACACGACGAGTGCGACGTTTGACATCGCGGCCGCCGTCGCCACGCGGCTCGCCTTCGACATCCAGCCCGTTACCGGCAACGCCGGGGATATCCTCCCCGCCGTCCGTGTGAGCGTCCGGGACGCCTTCGGGAATCTGGTGAACACGGCGACGCACGACATCACGCTCACGATCTCGGCTGGTACGGGGACGGCCAACGCGCAGCTGGCCGGAACGTTGGTGGTAGCGGCGGTCGGCGGTGTCGCGGTCTTCGACGATTTGTCCATCGACAGCGCCGGTACCGCGTATCGGCTTGATGCCACGGCAACCGGCCTCACGACGGCCACGAGCGGTTCCTTCGACATCGTGGCGTTGGCCACTCACCTCGAATTCGACGTGGAGCCCGGAGGCATCATCGCGGGCGATCTCTTCGCGCCAGCGGTTGTCGTATCGGCGCGCGACGATCTTGGCAACCTCGCCGCACAATACAGCGGTGATGTGACTGTGGCGATCGCGCCGGGCACGGGCACGCCGGGTGCCGCCCTCTTGGGGACCGTCACGCGCGCACTCGTCGAAGGTCGCGCTACGTTCGGCGACGTGTCGGTGGATCTCGCTGGAACGGGGTACGTGTTGAGCGCGACATCTTCGGGAGCGCCAATCACGGGCGCCTCCTCGGAGCCGTTCACGGTTACGGCCGGGCCGGCCAGTGCGCTGGAGTTTGCCACGCAACCCGTCGACGTGACTGCCGGGGCGACACTGCCGCCGGTCACGGTCCACGCATTGGACGGGTTTGGAAACATCACCTCGTTCGGCGGCGACGTGAGCGTCGCTATCACGAGCGGAGCCGGGACCGCCGGAGCCACGCTCAACGGCACGGTCACGAGCGCGGCGGTCGGAGGGGTGGCCTCGTTTGACGATCTCGCCGTGGACAGCGCGGGCGCAGGTTACTCGCTCACCGCGACGGCGACGGATTTGGCGGCAGCGGAGAGCGAAGCGTTTGACGTGACTGCCGGTCCGGCTGTGACGCTCGAGTATACGGTGCAGCCGAGCGCCACGGCCGCCGGCGCGGTGATCACGCCGGCAGTGGAGGTAACGGCGCGGGACTCCGTCGGGAATGTCGCCAGCGGGTTCACGGGCACGGTCAGCGTCGCCATCTCGTCGGGCACGGGGACCGGTGGAGCGGTGCTCGGTGGTGGGCTCGCGCGCGCCGCGATCGTCGGCGTCGCCACCTTCGATGATCTCACGATCGATCTCGCGGGGGCCGACTATCAGTTGGAGGCGACCTCCGGAGCGCTGACGCCGGCGCTCAGCGCATCGTTCGCCGTCGGCTCAGCGGGAGCCGCCACGTTCACCGTTGGCGGGATCACTGATCCCGTCGTTGCGGGTGTGGCGTCGGCGGTCACGGTGACCGCGCGGGATGCGTTCGGGAACGTCGCGACGGGCTATCGCGGTACGATCAAGTTCAGCTCGACCGACCCCGCGGCCACGCTGCCGGCAGACTATGCCTTCACGGCGGGTGATGCCGGGGCGCATGCGTTTGCGAGCGGCGTCGTCTTCGCGACGGCCGGTGAGCAGACCGTGACGGTGACGGACATCGCCGACGGCAGCCTCACGGGAAGCCAATCCGCCATATCGGTGCAACCCGCCGCCGCCGCCTCACTGGAGGTCACGGGGATCGCCGATCCGATCGTGGCCGGTGTCAGCTCGTCGTTCACCGTGACCGCCCGCGACGCCTTCGGCAACATGGCCACCGGCTACACCGGGACGGTCACGTTCGCCTCGAGTGACGCGAGCGCAACTCTGCCCGCCGATTACACGTTCGAGGTCTCCGATGCCGGCGATCGCTCGTTCCCGGGTGGGGTCACGTTCGAGACCGCCGGCGAGCAGTCCGTCACCGTCACGGACCTGGCTGACGGAACCATCGCTGGGGCGCAAGCGGCGATCACGGTCCAGCCGGCCGCGGCGGTCACGCTGGAGGTGAGCGGCATCGCGGACCCGATTCCGGCTGGTGCCGGCTCCGACGTAACGGTGACCGCGTTCGATGCCTTCGGGAACGTCGCGACGGGCTACCGCGGCACGGTCACATTCACATCGAGCGACGCTGGCGCGACGTTGCCCCCGGACTATGCCTTTACCGGGGGTGACGCGGGGGTCCACACCTTCACCGGGGGGGTGGCGTTCGCGGCGGTGGGCGAGCAAAGCGTGACGGCGACTGACGTGGCCGACGGCACTATCAGCGGGACGCAATCGGCCATCAGCGTCCAGTCGGCCAACGTCACTGCGCTGCAGGTGACCGGCATCAGCGACCCCATTGTGGCCGGTGTGAGCTCTGGCGTGACCGTGACGGCGCTGGACGCATTCGGTAACGTCGCCGCCGACTACCGGGGGACGGTGACGTTCGCCTCCAGTGACGGTGCGGCCACGCTGCCCCTGGACTACACGTTCACCGAGGGGGATGCCGGGGTGCGTGCATTCCCCGGTGGCGTGACGTTGCGGACCGCCGGCGAAAAGACCGTGACCGTGACGGATCTGGCAAACGGCGCGATCACCGGGACGCAGTCCGCGATCACCGTGCAGCCGGCCGCCGCGGCGAACCTGACCGTGAGCGGCATCGCCGACCCCGTCGTGGCCGGGGTGGGCTCCTCCGTTACCGTGACCGCGCGGGACGCCTTCGGCAACGTCGCCACCGGGTATCGCGGAACGGTCGCATTCACGTCGAGTGATGGTGCGGCCACGCTGCCCGCCGATTACGAGTTCACCGCCGGAGACGCCGGCGCCCGCACGTTCCTGGGAGCGGCCACGCTGCGGACCGCCGGTGAGCATGTCGTGACGGTAACGGATGGGTCGGATGGATCGATCACGGGGAGTCAGTCCGCCATCACGGTTCAGCCCGCGCCGGCGTCGAGCCTCACGGTGAGCGGGATCGCCGATCCGATCGTCGCGGGGGTGAGCGCCACGGTCACCGTGACCGCGTTCGACCAGTTCGGCAACGTGGCTACGGGATATCGCGGCACCGTCACGTTCACGTCAAGCGACGGCAACTCGGGTCTCCCGGCGAACCACACGTTCACCGCGGGTGACGCGGGTGCGCACACGTTCGCGGGCGCGGTCACGCTTCGTACGGTCGGCGAGCAAGGCGTCACGGTGACGGATGTTGCCAACGGGACCATCACGGGTGTCCAGTCCGGCATCACGGTGCGACCCGCGGCCGCCGCGACGCTGTCGGTGACCGGTGTCGCCGATCCGATCATCGCCGGCGAGGCGAGCGACGTCACGGTGACGGCGCTCGACGCGTTCGGCAACGTGGCGACGGGCTACCTCGGCACGATCACGTTCAGCTCGAGTGATGCCGGGGCCGTCCCGCCGCCCGACTATCAGTTCACCGGCGTGGACTCCGGGACGCACGCGTTTGCCAATGGGGTGCGCCTCGCAACCGTGGGTGAGCAGACCGTTACGGCGACCGACGTCGGCAACGGGTCGATCACAGGATCGCAGCCGGACATCACGGTCCAGCCCGGCGCGGGTGCGACGCTGCTGTTCACAACCCAGCCGGGCACGGCGACGGCCGGGGAAGTCCTGACGCCGGCGCCGGCGGTCACGGTCTACGATACCCTCGGCAACGTGGCGACCTCCTTCTCCGGTTCCGTGACCGTGGCGATCACCCCGGGGACCGGCGACGCGGGTGCGACCTTGTCCGGTACGAAGACCGTCGCGGCGACGTCGGGTGTCGCCACGTTCGGGACGCTGTCCATCGACCGCGTCGCGACCGGATACACGTTCACCGCAACCTCCGGCGCCCTCACCGCCGATACGAGCGCCCCCTTCGATATCACGGAAGGTCTGGCCAACCGCCTGGCGTTCACGGTCCAGCCGACCGACGCCGTGGCAAGCGAAATCCTCTCGCCCGCGGTCGAGGTGAGTGTTCTCGACGGATCCAGCAACGTGGTCACCGCGTTCACGGGCGACGTCACCATCACGATCGCGTCGGGAACCGGGACGGCGGGAGCCGTGCTGACCAACGGTATCACGGGACTCACGGTCACAGCCGTGTCGGGTGTGGCCACATTCAGCAGCCTCGCAATCGACAAGGCGGGCACCGACTATCAGCTTCGCGCTCTGGCCGACGGCGTGACGTCGGCGACGAGCGACCCGTTCGACATTACCGCCGGCGCGGTCTCGGCGGCGACGTCGGCGGTCTCGGCGTCGCCGGGAGCGATCGAAGCGAGCAGCGGTTCGTCCACGTCCACCATCACCGTGACGGTTCGGGACGCCGAGTCGAATCCGGTGCCGGGCGTCGCCGTCGTGCTTGGGGCCACCGGTTCCGGCAACACGCTGACTCAACCCTCGGCCCCGACCAACTCGAGCGGGGTCACCACCGGAACGCTCAGCTCGACGGTGGCTGAGACCAAGACGGTGTCCGCGACAGCTGACGGTGTGGGCATTGTGCAGACCTCCGATGTGGTGGTGCAGGCGGCGGCTGCCTCACAGCTCGCCATCGCCCAGCAGCCTTCGGGGGCCGTGCAGGCCGGAGTGACCTTCCCGCAGCAGCCGAGTGTGCGACTCGAGGACCAATTCGGCAACGATGTCAGTCAGGGGAATGTCGGGATCACCGCCGCCATCAACACCGACGCGGACACGCTGAAGGGAGCCCTGACCGTGAACACTAACTCGTCGGGCGTGGCGGCATTCACCAACCTGCGCATCGACGGTGTCGTGAGCGATCGCACGATCGAGTTCACCTCGGGGGCACTCATTCCCGTGACGTCCAACACGGTCACCGTGGGGCCAGGTCCGGTTGAGGCCACGAAGTCGACGGCGACGGTCCCGGATGGCACTGCCGGAACCGTCACCAACATCACGGTGCAGGCGCGCGACAAGTTCGGAAACGCCCTGACGACCGGAGGGGCGACGGTCGTGGTGACGGTAACGCTCGCGAACAACGTGACGCCCGCCGTGAGCGATGTTGGGGACGGGACCTACACGACGAGCTACACGCCGACGGCGGCCGGCACGGATCGGATTGACATCACGTTGGACGGTACGGCGATCAGCGGGAGCCCGTTCACGAGCGAGGTGGCGCCGGGTGGGGCCAACGCCGCCCAATCGACGGCGACCGTGCCCGACGGGACCGCGGGGAGCATCACGACCATCACGGTGCAGGCGCGGGACGCGAACGGCAACGATTTGACGACCGGTGGCGCGACCGTGGTGGTGACGGTGGGCGGCGCGAACAGCGCGAGCCCAGGGGTCACGGACAACGGGAACGGCACCTACACCGCCACCTACACGCCCACCGCGACCGGCACCGATAACGTTGCGATCACGCTGGACGGCTCCCCCATTGGTGGGAGTCCGTATCCCAGCACGGTGAGCGCGGGACCGGTCAGCCCCGCACAATCGACGGCGACGGTCCCCGACGGGACAGCTGGGAGCTCCACCGCGATCACGGTGCAGGCCAAGGATGCCTTTGCCAACAATGTGACGACCGGGGGTGCTGCGGTCGTGGTGACCGTCACGGGAGCCAATGGTGCGACCCCCGCGGTGACCGACGTTGGCGACGGGACCTACACGACGAGCTACACGCCGACGGTCGTGGGGGCGGACGCCGTGGCGATCACGCTGGACGGGACGCCGATCAGCGGCAGCCCGTACAGCTCCTCGGTGAGTGCGGGGGTGGGGAGTCCGGCGAACAGCTCGGCGAGTGTGCCGGCGGGGACGGCGGGGCAGGCGACGGCGGTGGCGATCACGGTGCGGGACGCCAACGGGAACAAGGTGAGTGGTGCGGCCGGGCAGCTGGCGGTGTCGGTGGGGGGGACCAATGTGGGCGCGGTGGTATCGACGATCACGGAGCAGGGGGATACGACCTACACGGCGAGTTACACGCCGGTGGTGAGTGGGAGTGATGCGGTCTCGGTGCGGTTGAACGGGACGCACATTGCCGGAAGTCCGTTTGCGAGCGCGGTGAGTGCGGGGGCGGCGAATGCGGACAGCAGCACGGCGGTGGTGCCGAACGGGACGGCGGGGCAGGTAACGACGGTGACGATTACGGTCGTGGACACGTTGGGGAACA
>Ga0326597_10000036_pt1:0-117500 | contig 213985 bp, 205 predicted proteins | sample RVTome_12_FD_203789 | JGI IMG/M metagenome (GOLD analysis project Ga0326597, IMG submission 203789) | Soil microbial communities from uranium-contaminated site in the Upper Colorado River Basin, Wyoming, United States - RVT100D185 | ecosystem: Environmental > Terrestrial > Soil >...
CCCATCATCGTCGACAGCAACGGCCACGTGTACGCGCTTGTGAGCATCCACTCCGATGGTGATCATCCGTGCCTCCTCCGTGCCTTCCTGCTGCGCCCTCATGGTGTCGAACGTGCTGGGGCCGACGGGGCTCTCTTGGGTCAATCGACCGGCTCCTATCAGGTCAAACCCCGGTGCACGCGACGAGAGGCGACAGGTCCGATCAATGGCACCGACGCCAGCACATAGTGGAGTCAGCCTGCTCGCCGTGTACGGAGGCTATCATCACAGAGAGCACATCGTGTTGCGCCCGTCGCTAAGGACGCCGCCACAACTTCAAGACGCGCTTCGACAGGGCGACGCCCCGTTCAGCGATCGTGGCCTCGGTCCGGCAATTCCTGGTCGTACTCGACGTCGTACTGACGGGCGACCTGCACGAGCAGCGCTCCATGATGATGCCGGCCGCATCACTGTTCTCCGGTGCGTCCATGAAGGCCCGAAGGGCGTCGGCATTGATAAAGGCCCAGTGGTCCCGATTCGCATCCGGCGCGAGTTTCGCAAGATACCTCTGTACGTCGTCCCATTGAACGAGCGTGATGAGCTTGTCGAGATTGAGGTTGCGGTGCTTTCCCATCGATGCCTCCATGCCTGGGCTCCGATGAGATCCTACGACAATCAGAACAGGTTTTCTAGCAATGCCTCGCCTACAGCCCAATCGCCGCGGCCACCTTCGCCCAGGAGCGGTCCTCCTGCCCCTCCAGTCGCCGCAGGTAGGTCGTCGTCACCGTGAGCGAGCTGTGCCGCAGCATAGGTACCCCCGTCAAGTAGACGGCGTCCGGGCAACCGATCTAGAGTGAACCCCGCCAGGGATGCTTTGCACCAGGAGCGTGACGATCGGCAATCTCCTCCTACGGGCCGGCTGGCCAGTCGCCATGGTGCTCGCCATCGCGCTGGCAAGCATTGCGACGGGCAACGTCCGCGGAGGAACGCTCGATCCCAACGCCCCGCGCGGGCCAACGATGAAGACGCTCGACGAACTGCCGCCGCAGTGGCATCGCAAGCTATCCGCCGCTGACACCCTGGACCCATGCGCCTCTTCGCGCTATCGCTGCGTCCTGGGGTCCGCCGGCGTGCTCGACCGCGAGACCGGCCTCGTCTGGATGAAGGGGCCGCCGCAGACGGCATCCAACTTCGCCACGGCCGAGGCCGCATGCCAGGCGTACCTTGCCGGCACGATCGGTGGCTGGAGGCTGCCCACGGCGGAGGAGCTGCGCACCCTCATCGATGACGACACAAGCGGCTTACCGGCGGGCCATCCCTTTACCGCACTGACCGGGGCGACGGACGTCTACTGGTCGGCGTCACACATCTTGAACTTCGCGACTGTCCTTACCGTCAACATCAGCGACGGAGGTAGCGCGAGCACCAGTACGACAAGCAGCTCGCGCCTTCCATGGTGCGTCCGAGGCGGACGGGGATACGACGGATGGTGATGCATCTTCACGTCGGTTTTCACGTCTTCGGCTGGGTGGCGGGCGCCATTCTTGGGGTCGCGCTAATGCTGGTGGTCGCCCGGCAGGCCCACGGCGGACCCCTTGATCCTCCAGCGCCGCCGACGTCGACGATGTCCTCGCTGGACGATGCGCTGCCGGTATGGAGCCAGTCGCTCCCGTTCGACGATGGCGCTGATAGATGACGCGGTGCTGGACCGGGAGACCGGCCTCGTGTGGGAGCGATCGACTGTGCGGGCCGGTACCGCGCAAGATCCCGCAACGAAACCGTGGCTCACGGCAGTGGACTTCTGCCAGAAGCTTGGGAAGGGCGGCCGGTACGGTTGGCGGCTGCCAACCGAAGAGGAGCTGCGGTCAGTATCCGTCGCGTGGGATTCGGCGGACGATCCATTCACACTGCCGCAGAACTTCGGCGACGTGCAGTCCTACTGGACATCCCGCACGGTTTCCAGTCCGACCGCTCAAGCCTACGCTGTCTTGCTCGACGTTCCTGAAACGCGCCAGGCCGAGGCCAAGACGACGATGTACGGCGCCTGGTGCGTGCGGGGAGGTCAGGCGCTTGATGGCATGTAGCCGCATCCTCTCGCTCGTCTTCCGTTCCGCGTGGTATGTCGCCGCCGTCTTCGTGCTGCTCGCAGCCGCGACGCTCGCCGGTGTCGTGCGTGCGGGATCGCTCGATCCGCCGGGCGGTCCGGCATCAACCATGCGGCCGCTCGACACCATCGCGCCATCCTGGCTTCGCGCCCTCGCCTCGGACAACGGCGTCGACCCGTGTAGCTCATCGCGATTCTCCTGCGTGATGGGAGGGGCTGCGGTGCTCGATCGCGAGACCGGGCTTGTCTGGGAGAAGACGCCTGGCTCATCGAATCTCACCTGGCCTAACGCTGATGCTCGCTGCGAAACGCTCTCGGCTGGCAGTCGTCTGGGCTGGCGTCTGCCGACCGTGGAAGAGCTCCTGACATTGGCGGACAGCGATGGGATGGGCCTGCCCGCGGGCCATCCGTTTATCGGTGTAGCGGCGGCGGTGGTCGGTGACCGTTACTGGTCGGTGACCCACTTTCAGGGCGTGATCAGCGCCGGGCGGACGGTGACGTTCTTCAGTGCCGCGGATGTGCGCTTTCCCGCCCTGGGCGAAAACAATACCCGGGCGTGGTGCGTGCGTGGCGGTCAGGGGTACGACGGGATATGAACACGTGGCGAAGCGGCCATCTTGCTCTGGGTTGGCTCGTCGCGGTTGGAGCGGCGCTCATCCTCGTCGCGGTGCTGAGCGGGATCGTGCATGGCGGCACGCTCGACCCGGCCTCTGCCCCTGCGCCGACGCTGCGGCCTCTCGATGACATTGCCCCCGTCTGGTCGCAGGCGCTCGCGCACAACGATGGTGCGGACTCCTGCCACTCGTCGCGTTTCCTCTGCGTCTTCACGGATGACGCGGCGGTACTCGACCGCGAGACAGGCCTAGTCTGGCAACGAACGGCCAACCCTGCGGCGGTCCCTTGGCTAACAGCCATCACGACATGCGCGACGGCCGCGACCGGGGGACGGCTCGGATGGCGGGTACCGACCGAAGAAGAGTTGCGCACGGTCATGCAGATTGCGCTTGATCCAGCGGCGCCGTTTACGGTGAATGCCTTCGGGGGTTACTGGACCGGAAGGACGGTGGACGGCTCGACGACAGACGCCTTTTCGATCCTCGCGCAGGGCGCGGGTAATCGGACGGTCTCACCAAAGACTGCCTCTCTGCGCTACTGGTGTGTTCGTGGCGGCCAAGCCTATGACGGTATCTAGCGAAATCTCCGAGGCGACAATCTGACTTCGAACCCCTTGGCTGATCAGGCAACGCCAATCGCCTCCGCCACCTTGGCCCACGACCGATCCTCCTGTCCCTCCAGCCGGCGCAGGTATGTCGTCGTGACCGCTAGCGAACTGTGGTCGAGGAACCGGCTCACGTCCTCGATACTCTCGCCGGCGTCTCGCCGGAGCTTGGCGGCCGAGTGCCGGAAGATGTGGACGCCCGCCGCGGGCAGGCCTGCATCGCGGAAGTACCGCCGATCGATTCTACAAGGTGGTCCCAAGGGCTGGATTCGAACCTGCGGTACACGGCTTTGAAAGGTCATCCGGATGTTACGAGAAGCCGATGGGGCCGGGTCCAGCGCTCTACACGCGTGTCACGACTGCCGTTGCGACGGTATCGAGCGCGCAGAGCGGATCCGCCGGCGGCTCGATGCCGAGCACGCTGCGCATTCGGTCGACATCCGCGACGAACCTGACGACTTCGATGCCACGTTCTGGCAGGATCCGCAGCGTCGATCCGGCTCGCGCCATGCCGATAATCCGCTGACCGAGATCGAGGATCTGCGTGCCTTTGCCACTGCCGACGTTGACAGCGCCTTCATTGGCGCAGGTCGCTGCCGCCAGCAAGGCGTCAACGGCGTGGCCTACCGAGATGAAATCGAGGATTTGACGGCCACCATAGACCTCGAGATCTTCACCGTCGCTCGCGCGCTGCAACCAGATCGGGATGACGCGATCGCGATCGCGAGGGCCATACACGTTCGCGAACCGCAGGATCATGCAGTCCAGTCCGGTCGCGGCATACCACACGCGACAGTACGCCTCACCCGCGAGCTTGCTTGCACCATAGGGGTTCTTGGCTGCGAGGGGCGCGTCCTCGCGGACGGGGATGCGGTCGGGGTCGCCGTACACCTCGCGTGACGACGAGAAGACCAGGCGCCGCACGCCGGCGGCGGACGCTGCCTTCAGGACGTTATACGTCCCGATGACGTTGGTGGTGAACGAGTAGTCCATGTCCTGGACGGCGCCCATCACGTTTGACTGCGCCGCGAGGTGATATACCAGGCCGGCGCCCTCAATCGCGCGCGAGAGTAGTTCTTCATCGCGGATGTCCCCGGTTATGAGGGCAACGGCGCCGGATTTGATGTGATGGTCGATGTGCTCGATACGGCCTCTCCTGAGATTGTCGAGCACCACGACGTTGTCGCCGCGATCAACGAGCGCGTCGACGAGGTGGCTGCCGACGAACCCCGCCCCGCCCGTCACAAGGACCCTCACGATTGACCTCCGACGTTCGCCGGGATTGGTTGGTGCGCCGTGGTCGCGGGGCGGGTGGACGCCGACAGCTCCGCACGGAAGTACTTAATCGTGCGCGCCAATCCGTCTCGCAGCGACACGCGCGGTTCCCACCCGAGCAGCGCCCGGGCACGGCCGATCTCGGGACGCCGCCGCTGCGGGTCGTCGCCGACGGCCACGTCGGTATAGACGAACTCCGAGGACGACTGCGTGAGTTCGAGGATCAGCTCAGCGAACTGCAGGATCGTGTGCTCCTCAGGATTGCCGAGGTTCACCACGTGACCGGACGCCGTGTCGCACTCCATCATCCGGACCAGCCCTTCTACGAGATCAGACACGTAGCAGAGCGAGCGCGTCTGCTCGCCGCCCGCATAAATCGTCAATCGATCGCCGCGAAGCGCCTGCGTGATGAGGTTCGGGATGAGCCGGCCATCGTCCGGGTCTGAGTGCGGGCCGTACGTATTGAAGATCCGCACGATCCGCGCATCGACACCGCGGTCGCGGAAGTACGACATGACGATGGCTTCGCCGTATCGCTTCGCCTCGTCATACATCGAGCGCGGGCCTGTCGTACTGACGTTTCCGCGGTACTCCTCCCGTTGCGGATGCTCCTGCGGATCCCCGTATACCTCCGATGTGCTGGCGTAGAGCAGGCGCGCATCGTGCGCGGCCGCCAACTCCAGCAGCCGCCGTGAGCCCTCGCTGTTCACCCGCAGCGTCTCGATCGGGAATCGCTGGTATCCGGGAGGGCTGGCGGGGCTCGCGAGGTGATAGATCCGCGAAACCGCCGGTAACTCCGGCAGTGGTTCGATGATGTCCGCTTCGATAGATGTGAACCGCCGCGCACCGACAAGGTGCGCGATGTTCGCGTGCCTGCCCGTGACGAAATTGTCGATGCAGATGACCTCGGCGCCGCCGCGAAGCAGGCGCTCACACAAATGCGAACCGATAAACCCGGCGCCGCCTGCCACCAGTACCCTCATGTCGTTGCCCCCTCCGGCTCCATTGCCGCATTCGTTACCGTTGTCCGCATTGCCTTCTCGACGAGCGCCGCCAGCACCGTGTTTGCGTCGAAGTACGCTTCCGCGATCTCACGCGCCTCACGGCAGTGCCGGGCGTAGTGCGCGCTCACCTCCTCCAGGCCCGCGATCGCTTCAGCCGGAGACGTGAATGGCAGGACTCCCCGCCCGGTCTTCATCCAGGCGCTGAACCCCGTGTCCTGAACCACCACCGGACGGCCGCTCGCGAGATACCCGGCGCTTCGCTCGCTGAACCAGCCGCTGCGTGCCGCGACATATCCGTGTTTGGCGACGCTGAACTCGCCCTTCGAGCGCCGAATGTACCGCTGGTATGTCCACGGATCCTTCGTCGCCTTGAGCGGGTCGCGCACCCGCCAACCGTTGCGCCGCAGCTCCTTACGGGGCGCCGACGGGCTGCCCAACGCGATCTCCATCGCCTGACTCGTCCGGCGCGGCAGATCGGTGTACGGGCCGAAGGAATCGGACTTCATCCCGTACGCCACGCCGTCATATTCGATCGCCGGATAGCTGTCCCACTGCATCACGGTCGTGAACGGGGCATCCTCTCGTCCGGGTGTTGGGCGCCACTTATCGAGTACGACCGGTTGCCGCGTGGGCTGCCACGGAAGTCCGTCATCCGGGATGGCTGAGTCGCCGCCCGAGTTCTCGCCGAACGAGAAGAACACGTTGTGCATCAGCGCGCGCTCGCGTCGAGCGGCGTCGGAGCAGTGACGTAGCTGGGTGAATACGGGATCCGTGTCAACCAGGGCGCGCACTGGCGCGTCAGTCAGCCACGGCCGCAGGACGTTGGCGTGCGACAGGTTGAGGACGAGATCCGCCTGCCGGCACACGTCGCGGGCGTTATCCGCCGCCGGCCCATGCCAGACGCCCGCGATCGCGTCGTGGTACGCCCATCGATCACCCAGGCCGACGCACGCGAGCGCCTCCGACGCGAAGCGAAGGCCGTACGAGGGATCTGGGCCGGTGATGCCCGACACGGGGTCGTAGCAGCTCCACCGATCATCGCCGCTGTCCTCAATGAACCACACATCGTGTCCAAGCGCGGCGAGGCCGATCGCGTATTGCATGTGGTGCCATGCCATGCCGCCGATCGGGCAGCGCACGAGGTATCCGAGCACAACGATGCGCAGGGATTGGCTGCTGCGGTTAGATACCGAGATCACGCAGGAACCCTCCAAGGACAATTTCAGCTTCCAGGTGGTCGGCGGCGATCTCTCTCGCTCGTCGTGCGTGCGTGCCGTAGTTCGCGGCGATCTCGTTGATGGCCGCGGCTGCTTCCTCGGCCGTCTTCACTGCGAAGAGCCCGCTGCCACAGGGGAGATGCGCGCTGAATCCCGTCTCCTGCTGCACGACGGGTCTGCCGCTGGCGAGATACGCCGCCGAGCGGTCGCTGAACCAGCCGCTGTTGGTCGCGACGTATCCGTTCTTGCAGACGCTGAACTCGCCCTTGGATGACGCCACATAGCCGCGAAACGCGTCGAATGACATGGTCACGTTGTGCGCCTCGCGGACACGCCACCCACGCGCCTCGAGGTTCTCGAGCGGCACGTCTTTCCCGGAGATGGCGACCTCCATCGATTCCGGCGTCAAGAGGGGTAGTGACATGAACGTCTCGAATTCAATGTCCTTGTGGCCGTACGATCGGCCGCGCCATGAGATGGGTTCGTAAGACTGCCAGTTCATGACCGTGGTGAACGGTGCGTTCTCAGGAACGGCGGTTACCGGAAACAGATCGGTGACGACCGGGTGAAAGATCGGACGCCAGGCGCGGCCGCCTGCCGGCGCGTTGCTGGCCTCGGTGCCGATGTTCCGTCCCGTCGTGTAGTAGGCGTCGTATCGCGGCAGCGTCTCGCCGGCGTCGAGTCGGTTCTGCATCTTCATCTGCGTCATCCCCGGCTCGCCATCGATGAGCACGCGCATGCCAGCCCCCGCCGCTTGTTCAAGCCATGCGCCATGCGTCCCCATGTCGACGAACAGGTCCGCGGAGGAGAGAACGGCCTCGATACGCTCGCGCGACGTCCCGTGGTACCGGTCACTGGCATCGACGAAGCACCACCGATCCTGCAAATCGAACTCGCGCAACAGCGAGTTGAGCGTGGACGTGCCGTAGGCGCAGTCGTCGCTCATCACGTGCTTGACGGGATCGAAGCATGAGTCGGCGTAGCCCGCCTTCTCGACGAACCAGATCTCGTGGCCAAGACGTTGGAATCCGACGATGTACTGAAGCACCCAGGACATCATCCCGCCGAGGGGGTATCTCACCATGTAGGAGCCAAGCACGATGCGCGCCATGCTATGCCTCCCTCTTCCCGTTTAGACCTGACGCCGCGAGGAAAGCGTCGCGCGTTTCGCGGAGCGCAGCCGCAGCTCGGTCCCGTATGCAAGCCGCCGCCGCGCGAGCCTCCGCCGTCAGGCAGTACTCCAGGGCATCGGCCAGCTTGCCATCGTCGAGTTCGTCCGCGGCAAACGCCATGTGCCAGCCGATCGCCTTTGCCTGCGCCAGTACCTTGCGACCGCCCGCAAAGGGATCGATCACGACCGGGGGAACGCCGTTCTTGATCGCAAGCACCATCCCGTGAAGCCGCGTCGTCAGGACCACGTCCATGCGCGCGATGAGCGACTCCACCTCCGCCGGCGTCCGCAATCCGGTGCTGTTGACATCGAGGCGCGTGTCTATCGGCACGATCGCCATCTCTCGCGAAGCGGCCAGGCGCGCGATCGCCGCGTTTGCCGTCTCGTGCATCGCGTCCGGATATTCGTTCTGCGGATGAACCAGCACCACGCCGGCGACAGGCACCTTCGGCGCAGCGCCCAGGAACGTCACATCCGGGCGGGTCGTGCGCGAACTGTCGCGCTCGAACAGGGCGTTGAACGGATTCCACTCGTCGAGCGGTTGCAGCATCGAAAGGTTGAGCCCGACAAGGCGGACGCCAGCGAACCGCTCGCAAAAGTCCGTGATCGGCTGGCCGTTGCCGAAAGGCCCGCACACGAAGATGACCTCGTCGTAGGCGGCGGGATCTACGTGACGCCAGTCGACGCCGTCTGTGAAGGGCGGAGCGACCGCGACATCGAACACCGAACCGTTGGACTTCAGCCATCCGCAGACGAGATCGCGTGCGATGAGATCGCCCGCCGTGGCGCCCATCTCCTCGAAGCTGAACCATCCGGCAACGAGCGCTCTCAAAGGGCCACCCCCTGCATCGCCGCGGGAGTGCCCGCGAACGCGCGCTCGATCAGCGAAGCGAGCACTGTGCGGGAGTCGAACCAGCTTTCCGCAATGCCGCGCGCGGCCCCGGCGTGATGCTCGTAGCGGGCCTCCACGTCGCGTACGGCGGCCGCGGCTTCGTCGAAGGATGAGAACGCCACGATGCCGTCGCCGGACGGAAGCACCCGGGTGAAGCCCGTATCCTGCACGACGACCGGCCGGCCCGCGGCCAGGTAACAGGCCGAACGGCAGCTGAACCAGCCGGCCTGACCGGCGACGTATCCGTTCTTCGCCACGCTCCACTCGGCCCGCGATGACTGGATGTACGCCCGATAGCTCTCGACGTCCGGGCACACGCTGGCGGGATCGACGATGCGCCAGCCGTGATGCGCCAGCAACTCCCGCGGCGCATGGCGCGTGCGCCCGTCGCTGAGTGCGATCTCGAGCATGTTGGGGGCGACAGCGGACGGCAGTTCCAGGAACCGCCGGAACTCGACGTCCTTCTGGCCGTAGGTCCGGCCGTCATGCGCCACTTCGTTGTAGCTGGTCCAGTTCATGATCGTAGTGAACGCGGCGCCGGAAGGCGGTGCCGCGCTGCGCCACTCGTCGAGCAAGATCGGCTGCCGCGTCGGAAGCCAGGTGTGGCCGGTTGCCGGTACGTCCGGCCCCAGGCACTCTCCGAAACTGAAATGCACGTCGTGGAGGTCGATCATCCTGCGCAGGTCGTGCTGGCCGCGCGCGATTTTGACCTGGGTGAAAACTGGATCACTATCGATATACGCGAGGCGCCGAGCCGCCCCGTACTCTTCGGGGCGCGCCAGTGTGCCAGATACGTTGATGAGGAGATCGGCCGAGGCTATCGCGCCGTTTCGGCGTGCATCGGACATGCCGAACCACTGTGAGTGCCAGGGAAAGCGATAGGCCCAGCGATCGACGAGATCGAATCGTTCCATCACGCCAGCGAGGTACGCGACGTTGAACGCGCAGTCCTTCCCGAGGCCACCCTCGGCGGGGTTATACGGCCACTGGCCCGTATCCTCGACGTAGTACACGTCGTGGCCGAGACGAGCGAGTCCGGCCGCGTACTGGACATAGTCCCAGGTGACGCCGCCCAGCGGATATTGCGCGATGAGGCCCGTGACAACGATGCGCAAGCGTGAGGTCATACGGCCACCCGCTCGATCAGTTCCACCATATCCCGAAGCACACGATCGGCGCCGAAGTACGCACGCGCGATCTCGTTCGCCCGTCGCGACTGAAGCGCGTAGTCACCGCTCACGGCTTCGATGGCCGCTGCAGCTTCTTCGACGGTCGAGAATGCGAGGAGACCCTCGCCGGTCGGGATGTACTTCGAGAAGCCGGTCTCCTGCGTGATGACCGGGCGCCCGGACGCCAGATAGCACACGCTGCGGTCGCTGAACCATCCGCTGCGCGGGACAACGTATTGCTCCTTTGAGGCTGTGAATTCGCCGATCGAGGACCGGATATAGTCCCGGTACGCCCCCGGATCTGACACGGAGGCCGATGGCCGCGTGCGCCAGCCGTGATCACGAAGTTCCCCCAGGTCCCGCCCCGGCACTGACGAGATGGCCAGCTCGAGCGGGAGCGATGAGCGTTCGCCCACAGCGAGGAATCGCCGGAACTCCCGGTGCTTGCTCCAGTGCCACGTCTCGCCCTGCCACTGGACATCCTTGGCCTCATGCTGCCACTTCAGGACCGACGTGAGGGCGGCCCCTCCCAGAAGGGGCGGCGCATCCTCCCACCAGTCGACGCACACGGGCGGGCGCGTCTTGTGCCATGTGAACCCGTCCGCTGGGACCCGGCAATCGGCTTCGCCAAGGTTCTCGCCGTAGGTGAAGAGATGGTCGTACGCGCGAAGCTCCGACGTCTTCCGTTCATCCCCGCTTGCGACGGCGACCTGGTCGCTTACCGGATCCGTTTGGACGTACACGAGGCACCGCACAGCGTCGTGCCACGGCAACAACTCCTGCGCCCCGCAGAGATTGATGACGGCATCCGCATCCCGGTAGAGCCTTCGCAGTCCTTCAAAGTCGAGCGCGCCGCACGTCGCGGCGGCATCACGCGGCGGACGAAACACCCAGCGGTCTTCCAGCCCGATCGCTTTCATGTGGCGCGCGAGGAACTCAACGTTCGTGCGAACGTCACTTGTGCGTGAAAAGTCGTTCGCGTTGAGCAGGTAACGGTCGGAGTCTTCGACGTACCAGACGTCGTACCCCAGGTGCCTGAACCCGGCGACGTAATGCAGGACTTGCCACGTCATACCGCCGAAGGGGTACGAACCGAGCAGTCCCCAGACGATGAGCCGGCCACGGGTAGCCGGGGGATACGCATACATCAGCGTCATGCGGAACCTCCATCGGGATAGAGACCGGCATCACGCGCCGCGTCAAGCAACTCGTCGAAGTAGTGCGCGCGCCTGGGGCTCAGGGTCCAGGCGGCTTCGTCACCCAGCCAACGCAGCGGCCAGTACACACGCGCCAGATCGAGTCTGCCCCGAAACTGTGACGGCTCAGCCTGGTGCGGCCAGCGACTGCGCGCGTACTCCCGCAGGCAGGTCGCGACGATGTCGCCTTGCCCCCACCCTTCGATCATGCTGGCGACATCGATCTCGGCCAGGCCTATCGCAGCGGATTGCCAGTCGACCGGAAAGACGCCGTCACCGTTCACGAGAATGTTGCGCGGATAGAACTCGCCGTGGACAATCGTCGACGGTGCAGCCGCCAGCGAACCCGAAGCCGCCTCGAACGCGTCACAGACGCGGGGAAGCCAGGGCTTCGACGCATGGAGGGGCCGCGCGAATTCCCGCGTCCGCCGTGCCCAGCCGGTAAAGTAGCCGGCATCAAGGATGTTGATGAATCCGGCGCTTCCATCCGCGACGAGCGCCTCACCCGCACGGTGAAACTCGCCCAGCCAGTGCGCGACCGAAATTAGCGCCTCCCGTGGCGACTTGCTCAGGCGCTCGCCGTCCACGTACTCGATGAAGAGACACTGCGGTGACGTCGTCTCGTCGATGCCCCAGCGGCGCGGTGCCGTGACGTCCATCCGGTCCAACAGGCGCCCGTAGACACGGGCCTCGTACGAGATGTCGCCCCAGAAGCCATGCCCGGTGTGGTGTTGCGCCCCGGTTTGATACTTCGCCAGCAGCCGAATGTCGCCGTCCGGCGTCCGAAGCCGAACGATCTCACTCGGCGCCACGCTGCTGAACACATTGCCTTCCCGGGAGACAAGCTCGACCCGCGTTCCGAAGATGCGACCTAGCGACGTTGTCAGTGACGCGTCCGAAAGAACGCGATCAAGCGTTCCCGAGGTCTCGCTGGTGCCGTGACGATGCATCAACGTCATCGCAGCTCCTCCGCGATCCCCGCGGCATGCATCTCGCGCGCAAGACGGCGGCGATAGAGATCGAGCTTTCGAATCGATTTGGCGTACCAGTCGTGGCTGAGTGTGCGGAAGATCGCGCCGCACGCGGCGCTGGCCTCGACCATGGCAGAGGAGACGCCCCACATCTCGTGCGCACGTGCTGCGTACGTGTCGAGGTCGACGCGCGCCACATCGACGGACGGCGTACCCCAGCCGACCTTCTCCCAATCGAACAGGTAGACGGCATCGCCAACGATTCGCGCGTTCTCCGCGGAAATATCACCGTGGACGAGTGTGGGAGGGAGGAGGGAGGAGAGCTCTACGACGCGGCCCCAACCAGCCTCGAGCCTGCCGCATGTCTCCAGGCATGCCTCGAAGATCGAAGTTCCATCCGCGCCATCGCCGAGCGCTTGCCGCCGCCGCAGCGCCACGCCGGCGGCGCGAAGGCGCGTTGCGTACGTGGTTGCATCCTGCCGCGGCAACCGGCTGCTGGCGTTGGCATCGACCTCTTCCATCGATGCGTGTAGCGCCGCCAGCCACTCTGCTACGAGCCGCCCATGACGGTGGATGGAGGCATCAAAGGGGACACCCGCGGCGTCCTGGACAAACAGCCATGCCATCGAGGCGTCGTCGTCGCTCCCCACGCCGAAGAACCGCAATCCGCTCCCACTCGCCGGGAGCAGATGCTCGTAGACGTATGCCTCGCGCAGGACGCCGGAACGCTTCGCGCGCTTGGCGATGACGTCGCGACCCGCGCCGAGGCCACTTTCGATGCGCACGACCGTTGATTTCTCGCCGGCGGCAATGAGGCTTCCGCGAATGGCTGATGCACGCACCGGCGTGATTCGATTCCATGCGGTGACGGCGGCGGGGACAGGTGAAGCTGTCCTGGTTTCAGCGGGCATGACGGCGCGCACCATGTCAACCCTCCAATCCCAATGCGGATTGCGCATCGGCCATCCGCCGTTCGTAAACGCGCATCTTCGCCAGAACGCGGTGCGGCCACGCGCCCGCCAACGACCGCTCCTCGCCGGGGATCGCCGAGACTGAGGCGAGAAGGCGGCCCAACAGCGCCAGACGCCCTGCCGCGGCCCGCGTGATCGTGGGAAACGTGAAAGAGAGAGTTTCGTGGTACGCGTCCACATCGGCGTTTGCGAGATCGGCGGCGGGCGTGCCCCAGCCGCCGGCCTCCCAGTCGAACGCCAGAACCTCCGAATGGCGTATCCGCACGTTCTTGGCGCCAAACCCACCGTGCACGAGGGTCGCCGGCAGGGCGTCTGCAACCTCGCCGATTTTGCCCAGCAGCCGTTCGAGCGCGTCGCAGCGTTGAGCGATGCGCGCGAGTATGCCACGGTCGTCCGTGGAGAATGCCGTGTTCGGCAGCGATCGCTGGACTGTGTCCCGCGCTGACCGGATGATGCCGCCGTAGTGCGCGATGTCGCGTCGAGGAAGACGCACGCTCCTGTCTGCGAACGATGCCGCGGCAGAGTGGACAGTTGCCAACCAGGTTCCGGCGAGCGCAGCGTGATCCGCCTTCCCCGGTGCAAAGGGATCGCCATCGACATACTCCGTGAACAGCCACGCGTAGTCCGTGTCCGGCTCGGCTGCCATACCGAAGCACTTGATGCTCGGGATCGGAAGTCCGCGGAGCATTCCGTAGATCGCGTGCTCTGTGGCGATCGTCGCGACACGCGCGCGCTTCGCGACCACGTCCTCGCCCGCTCCGGCGCGCAGCAGGTATACAGCCGATTTTCGCTTCGGTGGCTTGAGCGTCTCGACTGATGCCGGCGTGCTTCCGCCGAGTTGCCTCCACTGCTCGGCAGCCCGTTGCTCGGAGATGGGCTCCGAATCTGAAACCATCGCCAGTCCGTTGCTCATTTCAGCCCCACGCACACATCGCGTCCGACAGCCGGTCGCGGTAGAGGTTCATTTTCATCGCGGCTCGCTTCACCCACGACGCCCGAAAACTTGGCGCTTCCCAACTGATTGCGGCGAGGAGGCGAAACATCGTGCCGAGCGAGACCATACGCCGTGCATCTTCAATACGAACCTGTGGCCAGGCGTCGCCCACAATCGACCAGTAGAGTTCAAAGTCGACGCGCGTCAGGTCGGCGGCGGGGATCCCCCAACCCGACGTCTCCCAATCAAACGGGAGTACGACAAGCTCGTCACACGACTCCCGGACGTGGACGTTCTTCTGAACGAAGTCACCGTGCGAGAACGTCTGGGGCAGGACAGCACAAAACGCTTCAATCCCCGGCCAGCGTTCTTCAAGGAGGAACAGGAGCTCCCGCACGCTTTCCAGGAGCGCGACGTCATCGCTCGTGAGCGCCGGGTTCGTGAGGTGCCGGGCGAGCGTCTCGTTCGCGTTACGCAGGTGACGCAGGTAGTGGTCCGAACCACGGTCGGGCAAGGACGCCGCAGAGAGGACGCCTGTGGATCCCGTTACGTGCGCCGCGGCCAGCCAGCGTGTGGCCGCAGCCATGTGATCCGGAGATTTGTAGTCAAGCTCAGCCCCGCGACTGTCCTCAAGGAAGATCCAGCTGTTGTCCGCATCCGCGGGAAGGCAGCCGTGGTACGCGAGGGCAGAGACGGACAGGAGCGGAAGCACACGTTCATAAATGCCGCGCTCGTACTGGATCGCGTCGTGACGCCGGCGCTTGGCCACAACTGGAGGCCCGCCGGAGTTCACCCCATAGATGCGATACACAGCGGTTTTCGACGTCTCTTTCAGCACGTCGATTCGCTCCACGGTGGCGCGTGTCCCCGCGAGGCTCCGCCATGCCTGCACGGCCGCGTACCCGCCGGCACCGGCGTCGAAGGTCTGCAATGTGGTGGCGCGATCAGACACGGATCCCGCTTTCCACCGCGGAACGCTCGCCGCGACTCGCTTCGCCCACTCCACTTCGCCTGCTCAACGAAACGATGCGGCCATGCTCGAGCTGGATGCGGACGTCGCAGCCCTCCAACGTGCTCAGCCGGTGCGCAATCATCAGCGTTGTGCGCCCGACCATCAACCGCTGCATGGAGTCCATGATCTCCGCTTCCGTCTTCACGTCGACGGAACTTGTCGGCTCATCGAGAATGAGGACGGGTGCGTCCTTCAGAAACGCGCGCGCAAGAGCGATGCGCTGACGCTCGCCGCCTGACAGGCGCATGCCGCGTTCACCGACCCTGGTGTCGTAGCCATCCGGCAGGCCGCTGATGAAGTCGTGCGCATTGGCTGCGCGCGCGGCCGCGACAATCTCCTCGAAACTCGCATCGGGTCGCGAGTAGGCGATGTTCTCGCCGATGCTCGTCGAGAAGAGGACGGCGTCCTGAAGGACGATCGCGAACTGGTTGCGCAGGTCGGCGAGCCGATAATCGCGCAGGTCGCGTCCGTCCAGAAAGATAGAGCCGGCAGATGGATCGTAGAAGCGGGTGAGCAGGCTCACGAGCGTCGTCTTGCCTGCCCCCGTTGTGCCGGCGATGCCCAACCGCGCACCCGGCGCGAGCTCGAACGACACATCGCTCAACACGGGGTGATCGCCGGCATACGCGAACCCTACGTCGCGAAACTCGATCGCACCGCGCGCGCGCGTAAGGGCGGCGGCGGCGGGACGCTCGTCGACATCGGGCCGGCGGTCGAGTACGGAGAAGGCGCGCTCGGCGCTCGCCATTGCGAGTTGCAGCGTGGCCGCCTTCTTGCTGATCGCCTTCAACGGCTCGTACAGGTGCGCGAGATAGGCCGTCACCAGCAGCATCTCGCCCAGGGTGAGGGCCCCTGACGTCACGAGGCGAGCGCCGACGAAAAGCGCCGTCGCGCCGCCGACGGCCGTCGTCATGCCAATGAGAACGGCGAACCCGGCCTCCGCAAACGTAAGCCGGACGCGCGCCCAGAGCTTGATGCTGGAGTTCTTGACAAACCGGTCGCGCTCGAGGTCTTCCTGGCCGAACGCCTTGACCACGCGGACGGACGCAAGCGCTTCCTGCACCACTCGCCAGGTCGAGCTATCGAGCTTCTTCACCTCCCGTGACTGCCTCCGGAGCCTTGGGCGGTACGAACGAGAAAGGAAATAGAGGATTGGCGAGACCGAGAGCCCGACGAGCAACAACTGCCAGTTGATCTTGTAGACAATGAACAGCATCGAGGCGAGCGTGACCCCGGACGTGATGAACGGAATCACACCGTCGATGGCGATGGTCTGGATGGCCGGTGCATCGCTCTGGATGCGATACAGGGAGTCGGTCGTCCCCTTCGAGTCGTGGTACGTCAACGACAGGCGCTGCACATGACGGAAGATGCGTGCGCGGAAGCCCAGCACGAGCTTCTCACCCGTGTACGTCTTCAACATCAACATCGCCAGATCGCGGAGCTGCGTCACCAGCGCGAGGCTGACAAGCATGACCACGGCTACCGTAAGAATCGCGGTGTCGGAGCGCGTCGCAAACGCCGGAAGAACATCCTGCAGGAAGCCCGGCAGGGGCTCGGCGCCGACGACGTTATCCACGACGATCTTCAGGGGTACCGGCGCGAACAGCGTAAAAGGCGTCGTCAGCAGGCTCAACAAGAAGATGACGCCGATGTGGGGCCAGAACGGCCGTGCTTCAGATAGCAGACGCTGATAGAGCTCGACGTCCGTCATCTCGCGCGCGCTGTCCGTGGGGGGTTGCGAGGACCTGCGACGCCAGGGGAGGTGCACGTTCATGGCGTCGATCCTCCCGCCGTCGCGTCAACGGAGTGCCGGACCGAAGCCGTCGCCGCCGACGCCTCGTACAGGGCGCGCGCACCGAGCAGCCCGGCGCAGCAGCCAAGGATGATCGCCGCGATGATGGCGCCGGACCACGCGGCCGCTCCCGCGAGCGCCGCGAGAGCGACGAACACCAGCGCACCCGCAATGGACCAGCGAGGCCATGTGCGCACTCGTATGAGCTGCCGTCCAGCGCCATGCTCCTCGACGGCGAGGCGCGCACGGACCGCACCGAAGAGGCCACCGCGGCATTCGAGGTCCGACCCGTCGTAGCCGCCGCCGAACGTGGCGGGGGCGTTGCTCGAACGCATGTGGCGCGCCAGTGCCGCGATGCGGTCTTCGCCAGCGCGCCACTGCTCGCTCCAGATCGTGGTTGTGGTTGGGAGCGGCAAGGCAACGCCCCGGCGGCCCCGCGATCGCCACGGTGTGAGGCCCCACCGGATCCGGCCGCGGAGGCGGGCAAGCGGCTGCGCGAGATGCATGACGGCGGTCAGCGCATGCAATCGAAGCAAGGTCAAACGCGATCGGCCGTGCGCAGGAAATGTCGCGGCTGCGGCGCTCTTGACGGCCTGCGCCGCGGGCGCGACGACTGCTGCCACGAGTAATGGAGTGGCGAGAAAGAGCGGCGCCCAGAGTGCGCCAAGGGACGTAAGGGCGGCCAGCAGCACGACCGCGAAGTACCACTCGGGCATTAAAGGTAGAGACGTGAAGACGCCGGCGGCGGGTTGATACACAGACTGGAACAGCGCGCTGCCCGCGCCGCCCTGATAGATGCGGCCGAGCCGCCGCCCCAGCGCCTGCGTCAGGCCGCGGCCGTAGATACGCCCGGCCCAGGTCGCATGACCGGCCGCGTTGTAGCGCTCCGGCCACTTCGCTTCGAGTAACGCTTCCGCCTTACCGTAGCCCTGCTGCTGCTTCCAGTACATCCGGAACGAGTTGCGTCGATGGTGCCAGACCATGGCACCGGCATGAAACCCGATCGTGCCACCTTGGTCCTGCAAACGCCAACAGAGATCGACATCATCGCCGGCGGCGCGGTACTGAGGATCAAAGCCGTGGATCGCCTGCAGCGCGTCCTTCCGAAAGGCCATGTTGCACCCGGGGATGTGCTCGGCGAGGGTGTCCGTCACGAGGACGTGCAGCGGCCCACCCGGCGCGTTGGCGACGCACTCGGCGATGTATCCGTCGCCGGGAGGCGCGATGTTGGGACCACCGATCCCGACGTGCGTGCTGTGCATGAACGCCCAGGCGACGTACTTCAGCCACTGTGGATCAGGCCGCGCGTCGTCGTCGGTATAGGCGACGATTTCCCCAGTGGCCGCTTCCATACCGGTGTTCCGAGCATTGCTGAGGCCTCGATTCTCCGTGCTGATGAGGCGGAAGCCGTACTCGCTGGCGATCAGCGGCGTGGCGTCGGTCGACCCGTCGTTGACGACGATCACCTCGTAGTTCGGATAGTCCAGCTCCAGAAGGCCTTCCATACAGTCTTCGATCGTCCGTTGGCCATTGAACGAACAAACCACGACAGAAATCGCCGGCCACTCGATGTCGTTGGGGAATGGCGCGTCCGAGAACGCGTTTGTGACGGCATGAAGCGCCGGCTTGGGCCGGCGGTCACGGTCCGTGAGGCCAAAGTCCCAGCCTTCGATCTCGAATCCGCCGCGGTGCCACTCGTCTGTCCAGGCGAACGCGAACACGCCGGCACAGCCGGATGTGAAGGCGCTGCCGATCTGGGATCTCAAGGAATCTGCCTGCGCGGCAAGCCCGTGCTTACGGCTGTCGAGTCCAATCTCCGTCATTACGAGCGGACGTTCGCCAGCAATGTTCTGGAGACGCGGGAGGTATGAGTCGAAGCGATCCGGCGACTCGAGGTATACGTTGAAGCACACGAGATCGAGGAAGGGCAGTTCGAGATACTCGGTCGAAGGGAAGTTGACGTACGTTACGATCGCATCGGGATCTTCCTTCTTCGCGATGCGGTACAGGCGGTGCAGGAAGCGCTCGACGCGCTTCGCGCCATGCCACCGCACGATACCCGCGGGGATCTCGTTACCGATCGCGTACCACAGGACCGCCGGATGTCCCGCACACCTCCGGACACCCTCGCGCACGCGTTGTTCGATATTGCGCATGGTGCGCGCATCGTCGAGAAACGCCACGTGCTGCTGCCACGGCAGGCCGATCATGACGCGCAGGCCGTGGCGATGGGCGAGGTCGAGCAGCCACCGCGGCGGCACGGTGTAGATCCGTACCGCATTGACACCCGCCGACGTCATCGCGGAGAAGTCGCGTTCGACCTGATCCGGGTCGTAGACCTCACTGCCCTCCTGGTCGACCGCGAACGTGCCGTAGGTGACGCCGCGCACGTAGAGCTTCTCGTCCCCGGCCCAGATGAACTTGCCGCGGACGCCGGGACGCTCCCGCAGCAACGTGGGGGTGATTGCCGGGCTCGTTCGTTCGATGAATGTCATCGCACGCCCTTCACAGCCCGCCCGCAGGCACTGACTCCAGATGCAGCATGAGATCACGCTGCTCGGCAGCGTGCGATCGACGACCGACCGAAAGATACCGGAACCCGAGTTTCTCGAGACGCGGCCCGTCGAGCGCGTTACGGCTGTCGACGATGACACGCCCCCGCATCAATTCCCGGATTCGCGGCCAGTCCAGCTGGCGGTACTCGTCCCATTCCGTCGCCAGGAAGATACCGTCGGTGTTCGCCACAGCCTCGTATGGCTCAGCGCAATAGTCGATGTCCGGGAGGATCGCGCGGGCATTCCCCGTGGCCACCGGATCGTGCGCGCGCACGCGGATGCCGCTCTCCACCAGCCGCCGGACTATGTCGATAGCCGGTGATTCGCGGACGTCGTCGGTGTTTGGCTTGAAGGCCAGTCCCAGGACGGCCACGGTGGGCGCCGTGCCGTTCACCGGGCCGACCGCCTCGCATAAACGGCGGTACACCCGGTCACGCTGGCGTGCGTTCACCGCAACAGTAGCATCGAGCATCGCTGGTTCGATCCCATGTTGCTTCGCCGTCACGGATAGTGCCCGCAGATCCTTGGGGAAACACGAACCGCCCCAGCCGAGACCCGCAGACAGGTATCCGGCGCCGATCCGACGGTCGAATCCAACCACGCTCGCGACCTGCTCGATGTCGGCATCGACAGCTTCGCAGATTGCGGACATCTCATTCATGAACGAGATGCGCGTCGCGAGAAGCGCGTTCGCCGCATACTTTGCCAGCTCGGCGGAGCGCCGGCTGCAGACAACCACCGGTGCATTCAACGAGCTGTACAGCCGGGCGACGCGCGCCGCCGCCGCCCTGCTTCCCGCACCCACGACGATGCGGTCGGGCGTCAGGAAGTCTTGTACCGCCGTTCCCTCCCGTAGAAACTCCGGGTTCGACACGACTTCGATGTCGTGGAAGCCCGCATCGCTGACGACAACTGAAAGCAGGTCTCCCGTACCGACTGGCACCGTGCTCTTTGTGACCAGGACCTGTTTGGGCCGGGCGTATTTCATGACTGAAGCCACCGCTGCGGACACGTAGGTTGTATTTGCTTCGCCGTCCGGGCCCGTCGGCGTGTTCACCGCGATGAAGATGAACTCGGCCTCGGGGATTGTCTCCGAATACGATCCGCTGAAGGTGAGGCGACCGCGTACGGCATACCGCTCGACAAGCTCATCGAGGCCAGGTTCATGAATAGGGAGTTGATGAAGCCGAAGGGCCTCGAGCCGTGACGCATTCGTCTCGAGCAGTACCACCGTATGACCGAGTTCTGCCAGACCGGCGCCCGTCACAAGGCCAACGTATCCCGCCCCGATCACGCATACGCGTGCCATGCTGATGCCCTCCCGGATGCAGCCCCTTGGAGAAAGCAGCACGCATCTTCCCGCGCGACCGTATTTCACGGTCGCGTGCGGAAACCAACGCGGTCCTTCGGCGGGGAACCAAGAAACTCTTTATGTCCGGGACTGTTGGGTAGACTCGCTCTCAAATCGGTCGGACCCAGGGCGAGTCCGATGCCCCCGAATTGAACACGAACGGGCAGGGATTACTCCTTGCCCGGCTCTGCGACACCCACCCCCGCGTATGCAGAGCTTTCTGCCGCTCCCGGCCTTCAGCTCTACGTTCCCTAATGCTATTCGGCGTGACGTAACGTGTCAATAGCAGACGGCGTGGCACCCAGCGATCGGCGTCAACTTCGCTCGGACAAACAGACCGCGGTGGCCAGCCGCCCTCCCCTTCGCAGCGCTCGCTCACCTGCGACCCCGAGCCGCGGACGAAGAAGTGCAACCACGTCTACTACCACGGACACGAGCAGCGGCACGAGCCGACAGATCAGATGTCGTTCCCCATGGAGGTTCTCGACACAGAGAGCATGCCCGAGTCGGCTATGGTTGGCCAATGGTGTCTTTCACAAGGAGGCGCAGGTCATGCCTGCAGAACGCGGAACCCAGAGGTTGACTGTTCTCAAGAACGTGACCCCAAGGAGCTGGGTACTCCGGCGGTCACGGTCGCCGCGATGCTTGTGGCCATGCTCGCACTTCCTGCGATTTTTCGGATGCAACCGACGGGTGCCCTGGCGACCTGGCTTGATGCAGGCAGCCTAGCGACAACCCGGGCCAGTACGTCCGCGACTCTGCTACCGAACGGTAAGGTTCTCGTAGCCGGGGGATACGGCGGAAGCGGGGCTCAGGCCAGCGCCGAGCTCTATGATCCGGCCACAAACACCTGGACCGCGTCAGGCAGCCTTTCCGGTGGACGAGGTTTCCACACCGGCACCCTGCTCCCGAGTGGCGAAGTCCTCGTTGCCGGCGGTTACGATCGTGCCATCCACCTTGCCAGCGCCGAGATCTATGCTCCCCAGCAGTGATTCCTGGACTCCTGCGGGGAGCATGACGGACAGCCGCTCCTACCATACGGCAACGCTGCTGCCGAACGGAAAGGTGCTCGTTGCGGGTGGTAATAATGGAGAGAACAGTGCTGAGCTCTACGACCCATCCACAGACGCGTGGACCCCGACCGGCGCTCTGACTGATATCATTCCCAGCCATCACACCGCCACCTGTTACCTAACGGCAAGGTGCTCATCGTAGGCGGCAATGGTGCGGTCGCCGGGACCCAACTTTATGACCCGAGCACCGACGCATGGTCACCGGCGGCCAGTCTCGCGATTGGTCGCCTCGGTAGCAGCCGGTCACGAAGATCGCTGCGGATCTCGGCGTGTCGGACCAGACGCTGCGCAACTGGATCAAGCAGGCGGACATCGACGAGGGCCGGAGGGGTGGGCTGACTACGGAGGAACGCCAGGAGATGGTGCGCCTGCGCCGGGCCAATCGCGTGCTGGAGATGGAGAACGAGATCCTGAAGCGGGCGGCGGCCTTCTTCGCGCGTGAGAACGTCCTCCCAAAATGATCTTCCGGCTGGTCCAGGAGCTTGCCGCAGACGGCGTCCTCGTCGCGGTGACCTGCCGGGTGCTGCGCGTCTCCACCTCGGGCTACTACGAGTGGCGGGGCAGGGCGCCTTCGCTGCGTGCCGTAGCAGATGCGGCGCTCACAGAGCAGATCCAGGCGATCCACACGATGTCGCGCGGGTCGTACGGTGTCCCGCGCGTGTACGCCGAACTGCGGCTGGGCTGTGGCGTCCGCTGTGGTCGCAAGCGCGTCGCACGCCTGATGCGGTACGCAGGCTTGCAAGGCATCTACGTCCGCCGGAAGCGGCGCAGCTGCCCGGCGATGCCGGTCCACGACGACCTCGTGCGCCGGCACTTCGTCGCGGACGCGCCCAACAGGCTGTGGCTCACCGACATCACCGAGCATCCGACGCGCGAGGGGAAGGTCTACCTGGCGGCGGTGCTCGACGTGTACGGACGCCGCATTGTCGGCTGGTCGATCGCGGACCATCTCCGCGCGGAGCTCGTCGTCGATGCGTTGGAGATGGCGCGCTGGCGGCGTCGGCCGGCACCTGGTCAGACCGTGCTGCACTCCGACCGCGGCGCGCAGTACACCTCCTGGGCCTTCGGACACCGGCTGCGCGATGCCGGCCTGCTGGGATCGATGGGACGTGTCGGCTCGGCGTACGACAACGCCATGATGGAGTCCTTCTTCAGCACGCTGCAGCGCGAGCTGCTCAACCGCAGGTCATGGACGAGCCGGAAGGAGCTGGCGTCGGCCATCTTTGAATGGATCGAGGCGTGGTACAACCCGCGCCGCCGTCACACGTCGATCGACGACCGCAGCCCCGTGGACTACGAACGGCTGTACACCGCGGCGGTCGATGCCGCATGATGCACCAAGAAGCAAGCAGTCCGGGAAACCGGAACAGGCTCAGGTCGGGGGTTCGAATCCCTCCGGGCGTGCCATCTTCCAGATTCAGAATCGCATCGTTACGGAACACACGAACCGCTTCCCAAACCGTTTGACAGCAACCGAGACAGCAACCCGCAACTATCCATGGTTCGAAAGAAGCGTGGCCGCCTTCCGATCTGCCGTCGGTAACGCTGCGCCTCTGGCCTATTGCTGCCCGTTGTGTTGCGGCTATTCGCCTTGGAAAAGGTGGCTGACCTGAGCGTCGAGGACGCGCCCCCCAGAGAGCGTGGGCGGAAGTCCGGTGGCGCGGACTTGCCACAACTGCAATTCGAAGGCCGGTTGTGGAATCGACTCCGCGCTCAGCTAGCGCGCCGTGGCGCTTGCATCGTCTACGATCACTACGCGTTGTGAGTAGATGCCCGTCGGGTACGGGAGCGGATCCGCTAGGCCGTCAACGACCAGCGGCGAGTCGGGAGCCAAGCCTGGCACATATCCGCCGGCTGAAAGGTACCCGCACTGCAGGAACCACAACCCAGTATCGGCGTGGTAGTCGGGACTTCCGCAGGAGAGCGTGCCGGGCAGATGATATGGGTCGGCCAAGATGATGGCCTGGAAGAACTGTTCCGCAACAGCGATCGCCTCGTCTGGACTTAGCGAGGGCCCCCGCGGAGCTGGTGGCACCTCGACCGGCGTCGCCGCCGGCGACTGGACCTCATCGTCACTCGCCAGGGACGGGGGAGGACACTCCCCGGCGCATGGACCAAAGTGACGAGCGCGGAGCACCGGTATCATTCCGCGAGAGAGATCCGCATCGATGGCAAGTCCAACGCCGGCCAGATTCGACAGAGTGTTGATGCCGATGGCATTCCCGCACTGCGTAAAGAGCGGTCCACCGCTGTTTCCTGGGTTCAGCGGAGCGTCTGTCTGGACGTAATCGATTGAGTCGATCGTTCGCGACGCCGAGTATATCCCTGCGGTCGTTGAGGGGTCGCCGGGGAGATCCAATGCGAAGCCCAAAGCCAACAACCGCTCGCCAGGGTGGAGTAGGGACGCCCGACCCCAAGGCAGTGCCGGAAGCGCGCGGGTCGGCACGCCGATAAGAGCCAGATCGATCTGCGGATGAACGTCCAGCACCTCGCCGCGGTACGTGCCGTCTACGAACTGCACAACGACCTCGCTCGATCCCAAGACAACGTGTCCGCTTGTCAGTACCTCGTCTTGTCCGATGATCACACCTGTTCCGATGTGGTCGCCGGCTTCAATCCGCACTACAGACGGCCGTATCCGGGAGATTGCGGACTCGTCGGTGCAGGGTAGAGGTGTCGCGGACGACGTAGTCTCGAGTGTTGGTGTAGGTGTCGGCGCAGTCCCTCCCCCGCAACCGAGAAGGAAAACGGCGGCGACGAATACTCCGGCGCTGGCGATTGCGCTGCGGGACATGTAGCTCCCGGCCTCCAGGGCGTCTGCTCAACGCCCTGCGCCTCGATACTAGCACCGATCAGGAGGAAGGTGCCGCACCGATGTTAAGTAACACCCCGCCCTTCACGGTCATTGAGAGAAACGCTGACGGCAACTGACGAGGATTCGCCTGCGGACTTGCGGATGAACACGCACACAACGGCCTGATCTAGCTTAGGCTGTGGGGGGTTGTGGCGACGTGCGGACGGACCAGAGGGCACGTCGGAACCGAGGGTCGGGGGTTCGAATCCCTCCGGGCGTGCCACCTCCCATCATCCAACCCCAACCGCAACCCCGGCCCCACCCCTGCTTCATGGCACGTGGGCCATATGGCCCGCCCCGGCGGGCCGAACGCACGCTGCGCCCCCTCACCACCGGCGGCTAGCATGCCGGCACGTCCCCCTCCCCGGCCGGACGTGGAGAACCACATCATGGTGTCCTTCACGCTGCCCGAAGAGGCCGAACGTATCCGCGACATGACGCGGGACTTCGCCCGCAACGAGATCCGCCCCGCCGGCGCCGAGATCGACCGCATCTCCGACCCTGAAGCCGCCTACACCAGCGACCGCATGCGCAAAGTGCTCGCCGGTGCCTACGAGCTCGGCTTCCACAAGCTTGGCCTGCCGAAGGAAGTCGGCGGCGTCGGCGCGCCCGAGATGACGAGCATCATCGTCCAGGAGGAGTTGGCCGTCGGCGATGCCGGCCTCGCGAGCCACCTCCTGGTCGCCCCGATGATCGCCGGCATCTCCGCCGGGGCCAAGGACCGCCACCCCTTCTATAAGGAATATCTGGAGGCCTTCGTCGAAGACACGAAGGGCGCGCACAGCGGCGCCTGGGCCATCACCGAGCCCCACCACGGCTCCGACCTCTTCCAGTTCGGCCAGCCCGACATCCATATGGAAGCGACCGCCACCAAAGACGGCGACGAGTACGTCGTCAACGGCCAGAAGTCGGCCTTCGTCAGCAACGGCTGGATGGCCGATGCTCTCCTGCTCATGGTGAACCTCGACCCGGCGCAGGGGATGGAGGGCACGGTCACCTTCGCCATTCCTGGCAACCTTCCGGGCATAACCCGCGGCAAGCCCCTCAACAAGCTCGGCCTGCGCGGCCTGAACCAGGCGGAGATCTACTTCGACAACGTCCGCATCCCTCCCGAGTTCTTGATGCTGCCCCCCGGCGCCGCCTACCGCATGATGCTCGAGCGCATCGTCACCGGCGGCAACACGGCCGTCGGCACGCTCGCCGTCGGCGTCGCCCGCGCCGCCTACGAGGAGGCCCTGGCATACGCCAAGGACCGCGTGCAGGGCGGCCGCCGTATCTGCGAGCACGACACCGTCAAGCTCAAGCTCTTCGATGCCTACCGCCAGATCGAGGCGGCGCGCGCCTTGCTCTGGAAGTCGTCCTGGCTTATCTCGACGGGCCGCCCCCACCTGCCGACCGCGATGGCGGCCCGCACCATGGCCAGCGACATGGCCATGCGCGTCACCGCCGACATGGTCCAGGTCTTCGGCGGCTATGGCATCTCGAAGGAGCATCCCGTCGAGAAGTTCTACCGCGATGCCAAGCTGCTGCAGATCATGGACGGCACGAACGAGATGGTCTCGCTGAAGGCCGCAGACCAGCTGCTCGCGGAGTGATGCCCGCGCGCGAAGGAGATCCCACGTGAGAGACGTTGCTGTCGTCGGTGCGGGCATGACCCGCTTCGCGAAGTACCCCGACCGCGGGCTCAAGGACCTCTCGCGGGAGGCCGTCACCGCCGCACTGGACGCCGCCGGCATGGACAAGCGCGACCTCGAAGTCGCCATCGTCGGCAACGCCGCGGCCGGCCTCACCACCGGGCAGGAATGCATCCGCGCGCAGGTCGTCCTTCGCGAAATGGGCATCGACAAGATCCCCATGGTCAACGCCGAGAACGCCTGCGCCAGCTCGTCCACCGCGTTCCAGCTCGGTTGGCTGTACGTCGCGTCGGGTCTGTACGACGCCGCGCTCGTGCTCGGTGTCGAGAAGATGTACACGACCGACAAGGCGAAGGCCCTCGCCACCTTCAGCGCCGGCGTCGATGTCGAGCAGCTCCGCGGCATCATGGAGCAGCTCAAGCCCCCCAGCGACACCTCCGCCAGCGGCGAGAGCGGCGCCGGTAAGTCGCGCAGCCTCTTCATGGACATCTACGCCGCCGGCGCGCGCGCGCACATGAACAAGTACGGCACGACGAAGGAGCACTACGCGCGCATCGCCGTGAAGAACCACAACAACGGCAGCCTCAACCCCCACGCGCAGTACCGCGAGCGTTACAGCCTCGAGGAGATCCTCGCATCGCCGATGGTCGCCGATCCGCTGACCCGCCCCATGTGCGCGCCGATCGGCGATGGCGCGGCCGCGGCCGTCCTCGTCAGCGCCGAAAAAGCGCCGCAGTACACGACGCGCCCCGTCTGGGTCCGCGCGTCGTCGCTCGCCTCCGGATCGGACACGCGAGCGCAGGACGGCGGCATCACAGAGCGCGCGGCCCACCGTGCCTTCGAGATGGCCGGCATGACGCCGCGCGATATCGACGTCATGGAGGTCCACGACGCTTCCGCGCCCGCGGAACTGGCGATCTACGAGGAGCTGGGGCTCTGCGGCCTCGGCGAGGGCGGCCGCCTCGTCGACGAGGGTGCCACCGAGATCGGCGGCCGTATTCCCGTGAACACCAGCGGAGGCCTGCTCGCCAAGGGCCACCCCGTGGGCGCGACCGGCGTCGCCCAGCTCTACGAGATCTGGCTCCAGCTTCGAGGTGAAGCCCGCGACCGCCAGGTGAAAGGCGCCCGCGTCGGCCTCACGGAAAACGGCGGCGGCATGGTGCGCGGCGAAGCGGCCGCGACGACCGTACACATCTTGGCGGTGTAGGAGGCGGTAGGGAAGCAAGCAGGAGGACGCGGAGAGGTGACGAAGAACGAACGCACGTTAGCGTCGGGTTGTGCGTCGTCCGCGACCGCGGCTGCTAGTCCCGCTGTCGTGATGGTTCGGCGCCGCGAAGGAACTCGTGCACGATGCGCGCGACAAACGACTCGTCCAGCACATCGAAGCTCACGAGCCGGCGATAGAAGATCGGTGCGACGAGAAGGTCGATCGCTACGTCGACGTCAAGATCTGGACGGAGTTCGCCGCGCGCGACCGCGGCCCGGAGCATGTCGCGGCCGTGTTGCATGCTAGCCGCCAGGAAGTCCTTGATGAGGTTACGCAGCTCGGCATCGCGGGCACTTGCGTCGACCAGCGCCGGGATCGCCGGCGCCCACTCAGAGGACGTAACCCCGAAGACGAGCCGGGAGAGCAGCGTGGTCAATCGCTCCCGGATCGGGCCTTCGAACACTGCTACCTCGACTTCGGGGAAGAGGCTCCAGAACGCGTCGAACACTAACTGCGAGCGTGATTTCCAGTGCCTGTAGATCGTCGTCTTCGCCACTCCGGAGCGCGCAGAGATGCCTTCAATGGTCACGCCGCTCGCGCCGGACTGGATTAAGAGGTCAGCCGTCGCCCGGAGGATTGCTGCCCGAGACCTGACGACTCGAGGATCGAGCGCCTCGGTGTCCGACAGTTCGCTGAGGATTGGTGAGATGCTCAAAACGTGACCTTCGGCCCGTAGACAGGGCAACTTCGATACGGTAGTGTAGCGTAAAAGAAACGATACGGTATCGTAGCGAATCCCTCTAGGCCGAGGAGATCGTCGGCGCACGCACGGCCCGACGAAGACGGCGCCAACGAAGTAGCTCGGCCTGGCCGCGGGGCGCCGCATCATCGATGGCTACCGGATCTAGTGTGAGGACGCGAAAGGATTACGGAGGAACAAACATGGTGACCAAGACCGAACGCAAGATCGCCACCGGCGCCTGGTCCGATCGTTACCGCGACAAGTGGAAGTGGGACAAGGTCACCTGGGGCAGCCACTCCGTCGACTGCTACCCCGGCGGCTGCCCGTTCCGCGTCTACGTCAAAGACGGCAAGATCATGCGCGAAGAGCAGGGCGGGAAGCTTCCGGTCATCCAGCCGGGTGTGCCCGACATGAACCCCATGGGGTGCCAGAAGGGCGCCTCCTGGTGCCACATCCACACCTCGCCCGACCGCGTGCTCCACCCTCTCAAGCGAGCCGGCGAGCGCGGCGAGGGCAAATGGGAACAGGTCTCCTGGGATCAGGCATTCACGGACATCGCCGACGCCATGCTCGACGCCGTCCAGGAGCAGGGACCGGAATCCATCATCAACCTGATGACCCCGGAACCTGGCGCTGGCCCGGCCCGCATGTTCTCAACCGCGCTCGGAACCCCCACCACCGACGGCAACGCGGAGTTCCAGGACTTCAGCCCCGGCTTCTACATCACCTGGGGCAAGTTCAACCCCGTCAGCTCGATGGACGACTGGTTCCTCGCCGAGCTGACGCTAATCTGGCACGCCAACCCCGTCTACACGAACATCCACTGGTACCACTACGTCGCCGAGTCCCGCTACAACGGCGGCGAGGTCGTCACGGTGGCCCCGGACTACAGCCCGTCCGCCATCCACGCGGACTACCACGTGCCGGTTCGCATCGGCACCGATGCGGCCTTCGCCCTCTCGATGTGCAAGGTCATCATCGATGCGGGCCTCTACGACAAGAAGTTCGTCCAGGAGCAGACGGACCTCCCGCTGCTCATCCGCAAGGACAACATGCGCTTCCTTCGCGGCAGCGACGTCAGCGAAGGCGATCGCGACGACCAGTTCTTCTGGATCGACGCGCGCGCCCGCGTCCTCGCCCCGGCGCCCCGCGGCACCCTCGCCACCGCCGACGTCGAGCCCGCGCTCGAGGGCTCCATCATGGTGACCCTCAAGGACGGCTCTAAGGTCGAGGTCATGCCCGCCTTCGAGCGCCTCAAGGAGAAGCTGCAGGACTACGAGCCGGAGGCCGCCGCCAAGATCTGCGAGATCCACCCGGACGCCATCCGGAAGCTGGCCCGCAAGATCGCCACACGCCGCACGAAGATCTTCATCGGCTGGAACTCCGGCAAGTACTACCACGGCGACCTCTACGAGCGGTCGATGGCGCTGCTGCTGGGCCTGACCGGCAACTGGGGCAAGAAGGGCACCGGCACTCGCTCCTGGGCGATCTCCGGCCTCGATGGCGGCAGCTTCATGCGCCAGAAGGGGCGCCCCGGGCAGGACGCAGCACGCGAATGGGTGACGAACCTCGCCAAGGCCCGCCGCATGCTCACGGCCGACGACCCGACGCTGACGCTCGAGATGGTGACCTATCGCGCGGCCCAGATGGCGGCCGAATTGGGCGGCCTCGGCCGCATGATCCCGCCTGCCTTCCTCTGGTACTACCAGTACGGATACAAGGAGCGCTGGAACAACCCGGACAACAACGACCCGTCGATGAAGCGCACATTCGACGAGTACCTCAACGAGGCGATCGACCGCGGCTGGTGGGATTCAGGCCTGGCAAAGACCTACCGCGAGGTGACCCCGCGCGTGCTCTTCGAGGCGGGCGGCAACATGCTCCGCCGCCAGCGCGGCGGCCAGCGGCTGCTGCTCGACAAGCTGTGGCCCGACTTGAAGATGATCGTTTCGGTCGACTTCCGCATGAACACGACCGGCATGTACTCCGACTACATCCTCCCGGCCGCCCAGCACTACGAGAAGATGGGCACGAGCATGCCATCGGTCCACCACCTCAACTTCGTGCTCATCGACAAGGCCGTCGATCCGCCGGAGGACGTGCTGAACGACTATGACATCGGTATCGGCCTTGTCCGCAAGATCGAGGAACGCGCGGCCGCGCGCGAGATGCTCCAGTTCACGGACCGCAACGGCGTCGCGCACGACCTCAGGGACATCACCAACAAGCTCTCCATGGACGGCTTCCTGCTCGACGAGGAGCGCCGCATGGACGAGACGATCAAGGATGACGCCGCCTACGGCATCCTCCCGCCCGACAGCTCGCTCGAGGTCGCGCGGCAGAAGGGCACAATCCGCTGGACCGGCTGGGGGCTCGTCGGCCATGGCCTCGGCCAGGCCTCCACCATTAAGCCGGACGAGACCCACAACCCCTTCCGCTGGCACACCGAGGACAAGATGCCCTATCCCACGCTCACGCGGCGGGCCCAGTTCTACATCGACCACGAGTGGTTCCTCGAGGCGGGCGAAGAGTTCCCCGTGCACAAGGAGCCGCCGAAGCACGGCGGTCCGGCTCGGGAGTTCAAGATGACCAGCGGGCACAACCGCTGGAGCATCCACTCCATGAACATGACCAATAACCTCCTGCTCAACACGCACCGCGGCGAGCCCTTCATGTTCATCAACAACCGCGACGCCGAGGCCAAGGGCATCGAAAACGGCGAGTGGGTGCGCGTCGTCAGCGACGTCGGTTCGATGCAGATCACCGCCAAGATCTCGCCTTCCGTCCGCCCCGGACAGGTCATCGTCTACAACGGCTTCGAGCCCTACATGCACCGCGAGTGGTACAGCCAGGCCGATGTCGAGCCCGGCCACGTGAAGTGGTTGGGCCTCGTCGGCGGCTACGGCCACCTGCAATACCGCCCGCTCCAGTGGCAGCCCGTGCCCGCCGACCGTGCCGTGCACGTGGATGTCGAGAAGATCAGTTGATCGTAGCGCGGGCTTTCAGCCCGCGTGCCATCTGAGCCGGCGCCCGTCGCCGCTGGAAAGGAACAAGGACTATGGGCACGATCACGCAATCGAAGCGCCAGCTCGCGTGGGTGTTCGACCTCAACAAGTGCATCGGCTGCCAGACCTGCTCCGTCGCCTGCAAGGTGCTGTGGCAGCAGGATCCTGGTACCGAGCACATGTGGTGGATGACCGTCAACACGCAGCCGGGACGCGGCACCCCTCGCGACTACGAGACCATGGGCGGCGGCTTCAAGGACGGCTCCCCCGTCGTCGGCCAGCTTCCCTCCGCGGAGGAGTTTGGCGGCGGCTGGGACTACAACTACGACGAGGTGCTGCGCAGCGGCAAGGGCCGCACCGCCCATCTCGAGAAAATCGCCGGCAGTAAGACGTGGGGCCCCAACTGGGACGAGGACGAGGGAGCCGGAGAGTTCCCGAACTCCTACTTCTTCTACCTGCCCCGCCTCTGCAACCACTGCACCGTGCCCGGTTGCGTCCAGGCCTGTCCCAACGATGCGCTCAGCAAAGATCCCGAGAACGGCCTGGTGCTGCGCAACGAGGACCTGTGCAAGGGCGCGCAGATGTGCGCGCGGGCATGTCCCTACAAGAAGATCTACTTCAACCCCTCCCTGGGCATCAGCCAGCACTGCATCGGCTGCTTCCCCCGCATCGAGCAGGGCGTCGCGCCCGCATGCGTCCGTCAATGCCCCGGCCGCGCCGCATGGATCGGCTTCCTCGACGACGACCGCGGGGCCGTCTCGAAGCTCGTCAACAAGTGGAAGGTCGCCCTGCCGTTGCATGCCGAATGGGGCACGAAGCCCAACGTCTTCTACGTGCCACCGCTGGCGCCCGTGCCGCTCAACCCCGACGGGACATTCAACGAGGGCGGCGAGCGCATCCCCCTGTCCTATCTGAAGTCGCTCTTCGGCGACGACGTCGGTGGCGCCGTCGATACGCTCAAGGCGGAGATGGAGAAGCGGCGGCGAGGCGAGGCTTCGGAGGTGATGGACATCCTCGTGATGTACAAGTGGGAAGAAGCCCTCGGCGGCTTCGACCGAGACCCCGCCGAGATCGTTTGGTCCACAAACGGAGCCGGCTGACAACCGGCTCCGGCAAAGCGCTGTGAGGCCATGAGGCGAGCTGCGGGCTCGGTGCCGAACCGAGCCCGCATTAGCTATCCACGCGATTCCGTCCCTCTTCGCCCGTCGCTCGTTGCCGGTTGCTGTGTGCCGTTGTCCCCTTGCTCTTTTGCCCTTTGCCGTTTGGTGTTTGCCGTTTGCCCCCTACGCTGTCCCTGTTGCCCGTCACCTCGGCCGCCACTCGCCCGCGCCGGTTCCGCTTCACCCCGCTACACTCCACGCATGCCCGACATCCCCCGCCCGCCGATCCCGCCCGGCCCCCCGACACCCCCCGAACCCCCCTCGCCCACCCGTCCCCGCTTGAGCTTGCACCAGACTTAGTGTTACCGTGACACTAAGTCTCGATCAAAGCGAGATCTTGCCCCGCAGGATAGGCCGCAGCGAGATCCTCCCCGCAGGATAGGGCGAAGCGAGATCCGGCAGACCTGCCGGACATGGACACGACGCCGATGACCACCGACAGCACACGCCCCTCTCCAGTTCTTGGAGAGGGGCCGGGGGTGAGGTAATGCGCTTTGACTTCACCATCGGCTCCGGCATCGTCGAGCGAAGCGAGATCCGGCAGACCTGCCGGACATGGACACGACGCCGATGACCACCACCACCCACCGCTACGACTTCATCATCATTGGCTCCGGCATCGCCGGCCTCTACGCCGCCCTCCTCGCACGCAACCACGGCACCGTCTGCGTCCTCACGAAGGGCTCCATCGACGAGTGCAACACCAAGTACGCGCAGGGCGGCATCGCCGCGGCCGTCGGCGCCGATGACAACCCCGAGCTCCACCTCCGCGACACCATCGACGCCGGCGCCGGCCTCGTCGACGAAGAGGCCGCCCGCATCCTCGTCGAGGCGGCCGCCGACCGCATTCACGATCTCGTGAACTTCGGCGTGCCCTTCGACGCTGCCGACGGCGCGGTCGCGCTCGGCAAGGAGGCCGCCCACTCCCGCAACCGCATCCTCCATGCCGGCGGCGACTCCACCGGCGCCCACATCGAGATCTCCCTCAGCGGCCTCGCCCGCATGTCCCGCATCACCATCAAGGAGCACACGCAGGTCGAGGACATCATCGTCGAGAACGGCCGCGCGGTCGGCGTCCGGGCGCTCGACACGAGCGCTGTGTCACCTGCCGCAGCAGGTCGACCCTCAACCCTCCGCTTCGACGCCGCCGCCATCATCCTCGCCACCGGCGGCGTCGGCCAGCTCTTCCGCGTCAGCACCAACCCCGACGTCGCGACCGGCGACGGCATCGCCCTGGCCTATCGCGCGGGCGCCGACATCACCGACATGGAGTTCATCCAGTTCCACCCCACCGCCCTCCGCCTCCCCGGCGTACCCATCTTCCTCATCTCCGAGGCCGTCCGCGGCGAAGGCGGCATCCTCCGCAACAGCAGCGGCGAGCGCTTCATGCCCGCCATCCACGAGAAGGCGGAGCTCGCCCCCCGGGACGTCGTCGCCCGCGCCATCGTCGAAGAGATACGGCGAAGCCGTAGCTCGGAGATCCTGCCGCAGCAGGATGGTGAGATGAGGAAGACGCACGCCGATCACGTGCTACTCGACATCTCGCACCTACCACCTGAGCGGATTACCTCACGCTTTCCGCAAATATTCCGCTACTGCCTCGACCACGGCGTCGACATCACGAAGGAGCCCGTCCCCGTCTCGCCCGCCGCCCACTACATGATGGGCGGCGTCCGCACGAACACCTGGGGCGAGACCACCGTCCCCGGCCTCTACGCCTGCGGCGAGTGCGCCTGCACCGGCGTCCACGGCGCCAACCGCCTCGCCAGCAACTCCCTCCTCGAGACCGTCGTCTTCGCCAAGCGGATCGTCGAGCGCGTGACGGGCGAGGGATTAGTCGTTGGTAATGAGTCGTTAGGGGAGACGAGTGACATCGTGCGCTCCCTGAGCGCCCCCAACGCCCAACGACCAACCCCTAACGACCAGCCGCCGACGAAGGAGGGCGTCCAGAGCCTCCTCTGGGACCACGTAGGCATCGTCCGCGACGCCGCGGGCCTCACCGCCGCCGCCGCCCAGCTCGCCGCCTGGGACGCCGCGCCGGCCCCTGACGACCAGCGACCAACGCCTAACGACCGTTCGTCCCACGAGCTCGCCAACATGATCACCGTCGGCCGCATGATGGCCGAGGCCGCCCTCCTCCGCGAAGAGTCCCGCGGCGCTCATTACAGGACGGACTACCCGGAGCCGCGGGAGGAGTGGCGGCGGCACATCGTGTTCCGGCGGGAGGGGTAAGGCCAGCACGCCTCGGAGAGAGTAGAACAGATGTTTCACGTGAAACACCGGCCGTTCCGGGGGCGTCAGATTCAATTGCTCGGCACTTTTGGGTGTTTTGGCGATGGTGGGCCGGTGCCCCAGATTCAATTGCTCGGCACTTTTGGGTGTTTTGGCGGGCCGGCAGGGGCGGTCTTTGGTTGTTCTTTGATTGAGTTTGATTGACCGGGGGCAACACGATCACGCTTCGCGTGACAGCGTCAAACGTCCGGCGACCGCGCGCGCCCTCCGGCGGGCCAGTGCTGCAACGATGCTGATGCGGGCCATGGCGCTACGGTAGGCCCCTGCGAGGCGATCTGCAAGCGCGCCAGATCACTTTTGCGGAAATAGTTGCTGGCGGACTCACTAGGATCGGGTAGGTCACTCGCATTAGAATCACGGGATGCTCAATGAGCCAGACACCTGCCGGAAGTTCGTGCTGCCGAAGTTACGTGAGGCGGGATGGGATGACGTGCGGCACCACATCCGGGAGCAGTGGTCGTTTACGGACGGGCGGATCGTAGTGCGGGGCGGCAAGCCCAAGAGGCTACCCCAGAAGCGCGCTGATTATGTCCTGCGATACACGCGCGACTTCCCCATCGCGGTCGTGGAGGCGAAGGCAGCGCACAAGCACGCCGCGGACGGCCTCGACCAGGCGAAGCAGTACGCCGAAATCCTCGGCCTGAAGTTCGCGTACAGCACGAATGGCGCGGAGATCATCGAGTTCGACTTCACGCTGGGCACCGAGCGACGGGTGGAGGGGTTTCCGACGCCAGACGAGCTCTGGGGGCGCTACCGGGGCGACGCCGGGATTGATGACGCAGCTGCAGAACGCGTTCTCGCCCCGTCCGAGCACTCGGCCGGGAGGAGCCCGCGGTACTACCAAGAGATCGCAATCAACCGCGCGGTGGAGGCGATCAGCAGCGGGCGGCGGCGAGCCCTGCTGACCATGGCGACGGGCACCGGAAAGACAGTGGTCGCGTTTCAGATCTGCTGGAAGTTGTGGAACGCGCGATGGAATCTCACCGGAGAACACCGACGGCCGAGGATCCTGTACTTAGCTGACAGGACGTTCCTGGTTGATGACCCGAAGGACCGGTACTTCTGGCCGCTGGGCGCGGCGGTTACGAAGATCGAGGGCGGAGCCAATCTCGGCCGCGAGATGTACTTCGCGACGTATCAGGCCTTAGCAGGCGATGCCGAACGCGAAGGCGTGTTCCGTCAGTTCCCGCCGAACTTCTTCGACCTGGTGATCGTGGACGAGTGCCACCGTGGCAGCGCGCGAGAAGACAGCGTCTGGCGCGACATCCTGGAGTACTTCAAGCCCGCAGCGCAGCTCGGCATGACCGCGACGCCCAGCAACGAGGAGACGAAGAACACGTACCAGTACTTCGGGGCTCCGCTGTACACCTACAGCCTCAGGCAGGGCATCGAAGACGGGTTTCTGGCCCCATTCCGCGTCCACCGCGTGATCACTTCGTGGGATGCGGCCGGATGGCGACCGACGAAGGACGAAGTCGACCGATACGGAAGGGCTATCCCGGACGACGAGTACCAAGTCAGGGACTTTGGGCGGGTTGTGGCGCTTCGCGCGCGAACGGAGGCCATCGCGCGGAACCTCAGCGACTTCATGCGCGAGCATGGGCGCATGGACAAGACGATGGTGTTCTGCGTAGACCAGGAACACGCGGCGGAGATGCGGCAAGCGCTCACGAACCTCAACAGCGACCTGGCGCGCGAGCACCCTGACTATGTGTGCAGAGTGACGGCCGATGAAGGGCAGCTTGGAAAGGGGCATCTTGGACGGTTCCAGGATCCAGAGCGTGAAACGCCGGTAATTCTCACCACGTCACAGCTCCTGACGACGGGCGTGGACGCGCCATCGTGCCGGAACATCGTGCTGGCCCGTGTGATCAACTCGATGACGGAGTTCAAGCAGATCATCGGGCGGGGGACACGCATCCACGAAGACAGCGAGAAGCTGTTCTTCAACATCATCGACTACACCGGCAGCGCGACGCGCCTGTTCGCCGATCCAGCGTTTGACGGCGACCCGGCGATCGTGATCGAACAGCCGATGGATGACGAAGGAAAGGACGCGGGACCGGAGCAGGTCCTGCAGCCGGAAGCCGACAGCGACGCGGGCGGGGGCGAGGTACAGGAAGAAAAGGCCGAGTACGAACCCGGCGAGCCCCGGAAGTTCTACGTCGACACCGGCGAGGTCGCGATCATCGGCCACCTCGTCTATGACCTCGACGCCAACGGCAAGCAGATCCGGGTGCGGAGCCTGACGGACTACACGCAGGACAGCGTGCGGACGTTGTACACGTCCGTCAGCGAGCTGCGGAACCTGTGGGTGGAGCCGGAGCGGCGGCAGGAGATCATTGAGCGGCTGGAGGAGCGCGGGATCAGCTTCGAAGAATTGGCCGCGGCGGCGGGACAGCCGGACGCCGACCCCTTCGACCTGCTGTGCCACACGGCGTTCAACGCGCCGCTGCGAACGCGGCGGGAACGGGCCGAGCGGCTGCGACGCGACCAGAAGGACTTCTTCGACCAGTACTCCCCTGCTGCCCGGGAGATCCTCGATGAACTTACCGAGAAGTACGCCGAGCACGGGGCGACGCAGTTCAAGCTCCCCGACGTGCTTCACGTGCCCCCGGTGTCGTCGCATGGCAATATCCCTGAGATCACGGCGATGTTTGGCGGGGCCGAACGCCTGCGGGAGGCCGCGCAGGAGCTACAGCGGCTGCTGTACGCCCCGGACAGTTAGACGGCGGGAGTACCACATGGCTCGAAGAGCGCGCGCAGAGGCCGCGCAGCCGGTAACGACGGCCGCGCGGCTGGGAGCGATCATCAAGTCGGCGCGGGACACGATGCGGAAGGACCGCGGCCTGAGCGGCGACCTTGACCGGCTTCCTGCCCTCACGTGGCTGATGTTCCTCAAGTTCCTGGATGATCTTGAGCGTATCCGCGAAGAAGAAGACGCGCTGGCGGGCGGCCGGTACGTGCCGGCGATCGAGCCTCCCTACCGCTGGCGGGACTGGGCAGCCGACCCGGCAGGCATGACGGGCGACGACCTGATCGCGTTCGTGAACAACGACGAGGCAACGCGGCCCGATGGGACACGTGGCCCGGGACTCTTCACCTATCTGCGCGGGCTGCAAGGCGGGAACGGCGGCGATCGGCGAGACGTGATCGCGAAGGTGTTTCGCGGGACGGTAAACCGGATGATCAGCGGGCACCTGCTGCGCGAGGTGATCAACAAGGTTGACGGGATCCACTTCAACAGCAGGGATGAGATCCATACGCTGGGAAACCTGTATGAGACGATGCTGAGGGAGATGCGAGACGCGGCGGGTGATAGCGGCGAGTTCTACACGCCGCGACCAGTGGTTCGCCTAATGGTGGAAGTGATGAACCCGCGGCTGGGAGAAACGATCCTCGATCCGGCGTGCGGCACGGGGGGATTCCTGGTCGAAGCGTACCGGCATCTGGACTCGCAGGTGGAAAGGTGGGAGCAACGGCGGCAAGTGCAGCGCAAGTCGCTGTTCGGCGGCGAGGCGAAGCCGCTGCCGTACCTGTTGGCTCAGATGAATCTTGTGCTTCACGGGCTGGAAGCCCCGCAGATCGACTATGGGAACAGCCTGCGGACGCGGCTCACGGAGATCGGCGACCGCGACCGCGTCGACGTGATCCTGACGAATCCGCCGTTTGGCGGGGAAGAGGAGCGCGGCATCCGGGACAACTTCCCCGAAGACAAGCGCACGTCGGAGACGGCGCTGCTCTTTCTGCAGCTGATCATGCGGAAGCTGCGGCGCCCTGTGCGGGGCCGGGCTCCGGGGCGGGCGGCCGTGGTCGTACCGAACGGGACGTTGTTTGGCGACGGAGTTTGTGCGCGCATCAAAGAGGAGTTGCTGCGCGAGTTCAACCTGCACACGATCGTGCGGCTGCCGAACGGCGTGTTCTCGCCGTATGCGGCGATCCCGACGAACCTGCTGTTCTTCGACCGCAGCGGGCCTACGACGGACGTGTGGTACTACGAACACCCACTGCCAGAGGGCAGGAAGAACTACACAAAGACGCAGCCGCTGCAATTCGACGAGTTCGCACCCATGCTGGCGTGGTGGAGCGCGCGGGAAGAAAGCGAGCGCGCATGGCGCGTGCCAGCGGCGGAACTGGTTGCGAACGGGTGCAACCTGGACCTGAAGAACCCTCGTTCGCCGGATGAAGTAGAGCACAGATCGCCAGAGGAACTGGCGGAGAGCATCATCGAGAAGGAGCGGCGAATCCTGGAGTTGATGTCCGAGATACGTGAACTTGTGTCGGAGAGGGCCCCCCATGCGAAGACCGCCTGACGTTGCGCTTGGCGAGGTGCTTGCGCAGGATCGGGCCTACATCGACGAGCCCGAGCCTCGCGAGTATCTCAAATTGTCGGTGAAGTTGTACGGGCGCGGCGTTGAGTTGGACAACCCGGCCGATGGTAGTTCGCTACGAATGAGAAGGCATCAACTCGCGAGGGCAGGGCAGGTAGTCCTTTCGGAGATCTGGGGAAAGAAAGGGGCGATCGGAATCGTTCCGGCGGAAGGCGAGGGAGCGCTCTGCACGAGCCACTTCTTTCTGTTCTATATCAACCCAAAGCGGGTGGAGCCGAAGTACTTGAGCCTCATCTTCCGCGCTAACTACCTTGAGTCGCAGCTAGGTGGTCAGGCGCGCGGCACGACCGGCTATGCCGCTGTGCGACCGAAACACCTGCTCAACGCGACCATCCCGCTGCCACCGCTGGGGGAGCAGCGGCGGATTGTGGAGCGGGTAGAGGCTGTGGCGTCGCGGGTGGAGGAGGCGCGGCGACTGCGGGCGGAGATGGTTCATGAGACAAGAGCCATCGAGATGACGGCCGCGCAGGAAATCGTGCGGGCTTGTCCCGGCCCGCGAGCACCCCTTGGAAGCATTGTTGCAATTAAGAGCGGGGCTACACCTAGCAAAGGGAACCCTGCATATTGGTCGGGCACGATTCCTTGGATCTCGCCGAAGGACATGAAGGTTAGGGAGATTGCGGATTCGCAAGATCACGTTTCGGAACTCGCGACGATTGAGGCTGCGGTGGGATTGCTCCCCCCAGACGCGGTGCTGATTGTCACACGCGGAATGATTCTCGCGCACACGGTGCCAGTGGCCAGGCTGCTGGTTCCCGCGGCGATTAATCAAGACATCAAGGCGCTGATAACGGGCGACAGGATCGCACCGGACTACTTGACTGCAGTGCTGTGGGCTGAGAACCCTGCACTTCTCGCTCTTGTCGAACGATCGACGCACGACACGCGTAAGCTTCAGACGCCGAAGCTAATGGATTTCACGATTCCAGTGCCGACAAGGTCTGAACAGCAGGCGGTTCTCGCGCGGTTGGCCGATGTCCACGAGAAAATGGCAGCCATAAGCGAAACGCAGGCCTCATCGGAGCACCAAACCGCCGCGATTCTGCCCGCTCTGCTACAGCGTGCGTTCGCGGGAGAGCTTTAGGGCACGCCGCCGACGTGCCCCTACAATGAGCGCAGCTAAAGCTACGCAGCTACTGGAGTTGAGATGCCCGACACACTGACCCTCCCCCCGCCGCACATCATCGATGACCTCGTCCTCGGCGCGCTGGAGGAGGACGGCGCGCACGACGACGTCACCACCCGCGCCATCGTCCTGGGCGACCAGTGGGGGCGCGGCGTCTTCATCGCCAAGGACGCCGGCGTCGTCTCCGGCCTCCCCGTCGCCGCCGCCGCCATGACCTCCTTCGACGAGCAGATCTCCCTCGACGCCCTCATCGACGACGGCGAGCGCGTCTCCGCCGGCACGGAGCTGGCCGAGGTCGAGGGCCCGCTGGCGTCCATCCTGGCGACGGAGCGCGTGGCGCTGAACTTCGTGCAGCGGCTCTCCGGCGTGGCCACGCTGACGCGGCAGTTCTGCGACAGCGTCGTCGGCACGAAGGCCCGCATCCTCGACACGCGCAAGACGACCCCCGGCATGCGCGACCTGGAGCGCTACGCCGTGCGCTGCGGCGGCGGCCACAACCACCGCTTCAACCTGGCCGCGGGCGTGCTCATCAAGGACAACCACCTCGCCGCGGCCGCGCAGCGCGGCATCACCGACGTCGCCGATGTGGTGCTGCTGGCCCGCAACGCCGCCCCGCACACGATGCGCATCGAGGTCGAGGTGACGACGCTGGCGCAGCTCGTCGAGGCGATACAGGGCGGCGCCGACATCATCCTGCTCGACAACATGACGCCGCCGCAGATCCGCGAGGCCGTCGAGAAGGTGGCGGGGCGGGCGCTTGTCGAAGCCTCCGGCGGCATCACCATGGAAACGGTGCGCGAGATCGCCGAGTCCGGCGTCGACTTCATCAGCATCGGCGCGCTCACGCATTCGGCGCCGGCGCTGGATATCTCGCTGGAGGTGGCGAGTGTGTAGCGGGGGGAGAGCAAACGGCAAAGGGCAAAGAGGAAAGGTCTCGACCGGCTTTGCCGTTTGCCGTTTGCCGTTTGCCGCGCCTCCCGCTGCTGTCCGCTGTTTGTTCTTTGATCTGGCCGCAGGCGCGGCCCGGCCATGAGCCACATCCTCATCATCAGCGGACCCTCCGGCGCCGGAAAGAGCGCGGTCTGCGACGCCCTCTGCGAGCGCTACGACCGCACCGTGCACCTCCAGACCGACGACGTCTACGGCTGGATCCGCATGGGCTACGTACCGCCGTGGAAGGAAGGCTCGTCCGAACAGAACCACATGGTCTCGCGCGCCTGCGCCCGCGCCGCCGCCGCCTTCGCGCAGCAGGGCTACGGCGTCTTCATCGACGGCGTCATCGGCCCCCACCTCCTCCCCGACTACATCGAGGAGCTGCAGGCCGCGCGCGTCCCCGTGCACTACGTCGTGCTCCTCCCGCCCGCGCACGTCGCCGAGACCCGCGCACACCAGCGCGGCGAGCGCATCATGGGCCCCACCGCCCTCTTCGAGAAGGTGCAGACCATCTTCGCCGGCGATCTCCCCGGCTGGTCGCTCGACAACACCGCCCTCACGCCCGACCAGACCGCCGACCGCATCATGGACGCCTGCGGCGAAGGACGAGCGCTGATATGGACGCCCCCGTGAACCGCCACCGGCACCGTAGGGACGAAGCTTCAGCTCCGTCTCCCGCCGCCCGATGCCTCGCATGGCTGCTTGACAGCAGGAGTACGATCGCTTGTGGAGGCGAGCCGCGAACGAGCGCATCGCCGTTCCCCAGCCGCTACTCGCCAGGAAGGAGCACCATGCTTCGCATAACGACGTGGCGTGTATCCGGCGCCACGGCTCCGAATCTCACTCCCCAGGCGGGCGTCCAGGCCTTCAACGACATGTGCACCGCCCTCGAGAAGCTGCCGGGCGCAGGGCGCGTCCGCTGGTTCTTCGGGTCCGGCGGCGTCGTCACGGTCGGCGAGCCCGAAAGCTACGCTGTAGCGGACGCGATCCTGTCGACGACGTCCGTCCAGGTGCCCATCGCGAAGGTGCTGGCGCTCGGATACAGCATCATCGAGGATCAGTTCTTGCTGGAACCGGCGAAGGTCTTCCCATTCATCGAGGCACAGGGGGCCGTCCCGGCACAACTATCGCGCAACTGACGCTGTTCCCTTTCGCGAGCGCAGGCGGACGCTGGGGCTGCCTGCGCGACCACGGCATCACTCACGATCTTCTCGGCCGGTCGAGATCGCCGCTATCCAGCACGATCGTGACAGGCCCGTCGTTCACAAGCTCCACCCGCATCATCGCCCCGAAGCGACCCGTCGCGACGCGCACGCCCAGCGCCCGCAGCGCATCGGCGAACGCCTCGCACAGCGGCGCCGCGATCTCCGGCGCGGCCGCCGCGATGAACGACGGCCGCCGGCCCTTCCGCACGTCGGCCAGCAGCGTGAACTGCGACACCACCAGCGCCTCGCCGCCGGTCTCCAGCAACGATCGGTCGAAGCGGCCACCGCGGCCGTCCGCGCCGTCACCAACGAAGATGCGCAGCTCCGCGCACTTCCGGGCCAGCCGTCGCGCGACGCCGTCGTCGTCGCCCTCAGCCGCCCCGACGAGCAGCAACAGGCCGGGCCCGATAGCGGCGATGGTCTCGCCGTCGACGCTGACGCTGGCGCGGGTCACGCGCTGGAGGACGGCGCGCACGGCTCAGCCGGCCGCCGCGGCCTCGGTCGAGGAGTCGCTGGTGGTGCTGGTAGCGGGCGCTGGGGTCGCTGGCGTCGCTTCGTGCGCGTCGTGCGAGTGGGAGCCGGGACCGTGAGAGTGCCCGTGGCCGGCCGCGCCCGCCTCGGGCACGGATGGCGCTGTGGAGCCGGGGTCGCCAGACTCGCCGCCGCTGGATGCGCCGCGGCTGTCGGTGCGATAGAAGCCGCTCCCCTTGAACACGACCGGCGGCGCGAACAGGACGCGCTGCGCCATCTTGCGGCACCTGGGGCACTTCTGCTGCGGCTTGGCGTCGAAGCCTTCGCGCTTCTCGTAGCGATGGCCGCAACTCTCGCAAGCGTATTCGTACGTTGGCACTCTCGTCCTCCGACTGCTAGGGGTGCCCGAAGTGTAGCGGCCAACTTCGCGCTTCGGCAAGGACACGGCCCTCGCGCCTCGCGCCTTCTCCAGATTGTGACGCTGGGCTCCGGACAGCGAAGGCGGCGTGTGATCCGGTCACGGCCGGTTCGGGTTGCCGAGCTGCGTCCCCAGATACACGTCGTCGAAGTAGACGTCCGCCGACATCCCGGCGTCGCCCGCCTTCTTGCCGTCGTACCGCACCTCCAGGAACAGCTCGATGCGGTCCCAGACAGCGGGCGCCTTCCCCCACCTGTCGATGAACGCCTGCCGCAGCGGGTAGCCGAAGTACACCCACTCGCCCGTTGGGGGTGGGCCCCGGCTCAGGAACACCCACTTCGCGTTGGCGATCAGAAACGGCTCGCGCGCCGCCCCTGCCAGCGGGAACCTGATCTGCAGGTCGAAATCGTCGTCGCGGTCGCCACCGCCGTACACGATGACGACGAACTGGACGTACTGGAACGCCACATCGTGCGGCTGCCAGTCCTCGACGCGATAGTAGCCCGAGACGAACTCCGGGAACTCGCGCGGATTGACCTCCTGCACCGCCCCGGCGATGTGGACGGTGGCAGCGCCGCCATCGTCACGCAGCGCAAGATGCAGGCTGCCCTCGCCCGAACGGACAGGCGCGCGCGCGATCTCAAACCCGAACCACTCCGCCTGCTCCCGGAACGTCCACGGCCCCTCCCCACCCTCGAACCCGCCGTTCACCAGCACGTTCGCCACCACACCCGGCGTGGCCGTCGGCGGGGAGGCCGCTTCCTCCAGCACGCTGCACGCGGCGGACAAGACGGTAAGCGGCGCGAGCAGCAGCCAGAGTTTCAAGGAGAAGCGCATCGGCCGTGTTGGTACACGTGCCCGCCGACTGCGTCAAGCGGAAGCGGTGGCGGCCTCGCCAAACCGCGCGTCGATGTCGCGCAGCACGCGGTCGATGAGCGGCTGTGGCAGTTCGTGCCCGTAGAACTGGAGGAAGAGCCGTTTCCTGATCTCTGCTTCAGTCGCGTTCGGGTCTCGGGCTACGATCCCCGCCCGCGCGATGGTTCGAGCGAACTCATACATATCGAGCGCCATGCGCAGCCGCTCGCCGGGCGTCTTGCTGGCCATCATCTGTTCGTATTTGCGAAGCGTTTTCTCATCCGTATCGTGGATCACGTGCTTCTTCCAGGATCTCGGCAAGCTTGTATTTCAGTATACGTGCGTTGAGGTAGTTCATGTCCAAACCCGGAAGCCGCAGCAGCCACTGGACATCGCGGAGCTGCATCGCCGAGTGCGTGGTGCGCGCCCATTTGAGCTTCGCCAAGATCAGGTCTTCTGGTGAGATTGTCCGGACCTGCCGACCGGACATCTCGACTGCAATGCTCCTCACCATCACCTCGTCAGGTTCGCGTAGTCGGTCGCGGAAAACGACATCGATCTTTGTAAAGGTCCGGGGGTCGATGATGCAAAACATCGAGTGCTCACGCAGCGCCGCGCCAACAATGTCGGGGTCGCACTCGAAGTCTTCGAGGAGGGTCTTCTGGAGGAGGCGTATGTGCATCGGCTCCGGATCGATCAGTACGTCCACGTCTCGCGTCATGCGCGGCATGCCATGCGTACTCGCGGCCAGAGATCCAGTCAATAAGTACGGCAGTCCAATGGCATCGCAGATGTCAACAAAACGAACTAGGGCATCTTCTTGATCGCCGCGGTCGGTCACCATGCGGTCATTATCTCTCACGAAGCATGACAGCGTATATTGAAGTGACATGGCACAGGAATCGGCCCCCCGCCGCACCTCCACCCTCCTCGACAACCCCCTCGTCCGCGGCGGCATCGCCGCAGCCGTCATCGTGGTCGTCGCGGCCGTCTTGCTGGCCGTCCGCGCCGGGCGAGGCTCCGGCTCCGACGACGGCGTTTCGGCCGGGCCGACGCCGGACGCCGCGGACTACGGCGCGACTATCTACACGCTCTGTGGTGATGACGTCACCGAGACCGCCGTCTCTGGCGGTGGCCCGCCCATTGTCGGACAGCCTCCCCCGGACTTCGCGCTGTGCGACGCCGACGGCTCGTTCGTCACCACGCTCTCCGGCATGAAGGGCAAGGTCGTGTGGTTGAACTTTTGGGCGACCTGGTGCGTGCCCTGCAAGAAGGAGCTGCCGGATATCCAGAAGCTGTACGACGAGAAGCGCGCCGATGGCCTGGAAGTCCTCATCATTAATTACAAGGAATCCCAGGGGAAGGCGCTCGAGTTCCTGCCCCAGCTCAACATCAGCCTGCCGCTGGTCATCGACCGCCCCGGCGAGATCTACGAGCGCTACCGCCTGACCGGCCTGCCCGACAGCTTCTTCGTCGGCCGCGACGGCAACCTGGCTACCCTGTACTACGGCTTCGTGAACGAAGAGATCGCCCGCGACCGTCTCGCGCAGGCCGGCCTCCCGTAGTTCGATGCAACGTTGGCCGCGTCGAATGTCGCGGCGCCGCTAGAGCGCGTCTTTCACGATCTCGCCGGACTTCACGACAAGCACGATGTTGCGTGCATCGACGAGGAGGCCGATGTCGTCGAGCGGAGCGCCCGCCACGAGGATCAGGTCGGCGTCCTTACCCTCCTCGACCGTGCCGATGCGGTCGCTCATGTTGAAGAGCGCCGCGTTGGTGCGCGTCGCGCTCACGATCGCCTGCGCCGCGCCGAGATGTCGGGCCTTCTCGACCAGCTCGCTCCCACGACGGCGCTGCCTTGGACCCAGCAGATCGGAGCCGGATCCGATGTTCGCTCCCGCGGCCTGTGCGATGGCGATAGAGGTCGCGGTTTCGCCTCGCACGCGGTCGAGCTTCTGGCGGCTGAAGGCCGGGATCTGGTCCGAACGCGACAGGATCTCCAGGATCACCAGCGTCGGGACGACGAACGCACCCTGCGCCGCGATGCGCCTCGCCGTCGCGTCATCCAGGATGCTGCCGTGCTCCAGCGACCGGACACCCGCCTCGAGCGCGTTCTGCATCGCCCCGGATGTGTGGCAGTGCGCCATCACGTACGTGCCGAACGCCCGCGCTTCCTCCACCGCTGCCCGCATCTCCTCCACCGAGAACTGCAGGCTCTCGATCGGGTCGTTCGGGGACATCACGCCGCCCGATGCCATGAGCTTCACCTGCGTCGCTCCACGCCGGATCTGCATGCGTGCGGCGCGGCGGACCGCGTCGGGGCTGTCTACGATCTCAGTGGCGGCGAGCAGGCCCGGAATCGACTTCGGCGCCTCGTCCGTCCACCGATGCCGCTGGTCTCCATGCCCGCCCGTGATCGAAAGGAACGAACCCGACGGCAGGATGCGAGGCCCCGCGATCTGCCCGGCCTCGACGGCGACCGCAAACGCCGGATCGAGGCCGCCGGCGTCACGCACCGTCGTGAATCCTTCCTCCAGCGCGAGCCGGATGTTCTCCGCGACCTTCATCACGTAGCTGACGTGGCTCTCCGGTGGATCGAACTGGCCCGCCGCCGTGAGGCCGAAGTGGACGTGAGCATCCGTGAGCCCCGGCATCAGCGTGCGGCCCCCGCAGTCGACGACCCGCCCACCTTCAGGCGCGGCGATGGAACCCGCCGCACCGATCTTGGCGATGCGACCGTCCCCGATGAGGACGCTCATGTGCGGACGCGGTTCGGCGCCGGTGCAGTCAAGCATGGTCGCGTCCTGCAGCAGCATCGTCGTCGCACGAGACAGAGCGCTCATCCGAGGCCCGCCGTCTGCTCTCGCAGGTACACCAGGTAGTCGAGGTCGCCGGGCGAGCAGCCGTGCTCCGTCAGCGTGACCGAGACCTCGGCGCGGTGGTGGATGCCGTGGAAGATCACCTGGAACAGCGTCGGCCCAACCGGCGCCTCTGCATCGAACCCGAAGCGCTTCCACCAGGCCTCGCTCCGCGCCCACTCCTCGTCCGTCAGCCTGTCTCCATACTCGAGCAGGTCCGCGTCCGCCTGCTCATACAGCCGGCGAAGATCGTCTAGCGTCTCCGCTGTTGGTTCGACGGACTCCCGGCCGGCCCAGTTGCCGCGCCAGTAGATCTCCGTGCCAAGCGCGTGCGCCAGCGTCCCGCGCACCTCCGCGAATGCCTCGGGCGCGAGGCCTGCCGCGGCGTCGAGGACCTTCATGTTCGCCCAGTGGTTATAGGCCAGCATCGAGCGGGCGTGGTCGGTGATCGCGGACATGCGGAGATTTTCCGTGATTGCCGGTTGGAGCGCTACGAACCGCTTGCAGGCTCCCCGAAGAAAGGGAGCCTGGGACTTGCACAGAGCCTCGTCGGGCCAATGGTCCCGCAGAGCTGACGGCCACGCGCTTCCTTCTACACCACACCGGCGGATAGAATCAGGAACCGACCACGAGAGCGGCAGGGGAGCCCCTCTTGGATTCGAAGCACCGCCCGCCCTCCACGCACGACAGCCTCGAGGCCATACCATGACCGCGGGCCACCTCACCATCCGACCGATCGATCTGGACCGAGACGCTCCGGCGCTGAAGTCGTTCCTCGTCGAACGGGACCGCACGCGGCTGGATCACTGCGCCCCCGCGATACACGATGGCGACTGCTTCGTGTTCGTCGCCGACGAAGGCAACGGCGCGATCGGATGGGTGGTCGTGCACACCAACTTTCGTGAGGATCAGGACTGGTCGCCTCCGGACGACGACACCAGGGCCTTCCAGAGCGGTGACAGCGCCTACGTCGAAAACATCGAGGTGACCGCCAGGGCGCGCAGCAACGGCGTAGGCCGGAAATTGTTGGCGGCGGCCCAGGATGAAGCGCGCAAGCGGAGCAAGAAGACGCTCTGGCTCCACACGGCCGAGAACAACTCTCTGGCCCACGCCCTGTTCGACCGCGAGGGCTGGGTGCACGAGCGCAGCGTATATCCACCATGGAAGCCAACTTCGCGGACACGAATCTACAAGAAGGTGCTGTGACATGCGCACAAGATTCCTTCGGGTGCTCGCCGTCGTCGCGGTCATGCAGTTCGTGATCACACGCCAGGCCGCCGGTCACGCGATCGAAGAAGGGCGCGCCGAGCGTATGTGGATGCTCTATCCCTTGAACGTCCTGCTGAACGCCGCCGCCTGGACCCTCTTGCTGTCGGCCGGCGCCGGCGCGGTTCGGTTGCTGCGGCGCGGCCCGTGACCCTTCGCGCCACGATCCGCCATGTCGATGCGTTCACGTCGGCCCCCCTCGAAGGCAATCCGGCGGCGGTCGTCGACGGAGAGGGCATCGACAGCGAGACGATGCAGCGTATCGCGCTGAACCAGCACCTCTCCGAAACCGTCTTTCTCCTCCCTCCGCAGTCGACCGATAACCACGCACGCCTTCGTATCTTCACACCGGGGACGGAGTTACCGTTCGCCGGACACCCGACCATCGCGGCATCGCACATCCTCATCAGCGAAGGCCGCATCGCCCTGCGCGCGCGCGAAGCGCTGCGCCTGGAAACCGGCGCCGGCCTGATACCGGTCGAGGTCGCGGGAGACCCGCCGGTGTACACCATGACGCAAGGGCCGCCGGAGTTCCGCCCCTATGACGTGCCCCTTGATGAGATCGCGTCATGGGTGGGTTTGCGCCCGGGGGATATCGTCCGCGCGGAGGAAGTCTCGACGGGCCTCTTCTGGAAGATCGCCCTGGTGGCATCGCTCGAGGCGATGATGCGCGTCGTGCCCGACATGATGGCGCTTCTGCGCGTGCCCCACGGGATGGCGTTGTTCTGCCTAGGCGCGAACGCTCCCGATGCACAGGTGCACGTCCGCGCTTTCGCGCCCGAAGCCGGAGTATTCGAAGATCCCGTGACCGGCAGCGCCAATGGCTGCATCGCCGCGTTCATCGCAAAGCACGGGCTCATGGAGCTGCGCGACGGACAGATCTCCTACGTCGCCGAGCAGGGCGCCGAGATGGGACAGCCGGGACGCGTGTACGCGCGGGTGACTGGCATTTCCGATGACATTCGCGCGCACATCGGCGGTCACGCCGTAACCGTCCTGCGCGGCGAGCTGCTGCTGTGATCGCCGCGATCCTTCTCGCGGACACGGACCTGATGCTCGATGGAGTGGCCGTTGCGCTCGCGCCTTGGGAAGAGCGCGAGACGCTCATCGAGTGGCAGATCGCTCAGCTGCAAGAGGCAGGCGCCGGCGTGATCCAGGTGGTGCTGGGGCCGCACGCCGAGCGCATTATCCCGCTCGTATCAGGGAACGACGTCGAGCCAATCGTCAACGACCGATGGGACGAAGTCCGTACAGGACTTGTTCTGGCGGCGGACGGCGAGGCCGCATCGCTGCGCGTGGGTGCGACGGCGACGCCGCGAAACACCACGACGGCGATCATCGTGTGGATATCGCGGCCGCGCGCGGCACACATGATCAAGGCAGTGCTCGACGAGCACGTCGCTGCTGGAGCGAAGGTCTCGCGGCTGTTCTCGGGGGATGTCCTGGAGTCACCGGTGTGCGTCGATGCGGAGGTGCTGGCCCGGATGCGGAATCTCCCGGACGGCGCCGGCGTGGACGACGTGCTGCGTGAATACGACACGCTGGTCGTGCGCGTCAGCGGCGCGACGCCGGATCTCCGCGCCCGCTAAGCACTTCAGCGGGATGGACCGGCGTCTCGGCAGATGCAGCACTTCCGCGCCCCGCCCGAGCGCACTCGTCATATGTTTCTCTGTTGACGGGAACCCTACGGCGTGATGAGCGCACGGAGCACCGCCGCCTCCTCCGCCGTCGCGGGGCGCGGACGGTCTTGCTCCGCGTCCAACACGACCGGTACAGCCTCCCACGACGTCACGCCGACGTTCTCTGTCAGTGTGATGTTCAGGATCAACGACACGCGCGGCTGCGGGATGCCGGCCAGGTCCCACTGGTCCAGGTCGAAGATGAAGTTTCCCAGGCCCCAGGCGACGAGCTGGCCACCCCGTTGCTCCACCGCCTGCACAACGTGCGCGTGATGGCCCAGGACCACGTCCGCTCCCGCCACCAGCGCCGCCTCGACCAGCTCCCGCTGCGTCGCATTGGGCGCGTTCACGTACTCATTTGCTGCGTGGATCGACACGACGATGAAGTCCGCGCCCGTTGCACGTGCGTCGCCTACGCTTTGCGCGATATCGGCGCTGGAGCAGATGGAGATCCCGAACCCACTTCCAGCGCTCCATGCGCCGATCGTAAAACCGCTGCCCTCCGCCGGCGTGAGCACGCACGCGATGAACGCAACGCGCATGCTATTCACCTCGACGACGGCCGCCCCTCGCGCCTCCGTGGAGTCATGGCCCGATCCCGCATGGCGGACGCCAACTCCGTCTAGCGCCGCGACGGTGTCCTCCAACCCGACCGTGCCGTAGTCCATCGCGTGGTTGTTCGCCAGCGACACCACGTCGAACCCGGCGTCCGCCAGCCCGCTCGCGAACCTGGGCGGGGTGCGGAAGTTGAAGGCCTTCGGCCACGGCTCTCCGCGGTCCGTCAGCGCGCCCTCGAGATTCGCGAACCCGATGTCGCCCGTAATCAGCGGGCGCACCAGTTCGTACGGGTATCCCGCTCCGTACAGTTCCATCCAGTCGTTCACCTGGCGGGCCAGCGAGAGGTCGCCGACGGCGCTGATCGTTACGGATGCCATGGTGGAACTTGCGGCGGGTGTCCCTGCAGGTGCGACACCGCCGGGCGCCGACGCGGATGTCGGCGTGGGTGTGGGTGAGCCTGTAGAAGTAGGTGATCCAACCAGCTGTGTGATAGCGTCCCTCGCGATGGGAGTCGACGGGTGCTCGGGAGCGCCCGCCTTCGACGCACACGCGGCGGCTATGAGTGCGGCGCACGCGAGTGCGGCGCACGCCGTCCGCCGCGCGTTCCATGACACGCGTTCCTTCATCAAGGGGCCCAGTCCGGATTTCACCGGGGTGATTCTAGCGAGACCCAGCGCTCCATCTCCATGACACGCGCGGGAAAGAGGGCGTCGTGCCAGGTCAGGGGTTCTGACGAACCGGCGTGACCGGCTCGATTCCGGCAGCCCGCGCCGACCACGAACGGTCCCGCTGCTCCCACCAGCTCTGGGCGAACATGGCCGCGAAGACGGCCACGACGCCGCTGGCCAGCATGCCGGAGATCGCAATGGGCCAGTAACGCGTGTCCTCGAGCCAGTCGATACCTTCCAGGGCAGGCCATAGCCGCAGCGCGGCGGCCAGGTTCAAGGCAACGATCATGACGATGTGCAGCCAGCGTTCGTCGCGATGCTGAAGGCGGCGGCCCGCGAACTCGGGAATGATGAGCATCGCCATCCCGACGATCATCATCGTTAGGACGCCAACAGTGAACACGTGGCGCACCGCATCGAACTCGAACTGATCGAGTGGCCGGCCGTCGGCGAAGGCGCGCGCTCCGTACCAGACGCTCAGCGCTGCCGCGACGAGCATCCATCCGTAGGCCGAGCGCACAAACCAGAACTGCACGCGAGAGGCGGGCGCGACGCGGCTTGACGGGGCGAGCCCGCCGGTGATCCACACCACCATGGCGAAGGCCACCCCGGTGAGGATGATGCCTGCATCTCCCATGCGGATGAGGGTCTCTGAGGGAAGCCGCTCGGCCGCGATGAGGGCATACGCCGTGAAGAGCGCCACACCCGCCGTTAGGACGAGAGACGCGACGCGCGGCGCGACCTGCAGGCGGGGCCGCCCCGTCAGGGAAGGCACCGCGCGCGTGCCAACGCCTGCGACAAACATGACAAGAAAACCAAACAGCTCCACGAACACGAGAGCCGACTGCCGCAGCACAGGCGCTGCGGCGAGCGAGTCGCTCAACAGCTGGTACGTCTGGACGGCATTGATGGCCGCACTGGCCAGCGCGCCGCCGGCGCCCAGCGCGAAGAAGTAGCCGGTCGCTTCGGCCCTACTCTCGCGATGGAGCATCGTTCCCCAGACGATCGCCGCGAACGCCGTCGCGCCGAACAGGAGCAGGGCGGCCGAGACGGCGAGCGCGGCATCGCGCAGCGCTCCATCATCGAGCGGTTGCGCGAATGACCGCAGGATGAGATAGCCGCCGATGGCGGGGATAAGGAGCGGTATCAGCGAACGAAAGGCGAGCGTCCGCCCCGAAACGCGCGGCATCAGGCGAAGCGCTTTGCCGATGACGAACAGCCCGCCGAATCCGATGAGCTGGAGTTGGCCGTGCACCTGCACAAATACGAGCCAGCGCTGCGTGCCGCCCCAGCCCCAGTCCAACGTTCGGGCAAGCGGCAGCAGTATGGAAAGCAGGAATCCGCCGCCGAGGCCGAGCGCCAGGCTGGCGGCGATGAAGAGGTTATATGGCGCCTCGTAGTGCCCGGGATGGGGCTCCTCCTGCGCGACCGAACGGAGCGGAATCGATGTCAACGGCGTTACCCCAAGCGCGGACAGCCCGCGCTACAGACCTTTGGCTGCGATGAAGGCGCAAAGGTCGGCCGTTCGGCAGGAGTAGCCCCACTCGTTGTCGTACCAGGAGGCAACCTTCACAAGATCGCCACCCACGACGTTCGTAGTGAGCGCGTCCACCGTGGAGGAGTGCGGGTCGCCCTTGAGGTCCATCGAGACCAGCGGCTCATCGCTGACCGCGAGGATGCCCTTCATCTTGCCCTTCGCAGCAGCCTTCATGGCCGCGTTCACTTCCGCCGCCGTAGTCTTCTTCTTCACGAGCGCCACGATCTCCACGATAGACACGGTGGGGGTGGGCACGCGGTACGCAACGCCGTCCAGCTTGCCATCGACCTCCGGGATCACGAGCTTGAGGGCACGCGCGGCGCCGGTGGAGGTGGGGACGATGTTGAGGGCGGCGGCGCGGGCTTCACGAAGGTCTTTCGACTGCGTGTCGAGGAGACGCTGGGAGTTCGTGTAGGCGTGGATGGTGGTCATCTGGCCCTTCAAGAATCCGAAGTTGTCGAGCAGCACCTTGGTCGTGGGTGCGAGGCCATTCGTGGTGCAGGAGGCGTTCGAGATGACCTTGTGCTGGCCCTTCCTGTACATCTCCTGGTTGACCCCGAGGACAATGGTGACGTCTTCGTTCTTTGCAGGGGCCGAGATGATGACTTTCTTCACTCCATCGTGAATGTGGTCACGGGCGGCGTTCGCATCGGTGAAGAAGCCAGTGGACTCAATGACTAGGTCGACTGCGGCCTTACCCCAGGGGATCTTCGCCGGCTCGCGCTCCGCGAACACGGCGACCGCCTTGCCATCGACCGTCAGGCCGCCCTTCGTGGCCTGCACGGTGCCCGGGTAGCGGCCGTAGTTGCTGTCGTACTTCAGGAGGTGGGCGTTGGTCTGGTTGTCCACCAGGTCGTTGATGGCGACGACCTCGAGCTTGTCGCCGTGAAGTTCCTTGATCGCCTTAAAGACCTGCCTGCCGATGCGGCCGAAGCCGTTGATGCCGATGCGTGTGACCACTGCCCGTCGTCCTTTCTGGGGCCGCGCCGGGCGGCCGTGATGCGTGGCTCTTGCGAACGTCATTGTGCCGCCCGCGGGGGCATGGGGGTAGGGGCCGGATGGCGTGGGCTGGCGGGTCGGGGCGTGACAGCCCGCCCTTCGGAGCTACTCCTCGACCGTTTCGTAGCCGTTGAAGCGGAGGATGCGGAGCTGGACCTCGTCCATCGAGAGGACGTTGTCGCGCACGAGTTCTTCCAGCAACTGCTGCCGCCTCGCGAGCTCGTCGAGGAACTCGTCCTCCTCCATGCCGAGGCGCCGTGCCCCGGCGTTGATCTGAGCCGGCGTACTAAGGATGTCGTACGAGTCCGCCGCCCGATCCCAGCGAGCGATCGTATGGCGATCGTACGACCTGGCCAGCGGCTCCAGGACCGCAATCTCGCTGACGCGCCGGACGCGCGCGCCGTTCGCGTGACCGACGTACATCGGAACGACGAAAGCAAGAAGCCCGAGATGGTCGGCGGGTACATCGCATTCCTCGGTGAGCTGCTCCAGTACGCCTTCAACAGTCTCGGCGTGCATGGTGGAGGCGAACGAATAGCCATCGGCAGCGAGCTCAAACGTCTTCTGCACGTACGGGCCCCAGGAGTAGACCGGCAAGTGGTCGCTGATCTCGTTGATGAGGATGTACAGGGGCGGATCATCGGGAGATTGCGTCGGGAGGGGGAATGTCTCACCCCAGCCCCGGGTGAAGTACACGGAGGCCTCGGGCTTCGCGAAGGCCAGGAGCGCAGTCAGGATCGTGGTCTTGCCGGCACCCGGCGGGTCGGCAGCGAGGATAATCGAGCGGCCGCGCTCCATCGCAAGCCAGAGGATGGCCCCGATACGGGGGGGAAAGGTCCCGGCGCGCATGATCTGAGTGATGGACATGGCCTGTGGCTGGTTATAGCCGTGCCATCCCCACCAGGACTCCGGTTGATTGAGGGCCCTCATGGTCTCATGATAACGAACCTGATCTCGGGTATGATTCGGCCATGGCTGAAACGCTTATCGGCATTCACGTAGAACCTCTCGATGAAGGTGGCTATCTCGCGACGAGCAACGACCTGCCTGGACTCCTTGCACAAGGGAGGACCCTGGCCGAGACGCTGGAAATAGCGCAGGACGTGGCCCGCAAATTGATCGAGTCCTATATCGAGCATGGCGATGAGCTTCCGCCAGCGCTGCGATCCGGCGTCACGACCTCTGAAGCTGATCTTCGCATTCCCGTGACCGTTGGCTGATGGGCCGCCTGGCGGGCCTCTCCTCTGGCGACGTGATCCGCAAGCTACGTCGTGCGGGATTCGCTTTCGACCGGCAGGCAAAGGGCAGTCATGAGATCTGGCTTCATCCCGTATCGCGTCGCCGCGTAACAATCCCACGACACGGGGGATCCTTGCCTGAAGGCACGGTTCGCGCGATCGTCAGCCAATCCGGACTGACGGTCGATGAGTTCCTGGAGTTGTGATGTGAAGCAGGCCGCCCTCGCAAGACCCCGAATGTTCGAACTGCAGCAGGCTGAACAACCGGCGCCCGGTCCCGGCCAGGTGCTGGTCCGCGTGCGCAAAGTCGGGGTGTGCGGCAGCGACCTGCACTTCTACCGAGGGGAGTTCCCGGTGCCGCCGGGCTTCGTGCTGGGTCACGAATGCTCCGGTGAGGTCGCCGCGCTGGGGGAGGGTGTCACCGGTTTCGCGCACGGGGATCGGGTGGCGCTGGAGCTGTTCGACGTATGTCTGCGGTGCGTGGAGTGCCGATCCGGCAACTACCACCTGTGCCCGAGCCGCAAAGCGAACGGCCTGAACATCCCCGGCGGGCTGGCCGAATACCTGGTGCTGCAGCCGTACGCGCTGTACAAGCTGCCGCCGGAGGTGGACTTCGAACTGGGTGCGCTGTGCGAGCCGTTGGCCGTGGCCGTACACGGGCTGAGGCTAGTCGATATCCGGTTCGGCGACCGCGTGGCGGTGCTGGGCGCTGGCACGATCGGGCTGATGGCGGTCGCGGCGGCGAAGGCGATGGGGGCCACGTACATCGCGGCGACGGCGCGGCATCCGCACCAGAAGGCGATGGCGGAGGCGCTGGGCGCAGACGCCGTGTTCGGGGACGATCCTGCGAGCATCGGGCAGATGGCGGCGGCGACCGGCGGCGCGGATGTCGTGGTCGAGACGGTCGGGGGGCACGCGAACACGCTCGCCGATGCGCTCGCGGTCGTGGGTCTCGGGGGACGGATCAGCGTCCTGGGGGCGTTCACGCAGCCGGTGCAGATCCATCCCATCATGTTCTTCATCAAGGAGCCGAAGGTGGTCGGCTCCAACTGCTACGGGCGGCCGGGGCGTCACTCGGACTACGAGATCGCGATCGAGATCATGCGTCGGAACGCGGAGTCGCTGCGGCGCTGCATCACGCACCGGTTCCCGCTGTCCGAGATCGAGCGCGCGTACGCGACCGCGGATGACAAGTCGTCGGGCGCGATCAAGGTGCAGATCGTGCACGAATAGACGCGCGACGCATGGCGCCTGCGCTATAACTCAGCGCATGACGATGGTGTTCGCCGTTCTTGGTTTCGTCGCGCGGGCCGCGCGCTTCCCGTGGCGGTTCTCTGCGGTCCGGCGCCTGAGTCTTGCCGCGATGCTGGTCATCGGTCTCGGCCTGGGCGTCGGCGCGGCTATCGTGCGGCTCAGCGATGCCGGAGGTGGAACCTTCACGGCGCTCTTTCTCGCCATGTACGGAGCCAGCACGGCGGCAGCGATCGCCGTGTTCATCTGGCTCGGCCGCATGCGGACGCGCGCCGCCCGCACCCTCGAGGAGTTGCTCTTGCTCACGCCAACCCAGTTTGAGGAGGCGGTCGCGCGGATGCTGCGTGGCGCCGGCTACCGCGACGTGAGTGTCGTGGGTGGGCCCGGTGACCTCGCGGCTGACATCCTGTGCCGCGACCGCAAGGGGCGTTCTGTGGCGGTGCAGTGCAAGCGCAAGACACCGGGCCAGCGCGTGGGCTCGGCGGAGATGCAGAAGTTCATCGGGATGATCTCGGTGCACCACGAAGCGGATGCAGGCATCTTCGTGACCACCTCCGAGTTCACGCAGCCGGCGATCGACCTAGCAAAGCGTCACGGCATCATGCTGCTGGACGGCGGTTCCCTGTCGAGGATGATGCGAAACCGAGAACGGGGCCGCGCCGCACGGCCCGCGCGCCGGGCAGCGTGATCAGGCGAACAGTTCGGACAGGACGTCGCGCACCGCGTCGTCCGGCACGTCATCACGCACGACGGGCCGGCCGACATCTTCGAGCAGGACCCAGCGCAGCTTCTTGCCCGCCATCTTCTTGTCGAGGCGGGTGGCCGAAATCACGGCATCTACATCGAGGCCCGGGCACCGCACCGGCAGACCGTACAGCTCGAACAGGCGCCGCTGCCGTTCGGCTATCGCGGGAGGGGTGATACCCATGCGGTGGCCGATCTCGGCGGCCGCCATCATGCCGACGCTGATCGCCTCGCCGTGCAGAATGGGCCCGTAATGGGTGACGGCCTCGATCGCGTGGCCGATAGTGTGGCCGTAGTTGAGGATCGTGCGGAGGCCACCCTCCCGCTCATCCTCGGACACGACCTTCGCCTTCAGCGCGGCGTTCCGCGCGACCATCTCCGTAGTGAGTTCGGGCTCGACGGCCAGCAGCCGCTTCGCCTCGGATTCCAGCACGTCCAGCATCGGCGGGTCCATGATGAGTCCGTGCTTGATCACCTCCGCGAACCCCTCCCGCAGTGAACGTGACGGCAGCGACGCCAGCAGGCTGGTGTCCTGCACGACCAGGCGCGGTGGATAGAACGCGCCGATGAGGTTCTTGCCGCGCGGGTGGTCCACACCGACCTTGCCGCCGATCGAGGCATCAACCATGGAGAGCAGGGACGTCGGACACTGCACAAATGGCACGCCGCGCAGGTAAGTCGCTGCTACGAAGCCGGTGAGGTCTCCGACGACGCCGCCACCGAGCGCGACGATGGCCGAAGATCGCTCGGCGCGGCGGTCGATCAGCCAGTCGTAGATGTCGCGGACGGTGTCGAGGCTCTTGCTGGCCTCCCCAGCGGGCACTGTGAACAGGGCGGCCTCGAAGCCGGCCGCGTGAAGCGCGGCAAGCGCCCGCTCGCCGAACTGCGGTCCGACATTGGTGTCAGTGACGACGAAGGTGGAACCGGAAAGAGCGGCATCTCGCATCAGGGAACCGAGATCGGTCAGCGCGCCCCAGCGGCAGTGGATCTCGTACGCGCCGCTGAAGGCTGTGACGCGGATCACGGGGCGCTCCCCGCCAGCGCCGTGCGCTCCCGGTATGCCAGCAGGATGCGGTGCGTAATCTCGTCCGGTGTGAGGTCGTCCGTGGTGATCGTGAGGTCCGCCTGCTGATAGAGGGGCTCGCGATCGCGCTTCAGCTCCGTGATGCGTGAGAGTGGATCGCCACCGGCGAGCAGCGGGCGCTCGGACACGTGATCGTCCGATTCCATGATGCGCCTGGAGATGGTCTCTGGCTGGGCATCGAGACAGACAACGAACGCGTCGCGATGCATGAGGTCGCGGTTAGCCTGCGAGAGCACGGTCCCGCCGCCCGTCGCGATGACGACATGCGGCATCCTCGAGACGTTGTCGACGACCTGCGCCTCGAGGGCGCGAAAGGCGCCCTCGCCGCCCTCCTTGAAGATGTGCGCGATGCTATCGCCGGCCTCGCGTTCGATCATCGTGTCGATGTCCAGCGGCGTCCAGTCGAGAGCCGCCGCAAGCGGCCGCGCGATGCGCGACTTGCCCGTGCCCATGAATCCCGTCAGCCAGATGCGTTCAATTGCCATGTCAGTTCATATCCCGGAGTGAACTCGTCATCGATTCTCATCATCGCGCTTACTCGCGCAGCGACCGCGGGCCGGTCGTCGCCTCGAACGCACGCCAGTTGCGCAGCGTCTCGCCGATCGAGTCGCCACCGAACTTCTCCAGCGCAGCCTCCGCCAGGACGATCGCGCACATAGCCTCGACGATGATGCCGGCGGCCGGGACGACACAGACGTCGCTGCGCTCGTAATGCGCGGGCATCTCTTCTCCGGTCAGCAGATCCGCCGTCGGCAGTGAGCGCGGGAGCGTCGCGATGGGCTTAAGGGCGATGCGCACCACGATGTCCTGCCCGGTCGTCATGCCCCCCTCGGTGCCACCCGCGTGGTTTGTCGCGCGCGCCCACGGGCGATCCGTCCAGCGCTCGCGTGGGAGGATTATGTCGTGGACGTGGGAACCAGTCGAGCGGGTCGCGCCGAAGCCGGCGCCAATCTCGACGCCCTTGACGCTGTGGATGCTCATGAGCGCCTGCGCAAGACGCCCATCGATCTTCCGGTCCCACTGGATGTGACTGCCGAGGCCCATCGGCACATTCGCGACGCGCCCCTCCACGACACCGCCGAGCGTGTCGCCTGCGTTCCGGGCTGCATCGATGGCGGCGACCATCTTCTCGGCGCTGGCGGCATCGGCGGTGCGCACAGGCGATTCTTCAACGGCGTCCCAGTCGACGTCTTGGGGTACCAGGGCATCGACGTCGCCGATCTGCACGGTGTGGCTGTAGAAGCGCAGGCCGAACTCCTCGAGGAGGCGCTTGCAGACAGCTCCAACGGCCACCCGCGATGCGGTTTCGCGCGCCGAGGAGCGTTCGAGGACGTTGCGGGCGTCGTCGAAGTCGTACTTCACGGTGCCGGCGAGATCGGCGTGGCCGGGGCGAAGGCGGGTGATCTTCTCGACCTCGCCTTCGATGGGCTCGATGGACATCTGCTCGGTCCAGTTCTCCCAGTCGCGGTTGCGGATGAGGAGCGAGATGGGGCTGCCGAGGGTCTTGCCGTGCCGCACGCCTGAGATGATCTCGGCGTGGTCCTGTTCGATCTTCTGGCGGCGGCCGCGGCCGTATCCGCCCTGGCGGCGGCGCAAGTCGACGGCGATGTAGTCCTCGGATAGCGCGAGGCCCGCGGGGATACCCTCGATGACCTGGACGAGGCCCTTTCCATGAGATTCGCCGGCGGTGAGGAAGCGCAACACGCTAGTCGTCCTTGTAGTACGCGGCGGGCACACCGACAGGCGCGCCTTCGTCGGGATCTATCGGAAGGGGATTGCCGCGATCGTCCAGCAGGAAGCGACCGCCGAAGGCGCGTACCACGGCCTCCGCTTCCAGCTCCTCCCACGCGAGATCATCGGCAATCTCGCGACGGGCGGTGGTGGAGATCACGCAACGCTGGGTAGAGCCCTCATCATCGCGGTAGGTGCTGTAGATATCCACCTGCACCCACGGCAGACGCACGTTCGGGATGTCGTACAGGGCCATATCGGCGATCTTCGCCGTCACCTTCATGCCTTCGAGGAGCGCGCTGCTGACCTGCTGGCGCCGCCCGCCGACCATGGCGTACTGGCCTTCGGCCGTTGCGCTGAGCCGTACGCCGTCGGGTTTGACGTCGGTTAGCTCGGCGGACTGGACGCCGTGCCAGACCCCGGGCTCGAGGTCCTTCGGCATGCGCATGGTCCGCCAGCGGGTCACTTCGTCGGCGACCAGCATGGAGATGATTTCGACGTCGCCGTCATCGGCGCGCTGGCGCCAGAACATTTGCGCCCGCGTGCCCTGGACGACGACCCAGCCGATGACCAGGAACAGGAGCAGGACGAAGCCGCAGGCGACGACCAGCCCGTAATCCGACGCGGCGAGCAGTACCGGGTGCATGCGTGAAGTATGGCAGATGGCCCGCGCGGGCGGATTCAGGGCGATGCCCGATTCTCTCTGCTGTTATGCCTTCAGCGCCGCCAGCGCAGCGTCGCGCATCTTCGCCGTGTCGGCGTCCTGGCCGGTCCAGAGCTTGAAGGACTCCGCGGCCTGATATACAAGCATGCCGAGCCCGCCGATGGCCTGCGCCCCACGCGACTTCGCGGCGGCGAGGAACGGTGTCTCGGCGGGGTTGTAGACGAGGTCGAAGAACACCGTGCGCGGCTGCATCAGATCCGCCGCGACGGGCGACTGCGCGGCGGTGTCGGATCCTGCCGTGCCGATGGGCGTGCAGTTCACGATGAGGTCGGCCTCATTGCACATCCTCAGGTAGGAGCCGTCCCCCCAGTAGGCCCAGGTGATGGTCGTGCCGGTGGGCGTGAGGGGCTTCATCTCGACGGCCATCTTGTCGAGATTGCGCGGCTTGCGGGCCATGACGAAGATAACCTCCGCGCCGGCCTCCATGAGCGCCAGCGCCACGGCTCGCGCCGCGCCGCCGCTGCCCAGAAGCATGGTCTTCTTCCGCTTCGCGTCAAAGCCGGCGTCCTCGCGCAGCGAGCGGGCGAAGCCGGTCACATCGGTGTTGTGCCCGGACAGCTTGCCGTCGGCGTGCACGATCGTATTCACAGCGCCGATCTTCGACGCGGTCTCGCTTGTTCCGTCGAGGAACGGCACGACGGCCTGCTTGTGAGGGATAGTGACGTTCGCGCCGAAGAAGTCGCCACCGCGCAGGGCGTCGAGGCGGCCCTCCAGTGTGTCCGGGGTGGTATCCCATGCCTCGTACGTGGCGTCGATGCCCGCGGCTTCGAACGCTGCGTTGAACAGCGCCGGGCTGAGGGTGTGCCCGAGGGGGTGTCCGATGACGCCGGCTCGCTTGGTCATGGTGCTTGCTCCACGCGGAGCGGCGCTCCGCTCACCTTCCTACTGGTATCGCTCAATGTTGGCGAGGTGCTCTTCCAGCGTCTCGGCGAAGGCATGTGCGCCGTCGCCCTTCGCCACGAAGTACAGGTACTCGGTCTGCGCCGGGCGAATCACGGACTGGATCGTGTCGAGGCCGGGATTCGCGATTGGGCCGGGCGGCAGGCCGGGGTACACGTACGTATTGTAGGGGGAATCGAGCGCAAGATCGTCCACGGTCAGCTCGCGCTTCCAGTAGCCGAACCGGGCGACGCTCGCGGGATCCGCTGCGACGGCGAACTGCACCGTCGGATCGGCCTGCAGGGCGATACCGGACCTGAGGCGGTTCTCGAAGACGCTGGCGATGATCGGGCGCTCCGAGACCTCGGTGGCCTCGCGTTCGACGATGGCCGCGAGGGAGACGACTTCCTCCAGGGTGAAGGGCTGGCCTTCGAGCTGGATCTTGTCGGCGACGTTTAGCTGGAACGCGTCGAGCAGCCGGCCGACCACCTCCTCGGGCGGCGTGTTGCGGCGGAAGTCGTACACGGCCGGAAACAGGAACCCCTCAAGCGAGTCCGAGCTGACCTGTGCGAGAAATGGCTGGCTGTAGCGCGACTTCTGGAGCGCGAAGAGAAAGTCTTGCTTGCCGCACACGCCGGCGGCCTGCAGGATGTCGCCGATCTCCTCCGAGCGCAGCCCCTCCTGGATCACGACGCGGCGGGCGGCGGTACGACCCTCGGCGATGCGGTGCACGGCCTCGACAACGGGGATGCCGGAGTCGAACTCGTACTCACCGGCTTCGAGGGATTCCTGCACGCCCGTGAGGCCAACCATCAGCTCGAAATGCTTCGCGCTCTCGATGATGCCCTGCTCCTGGAGCGCCCTCCCGATGGACTTCGCGCTCTCCCCCTGCTCGATCGTGATGAGGATGGGGTCGCCCGCGAGCGGCGCGGCGTTACGGACGGGCGGAGGGCCATCGCTGGAGATGGCGCCAGGGGTCGCATACACGAAGAGGGCAAGGGCGGCGAGCACACCGAGTGAGATGAGGCACGCGACGCATGCGGCGATGCGGATTCCGATCACGCCCCGCGCTCCGGGGGGTCGCGGTGCTCGTCGATGTGCGCCTGGAGGATGTTGGCGGCCGCCAGGTCATCCACTCGCTGCCTGCGGCCACGAGGCGACCGGCGGGCGCCCGCCAGCTCTCGCAGCGATTCCTGCGCGGCGGCGGAGGTGAGCGTCTCGTCCTGGTAGCGCACGGGGACGTCGATGCGCCGGGCGAGCGCCTCGCCGAAGCGGCGGCAGCGGCGGGCCTGCTCGCCCTCCTCGCCCGACGGCAGCAGCGGCAGCCCGACGACCAGGGCCTCGACCCGTTGCTCGCGCACGACGTCGACGACCCGATCGAGGTCGGCCGCGCGGCCCTCGTGCTCGACGATACTGAGCGGGACAGCTACGATGCCGTCGCTCACAGCGAGGCCGATACGCCGCTCGCCGTAGTCAATGCCAAGGAGCCTGTGCGCGGTCACGGACTAGAGGATAGCGGACGCCGATCAAAAGCCGTTGGCTACTTCGATAGTCCTTCGACTGCCAGCTTCTTCGCCAGCGCCAGCGCTTCGTCGAGCTTCGAGGCGTCTTTCCCGCCGGCCTGCGCCATGTCCGGGCGACCGCCACCGCCGCCACCCGCGACGGCCGCGACCTGCTTGATCAGATCGCCGGCCTTCACGCGCTTCGTCAGGTCGCCTGTGACCATGGCGAGGAAGTTCGGGCGGTCTCCGACGACTGCGCCAAGCACGATGACGGCGGAGCCCAGCTTCTCGCGCAGCAGGTCGCCCATCTCGCGCATCGCGTCCGCGCTGGCGGCGTCCACGCGCGCGACGACGACGGAGGCGCCGTCGATCTTCTGCGCCGCTTGCAGGAGCGTGTCGACCTCCGAGCGGCCGGCTGCCCGCTCCAACTGCTGGACGCGCTTTCGCTCGGCGTCGAGCTCGGCCTGCAGCGCGTCGATACGCGCCTCGACCTCGAGCGGCTGCGCGCTGAGCTTTGCGCCGAGGCGGCGGAGCGCCGACTGCTGTTCGAGCACGAAGGCATCGGCGAGCGCGCCCGTGAGGGCTTCGATGCGACGCAGGCCGGAGCCGACGCTAGTTTCGCTGGCGATGATGAAGGTGCCGATCTCGCCGGTGCGGCCGCAGTGCGTCCCACCGCACAGCTCCTTCGAGAAGCACCGGGTCTTGGTCGTTGGTCGTTGGTCGTTGGTCGTTGGGGGTGTGGCGTCATTCTCGCAGATGCCGACGACGCGCACGTTCGCCTGGTACTTCTCGCCAAACAAGGCCATAGCGCCACTGGACAACGCCTGGTCATACGGCATGTGCGCCCAGTGCACGTCGATGTCGGCGCGCACCTTCTCGTTCACGAGGCGCTGGACGGCCGCCAGCTCCTCGGGCTTCGTGGCCTCGATGTGGGTGAAGTCGAAGCGCAGGCGGTCGGGTGCGACGAGCGAGCCTGCCTGGCGAACATGGTCGCCGAGGACCTCGCGCAGGGCGGCGTGCAGCAGGTGCGTCGCCGTGTGATTGCGTTGCGACGCGCGTCGCTTCTCGACGTCCACGCTGGCATGCACGGCGTCGCTGACGGCGATGCGGCCCTCGACCACACGGCCGCGGTGGACGATGAGGCCTTCGGCGGGCGACTGCGTGTCCTCGACAGCGATGCGGCCGCCGGGCGCGACGATCTCGCCGACGTCGCCGACCTGGCCGCCGCCCTCGGGGTAGAAGGGCGTCTCGACCAGCACGACCTCGATCGTCTCGCCGGACTCCGCGCTGTCCTGCACGCCGCCAGCGCCGATGATGCCGGCGATCGTGGTGTCGTGCTCCGTGCGGTCGTAGCCGACGAAACGCGAGTCCGTCTGCGCGGCGAGCGTCGTGTAGTGCACGGTGCGGTCCGCGTCGATCTCGAACTTCGCCGCCGCCCGCCCCCGCTCCCGCTGCGCCTCCATTTCCCGCTCGAAGCCTTCGATGTCGACTTCGAAACCTTGCTGGGCGGCGATCTCCTGTGTGAGCTCGAGTGGAAAGCCGAAGGTGTCATACAGCGTGAAGGCCTGCTCTCCGATGACCTTGTTTGTGGCCTTCGCCGACGCGAGGACCTCCTCGAGCAGCGTGCGTCCGCGATCCAGTGTCTCCCGGAACTTCGACTCTTCAGCCGCCAGCAGGCGGAGCGCGAAGGCTCTGCGGTCCACTAGATCTGGATACGCGCCTCCCATCTTGTCGATCACCGCGTCCGCCACCTTATCGAAGAGCGTGTCTTCGGTTTCGTGTTTCAACTGCCCCAGTGCGTAGACTGCGCGTCGCAAGACCCTGCGGAGCACGTATCCACGTCCCTCGTTCGATGGCAGCACGCCGTCGGTGATAAGGAATATGGCAGCGCGGGCGTGGTCCGCGACGATGCGCATCGACCGGTCGATCTCGGATTCGGAGCCGTAGACGCTACCTACAAGGTCGGTGATGCGGCCAAGGATCGGTTGGAATACGTCTGTATCGTAAATGGTGTCCTTGCCCTGGAGAGCGCACACCACGCGCTCCAACCCGGAGCCGGTGTCGATATTCTTCCCCGGCAGTGGGCTGCGAGAGCCGTCCTCCGCCTGGAACAACTCCATGAACACGAGGTTCCAGATCTCGAGGAAGCGGCCGCAGTCGGGTTCAAGGTTCGGGCGGCATGTGCCCACCAGGCAGTACTCGCAAGTTTCCGGGCGCGGGCCGCGGTCGAGGTTGATTTCGCTGTTCGGTCCGCAGGGTCCCACATCACCGCTAAACCAGTAGTTCTCTTTCTCTCCATATCGGGGGATTCGTTCCTCTGGTACGCCGATCTTGCGCCAGAGGGCGTGTGCTTCCTCATCATCTTCATAGATAGTCGTCCACAATTTGTCCGCCGGCAGCTTGAAGTGTTCGGTAAGTAACTCCCACGCGAATTCGATGGCACCTTCCTTGAAGTAGTCGCCGATGCTGAAGTTGCCCAGCATCTCGAAGAAGGTGTTATGCCGGTAGTCGCCGGTCTCCTCGATGTCGGTCGCGCGAAAGATCTTCTGCACGGTCACCATGCGGGTGGCGGGCGGGTCGGCGAGGCCCATGAAGTAGGGCTTGAACGGGACCATGCCGGCGCTGGTGAAGAGCAGCGTGGGGTCGCCGTGGGGCACCAGCGACGCGCTGGGGATGAGCGTGTGGCCCTTCGAGACCATGAAGTCGATGAACGTGCGGCGTATCTCGTCGGAGTTCATGTGCGGCATTCTAGTGAACCCGGCACCCTGAACCTAGAAGCCGAGGGGTTGTCATTACGTGCCGCGCCGCTTGACACCCTTCTCCGGCCGACGCTACGATCGACGCACGACACTTTGCGAACGAACGACGACGAACCTCCACAGGCACCAACCAACGTCCTGGCTGACGACTTGAGGCGCGCTTCCGCGCGAGCTTTGGTGTCCCGCCGATGAACCACCGCTGGACCGCAATTGTCATGGCCGCCGGCGCGGGCACCCGCATGCGCTCCTCCGTGCCGAAGGTGGCGCACTCGCTGGCCGGGCGGCCGATCGTCCGGCACGTGATCGAGGCCGCCCGAGAGGCGGGTGTCGGTGACATCGTGGCCGTGGTGGGACCGGGGTCCGGCGCGGACGCGGTGCGTGGCGCCGCGGGGGAGGGCGTGCGCTTCGCGGAGCAGCCGCAGGCGCTCGGCACCGGCCATGCCGCGGAATGTGCGCGCGAGGCAGTGGCGGAGGCGGAATACGTCCTCATTTTGAACGGCGATGTGCCACTCGTCCTACCGAAGACGCTGCGGCGCCTGATGAGCGCTGTCGAAGATTCGGCGGGGGATCTTGCCGTGCTTACCGCGGAGGTCGCGGTCGAGAGCTACGGCTTCCTGGAACTGGACGGCGAACGCATCACACGGATCATCGAGACGAAAGAGACCGAGGGCATCGACCGGAGCGAGCCGCGATTCATCAACGCGGGCCAGTACGCCGCGCGCGCGGCGTGGCTGTGGCGGCATCTCGAACGGATAGCGCCGGCGCCGAACGGCGAGCGCTACCTCACCGGTCTCGCCGCGATGGCGCATGATGAGGGGAACCCCGCAATCGCCGTCACGGCCGGGGAGGCCATTGAGGTGCGTGGGATCAACGACCGCGTACAACTCGCGGAGGCCGAGGGGGCTATGCGAGAGCGCATCCTTCGCCGGCACATGTTAGCGGGGGTGACGGTCGTAGACCCGGCCAGCACGTACATCGATGCGGGAGTCGCGATCGGCGCGGATACGGTCGTCGAACCACAGACCTACCTGCAGGGCGCGACCTCGGTCGGCGATGGCTGCGTCATCGGCCCCGGCGCACTGGTGCGCGACTCCAGCATCGGCGACCGATGTGTCGTGCGGTTCTCGACCGTCGAGGAGTCCACGCTGGAGGATGGCGTCGACGTAGGCCCGTACAGCCACCTGCGGCCAGGGACGCACCTGTGCGAAGGCGTGCATATCGGCAACTACGCCGAGGTGAAGGCATCGCGGCTGGGGCCGGGCACGAAGATGGGGCACTTCAGCTACATCGGCGACGCCGAGGTGGGCGCGGACGTGAACATCGGGGCGGGGACGATCACCGCGAACTACGACGGCGCCGCGAAGCACCGGACGACGATCGGCGACGGCGCGTTCATCGGCAGCGACACCATGCTCGTCGCGCCGGTCAGCATCGGCCGCGGCGCGCGCACAAGCGCCGGGTCCGTCGTAAACCGCGACGTGCCGGACGGCATGCTGGCCGTCGGTTCTCCGGCGCGTATTCGCTCGCCGCGGATGGACACGGCCGACCAGGAGGAATCCGAAGCTGGACGCTGATCAATCACTGGGCGTGTCGATTCTCGCAGTGGCGCTACTGCTTGTGGTGCTCGTGGCGGCGTCCGAAGCGGCGGTAGCCTCTGCGAGCCGGCTTCGGCTGGCGACGATGGCGGGTCGAGGGAACTCGCGCGCCGCACGGCTACACGCATACGCAGAGCGCCGGGCCTCCACGTTAGCCGCGCTGGCTCTCGCGCGGACTCTGGGAATGGTGCTGGCCACCGCGCTGGGGATCTTCCTCATTACCGACGCACGTGGACATACATGGGGCATCCTCATTCTGACCGCCGGTGGCGTGCTGGCGGTAGTCGCCTGTCTCGATGCGCTGGCGCGCCTGCTGGTCTCGCGAGACCCCGAGTCCTGGGGCATCCGCCTTCTTCCTGTCATCAACCTGTTTCGCGGCGTCTTCGGGCCGGTCGCCGTGACGATCAACCGGGCCCTCGGTGGGGTCGTCCACCGCAACGGCGAGGAGGTGCCTGATGAAACGGCGGAGCTGCTTCGTGAGGCCGACATCGACACCGGTGGCGAACCGCTGGAGGAGGACGAGCGCCAGATGATCGAGGGAATCATCGGCCTGGAGGAGACGACTGCGCGGGAGATCATGGCGCCGCGCATCGACATCGCGGCCGTTGATGAAGAAGAGACGATAGACGATGCGCTGAAGGTGATCGTCGAGCGAGGATTCAGCCGCATCCCGCTGTACAAGGAGACGATCGATAACGTGGTGGGTGTGGTGTACGCGAAGGACCTCCTGCGCTGCCTGGCGGAGGGACGCCGCCCGTCGCTGCGGGAGATCGCGCGGCCGCCCTACTTCATCCCGGAGTCGAAGCGAGTGGACGAGCTACTGGCCGAGCTGCGGCAGAGCAAAGTGCACATCGCCATCGTCGTCGACGAGTACGGCGGCACCGCGGGCCTCGTCACCATCGAGGACCTGCTGGAGGAGATCGTCGGAGAGATCCAGGACGAGTACGACCGCGAAGAGGCGCCGATCGAGCGCGTGAACGAGACCGAGGCCATCCTCGACGCCCGTGTGAGCATCGACGCCCTGGACGAGCTGTTCGGGTTCGCGCCGGGCGGCGATGACCAGGACTACGACACGGTGGGCGGCTTCGTGTACCACCACCTGGGGAAGGTGCCGGCCGCTGGTGATGAGGTTCGCGTGGATGGTCTCACGCTGCGTGTTCTCAGCGTGCTCGGTCGCCGCATCAAGAAGGTCCGCGCCACGAAGGGGGCCGACCAGCGCGCCGCTCTTCCTTGACGAATCCGCAATGCGCCGTTCGCTAGGCTGGATCCGTGATGTCCCGCCGCTTCACGGTCAATCGAGCCACAGCCGCGTATTCGGCCGCCTTCGCCGGCGTGCTGGCGGTTGCGTTCGCGCTCCGGCTGCCGTCGCTGGCGGAGCCCAGGTGGTATCGAGACGAGGGTATCTTCGCCGCGGTGGCGGGGGATCTCCGGCACGGTGGCCTCCTGTATGCGGACGCCTGGGACAATAAGCCGCCGCTGATCTTCTACACCTACGCCGCGATCCAGGCGCTCTTCGGCAATGGCATGGTGGCGCTGCACCTGGTCACGACCATCGTCGTTCTGTTGACGCTCGCCGCGGTGATGGCGGTCGGGGTACGCCTGTATGGCCGCGGGCCTGCCGTCCTGGCGGGGGGAGTATTCGCGGTCGTCATGTGCACGCCCGTCATCGAGGGCAATCTCGCGCTGACGGAGACGTATATGATCCTGCCGACGACGCTGGCCGTGCTCTGCGTCGTCTATGCACAGAACCAGCAGGACCGGAGCCGCCCCTGGGCGATCGCGGCTGTCGGTGTCTTCATCAGCATCGCCGCATCGTACAAGCAGGTCGCCGTCTTCGATGGGCTCGCGATCGCGGTCTACTTCTGCGTGACCGACCCGCGCCGGATGCGGGCTATTGCGCTGCTGAGTGGCGGGTTCGCCGTACCGCAAGTAGCGCTCGCAGCGTACTTCCTGGCGGCGGGCGCGCTTCCCGACTACTGGTACGCCGTGGTGGGATCGCTGCCGTTGTATTCCACGCTGGGCCCAGACGAGGGTCCGCTGCTTCGGCTCGCTGGCTATCTCCCCGCGCTCCTTCTTACGGCGTGGCTCGTGCACAGACATGCGGAAGGGGCGCGCGTGGATGTGCGCCACCTGGCGCCGTTATGGCTCGGATTCGCGGTCGCGGGAGCGACGTCCAGCGCGCTCCCATTTCCGCACTACCTTCAGCAAGCCGCGCCAGCCTTCGCCCTCACGGTCGGCGGGCTCCCGCTGCTCGTCCCGGAAGGTAGACAGGAGCGAGTGATACTCGGGGTGGCAGCCGTGCTGGCCGCGGTCCTCGCGGCCAGCCAATTCGGTGAGGCGCGCCACCGCCAGCAGCTCAGTCCATCCGCCTACTATCGCAACTACGTGTCTTATCAGGCCGGAGAACGCGGCTATCAGAAGTACGAGCGCTTCTTTGACGGCGGCGGCGAGTCCGCGCGTGACATCGCGAAGGCGATTCGCGAGGACGGCGCCGGCACAACGGTTTACGCCTGGAGCGAGCTGCCATGGATTTACGCGACGGGTGATCTGAGCAACCCGACTCCGTACTACACGTCATTCCTCGGCGAGCTGCTTCCGGACGCCAAACCGACGGTCGCGCGGGAGTTGGTGGCAGAGCCACCGGCCTACATCGTGGTCTCCGACAACGCCTACGCTCCCTTCGGCGAACTTGAGGCGTTCGTGGCGCTGCATTATGTCCTGATCGAAGCGCAGAACGACTGGCGCCTGTACCGGCTGTTGTCCCTGGCGGGACGGCTCGCGCCAAAGGGGGGTGCCGCTAGGTCAGACAGGGGCTAGATCGTACGGCGGCCGCCGCTCTATACTCGGCGCATGGACGAAGTAGAACGTACGTACTGGATCGGCTTCGCGGCTGTGCGAGGCATCGGGCGAGTACGCATTCAGCAGCTCGAGGAACACTTCGGCACACTGGCCGAGGCCTGGCGAGCGACGCCCGGCGAGTTGAAGTCCGCGGGCCTGGACGAAGCGGCGCTGAGGGCAATCGTAGATGCGCGGGCGGGCATCGACCCGGAGGCGGAAGCGGTGCGGCTGGAGCGCAGCGGCGTACGCACCGTGACCTGGCACGACGAGGGGTATCCGCGGCAGCTACGCGAGGTCTTCGACAGGCCGCCGGTGCTGTTCCTGCGGGGCGAGTTGCTGCAGTCCGACGAGTGGGCCGTCGCTGTCGTGGGTACACGTAGGGTCAGCGTGTACGGGCGACAGGTGGCCGAAGAGATGTCACGCGGGCTGGCGGCGAACCGGGTGACAGTTGTCAGCGGCCTCGCGCGCGGGGTCGACGCGATCGCGCACCGCGCCGCGTTGGACACGGGCGGACGGACGGTTGCAGTGCTGGCATGCGGGTTGGACCTGGTCTACCCGCCGGAGCACAAGCGCCTTGCCGAGCAGATCGTCGAGCGCGGCGCGCTCATCAGTGAATACCCGCTGGGGACTGAGCCGCGGGGCGACTACTTCCCCCGCCGTAACCGCATCCTCAGCGGCATCTCGCTGGGGGTGCTTGTCGTCGAAGGCGATCTCAAGAGCGGCGCGCTCATCACTGCGCGGCAGGCGCTCGACCAGAACCGTGAGGTGTTCGCGATTCCGGGTAGCATCTACTCGCCTAGCTCACGCGGGCCGAACAAGCTGATCCAGGACGGCGAAGCCAAACCCACGCTCACGGTCGAGGACATGCTTGCGGAGCTGAACCTGACGATGGCGACGCACCAGATCGAAGCGGCGGAGCTGATCCCGGCGGACGAGACCGAGGGGGTGCTGCTGCGGCTGCTGGGGCCGGAACCGTCGTACGTTGACGACCTGCGCCGCGAGTCGGGGCTGCCGATCGCGGCGGTGACGAGCGCGCTGGCGATGATGGAGCTGAAGGGTCTCGTCCGCCAGGTGGGCCGCATGAACTACGTGCGGGCACGCGAGGCTTCGCCGGTCAATCGCTGAGCAGACATCACCATTACACTTCGATCAGCTCGTCTCGCAACATGCGGTGATCGTGGCCGCAGGCGTCGAAGCGAACGATGACGTACAGCGTCGCCATTTTGGGTGACTGTTTCGAAGGACCGGCGATCATGCCAACATCGCCCTGGCGGGCATGCTGCAAGAGGTGGGGCCGGCCGTTAAGCGTAGGTGTCTGCTTGATGCGGACTTTTTTGCCGTTAATCGTCTTCTCACTCCGGCTGCTCCCCCTGAGCAAACGGATGGATGGATCGAGGCTACGGTGCAGGCAGGCTACCGGATCGTTGTGGCGCCGCAAGGGCGACTGTGATTCGCAGGCTGTCAAGTATCTCTTCGCCAGCAGAGCCCACCCTTCGAAACCGGAGTGTGAGACCTTTGCGAGCATGCCGTTCATGGCTTGGCCTCAACCTTGACACGTCTGCTAGGCTCGAATGAGGAGTGCGGCCGCGAAGGCAAGACGAGCCTGACGACCCCTGATCGCCAATTCTAGAATCGGGCACGAGGCGTATTCAGATTCGAACACAAGAGTCCGAAGAACCTGTTGTGCCGCCGGGCCCGTCGTGTATAACAACCGGGGCCCCCGGCAGACGGGGAGCAGATGGAACATATGACTGAAGAGAACGGCGCGCAGGCGCTGGACGAACAATCGAAGAAGCCGGCCGCAAAGGCGGCTCGCAAACGCAGCGCGAAGAAGACCGCGCGCAAGTCCACCAAGACCAGAGGTTCGGGGAAGAGCCTGGTGATCGTAGAATCGCCGGCGAAGGCCCGTACGCTGTCGAGCATCCTCGGCAGCAAGTACGAGGTGCAGGCCTCGGTCGGGCACGTGCGCGACCTGCCGAAGTCGCAGCTGGGGGTGAACGTCGACGACGACTTCGCGCCGCGGTACATCGTGCCGCGGGAGAAGAAGGACGTCATCAAGAAGCTGAAAGAGTCGGCGAAGGGCGCCCCTATCATCTACCTGGCGACCGACCCCGACCGCGAGGGTGAGGCGATCTCCTGGCACCTGGCCGAGGCGATGGATCTCGCGTCGGACCGCTACCAGCGCGTCGAGTTCCACGAGATCACGGCGGACGCCGTCCGCGAGGCGTTCAACCACCCGCGCGAGATCGACATGAGGCTGGTCGACGCGCAGCAAGGGCGTCGCGTGCTGGACCGGCTCGTCGGGTACAAGATCAGTCCGATCCTCTGGTCGAAGATCCGGCGCGGACTGAGCGCGGGGCGAGTGCAGTCGGTGGCGCTGAAGATGGTAGTCGACCGCGAGCGCGAGATCGAGAAGTTCGTGCCCCAGGAGTACTGGACGATCGACACGCGCGTCGCGAAGCAGGCCGACCCCGACGAGAACGCCTTCGCCGCACGGCTCGTGGCGCTGCCGGGGCTGAAGAAAGCCGAGATTGGCACAGGCGAGCAGGCACAGGCCGTCACGGCGGACCTGAAAGTCGCGTCGTACGCCGTGCGTGAGGTGCGAAAGAAGCAGCAGCTCAGACGGCCCTCTCCTCCATTCACGACGAGCACACTGCAACAAGAAGCATCCCGGCGCTTCGGGTTCTCCGCAAAGCGGACGATGGCCGTTGCGCAGCAACTTTACGAGGGCCTGAACATCCCCGGCGAGGGACAGGTTGGCCTCATTACCTATATGCGCACCGACTCGCTGAACATCGCGCAGGTGGCGCGCGACGAGGCACGGGGGTTCATCACGCAGAAGTTCGGCGGAGACTTCGTGCCGGGGCAGCCGCGCTTCTACAAGACGAAGACGAAGGGGGCGCAGGAAGCGCACGAGGCGGTCCGGCCGACCTCCGCGTTCCGGGAACCGGCGGCGTTGCGGAAGGCGCTGACGACGGACCAGCAGAAGCTGTACATGCTGATCTGGCAGCGGTTCATCGCCAGCCAGATGGCCGACGCGGTCTTCGACCAGGTCAGCGTCGACATCGACGCGAAGGTCGATGTGCAGCCGCAACCCTACGGGCTGCGGGCGAACGCGAGCCACATGCGCTTCCCCGGCTTCCGGCAGGTGTATATCGAAGGCCGGGACACGGAGGATGAGGACGAAGACGCCGAGCGCACGCTCCCGGAGCTGACGGCGGCCGACATCCTGCGACTGCTGGAAGTGAAGCCGGACCAGCACTTCACGGAGCCGCCACCGCGATACACGGAGGCGACGCTGGTGAAGGCGCTGGAGGAGAACGGCATCGGCCGGCCATCGACGTACGCGTCGATCATGTCGACGATCCAGGACCGGTCGTACGTGAAGAAGGACGGCCGCGCCCTGAAGCCGGAGGAGCTGGGGTTCATCGTCTGCGACATGCTGACGGAGCTGTTCCCGGCCGTCGTGGACGCGAGTTTCACGGCGCGCATGGAGGACGAGCTGGACGACGTGGCGAACGGCGAGCGCAAGTGGCCGCCGGTCATCCGCGAGTTCTACGAGCCGCTGGCGAAGGAGCTGGAAGCGGCAGCCGAGGCGCCACGCGTGGAGCAGCAGACGGACGAAGTCTGCGAGAAGTGCGGCAAGCCGATGATCGTGCGGTGGGGGCGCTTCGGGCAGTTCCTGGCGTGCACGGGGTTCCCGGAGTGCAAGAACACGAAGCCGATCGGCGATGAAGCCGAGCAGCCGGCGGCAACCGACGAGAAGTGCGACGTGTGCCAGTCGCCGATGGTGGTGAAGCGCGGACGCTTCGGGCAGTTCCTGGCGTGCTCGCGGTACCCGGAGTGCAAGGGGTCGCGGCCGATCCTGAAGAAGGTCGGCGTCGCGTGCCCGAAGGATGCGGGCGACATCGTCGAGAAGCGGAGCAAGCGCGGGCGCACCTTCTACTCCTGCGCCAACTACCCGGACTGCGACTTCACGAGCTGGTCGCGGCCGCTGACGCACCCGTGCCCTTCGTGCGGCGCGCTGATCGTCATGGCGGGACGGGGGCAGGCGAAGTGCACGCAGTGCGACTGGAAGGGTGACGCCGAGCCGACCTCCGAGCCCGAGCTGGTGCAAGCCTCGGCGTGACGGACAAGCGTTCACGGTCGCAACCTCCAGCGGCGGATGGAAATCCGCCGTCTTTGCGTCATCACCACCTGCACATCACGCGGCGCGCGTTCCTAGCGGGGGCGGGGCTGGCCGTCGCGGGCGGCACGGCGGCGGCGATCGTGCGGCTGAAACGCAAGGACCGTCCGCGCAGCGAGGTGGAGGGCATCGAGGCGACGCCGCGGACGGCGAGGACACCGGCCGGGAATCGGGGCGGCGTGCTGCGCGCGTACAACTTCGACGCGATGCCGCACGACACGTTCGACCCGCATCTGACGCAGATGGGGCCGATCGTCGACGTGCACGCGGCCGTGTTCTCGCGGTTGCTGCGGTACGAAGACGAGCGTGCGGGCACGATCGTCCCGGACCTGGCGGCGGCGCTGCCCGAGCAGCCGGACGCGACGACGTACGTCTTCCGCATCCGTGACGGTGTGCGGTTCCACGACACGACCCGGTTCCGTGCGGCGTTTCCGGCCACTGCGGGAAGGCCGCTGACGGCCGACGACGTTCGGCTGAGCATCGAGCGGCAGATGGACCGCAGCAGCCCGGTGAGCCGCCGGTTTTTCCGGCGCGGGAACTGGGATCTCATCGACCGGATCGAGGCGCCGGACGCGCACACACTGATCATCAAGACGCGGGAGCCGATCGGGCCGATGCTGTCGCTCCTGGCCGGGCGGCATGCGTTCATCATCCCTCCGGAAGTGATCGAGCGCGGGGGAGAGATCGCGACGGCGGAGGCGCTGATCGGGACGGGGCCGTTCGTGCTGGATTCGTTCGAGGAGCGGGTGGTGGTGCGGCTGCGCAGGAACGACCGGTGGTTCGGTCGGGACGACGACGCGGCCACGGGCGTTGGACGGCCGTATCTGGACGGGTACGACGCGTACTTCTCGCCGCAGGAGGATGCGTTCCAGCGAGCGGCGTTCGACCGGCGCATCGTCGACGTGACGGGGTTCGTCGACCAGGTGGAACTGGCGCGGGCGCACAAGACCAACCTCTCGGACATCGCGCTGCAGGAGACGGATGCGGGGGCGGTGTTGGCGATGCGGCTGCTGCTCGACCGGCCGCCGTTCCGCGACGACCGGGCGCGCCGGGCGCTGAACCTCGCGATCGACCGGGCGGCGCTGATCGAGACGCTGTACCCGGCCGTCGACGGCGTGGCTTCGGCGAAGCTCAGCGGGGCGATCGCGCCGGGGGCGGCGCGTTGGGCGGGGGACGCGGAGACGCTGGCGCGGCGGCCGGGGTATCGCGCGGGAGCGGCGGACCGGGAGGCGGACGTACGCGAGTCGAAGGTGCTGTGGGACGCGGCGCTGGGCGCGGAGGCGGTGGACTTCCGCATCCTGTACGCGGGGCTGCCGAGGACGATCCCGGAGCGCGCGGTCGAGGCGGTGCGCGCGCAGCTGCAGGGCGTGCTCGGCGTGAACGTGATGTCGCAGGTGGATCCTTCGGGCACGGGGCTGATCTCCAATGCGTACATGCGTAACCTCGAGGCGGCGACGGAGGGCGTGGTGACGTGCTCGTTCGCGGTGGAGGACGGGGGAGTGGACCTGGACGACTGGCTGTACCCGCACTTCCGCAGCGGGGAGGCGATGAACACGTACCGGCTGCAGGACCCGCAGTTGGACGCGCTGTTGGACCGGCAGCGCCGGGAGTTCGACTTCGAGGCGCGGCGGCAGACCGGGCTGGACGCGCAGGAGTACCTGCTGGCGAACGTGAACGCGCGCATCGAGATCGCGGCGCCGGTGGAGCGGCGGCTTTCGTGGGGGTACGTGCGGAACAGCCGGATGCCGCTGTGGCACGGGAGCACGCAGGACCTCGCCGACGTGTGGCTGGACGCGTCGCACCCGGCGTTCGGGTCGAGGCCGGAGGCGCTGTAGGGGTGGTCGTCGGTCGGCGGGCGTCGGGCGTCGGTCGTCGGTCGTCGGGGCGTCGGGCGTCGGTCATCGGTCGTCGGTTGTCGGACGTGAGTGCGTCGGTGGGTCAGTGGGTCAGTGGCTCAGTGGCTCAGTTGAGTGGTTACGTCGGCTCCTTTCAGATTCAATTGCTCGGCACTTTTCGGTTTTTCTGGGCCTGGCGGGCCTCGCTGAGATTCAATTGCTCGGCACTTTTCGGTTTTCGGTGGGGGCGTGGGGCGGTCGTTTGATTGCGTTTGATTGTCTTTGATTGACCGTGGGGGCAAGTCAATCAAGGGGCCGGGGCTTCGGTGGCGGGACGGGCTTTTGCGTGTCATGTGGCGAGGGTAGGGCTGTCGGTGCGCGATCTCCAAGGGCGCTGGATCAGTTTTGCAATGTTTGTCCGAATCCACGCTGGCGCCGCCGCCCCCGCGATCCCGAACACCCCGATGATCGCGATGATCATGCTGCGGCGGATCGGGACCGTGCAGGAGTTGCGGTCGTGGGCGGTCGTGGCGGTGTGGGTGGACCGGGCGTTCCCGGTGGCGTCGGTGGTGGTGCTGGCGGCGGGCGCGTACCTGGTGCAGGAGTACGACCTGGGCTGGGGTACGGGCTGGATCAACACGTCGCTCATCGCGCTGGTGGTGATGGGGGCGGGGGGCGGGCTGCTGATGACGCCACGGCTGGGCGCGATCCGCAAGGCGGCGGCTGCGGCGCCGGACGGCCCGGTCTCGCCGGAGCTGCGGGTGCTGGTGAACGACCCGATCCTGTGGGGGACCCTGCATGCGTTCACGCTGGGGCTGCTGGCGATCATCTGGAACATGACGACGAAGCCCGGGGGACGCGCAGGCGGGGGTGGTGGTGGTGTTGGGGTTTGTGGTCGGGGCGGCGAGCGCGCTGCCGCTCGCGGGGCGAGAGTAGCTGCACGCTGCGCTACTCCAGACCGGGCCACTCGCGCTCGTAAAGGCGGCGCGCCTCGCGCTCCGCAGCTTCAGGAAACTCCAGGTCAAAGGCAGTGCAGGCGGTTCGTCCCGCCTGTCCCATTGCGTCGACGATGCGCAAGTGCGCCTGCAGGCTGGCCTCCGGTGACCGGGCCGCGAGCGCCGTCAGCACCTCGTGAGCGAGCGCATCGACGTGGGTGCGCTGTTCGTTGGTCAGGAGACGCTCGCGGGTCATCGCGTTTCGATGAAACGCGCGGGCGTCGTGCTGCACGAGCAGCAGGGGCACGATCACGCTGTGGATGAGCGTCAACTCTGAGAACGCGTGCGTCATCCACTGGCCCCGACGCAGCAGGCGGACAGGCCAGCTTGCGCCCTGGAGGGTGGTGCGGATGATCGAATCCACCTGCCTGGCGACATCCTCGCGCGAGGGCTCCCACCCCGTCTTGAGCATGACGGGCGTCTTTTCCATGAGGAGACTGACAGCCGGCCGCGGAAGCTGAGGAGCGGTGGACGCCCGTTCCACAAAGAAGTCCAGCTTGACCGGTCCTTCCAGCAGACAAGCGACGCCGTACTGGCCAAACAACTCGGCGTGCACAGGCACCTGGGCGACCTGACTGATGAACTCAAGCTTGTCGAACGAGTTGAAGGCCTCGTCCTCAATCGCGACGTAGTAGTCGATGTCCGAGAAGGCGTCGGCGGAGCCGTCAGCGCGGCTGCCCTGCAGCCAGGCGGCTATCACCCGCTGGTCAGCGCGCGCTGCCTCCGTGAGGCTATTGATCACGGCGTCATGCCGTGCCGCGATTGGCTCCATAGCGTCGCCTCTTTCGTCCCGGATAGTCAGGGGTGCCTCACCTCTCATCCATGTGAACGACCCGCATTTGAGACGGGTGACCGGTCAAGTTTGCGTTGATACGCATGACACTGCAAGCCAGCCGCGTCGTCCATCGAGTTCGATGCGCGGCGGGAGTCGGACCCGGTTCTGGGGGACGCTGCACGCGTTCACGCTGGCGCTGGTGGCGGTCCTTTGGGACATGACGACGAAGCCGTCGGACGCGCAGGCGGGGGGGGTGGTGTTGGGGTTTGTGGTGGGGGCGGCGAGCGCGGTGGTGATGGTGAGGCGAAGTTGAGCCCGCGGTTCACCCACTATATGTCGACGGACCGGGCCTGTACTTGTCCTACGAGCTGCTGCGGGATTTCAGAGAGTTACCCAGTGACGCGCGAGAGACGCGGAGATACCTCTTTATCGCGGCTTCGAGTCAGTGTAAGCTAGTTGCGGCAGAGGGGGAGCGCAATGCACCTTTCCCGGGAGACCGCGCGGCTTCTCGACGCATTCGGATACCGACTCGCGCGATCCAATCTTCTCCTAACGATGACCGCGGCGGCGATCGCGGTGCTAAGCATGGTCAGCGTATCGAGCCTTCTCATTTCCATCGGCTTCCAAGATGCGCCCGCCCAGCCCCAAACGCTAGAGGAGCGCATTGCCGAACTATCCGACAACCTCGACGAATCGGCCCGCACAATTTCTGGTATCGAAGACGAAGTGGAAGCGCGCCGCCGACTCGTCGATGACCTGCGGGAGCAGCAGAACCAGTATGAAGCGTTAGCTGATTTGAAGCCGGAGCAGGTCGAGGCTGTAGCGCAGGCGTTGGGGGAACAAATCGACGAGCAGCGCTCCTTCTGGGATTCGCCCTGGGGTCGGATGGTGCCCGGATTCGCTTCGGGCTCCTTCTTCTTCTTTCTCGGAACGTTCGTTGTTGGGCCGTGGTTGCAGCGGCACCGCCGGAATCCGAGGGAGTAGATGGAAGAACTCTGGGCTGTGCCGCCGGAGAAATACGGGGCGGACTACCAGTCGCACCTGCTCGATCAATATCGTCTCTCCGTGGAGATGGCCGATCGAATCAGCGCGCGCCGTGGCCTGACTAACAGCTTTCTCCTGTCCGTCAACGCTCTCTTGGTATCCGGGTTCGGTGTTTTGACAAGCCTGACGGGCGCGTCGTCGGAGGTATGGGCATATGCGCTCCCGTTGGCGGGTCTGATCGTGTGTGTCGCCTGGGATATCTTGATCCTGCGCTATCGTCAGATCAACAGCGCCAAGTTCAAGGTGATCCACGAAATCGAGAAGAGGCTACCGGCCGCATTGTTCCTGGCAGAGTGGGAGGCGCTGCACCCTTCTAAGGAGTCGGAAGACGACAAGGGGTCGCAGGCGTATCAGCCGCTCACGGACGCTGAGGCGATTGTGCCGCTCGTGTTCGCGGTGCTGTACGTGGCTCTCATGATCACCGCGGGGATCAAGGCGATCACCTAGGAGGATGCGATGGCCTACAGGAACAAGACGTTTGTGTGTTTCGCCAGCGAGGACATTCATTGCTATCGCCTCATGACGGCGTGGAAGGAGAACGAGAACATCGACTTCAACTTCCACGACGCGCACGACTTCTATACGGCTCTCGACACGAGCCAACCCGAAACAATTCGACGCCGGATCAGGGAACGACTCGCGAACACAAAGCAGGTCGTGTTGCTGGTCGGTGACGGGACGCGATCGAAGGCCGCAGATGCCTCGACATTCATCCACTACGAGGTCGGTGTCATCGGGAAACTGGAATTGCCTGTTGTCATTGCGAACTTGAACGGCTCGCGAGAGGCCGAGAAATCCCGAATCCCGTCCGCGCTCTGGGCGCCATACACGATGTCTGTGTCCTTCCAGCCCAAAATCGTACAGTACGCCCTAGACAACTTTCCAGAAGCCTGCGGAAAAAACCTGAAGGCCGACAACCGGAAGACTGGCCTGTACCACTACAAGACGTCGGTCTATGACGATCTCAGCTTGTGAGGCACGATGGAAAAGCTGTCGGTGTTCGTTAGCCGTCCGAATGATCTGACCAGTGTCCAGCGCGCCACGTGGGAGAGCGTGGAGAACTTCCTACGGCACCGTAGCCTGATGCCTCGCATCATCGGGAGCACCGACTTTCCGAACGGGCCGCCGCTCGAGGCAGTAGTGCAAGTCATGCGCCGCTGTCACGGTGCGATCATTCTGGGCTTTCGTCAGATGCTTGTGAGAGATGGCGCCTACAAGTTCAGTACCGAGAAGGAGCAGGTCGCCACGGGCGTTTACCTGCCAACTCCTTGGAACCAAATCGAAGCAGGCATAGCCTATCAACTCGGGTTGCCCCTCCTGATCGTTAAGGAAGAGGGGATAAGTGGAGGCGTGTTTGACATCGGAAGCACCGGGGGCTACATCCATCAGTTCGACTTCTCGTCCGGCGACTGGATCGATGACGATCGGTTCATACAGCCGTTCACCGAATGGTACGCCCAGGCGCTCCGCCGCTCGAGAACGGAGTAGCATTGAACGGCCCACGCTGGGGCGGCCGCAGATCGGTAGAATGACCGGATGAAGTACCACATCTGGACCGTCGGATGTCAGATGAACGTCGCTGACTCGCGGAAGTTGGCGGCGGGGCTGGACCGCGCGGGGCTTGCGGAGGTGGGGTCGCCGGAGGAGGCGGACCTGGTGGTGCTGAATACGTGCTCGGTGCGGGAGCACGCGGAGGACCGGGCGATCGGGCTGCTGGGGAAGCTGAAGAAGCAGCGGTCGCGGGGGCATGAGTTCAAGATCGCGGTGATGGGGTGCATGGTGGGGCCGCGGCACGACGAGCTGTCGCGGCGGTTCCCGTACGTCGAGGCGTGGGCGCGGCCGCAGGAGTTCTCGCCGATCATGGAGCTGATCGGCATCGAGGACACGGGCGGGGAGTTCTGGCCGACGACGTTCGCGAGGCCGGACAGCGTGTCGGCGTTTGTGCCGGTGGTGCACGGGTGCGACAAGTTTTGCACGTACTGCATCGTGCCGTACCGGCGGGGGCGGGAGCGCTCGCGGACGATCGCGGACATCAAGCGCGAGGTCGAGCACTACTGCGCGCGCGGCGTGCGCGAGGTGACCCTGCTGGGGCAGACGGTCGAGGCGTACGGCCTCGATCTGGTGGACGGAGGTCAGAGGTCGGAGGTCGGAGTCATCGACCCGGCCTCGATCCAGGATCTCCAACATCCGACCTCCGACATCCATAACCCTGACCTGGGCGATCTGATGCGGGAGCTGCACGAGATCCCGGGGCTGGAACGGATACGGTTCCTGACGTCGTACCCGAAGGACATGACGGCGCGGATCGTGGACGCGGTGGCCGAGCTGCCGAAGGTGTGCGAGAACTTCAACATCCCGGTGCAGTCGGGCGACGACGCGGTGCTGGCGCGGATGCGTCGCGGGTACACGGTGGCGGAGTACGTCGAGAAGTTCGAGCTGGTGCGGTCGCGCATTCCGCAGGCGGCGATGGTGACGGACGTGATCGTGGGGTTCTGCGGGGAGACGGACGCGGAGTTTCAGCACACGTACGACCTCCTGGCGCGGCTTCGGTTCGACAAGGTGCACGTGGCGGCGTACTCGCCGCGGCCGGGGACGATCGCGCACCGGACGATGGCGGACGACGTGCCGGACGCGACGAAGCAGGAGCGGCTGCACGCGGTCGAGGAGCTGGAGGCGCGCGTGTCGTTCGAGATCAATCAGCGGTTTCTTGACGGCGTGCAGGAAGTACTTGTCGAGAACCGCCGCGAAGAGCGGTGGAGCGGGCGAACCCGCCTGGGCAAGCTGATACACTTCGACGGCGCAGCGCAGATCGGCGATCTGGCCGACGTGCGCATCGAACGCGCGACCGCATGGTCTTTGCAAGGAACGGCGCTCCCCGCACCTGTACCGGTTTAGTCATGTTTGGTTCCTGGGACATCGTGTTGCTCCCGCTGCTGACGGGCGTGGGGGTGTTTGCGCTCGTTGGGCTGATCTGGAACGTGTTCGAGGGGCTGAACGAGGAAGCGAAGAACGACCGGCGCTGATCTGGTGGCCGGGAAGTCAGAGGTCTGAGGTCGGAGTGGTCCGCGTCGCGCCCGAACTCTGACCTCCGACATCTGGCCTCCATCTTCTATACACTCACCTTCGTGACGAACGCTATTACGGCGGTTGTGGTGGTGATCCTGACGGTCATCGAGGATGACCTTTGTGTGCTGCTGATCCGGCGGAGCGCGGAGCCGTTCGCGGACTACTGGGCGCTGCCGGGCGGGCTGCTGCCGGCGGAGGAGTCGCTGGACCGGGCGGCGGCTCGAAAGCTGCTGGAGGAGACGGGTGTGCAGGACGTGTACCTGGAGCAGCTGTATACGTTCGGGGAGCTTTCTCGGGGGACGGGAATCACCACAGAGACACAGAGGGCACAGAGGTCTTCTGGGGACCGTGGGAGAGGCGACGCTGGCAAGGATGCGGCTGGGCGAATGGGAATCACCACAGGGACACAGAGGGCACAGAGGTCTTCTGGGGATCTTGGGAGAGGCCGCGTGCGCAAGAATGCTGCTTCGGCTCGCGGCCGGATGGAACCTACAACCTACAACCTACAACCTACAACCTCCCCCCGCGGGATCGCCGTCACCTACTTCGCGCTGGTGCAGCACGAGCAGGTGCGGCTGCGGGAGTCAGGAGGCTGGCAGCCGGCGTGGCAGAACGCGCACACGCTGCCGGCGCTGGCGTTCGACAACAACCGGGTGGTGGAGTACGCGATCCGCCGGCTGCGGGCGAAGCTGGACTATACGAACGTGGCGTACAGCCTGCTGCCGCGGACGTTCACGCTGAGCGAGCTGCAGCAGGTGTACGAGGCGATCCTGGACCGGCCGCTGGACAAGCGGAACTTCCGGCGGCGGATGCTGTCGCTGGGGATCATCAAGGCGGCGGGAGGGACGCGGATGGAGGGGGCGCACCGTCCGGCGGGGTTGTATACGTTTACGAAGCGGGAGCCGGTGGTGGTTTGAGGGAAGCTGCTCCACGCAACCGCCTGGATGAAGGATCTTCCCAACGGAGCCTGTCATGGATGTGGCCCAAGCTTCGCCGTATTCCGCCGATGCGCCTATTTCATCAACGAAGACAAGCTGGGACGGGCTCCGTTCGCGCGACGGATCGCAGAGGCGACTGTGTCCTGGCGGGGCAAAGAGAGTCTCGTTGTCGGCGTGCTGCGTGACTGGGGGTCTGGCAAGACCTCCGTGCTCAACATGGCCGTCGAGCACCTTACTGGCGCCCGGGCCGCTGATGTTGAAGCGGCCGAGAAGCCAATCATTGTCCGGTTCAATCCGTGGAACTTCTCGCAGCAGAATCAACTGCTGCGTGCCTTCTTTGGTGCCCTGCGCGATGCGCTTGGACAAGATGACATCGCGCAACCGCTCCGGGACGCCGCGAGCCGTTCGCATACGGGTCGAGCGGTGCGTACGTGAACCCGAGCGGATCGCCTCGTCGAGCCCTGCGATGTAGTCCGCGTCTAACCCGCTACCCGTAGGGGCGTCAGCCTGCTGCGCCCTCCCCGCCGTACCAAAGAGTCGCATCAGAGATCAACCCCCTCAGGTGCGCGAGCCCCACACCACAACCGCGCGTGGTCGTTGGTGGGCGTATCGGAGCGCTGGTCCGCCGCTCGTCGCTGGGGTGGGCGTGGGGGTTGGTCGGCGTGCTTCCGGGGTCGATACTTCCGGTGGCGACGCTGAGTAGAGGGACCGGGGAGTGTATGGCGACGACGTTTACCTGCCGCGACTGCGGGGCGATCTTCTCGATTCCGCCGGGCACGCTGAGGAAGTATCCGGGCTGGAAGCCGAAGCAGTGCATGAATTGCCGGCTGCGGACCGTCCGCGGTTCGGCGTTCGACGAGGCGCTGACGGTCGGGCCGGACAGCGGGGTGTTCACGGACGGGGCGTGCGACCCGAATCCAGGGCCGGGAGGCTGGGGTGCGGTGAAGGTGCTCGGCGGGGAGGTCCTGGCGGAGCGGAGCGGGCACGACCCGGACACGACGAACAACCGGATGGAGCTGACGGCGCTGATCCAGGGGTTCGAGCTGGTGGGGCCGGGCGAGGCGATCACCGTGTTCTCGGACAGCGTGTACTGCGTGCGGATCGTGAACGAGTGGGCGGAGCAGTGGCGGGCGAACGGGTGGCGTCGAGGGAAGAAGAAGGAGCCGCTCCTGAACCTGGAGCTGGTGCAGGAGCTGTTCGAGCTCGCGCGGTCGCTGCCGATGGCGCGGGCGGAGTGGATCCGCGGGCACGCGGGGCACCGGTGGAACGAGTATGCGGACGCGCTGTCGCGCGGGTACCAGCAGGCGGGTGGTTCTTCGGCTGAGGGCGTCGCGTAACGCGAGTGGTCAGTGCGTCAGTGTGTCAGCGGGTCAGTAGTCGATGTAGACTCTTTACAGGTTGATGAAGGGACAGTCTTCCCCGGTGAATGACCCCGCCGTGGTCCGGCGCGAATACGCGACCGAGGATCGGTTCCTGGCGCGCCGCCTTTCAACGCAGGCCGAACTCAGCGGCCCACTAGTCGAAGACGCGACGATCGTTGCGCTGGCCGAAGGTAATCCGAGCCGCGTGCTGGAAGTTGGGGTGTGGCACCGGCGATTTCACGGAGCGCGTGCAGCGGGAACTCTCGGTGAACCTTGTCGCCATGGACCTTTCTACGAGGATGGTCGGGCTCACCCATGCGCGCGGCGTGACTGCGATCCGCGGGGACATTCAAGATCTGCCGTTCGCCAACGGGCAGTTCGAGTGCGTGCTCGCAAACCGCGTCCTCTATCACGTGCCGGATCTCGACGGAGGCCTCGCCGAGATCGCGCGGGTGCTGGGCTCCGGTGGCAGGCTTATTGCAGCGACATATTCGCCACATCACCTCGGAGAACTGGGAACACTGGTCGGCCGACCGACCATCTCGTCGCAGTTCAATGCGGAGAACGGAGGCGCAGCGCTGCGGCGGCACTTCAGCGGCGTGGAGCGGCAGGATTATTCGGGCGATGCGCGCTTCCCGGACCGGGACTCGCTCCTACGGCTGCTAGCCGCCTACGGGGATTTCAGCGATGTCGAACTCTCGGCGCGACTGGGAGACGTGCGAACGCCGTTCACCGCGACGTACCGGCACAGCCTCTTCATCGCGCGGGGGCCGAAGCATGGCGCGAACTCCCGGACGCAACACAGAAGTCCAACCTCTAACCCTTAACACCTAACACCTATAACCTTCCCGGTATGGAACTGGCGATCCGCGGTGGCCAGCCGCTGCGCACCAAGCCCTGGCCCGACTGGCCGCAGTACGACGAGCGCGAGCAGCGGAACCTGCAGCGCGCGCTGGAGGGCCGCAACTGGGGCGGCTTCCCCTCGCCGAACACAATGGGGGGGGAGTTCGAGGAGGCGTTCGCGGCGGCGCACGGCGCGAAGTTCGGCGTCACGACGACGGCGGGCACGACGGCGATCGAGATCGCGCTGCGGGCGGCGGGGTTGCAGCGGGGCGACGAGGTGCTGGTGCCAGCGCTGACGTTCTACGCGACGGCGTTCGCGGCGCTGGTGCAGGGGTTCAAGCCGGTCTTCGTGGACATCGACCCGGAGACGTGGTGCATCGACCCGGAGCAGATCGAGGCGGCGGTGACGCCACGGACGCGGGCGATCGTGCCGGTGCACCTGGGGTCGCGCATGTGCGACATGGACCGCATTGGTTCGCTGGCGCGGAAGCACCGGCTGACAGTGATCGAGGACTGCGCGCACGCCCACGGGATGCAGTGGAACGGGCGGTTTGCGGGGACGTTCGGCGAGATGGGGTGCTTCAGCTTCCAGTCGTCGAAGCTGATGACGTGCGGCGAAGGCGGGCTGATCGTGACGGACGACCCGCAGCTCGAGGAGCGCTGCCGGGGGTACATGAACTCGGGCCGGGTGCGGACGAAGGACCGGGCCGCGGCCGAGGGCACGATGCTGGGGTGGAACTACCGGATGACGGAGTTCCAGGCGGCCGTGCTGCTGGCTCAACTGGAGCGGCTGCCCGAGCAGGTGGCGCGGCGCGACCGCAACGTCGCGCACCTCGAACGGCGCATCGCGGAGATCGAGGGCGTGAGCACGCTGCGGCGGGACGAGCGGCAGGAGACGAAGTCCGGGTACGGCGTGGTGCTGCGGTACGACGAGAGCTTGTGGAATGGGATCCCGCGGAACCGGTTCGCGCTGGCGCTGTACAAGGAGGGGATCAAGCTGCATGCGGCGTTCTACACGCCGGTGTACAGCGCTCCGCTGTTCGCGTGGCGGGACGCGCCGATCGAGGTGGACTACTCGAAGACGTACTGCCCGGTGGCGGAGAAGGCGGCGGGGAAAGAGATGGTGTGGCTGCCGCACGAGGTGTTCCTTGGGGGGGAGTCAGACATCGACGATGTGTGCGACGCGATCCTGAAGCTGCGGGCGAATATGGGGGAGCTGGGGGAGTGAGCGCGCCGGTCGTCGGTCGTCGGTCGTCGGTCGTATGGGGATACCACAAGATGCTGTCTCCTGCGGCGACCACGGGTCGCTTCGCTCAGCATGACGGGATCGCTACCCTACGACCGGCTGAATCGGGTTCAATTTCGGACATGAGGACGGACGAATGAGCGGACTGTTTTCTATTGAGGGCAAGACAGCGGTGGTGACGGGCGGGTCGCGCGGGATCGGGCTGATGATCGCGCGGGGGATGGTGGAGGCGGGGGCGAACGTGTACATCTCGTCGCGGAAGGCGGAGGTGTGCGATGAGGTGGCGGCGGAGCTGTCGAAGTCGGGCACGTGCACGTCGATCCCGGCCGACGTCGGCACGGAGGCGGGGTGCCGCCTCCTGGCGGACGAGGTGGGGAAGCGGGAAGAGCGGCTGCATATCCTGGTGAACAACGCGGGGGCGAACTGGGGCGCGCCGATGGCGGAGTTCCCGGACTCGGCGTTCGACAAGGTGTTCGCGGTGAACGTGAAGGGCGTGTTCCACCTGACGCGGTTCCTCGCGCCGCTGCTGGCGAACGCGGCGACGGACGACGACCCGGCGCGCGTGATCAACATCGGTTCGATCGACGGGCTGCAGGCGCCGGCGCTGGATACGTTCTCGTACTCGTCGAGCAAGGCGGCGGTGCACCAGCTGACGCGGGTGCTGGCGCACAAGCTGGCGGGGCAGCGGATCACGGTGAACGCGATCGCGCCGGGGCCGTTCGAGAGCAAGATGATGGCGGAGACGCTGCAGCGGTTCGGGGACTCGATCAAGGCGTCGTGCCCGCTGGGCCGCATCGGACGGCCGGACGACATGGCGGGGACGGCGATCTTCCTGTCGTCGCGGGCGGGCGCGTACCTGACGGGAACAGTGATCCCTGTGGACGGCGGGATCTCGACGCGTCACCAGTAGACTGGCGAGTGGACTGAACGCCACGAGGAGACGGCTTGGAAGCGCCGCGGGGCGAACCCACACCCTGGCGCGGGATCGCGGCTGTGTTCGCGATCGCGGCGTTGGTGCGCGCGCCGCTGCTGCCGTTGCACGCGTACCGCTGGGGCGGCGGCACCGACACCGCCGAGTACAAGCAGTGGATGGCGGCCATCCACGAGCACGGCGTCCTCGAGATCTTCCGCAGCACCAATACCGACTACATCGGCTATCATTGGGTGCTCTGGCTGCTGACGCTGGCCTGGGAGCGGCTGGGGGACTCGTACAGCGACACTGCGCGCGGGCTGCACCTGCTGATCAAGGCGCCGCCGCTGCTGTTCGACGCGGGGTTGTTCGCGGCGGTGTACGTGGTGACAAGGTCTCTGGTGGACGAACGCCGGGAGGCGGGTTCCGCGACATCGCGGGCCGCTCCGCTCGCGCTGGCGGCTGGCGCTGTGATCGCGCTGCACCCGGCGGTTATCTATGACAGCGCGGTGTGGGGGCAGATCGACGCGCTCACGGCGGTGGCGATGCTTCTGCCGCTGTTCCTGGTCGCGCGGAAGCAGCATGAGGCGGCGGGGTTCGTGTGGGGTGCGGGGTTCGTGATGAAGCCGCAGCCGATCGTGATCGCTCCGCTGCTGGCGGTGCTGGCGTTCGACCGTGGGGAGTGGCGCGCGCTGCTGCGCCTGACGGCGGGCGGGCTGGCGGCGGGGTTGCTGGTGGCGGCGCCGTGGATCGCGCACGGGGACCTGCGGCGGATCGGCGGGATCTACAAGGCGCTGGTCTACGAGGACCTGGGGCGGCTGTCGGGGAACTCGTGGAACCTGTGGTGGTTCCGCGACGTGGCCGCGGATTCGCGCCCGGGCGACCGCATCATCGGCGGGTTGCCGCTCACGTACCGGATGGCGGGAACGGCGATGACGGGGGCGGCGGGCGGGCTGGCGCTGGGGTACGCGTGGGCGCGGCCGGGGCTGTCGCGCGCGCTGGTCGCGGGCGCGTACGTGGTATTCGCGTTCTATATGTTCTCGACGTCATCGCACGACCGGTACCTGTACCCGCTGTTCGCGCTGCTGCTGCCGGTGCTCGTCATCGACCGACGCTGGCTGTTGATGTACACGCCGCTCTCGGTGACGTTCACGCTGACGCTGCTGATCTCGGCGCCGCCGTCGGAGGGCTGGGCACACGGCTGGCTCGAGTCGCCGTTGTCCCTGGCGGGGGCGGCGGTGAACCTCCTGTTGTTCGCGGCGTTCACGGCCGTGGTGGGGAAAGGCGTGTATCACGAGATCCGAGCATTCGCAGTCGGGCGGCGGGCGTCAGGCGCCGCAACGGCGGAGACGGCAGCCGGATGAACGAGCGGCAGATCGAGGTCGAGGTGGGGGAAGCGGACGGCGGCGGGTGGGTGGCGACGGTCACCGTGGTGGAGGGGACGGCGTCGACGCGGCACCGTGTGCGGATCGCGACGGAAGAGTTGGCACGGCTGGTGCCGGGCGCGACGGCGGAGGCGCTGGTGCGCGCGTCGTTCGAGTTCCTGCTGGAGCGGGAGCCGAAGGAGTCGATCTTACGGGAGTTCGAGATCGGCGTGATCGGGCGGTACTTCCCGGAGTACGAGCGGGAGATCGGGCGGCTCGTTGGGCCGTGAGGACGGCCGCTGATTTCGGTTACACTCCGGCATGAAGAGTGAAAAGCAGCAGGCGCTCGAGCTGATCGACCGGCTTCCTGAGGACGTCTCGACCGAGACGATTCTGTCCGAGCTCCAGTTCAAAGCTCTGATGCTGCAACGCGCAGCTGAGGCTGAACGCGGCCAGAACGTCATCTCCCACGAAGAAGCGAAGCAACGGCTCTCGAAGTGGCTGAACGCTGGCCTGCGTACGCGCTAGGCTGCTCTCCACTCACATCACCCGACACCGACAATCAGTACGAGACCGATCGGCCCTCCCGTGCGAACGAGGGGTGGCCTTTGGAGTCTCTGTTAAGCTGACCACTGGAGGCCCTATGACGACGGACTGGCGAGAGAAAGAGGCGAAGTACTTCATGCGCACCGGGAAGCGCATGGACCTGCTGGCGGTGCGCGGGGACGGGACGCGCATCTGGGACGACGCGGGGAAGGAGTACCTCGACTTCTTCGGCGGGCCGGCGACGATCAGCCTTGGCCACTGCCACCCGGTGATCACGGACGCGCTGATCGACCAGGCGCAGCAGCTGATCCACGTATCGAACCAGTTCTACTCGCTGCCGCAGCTGAAGCTGGCGGAGCTGCTGATCGAGCACTCGTGCTTCGACCGGGTGTACTTCATGAACAGCGGGGCGGAGGCGAACGAGGGCGCGTTGAAGCTGGCGCGGAAGTGGGGCAAGGAGAAGAAGGACGGCGCGTACGAGATCATCTGCGCGGAGAATGCGTTTCACGGGCGCACGCTGCAGATGATCACGGCGGGCGGGACCGAGCGGTACAAGGCGCCGTTCTCGCCGCTGCCGGAGGGGTTCGTGCACGTGCCGTTCAACGACGTGGACGCGGTGAAGCGCGCGACGACGTCGAAGACGGTGGCGATCTTCATGGAGCCGATCCAGGGCGAGGGCGGCATCAACGTCCCGGACGAGAACTACTTCCCCGACCTGCGGGCGTGGTGCGACGAGCGCGGCATCCTGCTGATCTTCGACGAGGTGCAGACGGGGTGCGGGCGGCTGGGGACGCTGTTCGGGTACGAATACTTCGGGGCGGAGCCGGACATCATGACGCTGGGGAAGGGGATCGGCGGCGGGGTGCCGCTGTCGGCGTTCCTGGCGAAGGAGCACTGCGCCGTCTTCACGCCGGGCGACCACGGGAGCACGTACGGCGGCGAGCCGCTGACCACGCGCGTGGGGTACGAGGTGATGACGTACATCATCGACAACGACATCCCGGCGCAAGCAGCGAAGAAGGGCGAGCTGGTCGAACGGCGGCTGCACTCGCTGCAGGACCGGTTCCCGAACGTGGCGTCGATTCGGGGGGCGGGGCTGATGTGGGCGGTGCAGTTCACGTCGGACATCGGCGAGCGGATCACGAACGCGGCGCTGAGCAACGGCCTCATCCTGAATAACGTGCGGCCGAACGCCGTGCGCATCGTGCCGCCGCTGACGGTGACGGAGGAGGAGCTGGAGCAGGGGCTGGCGATCCTCGAGCACGTCATCGAGACGGACGCGGCGGCGACGGCGAAGTAGCGACGATGGCGGTCACGCTCGTGCAAGTCGTGCGGATCCCGGCGTCGGGTGTCGAGGCGTTCCAGCGGTTCGAGTCGTACGTGCTGCCGCTGATGCCGAAGCACGGCGGCAAGCTCGAGCGGCGGCTGCGGGGGGACGAGGGGCGGACGGAGGTCCACGTGATCTCGTTCACGTCTCGCGAGGGGCTGCAGGCGTACATGGACGACCCGGAGCGGGCGCGATACGTGCCGCTGCGGGATGAGTCGGGGGCGACGTCGGAGCTGATCGAAGTGACGGATGTGGGCGAGCGGTGACGAAGACCCGGCAGACAACAGGCGACAGGCAACAGACAACGAACAGCAAAGGCTGACCGCTGGCGCTAACTCGCCGTGCTTCTACACTTCGGCCCATGAGCGACTTTGGTGCGTGGATCGAGCGGGATGGGCTCCCGGCGTTTTCGTGCGCGGCGGCGTATGCGGCGGGCGTGGCTCGCGAGGGGGCGCCGGCGTCGCCGCAGGCGCTGTTGGTGGGGAATCGGTGTGTGCAGCTGTACGCGGGCAACGACGGCACCGTGGGGTTGTGGGACGAGCGGTACGGCGGACGGTGGTTGACGTCGCCGGAGCCTGCGGGTACGGGCGTATCGCTGGTGACGGAGGGCGACGGCGCGACGTGGGGGACGGCACAGGCGGAGTGGCCGGCCGGGCGGGCGACTCGTACGTTCGGGCCAACGTGGTTTGAGGTGGCGTGCGAGCGCGAGGGGCTGCGGCTCGAGCGGCTGCTGTTGTGTCCGGAGGGTGAGGCGCCGTGGGTGCTGGTGCGCGTGCGGCTGACGAACACAAGCGACGGGGCGCGGCGCGTGCGGCACGTCGAGCGGTGGCGGGTGTCGCCGCTGTTCGTGAACCTGACGGTGCGCGCGGACGACCGCTTCCAGCATGCGAAGGTTGTGCAGTACCGCGCCGAGACCGGCACGGGACGCATCGTCGCGCACGAGGAGCGGACGCCAGAGGCGCAGGCGCTGGAGCAGCAGCGGCAGGCGCAGATCTTCGGACCGGCGATCGACGTCGTGCTGGAGGCGCTGGGCGGGACGGCAGCGACGGCCTCGCACGACGGAGCGGCGCACCCGACGCTGGAGCTGGCGAGCGAGATCCAGATCGCGCCCGGGGCGACGGAGACGCTGTGGTTCCGATTCGGTGCGGATGACGATGCGACGATTGCCGACCCGGCGGCGGTCATGGAAACGACGATCGCGGCGCTGCGGGAGCGGCTTCCGAGGGCGAGCGTCACGAAGGCATCCGAGGCGGCGCGCGAAATCTCGTGGCATGCCGCGCTCCTGTCGGGCGGGGCGGGCCGGGACGAGGTGGTGGGCGGGCACACGCTGAACCAGGGGTCGGCGTACTCGTACCGCATGGGGTTCAACGGGGCGGCGCGCGATCCGCTGCAACACGCGCTGCCGCTGGTGTACTCGGAGCCGGACCTGGCGCTGTCGGTGCTGCGGAACACGTGCTCGTGGGCGACGCCCGAGGGCGACATGCCGTACGCGCTGGACGGCGCGAAGCAGCCGTGGACGCAGTTCTTCTCGCCGTCGGACCAGAACCTGTGGGCGCTGTGGCTGGCGGCGGAGTACGCGGCGGCGACGGGCGACCTCGTGGCGTTCGAGGCGCCGCTGGCGTATCACCCGGCCTACGGCGCGGGCGACGTCTCGCTGAAGGAGAACCTGCGGCGCCAGTTCACGTACTTCGTCGAGGAGATCGGCACAGGCGAACACGGGCACGTGCGCATCCGCAACGCCGACTGGAACGACGCGGCGATCGCGCTCTCGGGCGTGAAGCGGCGCGACATGATCGAGAAGGGCGAGTCGATCCTGAACTCGGCGTTCGCGGCGTGGGCGCTGCCGGTGTACGCGGGGCTGTGCGACCGGCTGGGCGACGGCGAGACGGCGTCGCGGGCGCGCGCGTACGGAGAAACGCTACGATCGCGCGTCGCGGACGAGTGGAACGGGCGCTGGTACCGGCGCGCGTATGCTCCGGGAGCGGGACCGCTGGGCGACGAATCGTGCTGGCTTGAGGTGCAGCCGTGGGCGATCCTCTGCGGCGCCGCCGACGACGGGCGCGCCCGCGATCTGCTGGCGAACATCGACGAGACGCTGCGTCAGGGCTCGCCGCTGGGCGCGCGGGTGCGGTGGCCGGTGCCCGAGGGCGGCGACGTGATGGGGAGGCCGGGCGAGGGCACGGCGGGCGGGGTGTGGTTCTCGATCAACATGACGCTGGCGTGGGCGGCGGCGCGGCTGGCGCCGGAGCTGGCGTGGGACGAGTGGCGGAAGATGTCGCTGGCGGCGCACACGCGGGCGTATCCGGGCACCTGGGAGGGCACGCTCTCGGGGCCGGACGCGTACAACGGGCCGGAGTCGCCGCGAGCGGGCGGGACATGGCACACGGCGATCTCGATGCAGCAGTTTCCCATCAACAACATGCACAGCCACTCGCAGCCACTGCTGACGTACCTGCGGTTGCTGGGCGTGGAGCCGGCCGCCGACGGAGCGCTGCTGGTGCGCGGGGGCGGCTCGTTCTCGAGCCGGACGTTCCGGGTCGATGCGGACGGGCACGGCCGGCTGACGGCGCTGGGGCCGGTGACGGTGCGGTCGGCGCACGGCGAGGTGCGGGGCGGGCCGGGCGAGGTGCGCTGGTAGCGCTGTGCTACATCCCGCTGCCGCCGTCGATGCGAAGGATGGCGCCGGTGGTGTATGACGAGGCGTCGCCGGCGAAGTAGAGGGCGGCGCCGACGATCTCCTCGGGCTGGCCGCCGCGGCGGAGGGCGAACTGTTGCGCCTGGCGTTCGAACGCGGGCATGTCCCACGCTTTCGAGATATCCGTGAGGAAGGGGCCGGGCATGATGCAGTTCACGCGCACCTTGGGCCCGAACGCCTGCGCGAACGCCTCGGTCATCGCGTTTACGCCGGCCTTGGCGGCGGAGTAGGGGATGGTGGCGGGGCCGGGGTGGATGGCGGCGGTGCTGCTGATGTTGATGATGGAGCCGCCATCGCCGGCGGCCATGCGGGTGCCGACGAGCGCCATGAGCCGGAAGGGGCCCTTGAGGTTCACGTCGAGCACCTTGTCGTACAGCTCCTCGGTGACGTCGACGACGCGCGGGTACACGGGCGACATGCCGGCGTTGTTCACGAGCACGTCGACGTGGCCGAAGCGCGCGTACGCTGTGTCAACGAGGCCGTCGAGCTCGGGCCAGTGGCCGACGTGGCAGGCGTACGGCAGCGCCTGGCGGCCGGACTCGGCCTCGACCTCGCGGGCGAGGGCCTCGCAGGCGTCGAGCTTGCGGCTGGCGATGATGACGTCGGCGCCGGCGCGGGCGAAGCCGAGTACCATGGCGCGCCCGAGGCCGCGGCTGCCGCCGGTGACAAGCGCGACCTTCCCTGCGAGCGGCTGTTCTGTCACTTCGGCCTCCTCCTCTTAGGAACCACCACGGACCTGGCGGCCCGGGCAGTGCAGATTTTTCAACAGATTACACAGATGGAGATCGTGGAAGGAGTACGGCTGTGGACTTGGAGCGCATCAGTGAATCGAACAAGATCCTTCGCCTCGCTCAGGATGACAGCGGATGACTTCAGATGCCGGTGGCGACGGCGTTCAGGCCGCGTTGGCGGATCTTTTCTGTGCGGTAGGCGAGGGCGCGGTAGGTGGCGATGGGGTCGAGGGCGGCGTTGTTGCGGCGGCGGGCCTCGGCGACGAGGGGGCGGACGTCGGTGCGGAAGGCACGGTGGAGGATCTCCTGCGCGAGGGCGGGGTCGTTGGCGTCCTGGGCGGCGCGGAGGGCGGGCTGGTCGACGAGCAGCGCCTGAGCGAGGGCGACCTGCATGGCGTCGGTGGCTTGCATGAGGTCCTCGAGGGGGTCCTTCAGGTTGTTGCTCTGGTCGATCATGTAGGCCAGCGGCGGCATCCTGGTCTTCTCCGGCGACTCTTTCGACCGTCCGGCGTCGAGCAGCTCGAGGAAGATGAGGAAGAGCTGGTAGGGCTTGATGCTGCCGGTGGTGAGATCGTCGTCGCCGTACTTGCTGTCGTTGAAGTGGAAGCCGCCGAGCCGGCCGGCCATCGCGAGGCGCGAGACGATCTGCTCGATGTTAGCGTTCGGCAGGTGGTGGCCGAGATCGACGAGGCAGAGCGCGCGGTCGCCGGTTCCCTGCGCCAGCAGCAGCGACGAGCCCCAGTCGTTGACGACGGAGGAGTAGAACTGCGGTTCGTACGGCTTGTGCTCGGTGAACAGGCGCCAGTCGGCGGGCAGGCGCGCGTAGATGCGGCGGAGGCCGTCGAGGACACGCTCGAACTGCGCGCGGAAGTTGGCCTGGCCGGGAAAGCTCGTGCCGTCGGCGAGCCAGACGATGATGGCGGTCGAGCCGAGCCGCATGCCGAGGTCGATGCAGTGGTGGTTGTGCTCGACGGCGGCGTCGCGCACGGCGGGGTCGCTGTGGCACAGGCTGCCGAACTTGTAGGTGATCGCGCCGTCTCGCGTGGTGGTGGGGTTGTCCTGGAAGGTGTTGGAGTTCATCGCGTCGAAGGCGATGGCGCGCTCGGCGGCGTACTGGCGGAGGGCATCGGGGTCGGCGGGGTCGTCCCAGGGGACGTGGAGGGAGATCGAGCGGTTGGCGCCGGTGAGGGCGTTGATGGCGGCGACATCGTCGACCTTCTCGCCGGTGGTGCGCGGCTCGCCGCCGATGGGGAAGCGGCCGAACCGCGTGCCGCCCGTGCCGAGCGCCCAGGACGGCGCGGCGGCGGAGAACCGCGCGACCTCGGCGATGACGAGCTCGGCATCTGAGCCGGAGCGGGAGACGAGCTCGCGCGCGTGGTCGAGATCGCGGGCGTGGGTGCGGGCGCGGGTGTTGTTCTCGGCTTCGATGCGGTCTGGGGTGATCAACTCGCCTTCCTCGTCCTCGACCGTGATGACGGCGTACGGCTCGACTCCAGGTGTTCGAGGATCCACATGCGCGCGAGGGTGGTGGGGCCGATGCCCTTCTTCGCCGCTTGCTTGCGCAGGTCGTCCAGCGTCTTCGTGTCGAGCCTTATGCTGAGGGCCTCGGAGAGGTTCTTGGCGAACTTGACCTTCACGGGACGAAACTCATCCGCGAAGTCGCCCGTGTCGTGTGTGTCCCAGAACTCGGCTTCCTCCTGGATGCTCTTGAACTTCGGGATACGACCCGAGGACTTGATGGTTCTTGGCATCATCGTTCTCCCATGCGCTCTCGATATAAGCGGCGCTCCTTCCTTGCCGCTGGTCTCGCCGTTACGACGTAGAACACCCCCGGCCCTGGCTTTGGCGCGAGGATGACGGTCAGCAGGTTGCCTGCGGCATTCGGGCCGATAAGACGCAGCCGGTCATCGTACGTCTCGTCTTCGGCCGGATTGCCGTGACACACTTCTTCGACGTCGTCCCGGGTGACTCCGTGCCGTGCGATGTGGTCCTCGTTCCAATCATCCCATTGCAGGTGGCGGACGATGACCATCGGCGAATTGTATCACAATGTAGTACGCGGATCCCTCTAGCGAAGGAACGCTCCCGGGACGCCGCCGTCTACGGGGATGATGGTGCCGGTGGTGAGGGGGAGGGCGCCGGAGACGAGGGTGTAGACGGCGGAGGCGATGTGCTCGGGGAGGACCTCCTGCTTCAGGAGGGTGCGCTCGGCGTAGAAGCGGCCGAGGTCGTCGCGGGGGACGCCGTAGACGGCGGCGCGCTGGTCGCCCCAGTCGCCGGCGAAGATGCCGGAGCCGCGGACGACGGCATCGGGGTTCACACCGTTGACGCGGATACGGTAGTCGCCGAGCTCAGCGGCGAGGAGGCGGACCTGGTGCGCCTGATCGGCCTTTGCGGCGCCGTAGGCGACGTTGTTTGGGCCGGCGAAGACGGCGTTCTTCGAGACGACGTACACGATGTCGCCACCTCGCCCCTGCTCGACCATCACGCGGGCGGCGGCGCGGCTTACGAGGAACGAGCCGCGTGCCATCACGCGGTGCTGCCGGTCCCACGACTCGACCGTGGTCTCGACGAGCGGCGCGGACTGCGAGAGGCCGGCGTTGTTCACGACGATATCGATACCGCCGTAGGTCAGGCAGGCGAAGCACATCGCCTCGTCGACGGCGCTCTCGTCACCGACGTCGATGAGCAGGCCGGTCGCGCGGTCGCGGCCGCCGAGAGCCTCGGCGACCTTTGCGGCACCGGCGGCATCGAGATCGGCGACGACGACGACGGCGCCCTCGGCGGCGAGGCGCTCGGCGATGGCCCTGCCGATGCCGGAGGCGGCGCCGGTGACGAGGGCGACCTTGCCGGTCAGGGGCTTCGCCGGAGGACGGCGGCGCAGCTTCGCCTCTTCGAGCGACCAGTACTCGACGCGGAACTTCTCGGACTCGGGGATGGGCTCGTACGTCGAGAGCGCCTCGGCGCCGCGCATGACGTTGATGGCGTTGACGTAGAACTCGCCGGCGACGCGAGCGGTCTGGGCATCAGCGCCGAAGGAGAACATGCCAACGCTCGGGACGAGGACAATCGCCGGGTCGGCGCCACGCATCGCGGGCGAGTCGGGGGTCGCGTGGCGGGCGTAGTAGGCGGCGTATTCGTCGCGGTATTCGGCGTGGAGTTCGCGGAGGCGGGCGGCGATCGTTGGGTTTGCGGCACTGGCGCCGGCCGGGGAGGGCGCAGCAGGCGGCGCCCCTACGGGTGGCTTCACCGATTTGTCGAGGAAGAGGGGGCGGATCTTCGTGCGCAGGAAGTGGTCGGGGCAGGAGGTGCCCTCGCGGGAGAGGGCGGGGGCCTTCGCGCGGGCGATGAAGTCGAGGACGGCGCCGGAGTCGTCGAAGTGGCCGACGACGTGACGGTCGGTGGAACAGAGGCCGCGGATGAGGGGGGCGAGATCGGCGGCGACGCGGCGGCGGTCGGCGGGCGGGAGCGGATCGCGGCCGGGGAGGATGGCGCCGAAGGGATCGGGGCGGCCGCGATCGGCGATGAAGCGCTCGGCGCGGGCGATGATGTCGAGCGTTGTGCGCTGGCAGTCGTCGGAGGTGTCGCCCCACGACGAGAGGCCGTGGCCGCCCAGCACCATGCCCTTCACGCCGGGGCTGTAGGCGGCTTCCATCATCATCGCCAGCTCGAAACCGGGGCGCTGCCACGGGATCCAGGCGACCTCGTCGCCGAAGCACTCGCGGGTGAGGCGCTCGCCGTCGGCGGCCGTGGCGAAGGCGATGATGGCGTCGGGGTGCACGTGGTCGACGTGGCGGGCGGGGATGAAGGCGTGGGAGGCGGTGTCGATCGAGGGGGCAGCGGTCTGCGGGCCGAAGCAGCAGTGATGCTCGAGCAGGGGGAACATCTCGTCCTCGTGCGCGACGCCGACGAAGTCTCGCGCCTTATCCGAGCGGTACTGGCCGCGCGAGGCGAGGATGCGGTCGAGGTTCAGGACAGCGAGGCCGGGGCGGGTGAGGGTGCCGAGATCGCCGCCGCTGCCCTTGATGTAGAGCAGCGTGACGGGCTCGCCGGTGGCGGGATCGATGCCGGGGAGCTTCACGGAAGTGTTGCCGCCGGCGTAGTTGGTGACGCGCGGGTCGGCGCCCAGTGCGTGCGAGCGGGCGAGCAGCGCCTCGACCTCGGCGTCGATGGAGGGGGCGATGGCCATGCTCGTATTGTATGCGGCCGGTTACTGGCGGCCTGGCGCCCGGGAATTATGGAGCTGCTCGCCTGTGTGACCGACCCTGGATGCAATAGGGCGCGCCGGCGACGCGCCCGTACAGGGCCGGGGCTCGATACCCATGCTGCTCAGGCGGCCGGGACAGGGGTGTGTTCGGCGAGGAAGTCGACGATGGCCTGGCGGAACTGCGGCTGGCCGACGGCGGTCAGGTGATCGCCTGGCACCCTGACGTGCTTCGCGCCGGGGATGGCGGCGGCTAGCTTGTCGGCGGAGCCGACGAGCGTGTCGCCTTCGCCGATGAGCACCATGACGGGCAGCGCGGTATCGGCGAGCTTGACGGGATCGTAGCCGGGGGCGCGGGGGGCGCGTTGCATGGCGGCGAGGGCGGCGAGGTCGTTGCCTGTGCGCTCGGCGAAGATGCGGAAGCCGCGCGCGGTGGGATCCTCTGCCTCGGCGCCAGCGGGAGCTTCCATAGCGTCGGCGATGGCCTGACCTCGGGCGGCACCGCGGCCGGTGAGGACCATATCGCCGACTCCGGCGAGGATGACGGTGCGAAAGCGGCCGGGGTTGCGGACGAGGAGGGTGGCGGAGATGAAGCCGCCCATCGAGTAGCCGACGAGGTCAGCCTTCGCGACAGCGAGGTGGTCCATGAGGGCGATGACGTCGTCGGGCATGGTCGTGCCGCCGTAGAAGGACGGGTCGTGGGGCTTGCCGCTCTTGCCGTGGCCGCGGCAGTCGAGGGCGATCACCCTACGGCCGGCGGCGAGCAGCGCATCGATCACGCCCGGGGCGCGCCAGTTGCCGTCGAGGCTGCTGGCAAAGCCGTGCGCGAGGACAACGGGCGGGCCTTCCCCCTCGTCGATGTAGTTGATGTCGACGCCGTTGTTGTGGAGTGAGGGCACGGCTGCACCTTTCGTCTTCGAGCAGGGTTCAGGCGGGCTGCATGAGGCCGGCGCGCATCGCGGCGGCGGAGACGCCGGCGGTCGATTCGATGATGCGGATGGCGGCGCGGGTGACGGCGGGCAGGCTGGGGCGGTGGATCTTGTCGAGCGTGTCCATCGCATCGAAGAGATAGAACGGGGCGGTGAGGTAGTGGACGAGCGGCACGCCGGCGAGGTGGAAGTCGGCGCCGTCGGTGGTTGGCTTCTCGCCGAAGGCATCGGGCGGGAGGACGAGGGAGCGGCGCAGGTCTTCGGACTCGATGGCGGCGCGCACGGCGTCGTGCAGGCGTGGGATGCGGGAGGTAAACCACCAGCGGACCTCGGGCTCGCCGGTCGCGACGAGCGCGCCGTCTCGCTCGACGATCTCGTTGGCGGCGTGTTCCAGGTGCACTTCGAGGACGCAGCGGTCAAGCTCGGCGCGGTGGGTGGCGACGAAGGTGCGCTGGCCGGCGCCGCCCGCCATGTGGCCGGAGTTCACAAGGAAGACCATGCGGTGGGGGCGACCGGACTGTGGGACGCGCGACCAGTAGGCGGCCTGGGCGAGCACCAGGGAGATGCCGGACGAGTCCTCGACGGCGGAGGACCAGGGGCCGTCGTGGTGCGAGCCGATGATGACGGTCTCTTCGTCGGCGCCGGGGAGTTCGCCGACGATGTTGTAGGCGGTGATCGTGGCACCAGCCGCCTCGGTGTGCAGGCGGACCTTCACGGGGCCAGCGGCCAGCAGTTCGCGCAGGCGGGCGCCGTCACTGCCGCTGATCCAGACGCCGGGGATGGGGCGGCGCTCGCCGTCGTAGGGGACGTAGTACTCGCGGGAGTCGCCGGGGTAGGCGTTCAGGACGCCGATGAAGGCGGCAGCGCCAGCCTCGATGGACGGCTCCATGACGGCCTGGAATTCGCGGCCGAAGGGCTGGACATGCGCGCCCGTCGCGAAGCTGGCGGCGGGATCGTACGACGACGTCGCGAAGCTCTTCTCCATGATGGTGTGGGGGACGCGCATGAGGGTGACGTCGTACAGGGAGGCCGCGCTCTGCACGCGGCCGGGGGACTCGCGGTCGAAGGCGACAAGCTCGAGATCGAGGCCAGCGGCGTCCGCGGCGAGGGGCAGCGGGAAGCAGGGGACGTCGATGGCACGACCTTCAGCGGCGGTGACGGTCAGCGACGCGGCCTTCGGCTCCCAGTAGGGCATCTCGACGGGCTCCGCGCGAACGTTCTCGAGGCCGAAGGTGCGGAACTGCTGCTGGATCCAGTCCTCGGCCCAGCGGTCGGCGGGGTAGCCGGGGCGGCGGATGCCGTGGCCGAAGACCTCCTCAAGCCAGGCGAAGATCGTGTCTTCGGAAGGGATGTGAGCGTCGTGCATGGGTCGCGTCCTTCGGGCGGGGCGAGGCCAGCGTATCCCCGGCGGGCGCTTGCACCAAGCTGTCGCGCGCGCCGCAAAGTAGCGGCGATTTCGTGGGATCAGAGACCCGGCTCCGGGCGCCTGCGCTCAGTCGGACCAGAGGGGGTAGCGCTGGGCGCGGCGCAGCTTGAAGTCCGTGTCCGAGAGCTGGAAGCCATGGGTGCGGATCTTCTTCAGGATCACGTCGAGCTGCTTCCGTTCCGGGGAGGTGATCGCCTTCGCGAACAGGTCTTCGTAGAGCTGCTCAGAGATGCTGACGATTTCCGCGGCGACTTCCTTGCCCTTGGGGGTGAGCTCGATGCTGACGGCGCGGCGGTCCTCCGGGTCGGGGGCGCGGCGCACCCAGCCGTGGGCCTCGATGCGGTTGAGGATGCCGGTGATGCTCTGCGTTTCCTGGAAGAGCAGCGTGGCCAGCAGGCTGGGCCGCAGGGGCTTTTCAGCGAAGTGCAGGAGGCCAAGGACGCGGGCCTGGGACGCGGAGATGCCCAGGTGATAGAAGCGCCGCTCGAGCAACTTGTACGACATCCAGTACAGCTCTGTGACAAGCACCCAGGGGCTGAGCTGCTGCAGTATCTTTGGATCCGTGGTGGCTGCCTTGGTCTGCGGTGACATCTTCTCTCCCTCCTGTAAGGCGCGGCGTGTTCCGCGGCTTGTGTACGTGGTTCAGGCTGCCGGCGGTGGCGGCGGGCTACATTCGCCCCCCGGTTCGGGCGATTGTACAGCCCGGGTGTGATTCGCACGGGCACAGAACTCGCGTACGAACCCCTATGTGCTCCGTTTGTACGCTAGTTCCGGCGATCAGTCAATACCGGGGAATCACGGGGGAATCACAGGGGAATCACGGAACCCTAGGATGGCCTCAAATGGAGGGCATCCATATCCCATCGCCGCCGGCGGCGGGGCGTCCGCGGTTCATTCCCGGGGAGGAGGTCGTGTTCGACCTGACCCGGGCCGAATTCTGGCAGGAGTCGCGGGCACCGCGGCGAAAGCCCCGGTGGGGCATCGGCCGGATCCTGGGGTGGCGGACGGAGGCGGAGGCCGTGGTGTATACGCTCAGCGTCCGGTTCGCGACGCGCCCACTGCTCTGCCGGGTCACGGAGCCGGACATCGAGGGCATCGCCTGAGATCGGCGGTCACTCGCGCGAGGAAGACCCTTCGGTGATGCCGTCGCGCTCAAGATCGGTCGCGTAGGGTGCGTAGCCGAACTCAGTCCCGTGCGCCCAGCGGCTCTCGAGCCACCAGAGCAGGAGCCCGACGGACAACGCGCCGAGGGTGTCGGAGAAGATGTCGTTGGCGGTGTCCCACCGTCCGTTGACGCGAGTGGAGTTAAACACGATGTCGCCGAGGAATTCGTAGACCTCCCAGCCGACGCCAATAGCGACCCCCACGGCCACGGAGCACATGAGCCGGTCCATCGCCGGCCAGCGGATGCGGCCCTGGCGATGGAGGCAGCGAAGGCAGTCATAGAGACCGGCAGTCAGTGCGGCCACGCCGGCAAAATGCGTGAGCTTGTCGTATGAGGCGATCTGGGCGTAGAGGTTGCCATCGGTCCCCAGCACATCGGCGAAGGCGCAGATCACGGCAACTCCGTGCGTCATCCGCGAGAGGCCGCCCTGGCGAGCGAAGATAACTTCGCCACCGACGAGCAGCACCAGGAACACGGCCACCTGACCGACCAAGTAGCCCCAGAAGTCGGTGAAGCCGGGGGTAAGCCGCTGGGCGATGAGGAGGTAGGCCAAGAGGCCGCCCAGAGACAGGAAGGAGAAGAGCGCCCGCCGGTTCTCGCCCAGGGTGTTCCACGTGAGGACCGTGGCGCCCGCGGTGGATGTGGCGGCGACGAGAACGGCGCGGACGGCGCGGGCGCCAGAGCGCCGGATGCCGCCGGCGCGGCCTAGAAGGACGACCGGTCCGGCCGTGAAGGCGACACCGACCACGCCATCGATCCAGAAGTGGTTTCCGGTGGCGATAACGGTCAGCAGCATGATGGGACCGAGGAGCATTGCCACTGCGGCTCCGCGCCTGCCGCCGACGCTGCGACCGAGAACGAGGCCGGCGGCGGCCATCCAGCCGACGTGCAGGCTGGGGATAGCGGCGTATTCGTTCGCGAACGCGTGTTCGCGGCCCAGGAGAGCGATCGTATCGAGGAGCCCGGAGCCGGGCGTCAGGCGCGGAGGAGCGACGGGGAACAGGGCGATGGCGGGCACGGCGAGGAGGGCCGAGATGCCGAGGCTGTTTCGCAACAAGCGATAGTTGGGCGCGTCGGTGACCCAGAGCCAGAGCAAAGCGGCCGCCACGAAGGCGAGAAATCCGAAGGAGTAGATCCAGTTGACGGTCCGCGTGAGATAACCGGAGCGCATGGCCAGGGTCTGGATGTCGGGCTCTACATAGAGGCCGAGGGCACGCTCGAGGTCTACAAGCCGGGAAGTGTTCGCCAGGGCGGGCGAGAGGTCGGACTCTACGACGAACCGTCCAGCGGTGTAAAGGCACAGGCCGCCGAGCACGACGAGTAGCTCGCGCGCGAGATCGGCGCCGGGACGTGACGTCCGGAGACCGGTGAGGGACTGGCGGACCAAGAAGCCGGCGGCGACGGCCGCGGCAGCGATGGGGATGGCAAGGTTACCGACGATGGCGAACGCGACCAGGGCGAAGGCCGCGGTGAGCAAGCCGTAGCCCGCACCGACGGACCTGCCGCCGGTAGCGAGCGCGATGAGCACGACGCCCGCGAGCACCGTGGCCTGGACCGGGGAATCCGGCTGGTGGAACGAAAGCGCAGCAGCCAGGACCATCGTGGCGACCTCCTGTCGTCAATCCGGCAGGCGTATACATGAAGCTCGATGTTAGGAGCGCGCCCTGTTGCAGCTTACTATGATGGAGAGGGGATGGATCACCGTTAAGTCAAGCGGTAGCGTCTGATCCGGCCCCTTCTGCGATCGACACCGTGGGCGTTGAGTCTAAGGAACCTGTTGACATCGAGTGGGCGGTCCTGGCGCCGTCCGCCCACGGCGTGCACGGTCCTAGTTGGTAACCCCTATTCCCCGCCGGCCGGATTGGGCCGATTATAGGGCCGAAGGGAGTCAGCATTGACTATCGCGCTCATGGCGCTGGCGGGCCTGGTTTCTGGTCTTGTGCTCGATGCCGTCATCGCCAGGCTAGCCCGCGAACCGTATGAACACCCGGAGCCGGATAAAGACGACGATGCACCGACCGTGCCGGGCGGGCTGAAGCTGGCGAGCGAACAGGGCGCGCTGGACCTGCCCAGCCTGCTGGACGGGCGTTCGCTGTACCGGACCGCGGCGGTGGTGCTGGCGACGACGGGACTGTTCGCGCTGGCAGGTGCGCAGTACGAAGGCAACGCGCTCCACCTGGCGATCGTCGCAGGGTATGCCTCGGCGCTGGTCGTGTGCGCATCTACGGACATGCTGGCGTTCCGCGTGCCGAACGTGATCACCTATCCGGGGATCGTGGCGGCGCTTGTCATCGGGATGACGTTGCCGGACGCGAACCGGCTGGACGTGGTGTTCGGCTCGCTGCTGTTCGGGGGGATGCTAATGATCCCGTCGTTGCTGGCACGAGGCATGGGCATGGGCGACGTGAAGCTGGCGTTCTTCGTGGGACTGGTGCTGGGGTTGGGGCTGGTGGTGCCGGCGATGCTGTACATGGCGATCGGCGGCGGCATCGCGGCAGTGGCTCTGCTGGTGACGCGGACCCGGAACCGGCGGGACCCGATCCCGTACGCGCCGTTCATCTCGGCCGGGGCGCTGATCGTGATTCTGACTCAGGGGGTGGCGTTCGCCGATCTGTAGGCGGCGTCGCTCTTCAGCAACACGCCCGCCACATCTTCATGCTGTCCCATGCTGTGGTGGTTGTGCCACTACAGGGCGAGGCAAGCCTCGCCCCTACGACTGCAGCCTCGCGCTGGCGCATGGGGCGCTGGATGTGGCACCACGGGGCGAGGCAAGCCTCGCCCCTACGACTGCAGCCTCGCGCTGCCGCGTGCGGGGTTGTGGTGGCACCACAGGGCGCAGCAGGCTGCGCCCCTACGACTGCAGGCTCGCGCTGCCGCATGTGCGGCTTGTGGCGGCACTACAAGATGCTTCGCCTCGCTCAGCATGACGGATACCATGATCGCATGGGGTACTACCACGAGCAGAAGCCGCCTGACTCGGAAGAAGGGCCGGGGTGTCTGGACGCGATCGTGATCACGCGAGTGGTGTTCGGGCTGCTGTTCTGGCCGGTGGCGGCGCTCATTCTCGTGGTCGTTGATATCGGTCTGATCTTCTATTTCTTCACGTTGCACCCGGCGCTGGCGCTGATACCGGCGAGCATCACGGGTCTGGCACTGTGGCTGTTCGCCCGGTGGGAGCAGCGGCACGATCGTCCACCGGTTCCGGACGACGATGTCACGCGCCTCAGTCGATGAGCTGGAGCTGGCGCAGGGCGGCGTCGAGCTGATCCAGCAGGTCGATGCGGGCGTGTGGCCGTGCACCGTCGACGGGCTTGTCGCCGATCTGCACGGTCCAGAGGCCGGCGCGGCGGGAGCCGAAGACGTCGAGAACAGGCTCATCGCCGACGAAGGCCGCCTCGGCCGGGGCCACGGCGAACTCATCAAGGGCGTTCTCGAAGATGGCCTGCGACGGCTTCGCGAGCTCGACCTCGTCGGAGAAGACGGTGGCGTCGAGGTAGCGCAGGAGGCCGAAGGCATCGAGGATCTCGCGCAGCACGAAGCCCGGCGTGGCGCCGGCGTTGGAGATAAGGCCGATGGGGAGGCCGCGTTTCTTGATCGAGGCGAGGGTTTCCTGCGCGGCGGGCATGATCACGGGGCGGTACTCAAGCGCGGGGGAGAGGACCGCGTCGTCGAGGAGGCGCCAGCCGTCGTCGTCGAGGCGGTCGGGGAGCTCTTCATCGATGTGGCGGAGGAAGAGGACAGTGCGGCCGCGGGCGGAGATGTCGATCTCGCCAGCGTGGATTTTTTGCAGCTCCATGCCGGCGACGATGAAGCCTGCTTCGACGTCGGCGCGTTCGTAGTTGAGGCCGAGACGAGCGAGGGCGTCGTGCGCCCTTTGCACGCGCAAGAGGCGGCGCTGCTCGCCGACATCGGGGTCGTCGTAGATGAGCGTACCCCAGAGATCGAAGTAGATGGCGCGGATCACGGGTGTTCCCCAACAAAAACCGCCGGGTGTTGGCCGGCGGTCCGCGACTCTTGTGCCGATTCCGACCTATCCAACGACGGCGGGCATCTGGTGACCGCAGTTGGCGCAGAACTTGGCGGAGATCAGGTTCTTTGCACCGCACTCGGTGCAGAAGGCGCCCGCGTCCGAACCAGAGACGTCCGACGATGGGGCGCTCACGTCCGCTGAGGTAGTGCCCGACACCGACGCATCGGTCGACGGCTTATCGTCGTCGCTGGCGCTCTTGCGGAACTCGCGGATGCCCTTGCCCAGCGCGCCGCCAACTTCCGGCAGGCGGCCGACGCCGAAGACGAGCAGGATGATGAAGGCGATGATGAGAAGCTCGGGTACGCCCAGCGGCCCAAGCCCGGCCAGCAACGGCATGATTTCATCCCTCCCTTGGGAAGCGAGATCAGCGTATCACCGGCACTTGTTCGGCGGCAAGGGACAGGTGGCGGGGGACAGATGTCGCGCACGATTGACGCACGGTGGATTTGTTTGGCCGCGCTGCGCCGCATCTGGTACGATCCGATGCCGTCGGGGTGTAGCTCAGCCAGGCTAGAGTGCACGGTTCGGGACCGTGAGGTCGGCAGTTCAAATCTGCCCACCCCGACCATCCTTGTGTCAAAAGAGGCGCCTTCGGGCGCCTCTTTTCATGTCACCCGCTGCCCCGTACGCTGCCCCCAATGACCGCCCATGACGTGTACGCCGACGACGAACTGGCCGAGCTGTACGACCTTGTGTACGAGGGTTACGAGGACGACCTGGCGATGTACGAACAGTTCGCGCGGCGGGGGGAGCTGCCATCGCTGGAGATCTGCGTGGGTTCGGGGCGGGTGGCGCTGCACCTGGCCCGGCAGGGGTTGCAGGTGGTGGGGCTGGACGCATCGCTGCCAATGCTGGCGCGCATGGAAGCGCGGCTGGACCACGACCTGGCCCGGCGGGTGCGGCTGGTCGAGGGGGACATGCGGTCGTTCGACCTGGCGCCCGAGAAGTTCGACCTGGTCTCCTGCGCCTTCGGGAGCTTCGAGCAGCTGTTGACGGCGGAGGACCAGGCGGCCTGCCTGCGGTCTGTGGCGCGGCACCTGGCGAAGGGCGGGATCTTCGTCATGGAGCTGCGGTCGCTGACGGCGATCGACTGGGGCGCGGAGCCGCAACTCCTGTACGAGTGGACGCGGCCGAACCCTCGCGGCGGCGATGGCACGGTCACGAAGATGCGGTCGGTAAGGGCGTCGCGGGCGGAGCAGGTGACGGTGGATACGATCTTGTTCGATCTCATAGCGGCCGACGGCACAGTGCGGCGGCGGCGGATCGAGGTGGCGATGCGGGCGATCGGGCGGTACGAGGTGGAGTACCTGCTGGAGCGTGCGGGGCTGCGGCTTTCGGCGGTGTACGGCGATACCTCGCTCTCGCCCTACGGGGACGAGAGCGATAGCATGATCGTCGTGGCGGAGTTGGATCAGCGCTGAGGCGCACCGCGCAGGCTGAAAAGCCCGCGTTACCGTGGTACACGAATCCGCGCGGGCTGAAAGCCCGCGCTGCGGTGACCTGAGAGGCGGAAGGAACCGGCGCTTGTTGATCGCACTGGACGCCATGGGGGGCGACTTTGCACCGGCCGAGATTGTGGCCGGTGCTCTTCTTGCGCAGCGAGAGCTGGGCGTCGAGGTCGCGCTTGTCGGTGACAAGGACATCATCGAGGCGGAGCTGACGAAGCTGGGCGAGACGCCGTCGAAGTTCCAGATCGTGCACGCGAGCCAGGCGATCGGAATGGACGAGCACCCGGCGCAGGCGGTGCGGGCGAAGAAGGACGCCTCGATCAACGTGGCGATGGACCTGGTGAAGCGCGGCGTGGCGGCGGGGTTCGTCTCGGCCGGGAACACGGGCGCGGTGATGGCATCGGCGCTGATGACGCTACAGCGGATCCACGGGATCGAGCGGCCGGCGCTGGGGACGGTGGCGCCGTTCAGCGAGCGCGGCGTGCTGGTGCTGGACGTGGGAGCGAACGCGGACTCGAAACCGAGCTACCTGGTGCAGTTCGCACAGATGGGCGCCATTTACTCGGAGCGCGTGATGGGGGTGCGGAGACCGCGTGTTGCGCTGCTGAACATCGGCGGCGAGGACACGAAGGGCAGCGAAATGGCGCAAGAGGTGCACACGCGGCTGCGAGAACACAGCGAGATCAACTTCGTGGGGAACATCGAGGGGGGCGAGGTGCACCTGGACCGAGCCGATGTCATCGTGACGGACGGCTTCACCGGCAACGTAGCGGTGAAGGTGACGGAGGGCGTGGCGGACTTCATCTTCCGCGAGCTGCGGACGGCGCTGACGTCGAAGCTGCAGTACAAGCTGGCGGCGCTGGTGCTGCGATCCGGATTACGCCCGTTGCGCGACCGCATGGACCCGGGGACGTACGGAGGCGTGCCCCTGCTGGGCGTGAATGGCATCGTGTTCATCGCGCACGGGAACAGCGACGCGCGGGCGATCAAGAACTGCATCGCGCGGGTGAAGGAGGCGGCATCGTCGGGGATGCTGGATCAGATCCGGGGGGCGCTGGGGCGGAGGGGGTAGGTGTTAGGTTGTAGGTTGTAGGTCCCGGTTCTCAGGCCTTTTTCTCGGGTTCGCCGGCCATCTCCTGCGGGGCGCTCGGGCGCCATTCGCCGCCCTGGACGCGTGCGGCGGCCTGCTGCATTGTGATCTTCATCGCCTCGGCGGCCTTTTCGTTGCCCTGGATCTTCGCCATGACGGCGGCGCCGGCCTTGGCCATCAGCTCTTTCTGGTGGCCGTGGAGGAACTCGGCCGAATCGGCGACGGTGGTGATCATGCCGTTGACCTCGGGGATGACGTAGCGTGCGACGAGATCCCAGGAACGCGCGGTGGCCTCGGGGTTGGCCCAATCGTGGGCGAAGCCGAGGACGGTGCCGAAGCCGCCGGTCACATGCTGCAGGTTGCGGATGGAGGCGATGAGCTCGTCGGGGGTGCCGATGACGGCCGTGCCCGCACCCTCGGCGCCGCCGCCGGCGGTCTGCTCCATGAGCTGCCACGGATCTTCGACCCGGGTCGCGCCGGGGCGGCCGAGGACGTGGACGTTGTAGTCGTTGTGCCACTTCTGCAGTCCGACGAGCGCCTCTTCTTGCGCCTGCTTCTTCGACTCGGCGACGTGCCAGCTCATGAGGACGCGCCAGTTCTTGCGGTCGACGGTCTGTCCGTGCTTCGCGGCCGACTCCTCGGCGAAGGACCACTGCGTCGGGAGAGCCTGGAGGCCCTGGGACGAGGTGGAGGCGATGGAGAGGGCGCCGATGCCGTACTTGCCGGCGAGCTGCATGCCAGAGGGGCTGAGCGATGAGGCGCAGGCCATCTCGATGTTCTCCTGCAGGGGGAGGATCTGGAGCTGGGCGTCGCGCAGGGTGAACCACTCGCTCTCGTAGCTGAAGCGCGGTTCGCCGCGGAGGAGGCGGATGATGACGCCGAGCGCCTCGTCCTGGCGGTCGCGCTGGACGATGGGCTCGATGCCGAGGGTGTGGGCGTCGGACGGGAGAGCGCCGGGGCCGGTGCCGAAGATAGCGCGGCCGCGGGTCATGTGGTCGAGCTGGACGATGCGCTGGGCGACGTTGAAGGGGTGGTGGTACGGGAGCGAGACGACGCCGGTGCCGAGCTTGATGCGCTGGGTGATCTGGCCGGCGGCGGCGAGGAACATCTCGGGGGAGGCGATGGTCTCCCAGCCGCCGCTGTGGTGCTCACCACACCAGAGCTCGTCGTAGCCGAGGCGGTCTAGGTGGGCGACAAAGTCGAGGTCGCGCTGGATCTGCAGGGTTGGGTGCTCGCCGACGGGGTGGTGAGGCGCGAGGAAGGCGCCGAAGCGGACGCGTGCCATGGTCGAAACTCCTTGCTGACCGCACGGGTGGGCGCAGCAGGCTGCGCCCCTACGGTATTTCCGTCCGCACGGGTGGGCGCAGCAGGCTGCGCCCCTACGATTCGGATGTCGCTCGCGCGGCCGCTCGAGCGACACTCGGGAGCAATACACAGTGACATACCGGAGCGCATGGCCCAAGATCGTTTCTTGCGCGAATCGCTGCTATGATCGCGCGGCATGCACGCGGGGGAGCGCCCGGCGGCCATGCGACTGCGAAATCCGCAATCTACAAAGGCGAGACTACGAGGGAGGGTCACGTGCGCGCAGCCGTCATGCGGAACCGGGAGCTTGTTCTTGACGACGTGGCGGTGCCGGCGCCGGGGCCGGGGCAGGTGCTGGTGGACGTCATCGCCTGCGGGATCTGCGGGAGCGACCTGCACGCGCTGAAGCACGCGGACAAGCTCATCGCGACGGCAGAGGCTTCGGGCGCGCCGTTCGTGATGGACTTGCAGCGCGACATCGTGATGGGGCACGAGTTCTCGGCGCGCATCGTCGAGACGGGCGCGGGGGTGAGCAACGTCGCGCCGGGCGACGTGATCGTGTCGATGCCGGTCGTGATCACACCGCAGGGCGGGTTCGCGGCGGTGGGGTACAGCAACGACTATCCGGGCGGGTATTCCGAGCAGATGGTGCTGACGGCGCCGCTGTGCCTGAAGGTGCCGGAGGGGCTGGACCCGCGGCACGCGGCACTCACCGAGCCGATGGCGGTGGGGCTGCACGCGGTTGCGAAGTCGGGGATCAAGCCGGGGGAGACGGGGCTGGTGATGGGGTGCGGGCCGGTGGGACTTGCGACGATCGCGGCGCTGCGGCTGGATGGCATCGAGCCGATCGTGGCGGCGGACTTCTCGCCGGCTCGGCGGAAGCTGGCGGAGCACATGGGGGCGCACGTGACGGTGGACCCGCACGAGCAGCCGGCGATCGAGGCGTCGCAGAAGGCGGGCAGGCTGAAGCCGCTGGTGATCTACGAGGCGGTGGGGGTGCCGGGGATGCTGGACCGGGCGATGAAGGACGCGCCGCGCAACGGGCGGGTCCTGGTCGTGGGCGTATGCATGGAGACAGACGCGATCCAGCCGGCGATCGGCATCAACAAGGAGCTGACGGTGCAGTTCGCGCTGGGGTACACGCCGGAGGAGTTCAGCCGGACGCTGGCATCGATCGCGGAGGGGCGCATCGATGTGGGGCCGCTGATCACGGGGGAAGTCGGGATCGCGGGGGTGCCGCAGGCGTTCCGGGATCTGGCGAACCCGGATTCGCACGCGAAGATCCTGGTGGAGCCGGCGCTGGGGTAGAATCGCCCCGTGGGCGACCCTCCCATCACGCTACATCAGTGGAGTCTGTATAAGCGGATTGGACTGCTCGATCCTGCGACGGGTGATCTGCGAATAACCGGTCGCCCGAGCGAAAGCGTGGCCATTCAAGGGTTGTTCGACTTCCTCTACAGCCACGTCGTCGCGATCTACGCGGATTCCGGGGAACTCATGCTGTATGTCGATGGGGAGTCTAAGGCCCTGTCGAGAAGTGCGATCTCGGCGTTGGTGTTGCCGGCACGCAGCCCGGCCATGACGCGCCACTCTGCCGGCGTCAGGACATCGGGGTAGCGTGGCCGGCCGCGCGGGGGTTTCGGCACGATGCGCATCGGTCATTTGTGTAGGGCGGGAGGGCTCGATTTACATCAGCCGACGGGGAGGGAATTAGTGCCCTCCCGGGACGATCAGCCGCCGCCGCGCTGGGCTTTGGTGCGGAGGGCGGCGAGGGTTGCGTCGGCGGATGAGCCCTCGATGCGGACTTCGACGCGGGTGATGCCGAGGCCGGGGGCGCCGTGGCCGTCGCGACGAGCGGTGAGGATGGCGTGCCAGCCTTCGCCGGCGATGGCGCCGTCCGCGGTGCGCGCGCCGCCGAGCTCGATGAGGTAGTCCTCGAGCAGCCACTGCGGCATGCCGCCGAAGACGGCCTTCGCCACAGTCAACCGCCCGCGACGGGCGGGAAGATCGCGAGCTCGATGTGGCCGTCGAGGATGGTCTCGAGGCCCTCGAGGTAGCGGATGTCGCGGCCGTCGAGGAAGACGGAGACGTAGGGGACGACGGCGCCGCCGTCGTCGAGGATGTAGCCCTGGAGGCCGGGCTTGCGGATGATGAGCTCGCGGATAACGTCGCCGACGCGGGCGCCGGGGGTCCAGGCGATGTCGATGCGGCGCTCGCCGTCGGCGCGGGGGCGTAGTGTTGCGTAGAGTTGTACCTGTCCCATCGGGTCCCTCACCCCCGGCCCCTCTCCCTCCGGGGGGCTGTCTTACGTGTTTGCGGTCCGGCGCCCGACACGGTTGACGCGTCCCTGCGACGCGGACCTCGGACACGACGCCGTCCTTGATCTCGATCATTGGGCGGAGCTAAAGCTCCGCCGCTACTGGCTTCTGGTCGGCTTAGACGATCGCGAGCTCCTTTAGTTTCTTTTCGGGGACGACGCCGTTCTGCCAGCCGCGCGCTTCGTAGTACTCGGCGAGCATGGGTTCGAGCTCGCAGACGTGGCCGAGGGAGCCGGGGGCGTCGGACGGCTCTTCGAGGAAGCGCTTCGGGAGGTAGTCGGAGCCTTCGCGGAAGCCGGCGATGTTGTTGTAGTGGCGCTCGAGGTTGTAGATGCGCTCGCCGATGGTGAGGAGGTCGGCGCCGGTGGCGGGGATGCCGGTGACGGCGGAGTACTGGGCGGCGTACTCTTCGGGGCCTTCGGCGAAGGCGGAGAATTTGCACATGTCGAAGGAGTCGGAGACGGCGTGCAGGTCCTGCAGCAGCTTGGTGAGCTTGCCCTTGCCCTCCCAGGCGAGCGGGTCCATCTTCTCGGGCACGCCGAGGAGCTCGGCCGCTGGAGTGTAGGCGCGGAGGTGGCAGGCGCCGCGGTTGCTGGTGGCGTAGGCGATGCCCATGCCCTTGAGGCCGCGCGGGTCGTAGGCGGGGGTCGACTGGCCCTTCACGGCCATGGCGATGCCGGGGTCGCCGAACGCCTCGGCCGCCTTCGCGGTGCCTTCGCCGAGCGTGTGGCCGAGGCCCTCGCGCTTGCCGATCATGTGGGTGATCTCGACCATGCGGGCGGTGTCGCCCCACTCGATGCGCTCCTTGATGAGTTCTTTCTCGCTGGCCTCCATGGCCATGGCGAGCGCCTGACCGAGCTCGATGGCGTCCATGCCGTAGTCGTTGCAGAGGTCGATGAGGTAGGCGATGGACTCGCGGTTGTCGTTGTTGCAGTTGGCGCCGAGTGACCACGCCGGTTCGTACTCGAAGCTCTCCATGCGGACACCGTACTGGCCGTGGGTCTCCACCTCTTTCTTGCAGGCGACGGGGCAGGCGTGGCAGGTGGGGTCGTGTACGAGGATGGTCTCCTTGACCTTCTCGCCGGAGATCTCCTCGGCGGTGGCGAAGCTGGTGTGCTGCGAGTTCTTCGCGCCCAGGCCGCCGATGGTGTTGGTGACGTTCATGAGGACGTTGGTGCCGTAGACGGACAGGCCGCCCTTGCGCGGCGATGTGACGGTGGCTTCGTCCATGAGGACGGCGAGGGCGCGCTGATGGGCGGCCTTGAAGGCGTCCTTATCGTGCGGCTTCGGCAGATCCTTTTTTGCCTTGATGACGACGGCCTTGAGGTTCTTGCTGCCGGCGACGGCGCCGGTGCCGCCGCGGCCGGATGCGCGGTCGTTCTCGTTGATGAAGGAGGCGTAGCGCACGAGGTTCTCGCCGGCGGGGCCGATGGCGATGACGCTGACGTCGTCGCCGCCGTGGCGCGCGAGGAGGAGCTTCACGGTCTCGTGCACGCCTTTGCCCCAGAGGTCGGACGCATCGCGGAGCTCGACCTTGCCGTCCTCGACGCTGGCGTAGACGGGCTTTTCGGCGCGCCCCTTGAAGAGAAGGCCGTCGAAGCCGGCCCAGCGCAGGCGGGCGGCGGACCAGCCGCCGTGGTGGGAGTCGGTGATGGTGCCCGTGAGTGGGGACTTGGTGACGATGGCCATGCGGCCGCTCATCGTGACCTCGGTGCCGGTGAGGGGGCCGTTCATGAAGCAGAGGAGGTTATCGGGGCCGAGGGGATCGACGAGGGGGCCGTTGTCGAAGCAGTACTTCACGCCGAGGCCGCGGGCGCCGACGTACTTGCGGGCGTCGGTCTCATCGATGTGATCGTAGGCGATGGCGCCCGTGCCGAGGTCGATGCGTGCGATCTTGTCCGCGTAGCCGCCGAGGTTCATGACCGGCTCCTTCCTGTGAAGTCGGAGCGATGGCCGGCAAGGAGCGGGCCGCGCCCGACGCTGTGGTGCGAGGGCTATTATCGCACAAGCGGGGAAGGCTGTGGACGGGTGGGGGTGGCGGAAAAGGTGAGAGCCCCGGACGTTTCCGTCGGGGCTCTCATATACCCTGGCACTGGCCTATTTTCTGACGTACGCTCTGATCTCTTCGCACCGTGGGGGCAGTACATGCGTGAGTCACCGATGGCAGGTCGACCCAGCGCGTCCCGGTGGCTCAGAAGGATGAAGCAACGGCTTCGGCGGATTGCTTCGCCAGCCGACGCGGGCGAACTCCATCGGACGCTACCTCTGAGTTCGGTCCATGGCTGGGATCGCGGAACACCTATTGACCGGTACTACATCGACCCGTTCCTCGAGCAACACGCACCTGATATCCGCGGCCGTTGCCTCGAAGTGGGCGATGCTCGATATACAGAGCGCTTCGGCTCTCGAGTTGCCCGCTCGGACATTTTTGATATCGTAGCTGCCAATCCAAGCGCAACTATTGTTGCTGATCTTTCGTCCGCTGACTCCCTCGATTCAGAGGTGTTTGACTGTTTCCTGCTGATCCAGACGCTCCATCTCATCTACGATGTGCCATCGGCCATCCAGCACGCCCACCGCATCCTCAAGCCGGGCGGCGTCTTGCTTGCCACGGTACCCGCGGTCGGCCGCATCCCCAATCCGGGTGATGGGATGTCCTACTGGCGATTTACATCCGCATCCTGCCAGCGTCTCTTCGCCGAGACATTCGGCAGCGAGAATGTGGAAGTCTCGGCATACGGAAACGTACTTGCGTGTTCGGCCCATTTGATGGGCATGGCTTATGAGGAGCTGTCCAAGGCGGAGCTCGACTTCAACGATCCTCGATTCCCGCTCGTCGTCGCGGTCCGCGCCGTGAGGGCTGCTCGCTGACTATCGTTTTATTCCGACGGCCACAGAAAGGTGAGAGCCCCGGACGTTTCCGTCGGGGCTCTCATATACCCTGGCACTGGCCTATTTTCCACAGAGGATTGCTCCCCCAGTATCGTCGGCGCTGAGGCGTTTCACTGCCGTGTTCGGGATGGGAACGGGTGGGGCCACCTCGCTCTAAGCACCAGGAATATTCTTTTGTTGGGGGTTAGTCGTTGGTCGGTAGTTGTTAGGGGTCGAATTCGACTCCCAACAACCAACGCCCAACGACTAACGGCAAGACATTGGTAGCGGGGGAAGGATTCGAACCTCCGACCTTCGGGTTATGAGCCCGACGAGCTGCCACTGCTCCACCCCGCGACGTTTATCGTCCTCCTCGACGGCCGCGCGGGCTTTTCAGCCCGCGCTACGAGCCGAAGACGGCGCGCGCACGTTACGTTGAATAGGGAAACGGGTGTCACGAGTACGGTATCAGGGGACGCATCGCGTCCAGAATGTAATGTAGGTCAAGCCCTCGACCATTAGTACGGCTTAGCTAAGCACATTGCTGTGTGTACACCTGCCGCCTATCAAACGGGTAATCTGCCCGTGGTCTTACCTGGTTAACCCAGTGGGAGATCTCATCTTGAGGTGGGCTTCGCACTTAGATGCCTTCAGCGCTTATCCCATCCAGACTTGGCTACCCGGCGGTGCTCCTGGCGGAACAACCGGCACACCAGAGGTCTGTCCACCCCGGTCCTCTCGTACTAGGGGCAGCTCCTCGCAAATCTCCTTCGCCCATGCCGGATAGAGACCGAACTGTCTCACGACGTTCTGAACCCAGCTCGCGTACCGCTTTAACCGGCGAACAGCCGGACCCTTGGGAGCTGCTACACCCCCAGGATGCGACGAGCCGACATCGAGGTGCCAAACCTTGCCGTCGCTATGAACGCTTGGGCAAGATAAGCCTGTTATCCCCGGGGTAGCTTATATCCGTTAAGCCACGGCCCTTCCACACGGAACCGTAGGATCACTTTGACCGACTTTCGTCCCTGCTCGACTTGTAGGTCTTACAGTCAAGCGCCCTTATGCCAATGCACGCAACGGGTGATTTCCATCCACCCTGAGGGCACCTTTGTACGCCTCCGTTACTCTTTAGGAGGCGACCGCCCCAGTCAAACTGCCCACCAGGCACTGTCCTTCTGCTTGATCAGAAGTTAGAAGGTAAATCAGGAAAGAGTGGTATTTCAAGGATGGCTCCACCGAGCCCGAGAGCCCGGCTTCACAGCCTCCCACCTATCCTACGCATTCCAGACCCACCTCCAGTGCCAAGCTGCAGTAAAGCTCCACGGGGTCTTTTTGTCCTGGCACGGGAAACCCGCATCTTCACGGGTACTTCAATTTCGCCGAGTCCCTCGTTGAGACAGCGCTCAGATCGTTACGCCATTCGTGCGGGTCGGAACTTACCCGACAAGGAATTTCGCTACCTTAGGACCGTTATAGTTACGGCCGCCGTTCACTGGGGCTTCGGTTCAGGCCGTGAAGCCCTCCCCTTAACCTTCCAGCACTGGGCAGGCGTCAGCCCCTATACATCCCCTTACGGGTTAGCAGAGACCTGTGTTTTTGATAAACAGTCGCCTGAGCCGACTCTCTGCGACCCTCGGGCGCTCGCGGAGCAAGTCCGGTCACGCTCAAGGGTGCTCCTTCTCCCGAAGTTACGGAGCCAACTTGCCTAGTTCCTTAACGAGGGTTCTCTCGATCACCTCAGGGTACTTACCCCCACCTACCGGTGTCGGTTTGCGGTACGGGCACGTATGTTGCTCCCTCCGACGCTTTTCTTGCCGGCATAGACTCAGCAGAATCGCTTTGACCGAAGTCGCTGCTTCCCCCGGAACCTCCGCTTAACCTGACCGCGGATTTTCCTGCGGCCAGACGCCTACGTTCCAGGGACGCGCCATGTCCAATGGGCGCGCTCTACCTATCTTCCCGGGTCACGCCTGAGATCAATGCGTCATACGTGGTGCAGGAATACTAACCTGCTGTCCATCGCCTACGGCGTTCGCCCTCGGCTTAGGCCCGACTAACCCTACGCGGAGAAACCTTGCGTAGGAAACCTTAGGTTTACGGTGTGGCGGATTCTCGCCGCCATTGCGCTACTCATGCCTACATTCTCACTTCTGTCCGCTCCAGCACGGGTCACCCCTACACCTTCACAGCGGGACAGAACGCTCCTCTACCACTGCCCTTGCGGACAGTCCACAGCTTCGGCGTCTGGCTTGAGCCCCGGTACATTGTCGGCGCAGAGTCACTCGACCAGTGAGCTATTACGCACTCTTTAAATGGTGGCTGCTTCTAAGCCAACATCCTGGTTGTTTGTGCAACTCAACATCCTTTGACACTTAGCCAGAACTGAGGGGCCTTAGCTGGTGGTCTGGGTTGTTTCCCTCTCGACCGCGAAACTTAGCTCCCGCGGACTCACTCCCGGGGTTCTTCCACCGGCATTCGCAGTTTGATTGGGTTTGGTAGGCGATTAACCCCCTAGCCCATTCAGAGCTCTACCTCCGATGGATAATTCCCGAGGCTGCACCTAAATGCATTTCGAGGAGAACCAGCTATCTCCGGGTTCGTTTGGCATTTCACCGCTATCCACAACTCATCCAATAGATTTGTAACTCTAGAAGGTTCGGGCCTCCACGAGACATCACTCTCGCTTCACCCTGGCCATGGATAGATCACCCGGTTTCGGGTCTACCCCCAGCGACTTGGCGCCCTGTTCAGACTCGCT